>OKSC01001366.1_pt1 | contig 23928 bp, 33 predicted proteins | sample 1601161 | NCBI WGS metagenome assembly OKSC01 (sample SAMEA3541552, study PRJEB24748) | human gut metagenome | biome: human gut; feature: human-associated habitat; material: faeces | place: China | collected 2012
ACATAATTGATGACATGATAGGATATGTGGTTGGTTTCGTCAACAATGACGGTGACTGGGGAATCAGATAAAAATTAAGAGCATGGCTCTTTACACCATGCTCTTTTTGATTGATTTATTTTTATTGCTAATCTGCATACATCAGTTATTATTACTTCTGTAAATGGCAAGTTAAACCAAGATGCCGATTTGACTTTAGTAAATTGTGTATCGTGGAGTTCCGATAATAGCATTTCCAAAATTGGTAACAGGGTATTTGTCACAATAGGCGTACAAATTACATCTGAGCAGTCTAGCGGATCATTAATCATTACCAATATTGCAAAGACATATTACCCTAAAAATGCGTATGTTAGAGCAAATGCAACAGGTGGTACAAGCGGCAACAATCATAATATTTATATTAATAAATCTAATGGTACGATAATATTAAACCCATCAACGGAACGGTATTATTCTGCCAGTTTCTCATATTTGTCAGATTGAGATTTATTTGAAGAAGCAGCCCAATACCTTGGATTAATTAATTATTTATATGCCACAACAAAATTTAATATAAATGTTGCATCATTGCTAACATTTGCAATTTGATATGCATAAAACTTGCTATTACTTGCAAATCTTACACTAACTGCCCAATCACAATTTGCAAACACCCCAAATACATTTGCATTGTTTGGCAATCCAAAGTCAGACAAGGAGCCTAAAAAGGACTGTTTATTCGCCACTAATAGAGTAACAGATGTTGATATTGATGCAAATTTCAAACCATTTAAATTGCCATTTACATCACTAATCGCACCTGTGACAGTTCCGTCACCGATTGATGAAATATCAGTATTGCCTATGAGAGTAATTAATGTCTTGATGTTCTTTATCGCAAGGCTAACCTTGCCGATAATTCCGCTGAGTTTCTCACCTGTGGTCGGCTGTGCAAGTTCGGTTGGCTCGGTAAATGTTACGGTTGTGTTGGAAGCATCACCTGTCTTTTTAAGATAATCAGTCAAGTCAATGTTGGCTAATTTTTGGTCGGTAGTAATCTTGTCATAGTAATTAGTTAAATTGTCAACATCTTTTGTGATGTATCCAGCATCATTTTCTAATTCGCTGACTTTTGTAGGTATACCTCCTGTTTGCTATTTTGCCTGCTCCATATAATACTTTGCGTTATCTGTATCTTCTCCTTCTCTTGTTCCTGTTCCACCTATGGCATAAGATTCAGCCAATACAGATTTTGCATTTGCGGATTGCGCATAAGCAGATGCATTTGCGGATTCTACTCTAATATCTGCTAAATAATTAGGCTGTAGCATAGCATCTGTTACTGATCCTGTTTTGATTGAAAAAGAATAAGTCTTATTCTTTCCAGTACCAGTCACGGATACAGCTATGGTTGCAGAATCTTCAAATGTCAACACCGGAATCATAGAACCAATATCAGCCTTAAACTGTGTTCCATCTTCTGTAGTCATGGTAATGATTCCGTCATCAGACATGGAAAAGCCGACAGGAATTTTTTCAATGTTAAGGTCAAAAATAATTTTTTCACCGTTGTATTTTGTAATAGTAATAACACCGGTTGTTTCATCCATAGTCCAATCAGCAATGTTTCCGTTTATTGCAGACTTGTCTACTTTTAAGGCATCCTGTGATATGATACGGTTGTCCAACGCATCAATAGCAAAATCCATCTGATTAAGATTGTATGCATCTAAATCCGTGTTCTCACTGGGATAATCTTCCCAATTAATTCTGGTATAAACCTTATTCATTGCCATCTGCGGTTACCTCGTTTTCCTCTTTAATAATCTGCATATCTGATAACTGTTTAGTCTCCGAATATACTTCATACAGTACAAGCCTTTTCACCTCGATAGGCAACGGTGTTTGATTTAATACTGTCACAAGGTTGCTTTTTAATTTCTTAATCTCAAAATTTGCTGCCATATCAATTCTCCCTTACATAGATTTCTTTTCCTTGCTCTTCTGCATACGCATACAGATTTTTGCACAGTTCAGATACCTCATATCCGCTCTGTGCAACCACTGTATCCGACATGTCAATAAGTTGCTTCATAAACTCTTCAAAACCATCGCCATCTTCCGTGCTAAACAATGTTGCATTGATTTCCGTAAACGTGGAAATTCCAATGGTAAAAGCTATATATTGCTGAATTTCTTGCCTTTCTTCCATTACTTCTTTCATTGTTTTTCCAATAATTGTTTGAAGAATAAATATTTTTTTTACCATAATAAATCTCCTACGTCATAAGTGTGACAATTCCAGATGTTGCAGTTAGCAAACCTCCAAGTGATGAAACTCCTGTAATAAAATTAACATTATATCCAGGATAATCAACAACATTGGCTGTTTGTGTTACCAAAGATACATCTGATACGGTTCCATTTATATAATTTTTTGTGACACTTAATGTGGCACTTGTCAGTACTGTCTTACTGCCTAATATTTGAGAAGTTGTTGATATGTTTTTTACATATTGTGAATTATATGTTGCTCCATTTCCTACCACTAAAATTCCGCTTACACTTACCATTGAAGCATCAATAGTAAGATATTGTCCCAATCCTTTTATAGATCCTGTGCTTTGCAATAGTTTGTTATAAAATTTAATTTCACCTGATGATACTTCTGTGTAACTCCCGTCTTCTCCTATAGACTTAAAACTACCAGTCATTACTGCATTTTTAGCTGTTATAGTTCCATCTGCTGATATGCTACAGTTATCTGCTTTCAATACAAAACGGTTTCCAGAAATACTTACCTGTCCACTCTCAACGCTCAACTGCGAACTGACATCGCCTTTTGATACTTTTAATTTAATTTGGTCTGCCTGCAAAGATATCGCCGCTGCCAATTCTACTTCTGTATCTGTTGCCCTTTTTGCTTCTGCTTCAATTTTTCCTGCGTTTTGTGTAATCTTTGTATCCAGTCCATTCTCTACATCCTTGATTTCGGACCGGGTCTCTTCTACATTACGCTCCAACTCATTAGTCTTGCCTCGTAGTTGAATTATACTTTTGTTAATTCCATTTACTTGTTCACTGTACTTTGGAGATTTTCCGCTTGCTGATATGGTGTCTTTCGGTTGTTGGATTCCTTTGTATGTTCTACTCAACACATAGCTTTCTATGATTTCTTTAGCCGTATATACATTGACTGCTTCTCCAAGGCTCAAACAAGGATTTCCTATTTTTTCACAGTTATAAGGTCTATATTTTACAACTTTAATAACCTCATACAGATTTCTTGCAACCGTTTCTATGGCATCTGCCCCCATTCCATAAACAAGGAAATTATCTTGCAAAATATAACTGTTGTCGTTCTCGGTAATCTCTGTATCCGGGTAAACTGCACCAATATCATTTTCTGATTGTCTTATCTGCACTTTTGTAACTTTTTGGCAAACAAAATCTTCATATTTAACAGTTTTGTATTTTCCACCAGTAACCTTTTCTTTTTCAGAACCTTTTCTAGGGTATAATCCTTTCTGTGGATATAATCCTTTTTGTGGATATAATCCGGATATTATTTCTTTAAGGAAAACATATTCAAATTTTCCATCATGGTTAATGTGTCCAAAACATCCATTTATCGAGCAGATTGCTTCCATGACCGTCTGGCCAGAAAGTTCGCTTGGTTTTATGGTTTCTGCCACTTCCATGTTGTCGTTAGGTAATGTGGTTTCTACCTGTTCAACACCAAAATATGAAAAAAAGCTGTCTCTGAACTGCTTTAACGTCAAAGGAAACTTTAATCCGTTATACCAGGAAGATACTTCCGCTTCTCCAATGTCGTATATGGCATCATAAGCAGTCACATTCCTGTAACGCTTATCATCTGTTGGTTTATCGGAAATGACACGGTATTTGCCGAAAATAAACGGTGTGTCAGTATGTCCATTAATCACAGCAGAAACATTTATCTGTTTCCCAATCATGCTTGTGAACACGTTTGAAATTTTGAATTTTAACTGTGATGCATTGCACTGTCCAAATGTAAGGTAATCATCATCACATAGTATTTCTTTTAATTCAAACTGTTCAAAATGGATTTCGCTGTTGGTGATTTTTACAGACTTGTCCTCTGTTTCAATCGTGATTTCCTTTTTGGATGCACTTTTATCAAACAAATCCGCATAGGTATAGTTACTCATTTGCTACACCTCCGACAAATGAAAATTCTATCTGATTGTACTTAATCTCCCCGTTATAGGTTCCGTAGATTGTAGGCTTTATATCAGCCATATATCCGTATTGTGTGACATATTGACCTAAAAATGGAATGTATGACGTGATATTACATCCTTGTTCCGTTGCATCAATAAAGTTGCTTCGTATCCCGGACAGTAACTCTTGCAAATCGTCATCTGTCAACATCGCAGGTGTAGAAAAATCAACACTTAATGCTTTTAGTTCCACAGCTTTTCTATGCACATATCCATTAGCATCAGTCCACGGGTCTACATCCTGCATGTTCACAGCTGGCTGATAACTTTCAGCGGCTATAAATCTTGACTGGTCAATCACATAATCTCCAATTTTTAAAAGCCATCCTTGGTATGCTGACATACATTCACCGCCTTTTTTCAATAAAAATAGACAGCACCCATTTTCAGAGTGCTGTCCGTGTTAAAATACATATACATTCTTGTGTTTTTGGTTAAATTGCTCTTGACCGTATTGTCTTGCGGCAATTCCAATTTGATCGGTTGTTATTCCAAACTCTTTTTCAAGGATTCCTTGCAGTAGCTGATTATTCTGTTTCAGAAGTGCAATTTCCTGTTGTGCCGTGGAATTGATAGCATCTTTTATTCCAGTGATTTCAACTCCACCGGCAACCGCTGTCTTGCCGCCTACTGTCCCGGCAATCTCCGGAACACCGTTCTCTCCTGCCATAAACATTGTGTATCGGCTTGGCACGTAACCACCGGTATCAAATCGAGGAATGGTAACATTTTGTATTAAATCTACTCCACTCCAACTGTCTCCAGTTATATTTGCACCCCAAGAAACAATTTTATTAAATCCTTTTAATGCAAAATTTATACCGCTTATGATAAAATTCAATGTACTTTCTATGTTTCCAAGTACTGCGTTCATTGCACTTTTTACACCTGATTTTATTCCGTCCCACAAGTTTGTGAAAAATCCGGAAATCATTTCTATTGCATTCCTCCATTTATTTTGTAAAGGATTTATTATATTTGTCGAAAACCAATCCGTCACTTTTCCCCAAATGGTTTTTATATTTCCCCATGCACTTGAAAAAATATTTGAAACTGTTACTCCAAATTCTGTGAATTTTTCAGAAACCGGCTCAATTATATTAGTGCTAAACCATTCAGATACTACACTCCATATTGACTTTATGTTTTCCCATAAAGATGAAAACAATTCTTTTACATTATTCCATAAATTTGTAAAGAAATTTACAATAGGAGTTATAACATTTTCTGAAAACCATTCCGATGATATTATCCAAACTGCTTTTACAACAATCCATAATCCGGTAAAAATCTGATTAACTCTGTCATAAATTCCTTGAAATACATTTTTTATAGGAGTTGCAATATTTGTTTCAAACCATGTAGTAATATTTCCCCATACAGAAGAAACAAAATCTTTTACTTCCCCTATTTTATTTTTTATTGGAGTGAATATTTTCTCTGAAAACCATTCTGGAATTCCAGAAAACCATTCTTTTATTTCTTCCCAATGGTCTTTTACTACAACTACTACCGTAGAAACTGCTGCTACAACCGCTGCTACAATTCCGGCAACTAATGCAGGTGCTCCTAAAAGTACGGCTCCAACAGCTGCTAAAGCGATTCCAATAACCATAAATATCTCATTTAACCAGCTAAAACCTTCTTTTAGCATTTTTACAAAATTTACTACTGCTGTTACAGCCCCAACAGCAGTAGAAGCTATTCCTGCAAACGTTGTTGCAAATGCAGCTATGGAAGATGCTGAACCACCAAATGCTCCGGCTATTGCTTCGCTAAATGACATTCCATTAAATAATCCTTCTATTACAAGTCCTATTTTTGTTGAAATGCTTGCTATCCCACGTTTTATCCATCCTAATAATGCAATTCCGAAACTTGTACCCTCTTTAGCACCCATTGACGAAATTAAAGACTTTTTAATAGCTGTCCATAAAATATCTCCCAAACCAGTGAATTTCAAAAGACCTATTGCCGTCAGAATCGTGGTTTCAATAGGTGCGGCATCAAAACTTCCTTTCCACAGGTCGATTGCCGCTGTAATTGCTTGTCCTATAAAGTTTCCTGCAGATGTAAATACAGCAGTCCAATCAATACCGGCAAGGAACTGTCCTATGTTTTGACCTATTTGGTACCAGTCTACAGATGCAATAGCATCGGACATCCAGTTAAATATCCCTGTTACAATGCCGGACAAATCTTGTCCTGCTTCAAAGAAATCACCATTGAACAAATCCTTGAACAACTTTTTCACAGGTTCAAGAAGTTTTTCTATCTTATCAGCCCAGCCCATAGCTGTATTCTGCATCTTATCAAACGCTTCCTGCCATACTTTTTCGTATTCCGCAGTAGCATCCATGATTTCTTTGGTAAGGTCAATTCCTGCTCCACCAGCACCACTTCCAGTTCCACTAGATTTTGGTGTAGAAATAACATTCAATTTATCAAATGCTCTGATTCCGCTTTGAGCATTTTTTGCGCTTGTTCCCACTTTATCCAGTGCATCTGCCGTATCTTCCAACTCCTCGTTGTACCCGGATACACCTTGACCGAATGACGAAAAGTCAATCTTGATTCCCAGTAAATTTGCCACACTAACAAGCAGTCTCTTAATCGCAATTACTACACCGTTAATGACAGGAAGTACTTTCTGTAATACCGGAATAAATAACTGACCTAGAACCATGCCAGCTTCTTTCACATTATTTGTGAATTGTCGAATCATATTGCTGGGTGAATTGATTGTGTTAGCCAAGTCTCCCCATGATACTTTTGACTGGTCTAAGATTGCCAGTAGACGCAACTGCTGTTTCTCTGCCTGTGACATTTCAGATACAGCCTTTTCAATGCCGTATTTGTAAGCATAAGTCTGTAATGTTGCATTTGTGATATCAATACCATACTTATACAGTGCTCTTGACTGACCGATTAAACCGGACTGTAAATTAGTTGCAACTGTACTGAAATCTACGTTAAACAGAGAGGAAATATCTCCGGCAAGCATTGTCATGGACTTTGAAATTGCCGTAGTAACTTCTCCGGTCTGCCCTAAAGAGTTGGTGATAGATGCAAGTTGTGAAGCGTACTGGGTAATCTCCTGTAAATTCAACCCCAGGTTCTTCATTCCACTTTCAGAAATCAGTCCACCATCTACATCTACTTTCAGACCGGACATTTTGCCAAGAAGTTCATTTACACGATTTCCGAAACTCTGCGCATAATCTTCTGCATTGTCGTAACCGTATTTTTCAAAGTCCTTGCCCCATTCCTTGCCGACTTTATTGAAAGCAACCGTGTAGTAGTTAAATGCTTCGATATAGTCCGTAGTTCCCTCTATGGATTTCCACAGGCTTTTAATTCCACGGATAACAAGGAAATATGTTGCGTAGAATCTTCCGAAAGCAGCTGCAAGACTGAATGTGCTCTTCGTGGCTCTTTTTGCGCTTGCCGTATAAGTGTTTAGATTTCGTCCTAAAGAATTTGCCGCTCTTCCGGATGCCGCACCAGTAGATGCCAGTCCTGCCAGTGCATTTGTCATGCGGATAATGTTCTCACTTACATTCGGAGCGGTTGAAAGAGTGGTGAATAAATCCTTTAGGTTTTTAGCCAACAAAGGAATATTTCCTACCGCTCTTCCGGATGCTACACTACCCAGTTTAGAGATAGATGCAACAAGATTTGTCAAATTAGTTGTATCAAAATTAAGCGCACCAATATTGTTCATCTGCCGTACAAAATTTTGTAATTGTGCTGACAGCGTCGGAAGATTTTTCGTTGCTTGTGTAGAGAATTTGCTCCCTAGCTTGCTGATTGCATTTGCGGTATTCAGCAATCCGCTAGGGTCAAAAGTCATTGTTCCTACACTGTTCATGCCCTTTACAAACTCTGCTAACTGGTCTTTCATTGCCAGTAAATTTGTAGTACCTTGTGTAGCGTTTTTCCCACCCAGTTTTGCAATAGCCGCCGCTGTGCTAGTAATGCCGGAAACGTCAATGTTCTGAATGACCGACATGGAATGTGCCAAATTTTCCATAGCAGAGCCAACACCACGTAGTGACACAGTATCAACTTTGTTAAATTTGTTCAGTGCCGTAGCCAAAGATGATAGTTCTTTAGACTTTGCACCTTTAAAACCAGTAGCGGCATCCGATATGTTTTTGATTCCAGTACCGATACTGTACAGTTTACCAGTATCCCACACAACACTCTTCCGGAAACTTTCAAGGCTATTTGCAAGTTTATTCAGTGCACTACTGGCTTTGTTCGCATCCGCACTTATTTTTATTTGAAGATTATCAATATCAATATCTTCCATACCGCACCGCCTTTACCGCAATAAAAAAAGGAAGTGTCAACCACTTCCAAGAAAAGAGCGGTAAGCTGTGACACCTACCGTTCCTAAAATCACTTTTTGAGATATGCCTTTGTAACCGTACCGATTTTTCCGTCCACTTTGATACAGACACTCTTTTGGAATGCTTTCACTGCATCAGAAGTAGTTTTCCCGAAATATCCGTCAATGTTCTTCTTACCTTTCGCATTTACAGACGGCATAAAGCCTTTCCTTACAAGTTCGTACTGCGCCCACTTGACATCATTTCCCTTCATCATTGCCATACGCTTGTAATACAGAAGTCTTTCCGGTTCTGTATAAGGGTTGCTATGGCTTGTAGAATCCTCATATACGGCATCTAACTCCTTGTACCATACATTCATGTCCACGTTTCCTACAATGCCGCCTACACGACCTTTAGAAGTATACTGCCAACCTACCATGTTCGGTACTTGCGGTTGATATTTCACATCACACTTGCCGTTATTCTTGCCGTACCGTGCAATCCACATGGGATAGCTTACACCACCATAAGGCTTGATGTATGTCTTGTAAAAACTTTCCCCAGTGTATACACCGAACTGCAATCCTGCATCGGTGATGACCTTGCCGTAAGCATTGATAATGGAAATAATATTTTTGCCAAGACCTTTCATAACGGCATCTTCAACATCAAGATATACTGTCACTTTTCTGCCATTAATAATAGTAAGCACTCTTCTTGCATCAGATCGTGATTTTGCAACCGTTGTAATATATCCGTATTCATATACTCCGTGCACATGGACATTGTTCTCTTGGCAACCTTTCCAGTTCTCTTCGAACTTCTTGTCCGGGTTCAAATCCTTACGGATAACTTTCAGAATAGCAAAATCAATACCGTTCTGTTTTACCGCCCACCAGTTAATCGTCCCCTGGTATGCGGACACATCAATTCCTGTTAAACTCATGTTTGTTTCTCCTTAATCCGGACTTTCCGGTAATCCTTGTTCTCTTAATGCTTTAATTCGCTGTTTCATTTCCCATATTGCAATTTCTTCGTTAGATTCCTTATAAGCCGGCTTTTTTTTGCTTTCTTCCATGATCGGCTTTTTGATATACTCTGACTTTGCATTTTTACTAAAGCAATGGTCTATTGCTACACCAAATGCAGATATACCATAATTTCCAAACCAAGACCACATCTCTGTGTCTCTCTGCTTCATTTCTAACTTGTATGCTTCTGCATAAGGTTCTAAATCCGCAGGGCAGGAAGAATCTATATCTTTCACTGCAAATCCGTACCCTTTTGTGTATAAAAGCCACATAGGTCGTACTTCTTTACAGTATATTTCCCATGTTAGTTCTCTGACTTCTTCTCCGCTTTCTTGAGGTTCTTCTCCTGCTCCTGTTTCAGGAGCTTCGCTAAAAAACCATTTTCAAGCAACTCTCCTTGCACATCAGCAAACAACTTCTGAATATCAGATTCATCAGAATCAAAATAATCATCAAGCATGGAGTAAACCTCGCTTAACTTCGATTCTTTCTGCTCTTTATTGTAAGGATCGAAACCATATTCATCAGAATGGAATTTCTGCAAACCGACAAGAATCAGTTCCGGCAGTAACATGAGAATGTTATTTACGGATTCAATTCCATCTTCTTGTTTTTCGAGGTTTGCCAGTTTCTTAATGATGTTGTTCTTTACGGTTGCTTCGTAACCGAATTTAATGTTAAGTTCCTTTTCTCCAAATTTTACAGTCAACATAATTTATCCTTTCCCCAACCTTTTGTTGGAAAGGAGCCGCCCGAAGACGGCTCTCTTTTGCTAAATCAATGGCTCATCTACCGTTTCATCAAAGTCAGCCACGGCAGTGTTATTTGTTTCTGACTGACTTTCTATTTTTTTTGTCAGTGTAATTGCTGTGGGATAACCGTTTTCATCCTCTGTTACTGCAACAGTGTAATTATCTTCAATCCACTTCGGCACAGTAGCTTGTGCAATCGTAGCAGTTCCAGTCAGATGATCGTCTGTTGCTTCGTCCGGTGCAAAACTTTCCTGACCGATAAATGCGCAAATACCCTCTGAGCCTTTTCCGTCAGTTCCATACAGGATGATGAAATCGAGTTTCTTTCCCTCGTTTGTCACCATTTCATCCTTGTACTTTTTCTCAAATGCTCCTTGCACTTCCATACTGTTAGCTGCTCTACGACCCATTTCCTGTGTTTCGACCAAATCTTCCAGTGTAGAAGTATCCACCATGTTCTGACTTCCGAACGGAGAAGGAATACTTTTTGCTCTCATGAGCAGTTTGTAAGTTCCTGCCCAGTACTCACCAGTTGCGGCACTAGCATTAGGCTCTTTATAAGCAATTCTCGATTTTAAACCAGTAGCCATATTTACCTCCAAATTTGCATAAAAAATAGAGCCAGTAGGCTCTGTCAATAGTTACAATATATCATCAGCATCTACGTTTCTTCTGAACCGTGCTGTGCTTCTGAATGTGTTCTGCGAAGTATTGCTAAACTCCGGCATGGAAGTTATCTGAAATCGCAAACGTTTGAAAAGTCCTGCAACCGTAGCCATGATAGCTTCAGCTTCTTCCTGACTCTTGTTTGTTATCACATCCACCTGGTACGATGCTGTGATTCCATTGATAGACCGTCCTTCAAGGTCTTGTCCTGTCTCTGTAAACGGCATAGCATGAAAGTAAACTGTGGGGAATGTGGGTTCTGACAAATCCTTGCTTTTGTCCGTTACATACGCTTTATGATGGCTCTGCGGTATTTTCATTTTCAAGTATGATGCAATCTTGACTTTGAAATCTGATACCCATTGATATTCATTAACCGCCATTACCAAACACCTCCATTGCCACTTTCACTACATCTTTTTCAAGTTCAATACCTGTCAAGTACATGAATGGTCTGCTATCCATGCCCTCACACCAGTACACTTTTCCGTCATCGCCTTTGTAGAACCAGCCATATTGACCGTTTGACAACTGAATAATGTTTGAACCACTTCCGTATTTCCACTGAACACCGTCCGGCAACGGATACGGATATTCTTTTTTGCCACCAATGCTACCAAGTGTACCAAATTCCACAAAAACAGCGGATTCATCATCAGCAACGACCGCCCAGATTCCACCGCCTTTTATGTTCCCTATATGCTCTGCATGAATGCTTCGCATTAAATCACCAGTGAAGATAGCATCTAAACTTGTGACCTCTATCCTAGCCACTTCTACGCCCTTTTCTGCCAACTTTTCAGCCAGTATCCTACATTTATAGGTCAAGCTGTTTTCATAGTCTCTAATAGCATTAATAGCGTTTTGTATGGACTTGTCACTGAATAGATTTAGTTCAATTGTTTTCCCCATATCACTTTACCGTCTTTTGAAGCAAAAACAGGTCAACTGTAAGTCCTTCATCAGCTACACCTTTTACAACATAGTCCGCTGTCTTATCATCAACCAGTCCATCACTATCTCGCCCCACATCAGATTTCTTCCAAACAATGTCTCCTGCTTTAATCGGCAAATATCCCTTATCGGTAACAATTTGACAATAGGAACTGGAATCATCAATACCAAATTCCTTTACCAGTACTTCTGACAACTTGTTGCTGATATTGGCAGAAAAAGGAACAGGGTCAGAAAATCCGATAGCTTCTCTTTCAATCTGTGGAATCATTTCTCCACCGATTGTATCGTAAATAATACTACCGTCATCGCCACGTTTATAGATTGTGACTTTCTCACCCTGTTTGGAATACTTCATTTTTTGCTTATTTGCTTCAAGCATCTTTTTTCACCTGTTTGTAAATCTGATTTACTCCGGTGCTTGCCAGTCCGGAAACAATGCCGACCGCAATAGCATTCAGAACATCATTTGCCGGGAAGTCGGGAATCACATACATTCCTACCACTCCGAGAATACCACCGACAATTCCTACAACAACCGGAATGTAATTATCTTTAATAACCGGAATAAGCTTCGCTCCAATACCGGCAAGATAGCAGATAACTACGATTGCTACACAAGTTCCTACCTGTGAAAAATCCATTATTCCTTACCTCCGTTCTCTTTAATGTTAAGTCTTTCCTCAATTCCATCAAGTCTATGATGTGCAGATGCCGTACTGGCTTCAACCTTTGTCAGCTTCTGCTCATGCTCTGCAAGCTCTTTTTTCATCTCTGAACGCTCGCTTTTCATTTCATTGATAGTATCAAGGATGGTGTCCAGTTTCATGTTGATGCGTGTGTTTTCTTTTACACGTTCCTCAATATCCTTTGTGTCTGTTCTTTTGCTGTTTTTCAGACCAATGTAGACGGAAAAACCGAGTGATAACACGCTTATAATGATTGCTGTAGATAACTCTATAGTCACATCATATACCGCCTTCCTTATTTGTTGGCACACCGCCCACCACCCTTAAAGTGTGCCGCCTGCAACCTTATTACTGGAATCAGTAACATGGTCACGCACAATCTTCTAAACCCCTTGATTTCGATGGGGTTATAAAACTTTTGCAAATGGAAATACACCAACAAACAGACTGTCACGGTCTCTCCATGTTCTCGACACACCGTTTTCAGAGTAATTTGACATGAAATTTTCTCCAGCCTGTGAATGGTCATACACAACCACGTTCACAATCACGCTCTCAAACCGATTCAAGTCCTCTGCAATCTTTTGTTCCGTGTAGCTGTCCGGGTACATTCTCTTTGCCACAATGTCAGCTTTCGCTTGACTGATAAGTTGCTCAATCAGAGGGTTATCTTCAAGTTCATCAAACACGACCTCGGAGCTTTCAGAATCAATATGAAATTGTTTCAGACGGATTTTTACTTGCTCCAAAGTCGTATATTCTGCCATGTGCTACCTCTTATTCATCCTTTGCTACTACTGCCTTGCTGCCAGCCTTAACTGCCTTGTAAGATCCATCGCATTCTACTACGGTGATAATCTTTCCAGTTTCTGCGGTAATCTCTTCGCTACCGTCCCATGCAGCCCATGTCTGTACAGATTTTCCATAAGTTACAGTTTGAGCGGATTCTCCAATCTTGTACTTATAAGAGTTACCTGCGCCTTTGCTAGGGCTTACAGTAATCTTTGTTTTACCATTATCTGTGGCGCTTGCAATACTGGTAACAGTCAGTGTACCAAGAGTGTTATCTCCTGTAATTGTGGACACTACAATGCCGTCAATTCTTTCTGCAAAAAGAACAATGCCAGAAATAACAGTGTCCTTACAGGTCATGTTGTCATAATCCGGCGTTTCATGGATTCCAATATATCCGGTTGCATCAGAAGTAAAAGTGAACGCTTCATCCAGATCCGCACCGTTTACAGGAATGTAGTACAGAACAATATTATCTTTTGCGGTTGCATAGATGCTTCCCTTTGGTACAGAACTGTTAAAGATAACAGTGCCAAGTCCAAGGAAGTTCTCTACATAGGTCATGCCAAAAGCATTTTGTAAAGAGATTTGTGCGGTTGCCAGATAATCTGCCACATCCAGCGGATTCATGAAGTATACTGCTTGAATTTCATCATCTTCAAACAGCACCTGTAACTGTCCCCATGCCTGTGCAAGTGCAGCTTGGAAAGTCTTTCCAGAAGCAGAGCCTGTGCCAGTAGAAAGAAAATCAAAGAAGTTCTTACGGATTCCCTTCTGCACATCTTTCAGCATTTCGTCGCCAGTCATTACAACCGCTTGATCGTACCCCTTTTCGATGATGGCTTCTGCGGAAGTGGCTTTTCTCCACTTCTTCAAAGTAATCTCTTCATAGTTGACGGGTACAGTTTTGTATTTAGAAAGAGGAATGGTATCTCCTTCTGCAACCAGTCCATCTTGAAGAGTTCCTACTGCCTTGTAGGACTTCAACATGGTTCCTGCTGCCTTAGGGATTTTTCTGGTTACTCCAAGGGCTTCTACCAACTTTTTAATGGAATACCCAAAAAGGTTTACGAATTCAATTTCTCTTGCTCTTGCAAGGTCATCTTTCTTAATCAGATTGTTTTCTGCTGCCATAGTTTATACCTCCTAAAATAAATCTTGATTCATTGCAATAGCACGTCTGCGCTCATTTCTGTCCGGAATTGCCATAATCTGATCTTTGGTCATACCAGAGTATTCGCCGCCACCGATATTCACTCTTGGTCTTGTGCGCATCCATTCAGCCTGTGCTTCTGCTACTGCCGCTTTTTTTTCGTTTTCAATAATAGTTGCAATGGCGGTATGGTCAGATTCCGAAACCGCATCAATCAACTTTTCAACAGATTTTTCAGAAACTCCCTTGTAGGCAGCTACTGCCTTAATGTGGTTAAGTTCCTTTCGCATGGACTCTCTTTCTTCGTCCGCAATTCTTTGTGCTTCTGCTTTTGCTTCTGCTTCCTGCTCTTCCGCAGTCTGCTTCGATCGAAGTTGTTTCTTGTACTCTGCTGCTTCCGAACTAGCTTTATCAGATCTGTTTTTATACTTCTCTTTTTCAGCTCTTTCTGTAGCAAGTTGCGCCATGAGTTCTTCAACAGTAGGCTGTTTGCTTTCAATCTGTTGTCCACTAACTTCTGTTGTTTGTGTTTCTGTTGTCTGTGTGGTTACATCTGCCATGATTTTTACCTCATTCTTTCTTAATCTTGCTCTTTATACTTTTTCTCTAAGTTCTTGCGATTAACGTCTTCTCTGACGTAAGGCATATAAAAAGCCACTGGGAAAACCCAATGGCTTGATATCATGATATTTATTTGTCTGTACGGCTCTTATCAATTAAAGGGCTGTTAGAAATTTGGTCTGACAAGTCTTGCATTGTCCTTCCAGAATTTGGTTCTTTCTCTCCATCTCCACCTTCTCCAGCATTTTGACTATTTGTTTTATAAATAGTTTCTTGGTATTTGCGAACTCCTTCCCCACTTCTGCTGCATACCTTGCTTGGATCATCGAAAAACGGGATGGAATCAGTAGTATCTTCAAGACTAAATCCATGACTGAGCATAGTAGCCATTGCATTCACCTTTGTTGACATTTCGTATGTCTTTTGTCGCTTGATGTTTGGCTCTAAATCAGCTATTGTAAGTTTTCTCATTGGATCATCTTGCGGAACATAGGAAGATGCATTGATAGCTGCTAACACAACCTCAACCTCTTCCATTTTGCACGAATCAATAATCATTTGCTGTTTTGATGCCGCTGCTTCTGCATGGCTCCACCCTGTAGCATCACTCATTGCGACACCAGTACTGCCACCAGAATTATCATTTCTTTGCGGTACATTGCACTTTTGCAAGATTGTTTGTCTCCGTACCTGTATATTGTTAAGCATTCCTTCGTAGTCATAATTAACAGCAAGTGCTTCTACAATAGGTGTTTTTCCATCGGATGCCGTATATGTTTGCATCCATTCACCAGACTTTGGCTTTCTTACGCTTTCTGTAACTGTACCATCTTCGTTTTTTTCCTCAACAGTAGGAAAATCAACATCATTTGTGTGCCATATAGCTTGTGTATTTTGGTCAACATCATTGGAGAAATCCGAAATCATAAGATTCAAATTATCCATTTCGGAAATTTGCCGCTCCCACACTCCCATACGATCATAAGACCGGAAATACTCAACAATAGGGACAACTCCTAAAGGATTTTTTTCTCCGCTTCTTTCTTCGTGTTTCCATTTATTAGCATCATCTTCAACAGCATCGCCATTGATGATTTTGTTCATATCCCTAATTTCGTATCTGCTGTCTTTACTGTAACAAGTGTAGTATGTACTTCCGCTGTTTTTATCATGCCGGAATGATACTCCAAGCATTGTTCTTCGATCTGCGTAATAGCTTGACTTGATAACAAATGAAGTCATTGGATTAAGTACATCATATGTAAAATATGCTTTCCCTGGTTTCCATTCTGTATTTACGTCGATTAAAACATTGCAAATAGCACCTATTAACATAGGTCTTGCAATTTCTTGTGTTTTTGTTTTGATTTTTACAAGATTGTATTGCTTATTAAGGTTTTTTACTCCCTCTGCAATCTCTTTATCTTCTGCATCTCCAGTCTGAACCAACGTAATAGGATTCCCGAAGCCGAATGAACTCCAAAATTCCGTTATCTCATTTGCCACATTATCTACGCAATGGCAATCAATTTCTGTTCTTACTTTCTTTTTTCTTTTAAGTGGTTGATTTCCTTCATCATACTCCATGAGATATTTAATCCTTGCTGCATTTACCCTATGGTCTGTCATGGCATTTCTCAAAACATCAATGACATTTTTGTATGTAATTTCTTCTACATCCGTATAAAGTACAATTCTTCCAGTTTGCATTTTTATCACCTACATAAATGTCATTCCACTACTCTGATCTCTTTTTTGGAGTTTCTTAATCTCACGTTCTCCGGTCTCTGTATGGTAAACAACCATCTTATTGCAATTCCGGCACTTATATGTCTTGTCAATGTGTGATTTTGCACTACATTCACCGACCAACCGTCCGCATCCAGGACAGTACACTCTAATTTTTTGGTTAAAAATCATAAATACCTCTTTTCTGCGCACAAAAATACCGCCCTTGCTGATAAGAGCGGTACTTCTGGAGTCTTCACATGATCTGAGGAGGAAATGAAAAATATCTTGGAATCTTTCTGCATCTTAATAGTATCACGGAAAAATCGGACATATCGGACAAGTTTATATGGAACTATACTATTTTGTATGTTTTTTCAAAAATATCAGGCTTGCAAGGGTAAAATTCTCCATTTACTCCTTTTATTATAAAATCATTTATAGATACGTTCATATATCCCTCTAAAGTTTTTATTTTCATGATTACATGAGGTGAAGATTTTCCTGCTCTCCAAGCATCATCGATAATTTCATATATAAGCGATTTCCCAACGAATTCTTTTATTTCATCTAAGTTAATGCCATTCCATCTAATAGCTTCAACAATAATAGGTATCTTTCTATATTTTGCCATTTTTATACCTCCGTATTATTTTAATTTGCCATATAGCGGTCAAATGCTTTTCTTACGCTATCCTCTGTGTTTCCACCACCGATTCTATCAGCAACCTTGTTCCATGATAATTTTTCAATAAAACGTAAGTTGATGATCCGTCTTATACGGCTGTCATGAACGCTTGCAATAAATTCTTCGACTTCATTATTTTTTTGCAGTAAATCGTCCTCTAAAAGCTGTAAAGTAGCTTTTCTGGAATAAAGCAGTGTCCGTTTCCTGCTGTACTCTGGATAAGGGAATCCTTCAATACGAAAATGTTCAGTGCCGCCGCATCCACCTGATACGCTGTCAACAACATTCCCATCCGATTCAATTTTTCTGATATCCGATTCAAGTTTTTTAATCTTCTGCTGTACTTCTTTGATTTCTTCCTGTAAATCTATGTATTGAGATAAAACCTCTTTGGTCACCATTCGATTTACCTCCTATATAGGGCTTGGCAAAATTACTGTTGGCTTTATGTATCCGCTACGCATCTCATTTTCAAACAATGCAATGCTATCCGGTGCATCATCGTGTTTTACTTTTCCGCTACGTGTCATAGTGGTTAATTCCTTCATGAATTTGTAGTACTGGCTCTGCCTGTCCATTTTCTTGAAATCACGAAAATAATAATCACGAATTACATTATCCCTTGCATTTTCCATTCTCGTAATTTTGTTGGAACAGTTAAACTTAAACCTTGCGCTACATCTTCCTCCCTGCGACTTTACAATGTCCATAACATCACGACCAAAATATTCCCCGGCACTGTTGCTCTCAAAAGTGACTGTTTTAACATTGTGCTTAATAAGCATATTTGCGCATTCAGGCTTTGTGAACTGTGTTCCTGCATTATCAAATACTACATCAACGATATATACCTCGTTACCGTACACATATCCGACTGGCATAGCGCAGCTATCTTCTCCCTTGTCAGCACTATCACAAGCCGCCATGATTGCATCCGGCTCTCTGTCAACTGGAAGTTCCTCAAAATAATTTAACTCACTTTCAGAGAACATTCTTCCCTTTGCTTCGTATGGCTCTTGTTGGAACTCTGCCGCCCAGGTTTCTTCGGAAACAAGTTTTCTTTCTTTCCGGTAATAGTCCGTAGTGAATATTTTTCTAAGACCTCGCTTGTCCTTTCGGTAAATTTCCCAGTTACTTTCATCCGTGACCGGATCAAGTGCCGGAATTGCAACTTCTCTCCATTTCCATCCCAGTTCATCAGCCTTGGTCTGTAACGCTGTAATAGGGTCATACAAGCTGTATTTTGTTCCTTGGATAATAATTGGCGTACCCTCTAATCTACGTCCTAAAACGTCATCTGTGACCTTCTCACATAGGAACTCTAGCCTGTCTCTGTTTCTTGCTTCCTCATGGTTCTTTACGCAGTCATCAATATAGACAAGCACATTTGCTTCCGTACAACCTACAATTGCACCGTCAATAGGTCGGCAAGTAAATGTTGGAAAAATATTCTTGCTTTTAAGGTCTATGGACAAATTCTCTGCACTCTTGTATCCATCTTTGCTTATTTTTGTAGCTTCCGGAAAAACACTTAAAAACCGATGATAAGTACTTTCAGTCTCAAATCCTTGTAAAAGACCACCGTAAAACCTCTTTACCAGTCCTTCACCTTTTCCAACACCGAAAATACTTCCGTCTGGATCTCTTCCACCCATCATTTGTGCCAGTTTCAATCCTCCGGTTGTCTTTCCTGTACGTTTTGGCTGGGAAACTGATAGAAAATCCAGTTTCCCATCGTAAATTTCTTGATATGCTCCTACTACTTGTTTTAAAACGTTTCTTCTTGGAAAATAAAATCTCTTCCACGGATCCTTTTCATCAATTTCAATGTAATAAAAAAAGCTGTCAACTAGATACGCTGATTCATACATTAAAACATTGTAAAATTGATCTAAAATTTTATATGATGTATCATTATCCCCTGCGTATACTTCCAAATCAGCAACTCTTCCGCCTGTCTTTTCTCTGACATATTTTGCAATAAGTGACTTTGTTTTTGCTGATTGCTGCAATCCGTACTTAACATCATTTTCTGACCGAAATGCAACCGATAATGCCTGTATGTACGCATCAATGACCTGTTCATCAATCCCATGTTGCTCTATGTACTTGTCGTAACTGTTTACTGCCGATATAAGGCTCTGACTTGCCAAAAGAAAAAGCACCTCCGCTTGTGGCAGAAGTGCCTTATAGGATTCTGCCTATAATTTTTCTAGGTTAGCGACTAACTCCGTTTGTTAGCCGGTGATTTTGTTTATTCTAATTCGTCTGCATTTCTTGTCATTTCAATCTGTGTTCCATTTTCATCTCTTGTACAGACAGTTACATATTTGTCAAGGCCACTTATCATATCCCCAAGCCTTATTTCAGTCTTATCATCATTAAAGTTATAACATTTACGCATTTCTTCGATGCAGTTATTCATTTCAGTTATTTTCATAACCTCAATCCTTTCTCACACTATTCGCTAATGATTTTGTTTCCTCTAAGATTTTCTTTACCAAAGCATTTGAAAACTCCATATTGTCTTTAGGGTATCTTCCTAAGATCGATTTTGCATATTCATTAACTGCATCAACTGAAATATCAACACCAATAGTCATATCATGCAATTCAGATGTTTCTATCAATTTGTCATTATCATTGCCGATATGCTTTACATTATCAATTTTTATAAATTTTCCATCACAAAGTTCGCACATACTCAATCCTCTGTTTTGTTTTTCAATCTCTCCATTAACCGTTCACATTTATCAAGATTTGCGCAAGCAATATTGTTCAAGCATATTTCGGTTGTTATATTCACTTGTATCAGCTTCGGTTCAAAATCTTTGCAATACCGACAACAATCTTGAAGAATAAAGTGAAATCCATTCATGAAATATTCCTCCATAACCCATGCAGACGGAATCGAACCGCCGACACACATCCTATGCGGATGCCGCTCTTCCACTGGAGCTATACATGGAAATCGCACCGTAAAACCTTTATGGCTTGCGCTTGCCATAACCAAATGTGCACCGCCTACTTGTCACTGACTATCCACAATCTCACAGTCTTGTCTGTTCTCTACTTCATAGGCTTGGTTTTCGCTAAACGTATGTGGCTTACGTTTTATCCAGGGAATAGTTGCCGTGGGAGTTGAACCCACCCAAAACAAACAATGCCGACTACTTTTGAATCTGCAAATTCTACTCGCAGAAGTGTTTTTTGTTGACCGATAATGAGCAACTACTATCAATACATCTCCCATCGACCTGAACTATTGCAGTAGTGCCAGACTAAGTGGAGATAAAGATAAACGCCGTACACAGGATTTTAACCTGCAAGCCTTTTACAGCCAACGGTTTTCAAGACCGCTCCCTTTACCGCTCGGGCACGTTGGCATTTTAATCTGCTCTCATAAACCACCGATTACTCACTCAGAGAGCTTTGGCACGTCCCAACTCTTTGTGCCTTACCTCGGATGTACGTTGTTCTCGCAGTCCTCCGCCTCTACTACATTCCTCTGCGCGTTCGATTTTTAAGTCAAAATCGTTGCCAAAACTCAGGTTCGCTTGGGTTTAATAGGTCATCGGCGTACCTTGTAACCTTGTGACCTCATCCTACGGTGGGGTATCGAACCCCACTATTCCCGGATGATTATCCGTGGCATTTCCAGTTATGCTATCGTAGGCATCGTTGCAACAATGGTCTTTAGCGTGACTTACGCAAGCTCTCCAATTTTAAGTCCTGTCGGCTTACCGAGACTGTTTCAGTCATATCTGACCGAAGCGCAGTGTGTAGGATTCGAACCTACAAGGCGAATAAACGCACGGCGGCTTAGCAAGCCGTTCCAATACCATTATGGGAACACTGCATCTTGATGGTGCGATTTTTTGAAACAATCCATCCATTACATATATCCACCACGCACCTGCAGAATAGTGTTTTTTAGGGATTAAGTGAAATTGGGATGATGGGACTCGAACCCACAGCCTATGCCTTAGAAGGACACTGCTCTCTCCATTTGAGCTACATCCCAGTGATCGGTACGAGATTCGAACTCGCGTTACCACCGTGAAATGGTGGTGTCTTACCACTTGACTAACCGATCATGTGCGTTTCCATAAGCTGTATGCCTACATTTAAGGCTCGGACACCAAGCAACACTTACGGCATTTTTTTGATTCAAGTGGGATTCTGCCACCAACACTCTATCCGGTAGCAAACCGGACACATAGTCGTGTAGGGAGTTGCACCCTACATAATCCGATTCTGTCCGACTACACCCATTTTATGTCTGCAAGGGTAGTGCAGGATTTTAATGTCTTTACTGACAACCCACGGATTAAAACCTACAACGGTATTCCGCAAAAACCGGGCTATCATAAACCGGTTAAACCCTCACGAGCCTTGTGACGGCTCTTAACAGCATTCCGCTATGAGGTGAAAGGAGCATTCCATGTAGATGGAATATTCGCAGATGGCAAAGACCGAAAGAAGAAAACATCTGCGAAACAGGGTTAGCTGGATTCGGACCAGCGAATGCAGCAGTCAAAGTGCTGTGCCTTACCGCTTGGCGATAACCCCAAACTCCGGTAGAGAGACCATCTGCTACCGGATTATTTTCGTGAACCACTTTATTCAAAATTGTTACGCCTGTGCATGGTACTTCGAAAAACTTGGTGTTGTCGAACGCATATTTCCATTTTTCGTTTTCCACACACAGGCTACATACACTCTTGATGTTTTGATTTCTCTGCCACATATCCAATGCCAACACAACACCAGATATTTAGCAATAACAATGGCTTTATGAATTTAACCCATTCAACATTGTGATATGGGATAATTCGCATAATCTCCGGCAACCACATATTATACCCACATAAAAGTTATTCCAAATGCAATGAACATTGCAGTTGCAAAGAAGAATACTCCGTCTGATGCCGTTTTCTGCTTTGGAGCATATAATGCACTTGCTATTGCGAAAAACGCCATTACTGCAGTTGTCACAATTTTCAAAATTATGAATAAAATCATGTTAACTCTACCTCCCACACAAAGTAATTTGCAATCAGCAATATCAATCCGAACGCAATGCACAGCACTCTTGAAATCGTATCTGCACTAGAATCCCGTGCAATCTGAAAACAACTTCCGCAAATAGTAAGTAATGCTGTTGAAGAACATACTTTTAAGAATTTCCTGATTATGTTTTTCATTTTTTCTTCGTCCTTCCTTCAATTTCATCAATCATTGCCATTACCAGTGCTTTAGCAAACTGGCTATTGTTGTGCATTTTAATCAGCAAGTTGCCCTGTCTGATAAGATACGACCAGTCATCATCCGTTTTTGGATTAGCACACTCTTTATGGATTTTCCAAACCTCTGTGTAAATCTCTTTAATCTCCGGTGGCAATTCACATTTCTCCTTAACTGGCAAATCTTCTTTAGGCTCTTTATCAAGTCTGCTCTTTTGGTGCTCCATCTGACAGCTAACCATTTCCGTAACGTTTTCACGGTCTCTCTTGATTCCGTGACCTTGCAAAAACAACTCGCATTGCAGGACTTCACCGCATTTTGAACATTCGTCTTTAATCTCTTTTCCGTAGATCTGCATAAGCTATAACCTCAATCCTTAGTTTCACATATCCCCAGTAGGATCAATAGCAAATACATCCACCAAGGAGCCTGCAATGTATATAAAATCCAAAATAGCATAACGAGTAAAAAAAATCATGCGTTTCCTCCTGTTAATCGTATTTTCCATCTGTGATTTCTACCGGGCAGCTATTTACATTCAGTATTGCTACCACTGTGCCCGTATTGAGACTTACTCTCCCAATAACCAGATTTTTTAAGTAGCTGACAGCTTTTACATACACATAGGTGTTAGTGGTCTTACTGCCAACTACACGATATCCATATCTTTTAAAATATCTTCTAGCCTTTGTAATAGCCTTATCTTTTTGAATGAATGGTATCACGGCTATTCTCCTTAATTGGTCTTTTTTATTTTTGAGGAAATTTTAGGGACTAAGATAGGGGGTTTTTTCAAATCCTATCAGACCCCCTCCCCGGTCAATTTTAACTATGCGTTAAACACGTCTTTATGGAATAGTTTATTGTCACATACTTAACTATCCAGTATTTTCACACGTTTCCACGGTTGTTGCTAATCATTTGCATCTGATGTATTATCGCCATACGCTTCGGAATCGGTCAACATTGATTTATTTTGTCCAAAATCTGTGTCTAATCGTGGGAGCTGATCGGCTGTCCTGGTTATTTTGTGTACAATCTCTTGCTGTGTGGTCTGTTTCCTCCCGTGGTCGTTGTTTAATC
>OKSC01001369.1_pt1 | contig 23897 bp, 21 predicted proteins | sample 1601161 | NCBI WGS metagenome assembly OKSC01 (sample SAMEA3541552, study PRJEB24748) | human gut metagenome | biome: human gut; feature: human-associated habitat; material: faeces | place: China | collected 2012
CATTGGGCAGGGGAACCACACTGACGGTGATCTCGGCCACATGGTCGGCGGCGCACCGCTGGATGGCGGTGGCCACGATCTCGCGGGCACGCTGGTCGGCCTCGTCCTTGGCGCGGGCCTCGATCTCCTTGATCTTCAGCGCCGTCTCGTGAGTCACCTCGGACTCCACCTGCGCGATCAGGTATTCCTTGGCCTGCTCCGCCGTGAAGCCGGAGATGCGCTCCAGCATCTCGGTCTGGCTGCGCTTGATGAGCTTGATCTCCTCCTGCTCCTTGTCGGCGGCGGCGTGCTTCTGGGCCAGCGCCTCCTCCTTCTTCTCGATCATCTCGGTCTTGTGATCGAGATTCTCCTCCTTCTGCTGCAAACGGCGCTCCTGCTTCTGCTGCTCGGCGCGGCGTTCCTTCACTTCCCTCTCGTATTCGCTGCGGTTTTTCAAAATCTCTTCTTTTGCTTCAAGAAGCGCTTCCCGCTTTTTGTTTTCAGAGCTCTTGATGGCCTCGTTGACGATACGCAGAGCTTCCTGCTCGGCGTCTTCGATCTTGCGCTGGTCGTTCCTTTCCTTGCGGCGGCGGATCAGGGTGCATACCACAAAGCCCAGAACGAAGGCAACAGCGAAGGAGAGGACTGCCACGATCCAACCTTGTGCGGTCATGGTGCATTCCTCCTATGTTGTAATGGTTAGTATGGGTCGGCACAAGATGTGCCTTAGAAAATAACCGAAAGGTACCCCTGTCCTCCCGATGATAATCCTTTACAATATTAAACATATTATAGTCAACTGTCAAGGGCAAACCGGAAAAATGACCTGTGTTTTTTAGGCAGTTCACCGATTTTGCCAGCCGCGCCCCCCTATTGGATGTACGCGGCGGCGGCATAGCCCAGATGGCCCTGATAGCCCACGCTGTACCATTCCCCGGTGCGGCCGTAGACCGTCACCGCCGTGCCGGAGGGCAGCTGGGCGACGACCCGGCCCGACGTGGACGGATAGTCCCGCAGGTTCAGTCTCCCGGACTGGGTGCGCACCGTGCCCCGCCACGGCGTGAGGGGCGTGATGAACGGCAGGCCGAAGTACTCCGTCAGGGACAGCGCCAGATTGGCGGCGATGGCCTGGATGTTGTTCTGCACCCAGCGGGCATCGGCGTAGTTGTCGTGGTAGCCCAGCTCCAGCAGCACGGCGGGCATCCGGGGCTGGCGCACCTCCCCCAGCGCGGTGGTGGAGCGGGTGTAGACCTTCTCCGGCAGCGGGTAGATGGTCTTGAGGTTCCGCACGAAGATGTCGGCGGCCCGCTGTCCGTTGGCGCTGCCGGGGTAGTAGAAGGCAATGACGCCCCGGACGGTACCCTCCCGGCTGCCGTCGGTGCTGCCGTTGGAGTGGAGGGCCAGATAGAAGTCGTAGTTCCCGGCGTTTCCCTGCCGGATGGAGCTGGCCGCCGTCATCTCCGGCGTGTTGCGGCCGAAGCGGATGGTGTTGGCGGTAAGGTACGGCTCCATGGCGTCGGTGATGAGGTTCATAAAGTACTCCTCGCTGCCGGCGCCGGTGATGTACGGGTTGTATTCCTGTGTGCTGGGACTCAGATACACGCTTGGCATGGTCATTCCCCTTTCAATGTCGTTCACCACATTTATATGGAAAATCCGGGGAAGATGTGTTATAATGGCGGCCACGAAATGAAAGGCGGTATGTACCATGAAAGCTGCGCGTCCCTATGCGAAGGTCACCATCACCCCCAAGGGGGAGGCCGCCCTCACCGGCGGGCACCCGTGGGTCTACGAGGGCGAGGTCACGTCCGTGGAAAGCGGCGCGGAGGACGGCGGACTGGTGGACGTGGTGAGCCGCCGGGGCAGCTGGCTGGGCTGCGGATTCTACAACAGCCGCTCCAGGATCCGGGTACGTCTGTTGAGCCGCAACGCCAATGACGACTTCTCCGACGCCTTCTGGGAGCGGCGCATCCGCTACGCATGGGACTACCGCAAAACGGTGATGGGCGGGACGGACAGCCGCTGCTGCCGCGTGATCTTCGGCGAGGCCGACCTGTTCCCCGGCCTGACGGTGGACAGGTTCGAGAGCGTGCTGGTGACGCAGACCCTGAGTCTGGGCATGGAGCGCATCAAGCCCCGCCTGTTCTCCCTGCTGGCCAAGGTGCTGCGGGAGGACGGACAGGACATCCGGGGCATCTACGAGCGCAACGACGCGGCCATCCGGGAGCTGGAGGGCATGGCGCAGACCAAGGGCTGGTATCCCCTGCCCGGCGAGACGCCGCCGGAAAAGACGGCGGTGGACATCGTGGAGAACGGCATCGTCTACACCGTGGACTTTGAGAACGGCCAGAAGACCGGCTTTTTTCTGGATCAGAAGTACAACCGGCAGGCGGTGGCCCGTCTGGCAAAGGGCCGGACGGTGCTGGACTGCTTCACCCACACCGGCTCCTTCGCCCTCAACGCGGCCCGTGGCGGCGCGGCCCATGTCACCGCCGTGGACGTGTCGGAGTTCGCGGTGCAGTGCGCGGCAGAGAACGCCCGCCGCAATGGGCTGGACGGCGTCATGGACTGCATGGCGGCCAACGTGTTCGACCTGCTGCCTCAGCTGGAAAAGCAGCCGAAAAAATACGATTTCATCATCCTTGATCCCCCGGCCTTCACCAAGAGCCGCCGGACGGTACACAACGCCATGACCGGCTACAAGGAGATCAACTACCGGGCCATGAGGCTGCTGCCCCGGGGCGGGTATCTGGCCACCTGCTCGTGCAGCCACTTCGCCACGGAGGAGCTGTTCATCAAAATGCTGTGCAGCGCCGCACGGGACGCGGGGGTGCAGCTGCGGCAGATCGAGGCGCGGCAGCAGTGCGCCGACCACCCCATCCTGTGGGGCGTGGACGAGACGAGCTACCTGAAATTTTTTATTTTTCAGGTGGTGTGACCTGCAAAAAAAGGACGCCTGAACGGCGTCCTTTTTTCAGATATATTTCCGGTTTATTGCAGATATATTGCAGATTTTTCGCAGGTTTATTGCAGGTTTTCCGCCGTTATACGCCCTCGCCGAGCTCGGCAAGGCTGCGGGTCAGGATGTCCACGAACTTCTCCCCCGTCTCCGTCAGGGGCACAGAGCGCAGCTTGATATAGCCCAGACGCATATCGTGTACCTGCCCGGTCAGGGGCAGCGTCACCAGCCGGTCGTCGCCGTAGCCCTCCGGCATGACGCCGCTGCCGGTGGAGACGCAGTTGGTGTGGGCCATGACGTTGTAGGCCGTGGCCCGGTCGCTGACGCACACCACCCGGTCGAACTGGGCGCCGGTGCCCACCACCGCCTCCTCCGCGTACTGGTAGTTGCTGTCGGACTGGGTGAACACCACATAGGGATAGGCGTACAGCTGCTCCAGCCGCACCGACGGCTCCGATGCCAGCGGATGGCCCCGGCGCATGAACACCCGGGGGCGCAGCGTGGCCAGCTGGCAGAACTCCAGATCCTTCTCCTGCAGGATGCGGCCGATGAAGTGCTCCGTCATGTCGGAGACGAAGATGATGCCCATCGCGCTCTGGCGGCGGAACACCTCGTCGATGACGGCGGCCATCTCCATCTCCTTGAAGCTCACCTGTATGCGGGGCTCCTCCAGCAGGTGGAGGTACTCCACGAAGGCCTTGGCGCAGAAGGGATAGCGCTGGGACGCCACGGACAGCGTGACCCGGTTCTCCGCCCGGCGCTCGCTGTAATACCGGGCGATACGGCCGCTGCGCTCCACAATGGGCGCGATCTGGGCTACCAGCTCCCGGCCCTCCTCCGTCAGCACCACGCCCCGGTTGCTGCGGCGGAACACGGTGATGCCCAGCTCCTTCTCCACCTCCAGAATGGCGGTGGACAGCGCCGACTGGGACACGAACAGATCCTGCGCCGCCCGGTTCATGGAGCCGCAGCGGTCGACCTCCAGAATATAGCGCATCTGTAAAAGCGTCATCTCTCCCCCTCCCTTTCCCTACCAGCATACAGGATAACGCGGCATTTTGCAAGAAAAAACCCGCGTTTCGATTGACACGGTACAGCGTTTCGGCTATAATGCCCACCAGCGGCCGGGCCGCACAATATCATCCACTGGAAAGGAAAGACATCATGAAAAAATTGACCGCGCTTCTGCTGACGCTGGTGCTGGCACTGAGTCTCACCGCCTGCGGCAGCAATGAAAGCAAGCAGCTGGTGGGCACATGGCAGTGTACGGTGGACATCACATCGCAGATGGACACGGAGATCGGCGGCGCGCTGGACGCCGAGTACACCTCGGAGACGCCCATGCAGATGTTCCTCACCGCCGTGTTCAACGATGACGGGACCTTCACCATGGGCGTGGACACCGACGCCACCGCCGCCTCCTTCACCGCGTACATACAGGCGCTGAAGCCTGTCATCGTGGAGCTGACCTATCAGGAGGCTGAAAAGCAGGGCATGACCCGGGAGGAGTACGACAAGGCGCTGGACGGGAGCGGGCTCACCGTGGAGGGTCTGGTGGACAGCGTTCTGTCCGCCTTTGACGTAAGCGCCCTGCTGGGCGACATCGGCAGCGACATCACTGCCGGCAGCTACAAGGCCGAAAAGGGCCGCCTGTATCTCAGCGAGAACGGCAGCGGCTTCAAGGCCGAGGAGTCCGTGGGCTACGCCCTCAGCGGCGGCACCATGACGTGGAGCGATGACAACGCCCTGCTGTCCGAGCTGGAGAGCATGGGCATCTCCTCCTCGCTGGAGTGGGTAAAGCAGTAAATAGGCGCGAAAAAAGAACAGCCGTCCGTGACGGCTGTTCTTTTTTTGCGTATCCTGTCTGCTTACTCGCCCATGGGCGCGCCGCAGTGGGGGCAGAACTTGTCCTCGCTGGCCGCGCCGCAGACGGGGCAGACCTTGACGCTGACCGTCTCCTCCTCGGCAGCGGGCTCGACCTTGGCGGCCTTCTCGGCCTCCAGCTCGGCGATGCGGGCCTTGGAGGCGTTGACGGCGGCCACCACGTCCTTGACGGCGTCGGGCGTTTCACCGGTATACTCGGAGATGAACCACTCGCCGATGGCGCGGTAGTTCTTCTCCAGCTCGCGCTGCTCGGTGAGGATGGCCATGTTCAGCTTGGCGGCGTCGGTAGCGGACTTTGCCTTATCGGCGGCAGCCTCCGCCAGATCCCTGCCCTTATCCACGGCAACACCGGCGTACTCCTGCGCCTTCTTGCCCAAGGTGTTCAGATTGTCCAGAATGCTCATGCTGTTTCTCCTTTCAAATATTGCTGTTCTATTGCTGCATAGTATACCGCGTTTTGTCCGCCGATGCAAGCGGACAATGGCGAAATTTACACACTGTTCACGAGCCGGTCAATGCTCGATCCAGTCCGCCGCACGGGACACCGCCCGCTTCCACAGCCGGTAGTTCCGGTCGCAGTCCGCCTGCGTCCCCTCCGGCAGGAACACCCGCTGGCTGCGGCGCAGAGCCTTCAGCTCCTCCATGTCCCGCCAGACACCGCAGCTCAGACCCGCCAGCGCCGCCGCGCCGAAGGCCGTCGTCTCCACCATCTCCGGACGATCCACCGGGATGCGCAGCAGATCCGCCTGCATTTGCAGCAGGATATCGGACACGCTGGCGCCGCCGTCCGCCCGCAGCATGGTGATGTCACAGCCGGCGTCCTGCCGCATGGCCAGCATCAGATCCGTGACCTGATAGGCGATGCACTCCAGCACCGCACGGGCCAGATGGCCCCGGCCGGTGCCCCGTGTGATGCCCAGCACCGCGCCCCGGGCGTACATGTCCCAGTAGGGCGCGCCCAGCCCCGTGAAGGCCGGCACCACCACCACGCCGCCGCTGTCCGGCACCGTGGCCGCCAGCGTATTGATCTCCGGCGCGGAGGAGATGATGTGCAGCTCGTCCCGCAGCCACTGGATGGTGCTGCCGCCGTTGAAAACGCTGCCCTCCAGCGCGTAGGTGGTCCTGTCCCCCACCTGCCACGCCACGGACGTCACCAGTCCCGCCCGGCTGCGCACCGGCGTATCGCCCACGTTCATCAGGGTGAAGCAGCCGGTGCCGTATGTATTCTTGGCCTCGCCGGGGGCGAAGCAGGTCTGGCCGAACAGGGCGGCCTGCTGGTCGCCGGCGGCGCCGCACACCGGCACGCCCGCCAGCTTCTCCAGCCCCTCGATGCCGGGGCGCACCGTGCCGTAGACCATGCTGTTGGGCACGGGACGGGGCAGCATGGCCATGGGGACGCCCAGAATACCGCACAGCTCCTCGTCCCAGCACAGGCGGCGGATGTCAAAGAGCATGGTGCGGCTGGCGTTGGAGTAGTCCGTGACGTGCTGCCCGGTGAGCTGCCAGATGAGCCACGTCTCCACGGTACCGAACAGCACCTCGCCCCGCTCCGCCCGCTGCCGGACGCCGGGGACGTTGTCCAGGACCCAGCGGATCTTGCTGCCGGAGAAGTAGGCGTCGATGAGCAGGCCCGTGGCGGACTGGATGCGCTCGTCCAGTCCCTGCCGCTTCAGCTCCTCGCACAGCTCCGCCGTGCGGCGGCACTGCCAGACGATGGCGTTATACACCGGCTTTCCCGTGGCCTTATCCCAGAGGATGGTCGTCTCCCGCTGGTTGGTGACGCCGATGCCGGCGATGCTGCCGGCGGGAAAGCCCGCGATGGCCTCCGCCGCCGACCGGCGCTCCGTGTCCCAGATCTCCAGGGGGTCGTGCTCCACCCAGCCGTCCCGTGGGTAGTGCTGGGCAAAGGCGTGCTGGGACATGGCCGCGATGCGGCCCTCCCGGTCAAATACGATGGCCCGGGAGCTGGTGGTACCCTGATCCAGCGCCAGAATGTGATCGGACATGGCTTCTCCTCTTTTCTTTTTCATTTTTGTGTGGTACACTATGACCACCATCAGGTTATCTATGGATTATACCACGAAAGGAGCGGGATTTCCATGACGAATATGAGCGAATTCACCTTCCTGTCCACCGACGGGAAAACACAGCTGCACGGCATGCGCTGGGAGCCGGAGGGCCGCAGCGTCCGGGCCGTGCTGCAGCTCTGCCACGGCGTGGCGGAGCACATCGCCCGGTACGACGCCTTTGCCCGCTATCTCAACAGCCTGGGCATCGCCGTGGTGGGTCACGACCATCTGGGCCACGGCCTGTCCCTGCCGGAGGGCGGCACCCCCGTCTACTTCGGCGAGGGCAACACCTGGCACACCGTGGTTGACGATATCTATGTGCTGCACCAGCGCATCCGCCTGTGGTACCCCGACGTGCCCCTGTGCATCATGGGCCACAGCATGGGATCGTTCCTGACCCGCACCTATCTCATCCGCTATCCCGGCACCGTGAAGGCCGCCATCATCATGGGCACCGGCTGGCAGCCCAAGGCCGTCATCGCAGGCGGTCTGGCGGTGGCCAAGGCCGTGGGCGCCGTGGTGGGTGAGAGCGGCACCAGCGAGCTGGTGACGAAGCTGGCCTTCGGCGCGTACAACAGGCTGTTCGCCCCCAACCGCACCAGCTGCGACTGGCTGTCCGCCGACACGGACAACGTGGACGCCTACATGGCCGATCCCCTGTGCGGCGCGGACGCCACGGTGGGGCTGTTCCGCCAGATGCTGCTGGGCATCCGGTTCAACCAGCGGCTCAGCAATCTGCGGCAGATGGATCCCCAGACGCCGGTGCTGTTCATCGCCGGCGGCAAAGACCCGGTGGGCGACTGCGGCAACGGCGTGCGCCGGACGTATCAGGAGTTCCGCCGCGCCGGTGTGCAGGACTGTACGCTGAAGCTGTACCCCGGTCTGCGCCACGAGATCCTCAATGAGAAGGCCCAGCAGCGGCAGATCTTTGAGGACATCGGCCTGTGGCTCACCGCCAAGCTCTAAGCCCGCAGCGCGGCGGCAAGGCGGGGCAGGGACATGAGGTCGATATCCCCGCTGCGGCGCAGCACACGGGCGGACAGAAAGCAGTCCGCCACCAGCACCAGCAGCGCCGCGCAGGTGACGGCCGGCGGCATGCTCCGCGCCAGCGCGGACACCCACGGGTGGACGTACCGCACCGTCAGGGCCGTCAGCGGGCCCCAGACCAGCGCGAACGGCACACAGACACGGCGGTTCAGATCCATCTTGGTGGCGCTGTAATCCCAGAACATGACGCCCAGCAGCTTTTCGTAGAGAAAATGGACGGCGTACTCCACCGCCGTGGCCGTCAGGCCGCCGTACAGCGCCAGACGCCAGAACGTGCCGGTCATGTCCGGCGGCAGACCCAGCACCGCCAGCATGGCGAGACCGTACACCGGGCACAGCGGCAGCAGCAGAAAGCACTTGCGCACCCGGTGGGGCGGGCGGCGCACCGCCGCGTACAGCTTTTCCAGCACATAGCCGCCGAGGCTGTACAGCAAAAACAGCCAGAATCCATAAAAAAACAAGACACGCACCTCCTGCTCCACAGTTTGCGCGGCGGAGGGGCGAATGATACGGGAGGAACGAAACATGACGGATTGGGAAGCCCTGCGGGAGGAATGTCTGCACTGTCGCGCCTGCACGCTGGCGGACACCCGGACGAAGGTGGTGTTCGGCGTGGGCGCGGAGAACGCGGAGGTACTGCTGATCGGCGAGGCGCCGGGCGCCAATGAGGACGCGCAGGGCGAGCCCTTCGTGGGACGGGCCGGTAAGCTGCTGGACGATATGCTGGCCATGATCGGGCTGGATCGCAGCCGCATCTACATCACCAACTCCGTCAAGTGCCGTCCGCCCCAGAACCGCGACCCGCTGAACACGGAGAAGGACGCCTGCCGGGGGTATCTGTCCCGGCAGCTGGCACTGATGAAGCCCAAGATCATCGTATGTCTGGGCCGTATCAGCGCCATGGAGATCATCAAGGAGGACTTCAGGATCACCCAGGAGCACGGCCAGTTCTTTGAGAAGGACGGCATCCAGATGATGGCGCTGTACCACCCCGCCGCCCTGCTCCGCGACCCCCGGAGGAAGCCGGAGACCTTCGAGGATCTGAAGCGCCTGCAGGCCAAGATCCGGGAGATATGCGACCACACGCCGCTGGAATTTGCGTGACGCCATGGAGATCGGGCACATCGCCCTGTATGTACAGGAGCTGGAGCGAGCCAGAGAGTTCTTCGTGCGGTATCTCGGCGCGGCATCCGACGGCGGCTATCACAATCCGAAAACGGGGTTCCGCTCCTACTTCCTCACCTTTGACGGCGGTGCGCGGCTGGAGCTGATGCACCGGCCGGACATGGCGGCGCTGCCGAAGGATCCCGTTCGCGCCGGCTACGCGCACATCGCGTTCCGCGTGGGCAGCCGGGAGCGGGTGGACGCCCTGACCGCCCGGCTGCGGAACGACGGGTACGAGGTGGTCAGCGGGCCGCGGACGACGGGGGACGGCTACTATGAAAGCTGCATCGCCGCCGTGGAGGGGAACCTCATCGAGATCACGGTATAAAGCAGCAGCGCATCCGCTTTCCGCAGATGCGCTGCTGCTTTATTTCCCCCTGCCGAAGTGCAAGGATATCCGTATGGTTTACCGCTTCCGGCGGCGCAGGACGGCGGCGCCCGCGCCGGACAGCACGGCGGAGACGGCGTACAGCGCCGTGCCGGCGTCAAAGGTCTTGGGCGAGCTGTAGCCGCCGGTGGTCTGGCCGCCGCCCTGCGTCAGGGCGCTCCAGTCCACGTTGTTCCAGCTGCCGGTGCCGGTGGCGGTGATGCCGGGGGCATTGCCGGTGACGGTGAGCGTATAGCCGCGCATGACATGATGGCGGGTATAGTAGTCGTCGCGGATCTCGTTGATGGTAACCTTGCCGTCCTCATAGTCGGTGCCGGTATAGGTCAGCTTGGAGCCGGTGTAGATGGTGGTCATCAGGCTCTTGTCCTCCCGCTCCGGGCAGGTGTAGGTGCCGTCGGGCAGGTCATCGTAGTTGGTGACGGTCATGACCACGGTATCCACCGAGACGGTGTAGGTGATCTCCACCTCGCGCAGATCGGGGAAGCCCACGGTCAGGGTGCCGCTTTCGGCGCCGAAGTAGCCCGCCGCGCCCTCGAAGGTGGTGGTCTTTCCGGTGAGCGCGAAGGTCTTTTTCTCGTGGGTATCCGTGTAGTTATTGCGGACGACGGTATTGACGGTCGTCTTGCTGCCGCCGGTGACATCCGTGACGCCGGCCAGCGCCGGGGTCACCAGCAGCAGGGTCATGCAGAGCGCCAGCAGCAGGCCCAGCGGGCCGCGGTCGTTCTTTTTCATGTGCAGTACCTCCCTGTCGGTGTTTTTCTTTATTCTACCAGACGGGGCGGCAGGTGCAACAGAGTTGCCGGAATCGTCAACTGCCAGTTGCGGAAACAAAGCTTCCGGCGTATAATGGCAGCAAAGCAACACAGGAGGTACGCTATGCGTTTTTGTCAGCAGCTGCAGGTATGGATGGAGCAAACGGACTGCCGGGCCAGTGAGCTGTGCGCCCGGGCGGGCATCGCCGCGCCGTCCCTGAGCCGCTACCGGTCGGGGGAGCGGACGCCGGGACGGGATTCCGCCGCCATGGACGGTCTGTGCCGCGCACTGGCGGCACTGGCGCAGGAGAAGGGCGTCCCCGGTATGACGGAGGCGGAGGTGCGGGCGGGGTTCCTGTCCTGCGAGGAGTACGCCGACGACCGGCGCGCCCGCCTGCGGGAGAACTTCAACACGCTGGTGGAGGTGATGGAGGTCAGCGTCAGCCGTCTGTGCCGGTACGCCAACTACGACCCGTCCACCATTTTCCGGTTCCGCAGCGGGGCGCGGCAGCCGGCGGAGCCGGAGCGGTTCGCCGATGCGGTGGCCGCCTACGTGTCGCGGGAGCTGGACGATGTACAGCACCGGGAGATCGCCGGGGAGCTGCTGGACTGCGGGGCCGACGCGCTGGCCGACCGGGCCGTGTACTGCCAGAGACTGCGGGACTGGCTGCTGGGCAGCCACGCGCCACGGCAGGACGGCGTCCGCCATTTTCTGGCCAGACTGGACGAGTTCGACCTGAACGAGTACATACGCTCCATCCGCTTTGACGAGCTGAAGGTACCCACGGCGCCGTTCCAGCTGCCCACGTCGCGCAGCTATTTCGGGCTGCAGCAGATGATGGAGAGCGAGCTGGACTTCATGAAGGCGGCGGTGCTGTCCCGCTCCATGGAGCCGGTGATCCTGTACAGCGACATGCCCATGGAGCAGATGGCGCAGGATCCCGAGTTCCCGAAAAAGTGGATGTTCGGCATGGCCATGCTGCTGAAAAAGGGGCTGACGCTGCGGATCATCCACAACATCGACCGCTCCATGTCGGAGATGATGCTGGGGCTGGAGAGCTTCATCCCCATGTACATGACGGGGCAGATCGAGCCGTACTACTTCAAGACGCCGCAAAACGGCGTGTTCCTGCACTTCATGCGCTCCGCCGGGACGGTAGCCCTCACCGGCGAGGCGGTGGCCGGACACCACAGCGAGGGGCGGTACGACCTGACGAAGGCGAAAGGTGAGGTGGCCTACTGCCGCCGCCGGGCCGAGGCCATGCTGGAAAACGCCAGTCCGCTGATGGACATTTACCGGGAGGACGGCGCGGCGCGGCTCAACGCCTTTCTGCTGGCGGACAGCCGCACGCCGGGGCGGAGGCGGCACATTCTGCACACGCCCCCGCTGTGTACCATGGAGCCGGACTGTCTGGCGGCGCTGCTGGAAAAGCAGGGACTGCCGGAGGAGAATCGGCAGCGCATCCGCGCCTATGCCCGGACGCGACGGGAGCAGCTGGAGACGATCCTGCTGACGGACACGGTGCATCTGGAGCTGCCCCGGCTGACGGAGCGGGCCTTTGCCCAGTTTCCCCCCGCCCTGCCGCTGTCGGGCCTGTTCTATGGACAGGACGTGCCCTACACCTACGAGACGTATCTGGCGCACCTGGCCCAGACGGAGGCGTTTGCCGCCGCCCATCCCCGCTGTGAGCTGGAATTCACCGGCGGCGGGGCCTTCCGGAACCTGCAGATCACCATTCACGAGGGGCAGTGGGCCATGGTATCCAAGGGGAAGTCGCCCGCCATCCACTTCGTCATCCGGCACCCCAAGCTGCGGGCCGCCATCGAGCGGTTCGTTCCGCCGATGGTGGAGGAATAACCGCAGTAGACAAACAGCGTTTTGCATAGTATACTGTATATACATTTTTTGAGGAGAAGAGAGGACGCTGTTTATGGAGCAGAAGCTGAAGGGGATCGTGGGACAGTACGCCATGATCACCCTGTCCTGTGCGCTGTACGCCGTGGGCTTCAACTGGTGCTTTGACCCCAACCACCTGAGCGTGGGCGGCTTTACCGGTGTGGCCCAGATCATCAACTTTTTCATCCCGCAGGCGCCCATCGGTACGATCATCGTGGTGCTGAACCTGCCGCTGTTCATCCTGAGCTGGAAAAAGGTAGGGCGGCAGTGGCTGTACGCCACGCTGTACGCCACGCTGGTCAGCTCCGGCATGATCGACCTGCTGGCCGGTGTGTACACGTTCAGACCCATGGAGCCCATGCTGGCGGCCATCTACGGCGGCGTCATCGTGGGTCTCGGCTGCGGCCTGATGCTGCGGTACAGCGCCACCACCGGCGGCACCGAGCTGGCGGCGCGGCTGCTGAAGCTGAAATTTCCGGGGCTGTCCATCGGTACGCTGTGCCTGTCCATCGACGCCATCGTGGTCATCTCCTACGCCGCGGTGTTCCGCGACCTGACGCAGGCGCTGTACGCCATGGTGGCGCTGTTCATCATCTCCAAGGTGATGGATCGGGTGGTCTATGGCGGCAACGGGGCGAAAATGGCCTACATCATCTCCGAGCAGTACGAGGCCATCACCGCCAAGCTGCTGGAGTTGGATCGGGGCGTCACGCTGCTGGAGGGCCGGGGCGGCTTCAGCGGCAGGCCCAAGAACGTGATCCTGTGCGCCTTCAGCCGGGCGCAGATCGTCAGCATCAAGTCCATCGTCAAGCAGGCCGACCCCGACGCCTTCATCATCGTGTGCGACGCCTACGAGATACTGGGCGAGGGCTTCGGCGTCAACAGGCCCGACGGGCTGTAAGCAAAGCGCAGAACACCCGCAGTCTTGCGACTGCGGGTGTTCTTTTGTATTCCGCTCAGTCCAGCGCGTCGTGGCTCTCGAACACGTCGTGGATGGAGCCGCAGCGATCCGGGGCGGAGGGTGTCTCCGCCGGGGCGATGCCCCTGGCCATCTGCAGCTCCTGCCACTTCTCCCGGGTGATGAGGAGCTGCCGGGGCTTGGAGCCCTCGAAGGGTCCGACGTAGCCCCGCTCCTCCATCTGATCCACCAGACGGGCGGCGCGGGAGTAGCTCAGCTTCAGGCGGCGCTGGAGCATGGATACGGAGGCCTGCCCCGTCTCCAGCACCACCTCCACGGCGGCGGGCAGCAGCTCGTCGCCGTCCTCGCCGTCGGCGGCGGTATCGGCCGGGGCGGACTTGCCCTTGTCGGCCTTGGCGTCCACCGCCTGCTGGATCTTCTCGATGACATCCTGATCGTAGTGGGCCTCGCCGGCGGCGTCCTTGACGAAGGCCACCACCCGCTCGATCTCCTCCGGTGTGATGAAGCAGCCCTGTACGCGGGTGGGCTTGCTGTCGCCCAGCGGGGAGTAAAGCATGTCGCCTTTACCCACCAGCTTTTCCGCGCCGGGGGTGTCCAGAATGATGCGGGACTCCATGGAGCTGGCCACGGCAAAGGCGATGCGGCTGGGGATGTTGGCCTTCATCAGGCCGGTGATGACGTCGGCAGAGGGGCGCTGGGTGGCCACCACCAGATGCATGCCGGCGGCGCGGCCCATCTGGGCCACACGGCAGATGGATTCCTCCACCTCCTTGGCGGCCACCAGCATCAGGTCGGCCAGCTCGTCGATGACCACCACCACGGTGGGCAGCTTCTTCACGTCCTCGTCCGTCTCGGACAGGGCGTTGTAGCCCGCCAGATCCTTGACGCCCTTCTCGGAGAACATCTTGTAGCGCTTCATCATCTCGAACACCGCCCACTGCAGGGCGCCGGCGGCCTTCTTGGGGTCGGTGACCACAGGGATCAGCAGGTGGGGGATGCCGTTGTAGGGCGCCAGTTCCACCATCTTGGGGTCCACCATGATGAAGCGCACCTCGTCCGGCGTGGATTTATAGAGGATGCTGACGATGAGGGAGTTGGTACACACGGATTTGCCGGAGCCGGTGGTACCGGCGATGAGCACATGGGGCAGGCGGGCGATGTTGCCCACGATATTATTGCCGCCGATGTCCTTGCCCACGGCAAAGGCCACCGGGGACGGGTGGCGGGTGAACTCACGGGACTCGATGACATCCCGGATGCGCACGGCGGTGACGGTGCGGTTGGGCACCTCGATGCCCACCACGGAGATCTTGTTGGGCACCGGCGCCACGCGGACGCCGCTGGCACCCAGCGCCAGCGCGATATCGTCGGACAGGTTGGTGATCTTGCTGAGCTTGACGCCCTGCTCCAGCGTGAACTCGTAGCGGGTGACGCTGGGGCCGTGGACAACGTCGCCGGCGGCGGCGTCCACGCCGAAGGAGCGCAGGGCCTCCGCCAGACGGCGGGAGTTATTGCGCAGCTCCGCGCCCACCTCGGTGCAGTTATCGGCGCGGTTCTCCTCCAGCAGGGTGATGGGCGGGTAGCGGTAGGCCTCCTCGCCCTGCGCCAGCTCCTGCTCGATGGCCTGTCCCACCTCCTCGGCGGCGGACTGCACCTCCTGCTGGAGCTGGGCCTTCTTTTTCTTGCCGGACACCGGCTCCTTTGCCGGGGCCGGCTTGGATACAAAGGCGTCGCACTGCGCCGCCTCCGCCGCCGCCAGCACCTGATCCGGCGTCCGGACGGCGGCGGACCTGCGGGAGAAGAAGTCCTTCTTCGCGCCGCCCTCCATGGCGGAGGGCTCGCCGTCCAGCGGGATATCGAAATCGGCCCGCTTCCGGCTGGGCTTGTCCCGCGCCGGCTTCTCCGGGGCGGGCGGCTCCTTCCGCCGGGGCAGCGGCTCAAAGCCGTCGTCCAGCAGATCGTCCCCGTCGTCCTCGTCCTCCCAGCGGCTGCCGCGGTACTCCCTGACCTTGTCCACCGCCTGCTGGGGCGTCATGTGCAGCGCGCCCAGCAGCGCCGCCAGCAGCAGCACCACGAAAATGATGATGGACACCACCTTGCTCAGCAGCGCCTCGCTGCCCAGCGCCAGACCGCCGGACACCACGCCGCCGCAGGTCAGGGCCTGTCCGCCCGCCCACAGACGGGACAGCAGGCCGCCGCCCAGCTCATACGCAGTGCGGCAGAAGATCAGATGCCACAGCACACCCGCCAGCAGCGGCACCAGCAGCGTACAGGCGGTGCGCAGGATCACGGGACGGCCCTGATGCCGCAGCTGGATGACCGCCGCGCCCAGCAGCGCCGGGGCGGTCAGATAGAAGCCCCAGCCCAGCAGGCCCTTGAGCACCCTGGCGATAAACGTCAGCAGCAGCGCGTCTACATTGAAATAGCTCACCAGCACGCACAGCGCCAGCAGCAGGCAGACGACGCCTCCCACCAGACGCGCCGTGCCGTTATAGGCGGGCGGCTCCGGTCTGGGCGGGGTCTTTTTCCCTTTCGTTGTTTTCTTTCGTGTCGATGCCATAACTTTCCTCACTTATCTCACTTGACGGCCTGCAGCACCAATGTCAGGATGCCCACTGCCCAGCAGTAATAGGCAAACGCGCCAAAGCGGCCCTTGTCCGCCACATATTTCAGCAGGCGGATGCACAGATACCCCACCACGGCGGCGGTAACGACACCCACCAGATACATGGGCACCTCCGCGCCGTTGATGCCGGCCCGCACCGCGTCGCCGACGGACAGGATGTTGGCGCCCAGCACGGCGGGGATGCTCAGCAGGAACGAGAACCGCACGGCGAACCGGCGCTCATAGCCCACGAAGCAGCCGGCAGTGATGGTCATGCCGGAGCGGGAGACGCCGGGCAGCGTGGCGACGGCCTGCCCCACGCCCACCAGCAGGGCGTCCACCCATGTGGCGCTGCGCTCGGTCTTGCGGCCCTTGCGCACCCGGTCGCACAGGAACAGCAGGATACCGGTGACGATCAGCGCCGCGCCCACGAACACCATATTGTCGCTCAGGCCCTGCACCGCCTTGCGGATGGGCAGCACCGCGAACAGCGGCAGCGTGCCCACGACGATCAGCAGGATCAGCCGCCGGGCCGGCGGCACCGGCGACGGCGTGGAGCGGTGCGTCAGATCGCCGATGCCCCGGAATAGCTCCACCACCATCTCGCAGATGTCCTTCCAGTAGGCGGCGAACACCGCGATCAGCGTACCCAGATGCAGCAGCACGTCGAAGAACTCCGGCACGCTGCCGGCCTCCTGCATACCCAGCAGGTTCTGGGCGATGGCCAGATGGCCGGAGCTGGAGATGGGCAGGAACTCCGCCACGCCCTGTACCAGTCCCAGCAGAAATGCAGTCAAGTATGTCATAGCTGTACCTCACGTTAAATTTGAATACAAATTGTTATATATTGTCGAAATTATCCCGCATGTTGTCGACGCAGTTGTCATAACACGGATACTATACCACATAAACGGAGAAAATGCCACTGGAATTTGACTTCTGCACAGAATCGACGAAAGTTTCTTATTATGACAACTCTTGTGAATAATGTATCATTTGACCAAATTCACAAAAACGGGATGGTCATTTTCTACGGCTTGCCCGTTGTGGGAAATATACTTTTGTGGTATTCTAATACAAATATACGCAGAGGGCCTCCCCTGCGGTATAAAGCATACGACACGGGGGAAGGCCGCATAGGGGTCTTCCCCTGTCTGCCTGTATCTGGAAAGGCGGTGAGTGAACTGTACCGGGAAAAGATCGACGCCCTGCAGGCGGCGGAGAGCCGTCTGCTGGCACAGAGGGCCGCAGCCCAGAGTGCGGCGGCGGAGCAGGTGCGGCAGGCCGAAAAGGACGGCGCCGCGCTGGTGGCCGCCGCGCAGGAAGCGGCGCGCCGTGATGCCGCCGATGCGCTGCGCCGGGCGGAGGCGCAGGCCGATACGGAGCGGGCGGCCATGCTGGCCCGCACGGAGCAGGACTGCGCGGCCCTGCGGGAGACGGCGCTGGGCCGTATGGACGGCGCGGTGGCCTATCTGCTGGAAAAGGTGGTGAAGCGGTAGATGGCCATTGTGAAAATGAAGCGGCTGCAGATCCTGGCGCTGGAGCGTGACCACGACGCCATGCTGCGGCGGCTGCAGCACATGGGCTGCGTGGAGATCAGCGAGCCGGACACGGCGGCGCTGCCCGACAGCCTGCGCCGGTGTGACACGACGGCAGCGGACTGCCTGGCCCGGCAGCGGCAGCTGCAGACGGCTATGGACACCCTGCGCCGCATAGCACCGCCCAAAAAGGCGGGTCTGCTGGCGCCCCGGCCCCGGATCACCGAAATGGCGTATCTGGACGAGGCGGCGCTGGCGCGAGAGCTGGAGACGGCGCAGCGCATCAACCAGCTGGCGGCGGACATCAACCGTCTCACCGCCAGAGAGACGCAGCTGCGCAGCGAGCAGGCGGCGCTGGGCCCGTGGCGGAGCCTTGACGTTCCGCTGGAGCTGACGGAGACGCGGTGGTGCGACATCACTGCCGGCACGCTGCCCCCCTTCGCCCGCTGGGACGAGGTGCAGGGCGCGCTGACCGCGCAGATACCGGAGGCGGAGGCGTATCAGCTGTACGCCGACCGGGAGCAGCAGTGCATCCTGCTGCTGACCCACAAGGCCGTCACGGCGGCGGCGCTGGAGCTGCTGCGGGGCTTCGGCTTCACCGGCGGTCAGCTGAAGGGGCGCAGCGGTACGCCGGAGGAGAACCTGACGGCGCTGGCGGACGCCCTGCGGCAGACGGCCGCGGAGAAGGAGGAAGCCCGTCAGGCACTGACGGCGCTGGGCGATCAGCTGCCTGAGCTGCAGCTGGGCTGCGACCGGCTGCGCTCCCGGCTCATGCGGGAGGAAAACCGGAAGCGGCTGCTGACAGACGGCTGTATCGTAGCCTTCGACGGCTGGATACCCGCGGCCAAGCTGCCCAAGCTGGCAGCATGGCTGGACACGCTGGACTGTGCCTACGACGCCAGCGACCCCACGGCGGAGGAGATACCCGACGTGCCGGTGGCCCTCCACGGCAACGTGCTGACCCGCTCCATGAACTGCATTACGGAGCAGTACTCCATGCCCGCCTACGACGGTGTGGATCCCAACCCCATCATGGCCCCGTTCTTTATCTTCTTTTTCGGCATGATGATGGCGGACATGGGCTATGGACTGGCCATGATCGTCGGCTCCCTGCTGTTTCTGAAGAAGAAGCGGCCCGACAACAGGAGCTTCATGGAGATGATCTTCTGGTGCGGCATCATGACCTTTATCTTCGGCGCGCTGACCGGCGGCTTTCTGGGGGACTTTATCCCCCAGCTGTGCAGGCTCATCGACCCCGCCAGCACCGTTGCCCTGCCGTCGCTGTTCGACCCGCTGAACGACACCATGGCCATCATGGTGGGCTCGCTGGTGCTGGGCGGCATTCAGGTGTTCACCGGCATGACCGTCAGCGTGGTGGAGAAGTGCCGGAATGGGCACTTCGCAGACGCGCTGTTCGACGAGATCACATGGTGGATCATCCTGGCCGGCGGCGCTATGGCCATACTGGGCGTGGGCAGCATCGGCGGCGTGCCGGTGGTGCTGTGCATCGGCGGTGTGATGCTGCTGTACGGCGCGGGTCGGGGCAAAAGGGGCTTCGGCAAGGTCACCGGTGTGGTGGCCGCTGTGTACAACGGCGTTACCGGCTTTTTCAGCGACATCCTGTCCTATGTGCGGCTGATGGCGCTGATGCTGTCCGGCGCGGTGCTGGCGCAGGTGTTCAATATGCTGGGCGCCACCACCGGCAACATCGTGACGTTCATCATCATCTCGCTGGTGGGCAACACCCTGAATCTGGCACTGAACCTGCTGGGCTGCTACGTCCACGATATGCGCTTGCAGTTTCTGGAATTCTTCGGGCGGTTTTACAAGGACGGCGGCAAAGCCTTCCGTCCCCTGTGTATGCGATCCAACTATGTAGAGATCATGAAGGAGGAACATGAACAATGAGTATTCTCGAATCCATCGGCGGACTGGGTTTCGCCATTCTGGGCGCGGCGCTGACCGCCGGTCTGTGCTGCATCGGCTCCGCCAAGGGTACCGGCATGGTGGGTGAGGCCGCCGCCGGTCTGACCAGCGAGGACCCTGACAAGTCCACCAAGTGCCTGATCTTACAGGTGCTGCCCGGTACACAGGGTCTGTACGGCTTTGTGGCGCTGTTCATCGTGCTGGGACAGGTGGGTCTGCTCAGCGGCAGCGCCGCGGCAATCACGCTGACGCAGGGTATGGCGTTCTTCGCCGCCTGTCTGCCCATTATGCTGGGCGGCTGGCTCAGCGCCATCTTCCAGGGCCGGGTGGCCGCCGCCTCCATCAACATCGTGGCCAAGCGTCCGGAGGCCGCCACCAAGGGCATCATCTACTGCGGCATCGTGGAGTTCTACGCCATTCTGTCGCTGGTGGCCACCATCATGATCTCCCTGAACATCCTGAAGTAAGGCGGGTGCCGCTATGAACGGACTGGACAAGATCATTGCCCGCATGGAGTCGGATATCCGGGCGGAGTGCGACGCGCTGGCGGCCAACGCCGCCGAGAACGCCGCCGCCATCCGCCGGGACTATCAGGCGCAGGCGGACGCCGCCGCCCGTGACAGCGCACAGCGCGCACACACGCAGGCGGCGGAGCATCTGGAGCATCTCAACGGCAGCAGCCAGCTGGCCTGCCGCCAGCGGGTGCTGGCCGCCAAGCAGCAGCTGATCGACGAGGCCTTTGCCCGAACGGCGCAGACGCTGGCAGCGCTGCCGCAGGCGGACTACATCGACCTGCTGGCCGCGCTGGCGGCGGAGAACGGCAGCGGCGACGAGGAGCTGCTGCTGTCCGCCCGCGACCGGGAGGCCGTGGGCGCGGCGGTGGTGGACGCCGCCAACGCCAGAAAGCCCGGCGCGTCCTTCCACCTGTCCGGCGAGACGCGGGACACAGGCGGCGGGCTGGTGCTGCGGCGGGGCCGCGTGGAGCTGAATTGCAGCTTTACGGAAAAGCTGCGCCAGCTGCGGCAGGAGGAGTCCTCCGCCGTGGCGCGGCTGCTGTTTGACTGAAAGGGGGCGACCCTTTGACAAAGCGCAGAAAGGACACGGACTATCTGTTCCTCTCCGCCCGCATCCGGAGTCTGGAGAAGAATCTGCTGACCTCCCAGCGACTGGAGCAGCTTTTACAGGCGCCGTCGGCGGAGAGCTGCTCCCAGCTTCTGACCGATCTGGGGTACGAGCCCATCCGGGACGAGGCCACCCTGCAGGCGAGCCTGAAAAAGCAGCGGGAGGCGGTGTTCGCCGAGCTGGAGCGGTTCATGCCGGAGAAGGAGCTGCTGGACGTGTTCCGCATCAAATACGACTACCACAATATCAAGGTGCTGCTGAAGGCGCCGGAGAGCGCGGAGCGTCTGCTGATGGACGCGGGCACCATCCCCGCCGGGGACTTGCAACGGCAGTATGCCGACAGCGGAAGCTGGCAGTTTCTCCCCGGCGATATGGCCGCAGCCGCCGAAAAGGCCGCCCGGCTGCTGGCGGAGACGGGCAGCGCCCAGCGCAGCGACTGTGTGCTGGATCGCGCCTGCTTTGCACAGCTGGAAAAGCTGGCGGCGGACAGCCGGTGTGCGTACCTGCAGCGCTATGTCCGTGCCATGATCGACGCCGCCAACCTCCGCTCGCTGGTGCGGACAGAGCGGCTGCACATGGATCCCGGCTTTTTGCAGGAGGTGCTGTTTGAGGGCGGCAGCGTGCCGGTGGACGCCCTTCGAGCCGGCGTCGGAAACGGTGTGGCCGCCCTGTTCCGCAGCACAGCGCTGCGGGAGGCGGCGGAAAAAGGCGAGGAGGCCGTCAAGGGCGGCAGCCTGACAGCCTTTGAAAGGGCCTGCGATAACGCGGTGCTGAAAACCGCCGCCGGTGCGCGGCAGGTACCCTTCGGCGTGGAGGTAGCGCTGGGCTATCTCATCGCCAAGGAGGCGGAGTGGACGGCTGTGCGCATCGTCATGGCCGGGCGGCTGGCGGGGTTGTCCGCCGACGCCATACGGGAAAGGCTGCGTGATGCGTATGTATAAGATCGCCGTACTGGGCGACCGCGACAGTGTGCTGGGTTTTCGGGCGCTGGGGCTGGACGTGTTCTTCGCCGACGACGCCGAGACGGGCCGCAAGGCCCTGCGCCGGCTGGCGCAGGAGAGCTACGCCGTGATCTATGTGACGGAGCAGCTGGCGCAGGAGCTGTCGGCGGAGATCGCCCGCTATCAGGACGATATGCTGCCCGCCGTCATCCTCATCCCCGGCAAGGGCGGCGCGCTGGGTCTTGCAGACCGGGCGCTGCACGCGGCGGTGGAACGCGCCGTGGGCGCGGATATTTCCTGAAAGGAGCAAGAGAATGGGTAAGATCATCAAAGTCTCCGGCCCGCTGGTGGTGGCCGACGGCATGGCGGATGCCAGCATGGCGGACGTGGTGCGCGTGGGGCCCCAGCATCTGATCGGAGAGATCCTGAATATGACCGGCGACCGGGCCTCCATTCAGGTGTACGAGGAGACATCCGGCCTCGGCCCCGGCGCGGAGGTGGTCACCACCGGCGCGCCCCTCAGCGTGGAACTGGGCCCGGGCCTGATCGAGAATATCTACGACGGTATCCAGCGTCCGCTGGAGGAGATCGTCCGCCGGGTGGGCGCCAACATCACCCGCGGCATTCAGGTGCCGCCGCTGGGCCATGAGAAGCTTTGGGCCTTTACACCCACCGCCGCCGCAGGCGACGCCGTCACCGGCGGCGACGTGCTGGGCACCGTGCCGGAGACGGCGTCGGTGCTGCATAAGATCATGGTTCCGGTGGGCGTCAGCGGCACGGTGGAGTGGGTGGCGGAGGCCGGACAGTACAGCATCACCCAGCCCATCGCCCGCCTCCGTACAGCGGACGGCGCGGTGCGGGAGCTGACCATGGTGCAGCGGTGGCCCGTTCGCGTGGGCCGTCCCTACAAGAAGAAATTCCCGCCGGAGACGCCTTTGCAGTCGGGCCAGCGGGTCATCGACACCATGTTCCCCATCGCCAAGGGCGGCACCGCCGCCGTACCGGGCCCCTTCGGCTCCGGCAAGACCGTGGTGCAGCACCAGCTGGCCAAGTGGTCGGATGTGGACATCGTGGTCTACATCGGCTGCGGCGAGCGGGGCAACGAGATGACCGACGTGCTCCGCGAGTTCCCCGAGCTGACGGACCCCCGCACCGGCGAAAGCCTGATGAAGCGGACGGTGCTGATCGCCAACACCTCCGATATGCCCGTGGCCGCCCGTGAGGCGTCGGTCTACACCGGTATCACCATCGCCGAGTACTTCCGGGACATGGGCTACGACGTGGCCGTCATCGCCGACTCCACCTCCCGCTGGGCCGAGGCCCTGCGCGAGATGTCCGGCCGTCTGGAGGAGATGCCCGGCGAGGAGGGCTACCCCGCGTATCTGGCGTCCCGCCTTGCCCAGTTCTACGAGCGGGCCGGTGTGGTGCAGTGCATGGGCACGGAGGAGCGCAGCGGCTCCCTCACCGCCGTGGGCGCGGTGTCGCCTCCCGGCGGCGACCTCAGCGAGCCTGTGGCGCAGGCCACCATGCGCATCGTCAAGGTGTTCTGGTCGCTGGACGCCTCGCTGGCCTACCGGCGGCACTTCCCCGCCATCAACTGGCTGAACTCCTACTCCCTGTATCTGGACGCGGTGACGCCGTGGTTCGACGAGCACATGGGCCCGGACTTCATGAAGAACCGCAACCGGGCCATGCACCTTTTGCAGGAGGAGAACGAGCTTAACGAGATCGTACAGCTGGTGGGCAAGGACTCCCTGTCCCCCAAGGATCAGCTGACGCTGGAGATCGCCCGGATGCTGCGGGAGGACTTTCTGCAGCAGAACGCCTTTATGGACGTGGACGCCTATTCCAGCTTCGACCGGCAGATGCGCCTGCTGGCGCTGATCCTGCACTACGAGACGCTGTGCCGCGACGCCATCGATAAGGGCGCGGCACTGCCGGCGCTGTTCGCCATCCCCGCCCGGGAGCGGCTGGGCTGGGCCAAGTACGCCGCCGCGGAGGAGTACGCCGCCAACTACCAGCAGGTACACGCCGAGATGGACGGCCAGATCGCCGATCTGGTGAAGAAAGCAGGTGAGGACGCATGATGAAGGAATACCGTACCATTCACGAGGTCTCCGGGCCGCTGATGGTGGTGGAGAACGTGGAGGGCGTCACCTACGACGAGCTGGCGGAGATCCAGCTGCACAGCGGCGAGGTGCGCCGGTGCAAGGTGCTGGAGGTCAACGGCGACCGGGCCGTGGTGCAGCTGTTCGACTCCTCCGCCGGTATCAATCTGCGGGACGCCAGGATCCGTTTTCTGGGACACCCCCTGCAGCTGGGCGTATCCGCCGACATGCTGGGCCGTGTGTTCAACGGCATGGGTGAGCCTATCGACGGCGGCCCCGCCCTGCTGGCCGACAAGTACATGGACATCAACGGGCTGCCCATGAATCCCGCCGCCCGGGACTATCCCAACGAGTTCATTCAGACCGGTATCAGCACCATCGACGGGCTGAACACGCTGGTGCGCGGCCAGAAGCTGCCCATCTTCTCCGGCTCCGGTCTGCCTCACGCCAATCTGGCGGCGCAGATCGCCCGGCAGGCCCGGGTGCTGGACGACAGCTCCAACTTCGCCGTGGTGTTCGCCGCCATCGGCATCACCTTTGAGGAGTCGGAGTTCTTCGTCAGCGAGTTCAAGCGCACCGGCGCCATCGACCGCACGGTG
>OKSC01001381.1_pt1 | contig 23755 bp, 19 predicted proteins | sample 1601161 | NCBI WGS metagenome assembly OKSC01 (sample SAMEA3541552, study PRJEB24748) | human gut metagenome | biome: human gut; feature: human-associated habitat; material: faeces | place: China | collected 2012
CATGGCGAAGCCATGTACACCGCACCTGATTGCGCAGCGCGTGCAGCTCTTCGAGATTGGGGCTGCCAATGTGCGGGGTCAAGGGGCAGAGCCCCTTGCGTTCTCTTGGGGGATCTAAAGGGGGCCATTCTCTCACGTGAGAGAATGGCCCCCTTTTCCGCATTCCCTGCGCGGCGCAGGGAAGCCTGTAAAGCACTATTGCTTTAATAATCTATTGATCTCACGCTCTGCGAGCGCAGTGACACCCTCAAAATCCACGCAGGGATGGTATGCATTCTCCAGCGCGTCGTGCGCCTTCTTGGCGGCCGACAGCGCGCTCACTGCCTCGTCTAAGAGCGACACCTCCACGCGGCGGGTAAAGCGCAGCTTCGCCTTCTGCGCGCGCATGAGCTTCTCTTCCGCCATCGCGTCGAGACGCAGGCGGCGGTAGGGCTTCCCGTCGTACGGGTTGCGCGCGTTCGTTGTGATAAACGCCAGCCCTTTTTCCGGGATCAATACGTGATGGAGCTCCCGCGGCCGGTCTGGATTCGGGCAGGCGATGATGTCGAAATGCTTCGCCTGTGCCGCCTGCACGACGGTCTCAAGCATTTCGTTTCCCAGCCCCGCACTGTCGATGATGGCATAGATGCGCGGGCAGAGGGCTTCGACGGTGTCGAACCGGCAAATCTCGCCCCGATGCGTCACACCGCCCAAAAACGCGCGGTCGACGCGCCCGCTGCCGCCTCCCTCACCGCGCAGCTCGCGTGCGAGGATGCCGTCGGTGCGGCGGCGGAGCTTCGAAAAATCCATCTGCGCGTGCATTGCCACGCGGCGCTCGCTCTCCACCTCGCCCATCGCGCGCAGGATGCGATAGGCGCTGCGGTAGTGCGCGCGGTACTCGTCGCTCAGCGCGACGATCTCCGCGCGGCGTACCTTAGTCGCGTCCACATCGTAGAAGCGTGTCAGGTCGACATAGCGCTCGCTCGCGACCGCGTAGGTCGGCTCGAGCACATGCGGGCTGGTACCGTCCACGATAGCAGCGTTACGGTCCAGAAAGATCGCAGCGTCGAGCGAATCGGGGTCACCCGAGCAGTTGATGTACACGATGCGCTCGCCCGCGCGCTCCATCGTCGCGCCCACGCGGCGCATGAAGGTCGACTTGCCGCAGCCGGGGCCGCCTTTCAGAATCATCAGATCGTCGAGCCGACCGCCCAAAAGCTGGTCATAGAGCGAGAAAAAGCCCTCTTCGCTGTTTGCGCCGAGGAAAAAGTACACCGGTTTCATAAGATCCCTCCCAAAATTGGTGCTTTCTCCATAGCGTATGCGTGCGTGGCTGTCCCCGCTTCCCGCCCTTCCCAAATTTTGTTTGTAAGGCAGCAACGTTCCGTCATTCAGGAATGAAAAAAGCTCCGTTTGGGATTCCCAAACAGAGCCTTTTTATGTACTTTCTTACGCCGTGAAGATCTTGTCCTCCGCTCTGCGCGTGTAGTCGCGTTCGAGCATCGCGCGGTGCGAGAGGAACGCGGGATCGTCGAAATACTTCGCACCCATCGGGCAGTTGCGCACGCAGGAGTGGCATTTGATGCACACGCCCACGACCTCGGTGACATCATCGGGATTGATCGAGCCCATCGGGCAGAGTGAGGCGCACACACCGCAGTGGATACACTTGTCGAGGTCGGTCTTGGGCTTCGCCTTCAGAAACACCTTCGGTTCGCCATCGAGGCCCAGCGGGCGGTAATACGGCGCGTCGGCATCACCGTCGACCGTGACGGGCGCGGGATACTCGGTCATCCGCACGATGCGGCCCACGACCGCCGAGCCGAGCTTTGCAAGCTCCGCCATATCGTCGGAATCGGGTCTGCCGTTGGCAAGCGCGTCGGTAAAGGCGTGGCGGCAGGCAAACGCGCCCGCGCCGATGGTATGGAAGCCGTCCCCTTCGAGGCAGGCGCAGAGCTCGGCAAGCGAATTGTCGAAGCTGCGGTTGCCGAACGTCACGACCGGCACGGCGAGCGCGCCGTTTCCGTGAAAGCCGGACTTCACAAAGTCGAGCAGCTTATTTGGAAGCTTGCCCGCGTAGGTTGGCATACCGAATACGACAAGGTCGCCCGCGGCAAACTCATACGCTTCCTCGCGCGCGGCGGGCAGCGTGAAATCGCGCACCTCGAGCGGGACGTCAAAACTGACGGCCAGTGCATTTGCAAGCGTGGTGGTCACCTTTCTGGTGTTGCCGGTGGCGCTGAAATAGACTGCGTAAACCTGAGAAATGTTCATGGGAATCGGCCTTCTTTCTTTATTGTTCGGGGCGCTGCCCGGCCTTACAGGGAAAAATCCTCGGACGTGTACTTGTCGTTCAGCGTGGCGGGACGGGGCGGCACACGCTTGAGCGGATCGTAGCAGAAATGGCGGCAGTGGTCGGCAGAGTCGACCACGCCGCGGCGGGAGCAGATGACCTGCCCTTCGTTGATGACAGATCCGCTCTTGCAGTAGGCGCAGTGCTTTTCAATGTCTTTGCGGAACAGATGGAACATGGTCTCCCTCCCCTTTCTTTTACAGGCTGCGGACGACGAGCTTGCCGTCCTCCATCGACGCATGGATCTGCGTGACGGGGTGCTCGTAGGAGTCGATGATCTGCGCGGCCATGACGTCTTCGAGCTCTTTCTGAATGGTGCGGCGCAGATTGCGCGCGCCGTAGGTCGCGGAGTAGGACTTCTTGACGAGGTAGTCCTCAACATCCTCGTCCCACGTAAAGTGCAGGCCCTTGTCCTCAAGGCTCTTTTGCAGCTCATCGAGCATGATGCGGGCGATGCCGGCGAAGTTCTTCTCGTCAAGGCGGTTGAAGCAGATGACCTCGTCCACACGGTTCAGGAATTCGGGGCGCAAGAACTCGCCGAGCGCCTTCATAGCGCGGTCGCGGTTCTGCTCGTTCACCGTGTGGCCGAAGCCGACAGTGCCCTCCTTGCGCTCGCTGCCCGCGTTGGACGTCATCACGATGACGGTGTTTTCAAAGTTGACCTTGCGGCCGTGGGAGTCGGTGATCTCGCCGTCGTCGAGAATTTGCAGCAGGACGTTCATCACGTCGGGATGCGCCTTTTCGATCTCGTCGAAAAGGATGACGGCGTAGGGCTTGCGGCGAATCTTTTCGGTCAGCTGGCCGGCTTCATCATAGCCGACATAGCCCGGGGGCGAGCCGACGATGCGGGAGACCGAGTGCTTTTCCATAAACTCGGACATGTCGAAACGGATCAGCGCATCAGGCGAGTTGAAGAGGTCCTGCGCCAGCTGCTTGACAAGCTCGGTCTTGCCGACGCCCGTGGGGCCGACAAAGATGAAGCTCACCGGCTTATGCTTGGGCGAGATGCCCACGCGGTTGCGGCGTATCGCCGCAGCGACAGCCTCGACAGCCTCGTCCTGACCGACAATGTGCTCTTTTAAGCGCTTGTCAAGCTCGCTCAGACGGCGGAACTCATCTTCACGGATACGCGAGGCGGGGATCTTCGTCCAGAGCTCGATCACGCGGGCGAGGTTGTCCATCGTGAGCTGCGGGTCACCCTGCGCGCAGAGCTCGTCGAGCTCGGTCTGTGCCTTGATGGTAAGGCTCTTGAGCTCAGCCAGACGCTCGAAGTCGGGTTCTTCTGCGCCCTGCAAAAGCTCGCGCTCCTTGTCGTAATCCTCGATCTCGCGGCGCAGCTCCATGCGGCGGTTGATGTTCTTGTCGTGCAGGTTCAGATCCGAGCATGCCTCGTCGATGAGGTCGATGGCCTTGTCGGGCAGGAAACGGTCGGTGATGTAGCGCTCGGACAGCAGCACTGCCTGACGCAGGATACCCTCGGGAATTTTGACGCCGTGGAACTGCTCGTAGTAGTGGGCGATGCCCTTCAAAATTTTGAGCGTGTCCTCCATGTTCGGCTCGTTGACCGTGACCGGCTGGAAGCGGCGCTCGAGCGCGGTGTCCTTTTCAATGTGCTTGCGATACTCGGTGAACGTCGTCGCGCCGATGACCTGAATTTCGCCTCGGGAGAGCGCAGGCTTCAAGATGTTGGCGGCGTTCATGCTGCCCTCGGCGTCGCCCGCGCCGACGATGTTGTGCACCTCGTCGATGACGAGGATGATGTTGCCGACGCGGCGGATCTCCTCGATGAGGCCCTTCATGCGGCTCTCGAACTGGCCGCGGAACTGCGTGCCCGCGACGAGCGCGGTCAGGTCAAGAAGATAAACCTCCTTGCTTCTGAGCTTGAACGGCACGTCGCCCGCGACGATGCGCTGGGCGAGGCCCTCGGCGATGGCGGTCTTGCCGACGCCCGGCTCACCGATCAGGCAGGGGTTGTTCTTCTGGCGGCGGTTCAAAATCTGGATGACGCGTTCAATCTCCTCCTCGCGGCCGACGACCGCGTCGAGCTTGCCGTCGCGTGCGCGCTGGGAGAGATTGATGCAGTAGGAGTCGAGGAATTTGTGCTTGCTCCCCTTTTCGACCTTCTTGTTGCTGCGCGGGCTCTGCGTCTGCTCGGCCTCGTTGCCATTTTGTGCGTCGTTCGCAGCGGGATTTCCGCCGAAAAAGCGGCTCAGGAACGGGAACGTGGCGGTCTTGCCGTCCTCGTCCTCGTTATCGGCGTCCGGATCGTCGGCGTCGGTCAGACCTTCGAGGTTTTCCGCGCCGCCGAAGGCGCCCATCATTTCATTGGAGATATTGTCAAGGTCCTCATCCGTGATGCCCATGCGGCGCATCATCTCGTCCACCTGCGGCAGTCCGAGATTTTTCGCGCACTTGAGGCAAAGTCCTTCGTTGACGTTCTGCCCGTTTTCCTGACGGGTGATGAACACAACGGCGATATTCTTTTTACATCTGGAACAAAGTTGCGGCTGCATAGTATTTCCTCCTTGGGGTAAAGATCAGGGTAACAGCGCGGCGACAAGCCCGCGCGGAGTATGGCTCATAAAAAACGATAACAGATACGTGCCCTCGTAGTCGGCAAAGGCCTTGACGCCGAGCTTCGGTGCGACATCGCAGACGAGAAACAGCAAAAGTGCGCCCTCGATCAGGCCCAGCGCGCCGCCGCCGATGGTGTTGAGCGCGTTCAGCACTGGCAAGTCTAACACCTTGTCAATGCCTCCCGTCACTAAGCGGAGCAGCAGCGTGAGCACCAAAAAACACAGCACGAACACGAGTGTCCTCACCACGCTGCCGAGCAGCGTCCTTACGGCGGCAAGCGCTGCGTCGCGCGCGGCATTTCGAAGCGACTGACGCACCGCGCCGTCGAAATCGAAGCGCAGCAGCTTTTTGAGAAGGCCTGTCACCGCGAGCGGCGAATCGTCCTGCCAAACGTTTTCCGCGTCCTGTGCGGCGTCGCCGTTTGGTGTTTCACCCGAGGTGTCGCTCTCCGCCGGGGTATCCCCCTCGATCTGCGGGACATCCCCCTGCGGTGTCTGCGATTCGGTATCAAACCACTCCTCCACGCTCTTTTCAAGGCGCGGCATCAGCATGTCGGTCACGGGCTCGGTCAAAGCGTCGGTCAGAAGCGACGCGCCGATCAGCGCGAGCACGATCGCCGCCAGCGCCATAAAGCTACGGAACAGCCCCCGCTTGGCGCCGAACACGACGCTTAAAATGAGCACGAGCGCGAAGACCGCATCAATCATAAGGCCATTATTCACGTTTCCCGCGCTCCTTTCAAGTCATAAATTGTAACATTTTTAGCGTTTTACAGAAATTACGGAATATAAAGCCAGGCGGACGACGAGCCGATCAGCACCGCCGTACCATCCTCGCGCATGATGACAGAGCGCGCGTACTCCGTGCCGTCCAGCCGCGCGTATTCCTGCAGCTGCGGCGTGTAGAGCACCAGACTGTCGCTGTACAGCACGGCGATATACTTCCCCGCCGCGGACATCGACAGGACCTCCTGGCTGCTGTCAAGGCTTGCCATCTCTGTACCGTCGGACGAGACAGTCACGAGCTTCAAGGTGCTGCCCGAGCGGTAGCGGCTCAGCAGCAGCGCCGCGTAGTTGTCGCCGCCCATGCTCGAACCGCGCAGATACGGGTATTCGTAGCGATAGCTGCCGGAAAGCGTACCGTCCGATGAAAAGAGCGTCAAGCTCTCGTCCGTCAGGCACGAGAGCGTACCGGCCACGCTGTCGAGTGATAGCAGGAGCGAGCCCGTGAGTGTGTTGACCGAGTCCGCCTTATCGCTGCCGAGGGAATAGATGCTCACCGTGTCGGCGAATATGCCGTCCGACTCGCCGAGCGTCACCGCCGCCATGCGCTTGCAGTCGCGCATGACGACCGCGTCGATGACATAGTGCTCCGAGGAGTTGAAGGCAAACGTCTTCTCGCCCGAAGCGTCGTACACCGTAACAGCGGACTTGTAGCCGCTCTTTTCGGCGTTGAGCGCCAGATAGTCCGAGGAATTGACGCTGACCGACAAAATATTGCCGCTGCACTCGCCGCTCATATCGCGCACAAGGCCGCTTGCAGAGTAAATAAGAAGCGTCTGCCCGCCGATATCATAGACCGCGGCGGTCTGGCCGCCGACAGCGATGGCGGGATTCGTGAGCTTCACACTCATGCTGTCCACCACGCTGCCGCTGCTGCTGTAGATCGACACGCCCGTCGTCGAAGCGACGATCAGATGGTCGCCGAGCAGCGCAAAGGTGTTGCTGCGGTCGTTGCTGAACGAACACAACCCTACCTTGCCCTGCTCATCCTGCGTGACCTTATTGTAGGAGAAAAGGCGGCGCACACTGTCAAGGCTGCTCAGGTCCTTCCACGCCGCGGCGACGACCACGGCCAGCACGACCACAAGCGCCAGAATCACCATCAGCGCCCGCTTGAGCCCGCCGCCGGAGCGGCGCGGGGCCGCCTGCGAGCGCCTCAGCTCCTCGCGTGTTCCCTTTTCCTCTTTGAGATCATTCATTGAGCCGTTCATCCTCATACCAAAGTCTCGTCATGTACAGTCCGCCCGGCGGCACCGTGGGGCCGGCGAGCGAGCGGTCGCCGGAGGCCAAGATCTCTGGGATGTCCTCTGGCGTGAGCTTTCCCTCGGCGGCGTAGAGCACCGTGCCGGTGATCGCCCGTACCATGTTATACAGGAACCCGTCCGCGCAGACCTTGAGTTCCAAAAGATCACCCGAGCGCGACACGCGGCAGTAGTGCACGGTGCGCACGGTGGTCTTCGTCTCCGTGCCGACAGAGCGGACGGCGCGGAAATCGTGCGTGCCCTCAAAGGCGCGCGCCGCGCGGTCCATCACCTCTTCGTCGAGGTGCTTGGGGTAAAAGTAAGCCCTGTTGACATAGAACGGGTTTTTGATGCGGGAATTATAAATGCGGTAGGTGTATTCCTTTTTTTGACACGAGAGGATCGCGTTGAAATCCTCCGCCACCTCAAGCGCTTCGCGCACGACGATATCCTCCGGCGTGTGCGTGTTGATGGCAAACGGCAGGCGCTCGACTGGAATGCGCGACTCGGTATGGAAATTGGCGATGTAGCGCTCGGCGTGCACGCCCGCGTCCGTGCGGCCGCAGCCGACGAGCTTGACGTTCCCGCCGCAGACCTTTGAGAGGCCCTTTTCCATCGTCTCGCAGACGCTTGAGACTGTCTTCTGCACCTGCCAGCCGTGATAGGCCGTGCCGTTATACATGAGCTTGAGGGCGATGTTTCGCATAAAAGCGTCCTTTCTTCTTATCGCAGCGCGATGACCGCGGCCACGAGCACGGCATAATAGCCGAGCACCAGATAGTCGCGCGTCTGGTAGTGCAGCACATTGAGCTTCGTGCGGCCTTCGTCGCCGTGGTAGCAGCGGCATTCCATGGCCGTCGCCAGCTCGTCGGCGCGGCGGAACGCGCTGACAAACAGCGGCACAAGCAGCGGCACGAGCGCCTTGGCGCGCTGCATAAGGCTTCCGGTCTCAAAGTCGGCGCCGCGCGCCTTCTGTGCGGACATGATCTTATCCGTCTCTTCGATGAGCGTCGGGATGAAGCGAAGCGCGATCGACATCATCATCGCGAGCTCATGCACAGGGACCTTGATCTTCTTGAGCGGGCCCAGCAAACTCTCCAGACCGTCCGTCAGGCGGATGGGAGAGGTCGTATACGTGAGCAGGAACGTTCCCATAATCAAAAGCGTGATGCGCAGCATCATCGTGATAGCGGCGCGCACGCCCTCGATCGTGATGCGGAAGATCCAGAAATGGCACAGCTCCGTGCCGGGCGTGTAAAAGAGGTTCAAAAGCGCCGTGAACGCGATAATGAACAGCACCGGCTTTAATCCCTTGAAAAGCGCCTTCGCGCCCACGCGCGAGATGCGCACGGCGACAATCAGCGTCAGAATGAGAAGGCCGTAGGCAATGTAGCTCTTCGCCGTGAAGAGCGCCACGACGTAAAACACCGTGACGAGGAGCTTTGTGCGCGGGTCGAGCTTATGGGCGAGCGTGTCGCCCGGGAAAAACTGGCCGAGCGTGATATCCTTCAGCATTTTTTGCCGCCCCCTCTCTTGAGCGCGACAAGCTCTTTGCTGAGCTCATCGACGGTGTAAACGGCGGGGTTGATGGCAATGCCTTTATCGCGCAGCGCCATCGCGACGCGCGTGACCTGCGGCACGTCGAGGCCCGCTGTCATCAGCTCGTCGCCGCGGGCGAAGACCTCGCGCGGCGTGCCGCTCATGAGCACATGGCTGTCCGACAGGACAACGATGCGGTCGACGTTTTTCGCGATCTCCTCCATGCTGTGGCTCACGAGCACGACGGTCGTGCCGCGCGCGCGGTGGAATTCGCGAATATTCGCAAGCAGCTCTTCCCTGCCCTGCGGGTCAAGGCCCGCGCTCGGCTCGTCGAGCACGAGCACCTCGGGCTCCATCGCAATGACGCCCGCGATGGCGACGCGGCGCTTCTGTCCGCCGGAGAGGGCAAACGGCGATTTTTCCAGCAGATCGTCGGTAAGCCCCGCAAAGTGCGCGGATTCGCGCACGCGGCGGTCGATCTCGTCTTTGGATAAGCCCATGTTCGTCGGGCCGAACGCGATATCTCGGTAAACAGTCTCTTCAAAAAGCTGGTATTCCGGATACTGGAACACGAGGCCCACGCGGAATCTTACGTCCCGAATTTTCTTCGGGTCCGACCAGATGTCCTCTCCACCGAGAAGTATCCGGCCGGAGGTCGGCTTGAGCAGGCCGTTCAAGTGCTGGATCAGCGTCGACTTTCCGCTGCCCGTGTGGCCGATGATGCCCAAAAATTCGCCGCGATAGATCGCGAGCGACATATCCTGCACCGCACTGCGGCAGAACGGCGTGCCCTCCCCATAGGTGTGCGTCAGGTTTTCTACACGAATGATCTCTTCCAAGGTTACAGTCCTCTTAGGTAAAATTTTTCGCAATGGCGTCTGCGCATTCCTCTACGGTGATGGCGTCCACGGGGACGTCCATGCCCGCCTCGCGCAGGGAAAAGAGCAGCGATACCGTGTCCGGCACGGCAAGGCCGATGTCCTCCAGCTCTTTTTTGCGGGTGAAAACCTCGCGCGGCTTGCCGTCCATGACGACAAGGCCGTCGTTCATCACGATGACGCGGTCGGCGTGCTCGGCTTCGTTCATGTGGTGGGTGATGAGGACGACCGTGATGCCCTGCTCGCGGTTGAGCTTTTCGACGGCCGCGAGCACCTCGCGCCGGCCGATGGGGTCGAGCATGGCGGTCGCCTCGTCGAGCACAATGCACTCGGGTTTCATCGCCAGCACACCCGCGATGGCGATGCGCTGCTTCTGTCCGCCGGAGAGCAGGTGCGGCGCGTGCTTGACGAACTGCGTCATGCCGACGGCCTCGAGCGCGTCATCCACGCGCTTTCGGATCTCGGCGCTCGGCACGCCCAAATTCTCGGGAGCGAACGCGACATCCTCTTCGACGACATTCGCCACGATCTGGTTGTCTGGATTCTGGAACACCATGCCCACGCGCCTGCGAATTTCAAGCAGGAGCGATTCGTCCATCGTGTCCATGCCCTCGACATAGACCTTGCCGCCGCTTGGCAGCAGAACTGCGTTGAAGGTCTTGGCAAGCGTCGATTTTCCGCTGCCGTTGTGGCCGAGGATCACGACAAAGCTGCCGCGCTCGATGGTCACATCCACCCCGCGCAGCGCGCGGGTGTTCACCTGGTCTTCCGTGCCCGGATAGGTGAAGGCCAGGTCTTGGGTCTTGATCATTTCCATAAAAGTTGCGTTCCTTAATCGTTGTCCCGAAAGAGCCTTTCGGGGATTCATCGCCGCAAAGCGGCGGATTCCTTTATTCCGAGAACCAGCGGCCCGTCGCGCCGCAGGGCAGCGCGAGCCCCGTCTCCGTCACGGGCAGCCCCAGCTCGTCCCACGTGACCTTGCCGCCGTACTTTACCGCAACCAGCAGGTGCAGCATGTAGCCGAGCACCGAGGGAGCGAGCCCCGTCGTATACGAGTTGATGATGACAAAAAGCGGCTTGTCCGATAAGACCTGCGCGCAGAGCTTCACGAACGGGAAAAGATTGTCCTCCAACTTCCAGACCTCTCCTCCGGGGCCGCGGCCGTAGCTCGGCGGGTCCATGATGATGGCGTCATATACCTTGCCGCGGCGGATCTCACGCTCGACAAATTTCGCGCAGTCGTCGATGATCCAGCGCACCGGCGCATCGGAAAGGCCGCTGACACGCGCGTTCTCGCGCGCCCAGTTGACCATGCCCTTTGCCGCATCCACGTGGCAGACCTGAGCGCCTGCCGCCGCGCACGCGACCGTCGCACCGCCGGTGTAGGCGAAGAGGTTCAGCACGCGGATGGGCCGGCCCGCGTTTTTGATCTTCTCGCGCGCAAAATCCCAGTTGACGGCCTGCTCGGGGAACAGTCCCGTGTGCTTAAAATTCATGGGCTTGACCTGGAATTTGAGATCCTTGTAATTTACCGTCCAGCTCTCGGGCAGCTTCTCCTTGTCCCAATGTCCGCCGCCCGAGGACGAACGATAATAGCGGCCCTGCGCGTTGCGCCAGCCGCGGTTCGTGCGCGGCGTCTCCCAGATCGCCTGAGGGTCAGGCCGCACCAGAATTTGCTTTCCCCAGCGTTCGAGCTTTTCTCCGCCGCCGCAGTCCAGCAGCTCATAATCTTCCCAACCGTCCGCGATCCACATACATTTTCTCCTTTGCCGCATGGGCATACTTGTTCATAATAATCAATGCATTATACTACGCATTCGATTGAATAGTCAATGTATAAATCGTGAACGATCCTGCGCCATTCGCTTAATTTTCTTTTCCCGTGGACTTTGCCGCGCGCTTGTGGTATGCTGGCAGAAACGACACAAGGAAAGCTGGTCTTTTTTGATGGATAAACTGCTGCTGCACTCCTGCTGCGCCCCCTGCTCGGTCTACTGCGTGGACACGCTGCGCGCCGACGGGATCGAGCCCACGTCACTCTGGTTCAACCCGAACATTCACCCCTGGACGGAGTATGACGCGCGCCGCCGCACGCTGCTCGAATATGGGGAAAAAGAGCATGTAGAAGTGCATATTTTAGAGGATTACGGCCTGCGCGACTTTGTCCGCGCCGTGAGTGCGGATATCGACCACCGCTGCGCGCACTGCTACACCATCCGCCTCGGCACGGCGGCCAAATACGCCGCCGACCACGGCTACGACGCGTTCACATCGTCCCTGCTCATCTCTCCGTATCAGAACCACGAGCTCTTAAAGGCCGTGGGCGAGACGATGGGCAAGAAGTACGGCGTCGAATTCTACTATCGCGACTTCCGCCCCGGCTTTCGCGAGGGGCAGGCCAAGGCGCGTGAAATGGGCCTCTATATGCAGAAATACTGCGGCTGCATCTTCTCCGAAGAGGACCGCTACTCCACCAAGATCGAAAAGGCGAAAAATCGCTACACCGAAGAATAAGCAGCTTGCAAAAGGCAAGACCCGTTGGATGCTCCAACGGGTCTTTTTTCATTCTTTCGCGGCGATCAGCGCGTCGTGCACGAGCTGCAAGGCGCGCTCTGCGTCGTCGCGCAGGACGTAAAAGCTCATGAACCGCTCCCCCGCCGCAACGGCGAAGACGGTGATCTCCGCCCGTTCGAGCGCCGTGACGGCTATCTTCTCTTTCTCGATGCTCGGCAGCGCGCCGCCGACCGCCGTGATGGCCGCAAGGCGGCTCCGGTCACTCTTTTTCTGCGTCACGCCGACGATGCTCATATCTTCGTCCGTTTCACAAACGACGCTGCCATTGCCGCCTTCCCTGCACGACCGCACGGTGATGGGAACGCCGCCCGCCTGCGCGAGCGCGACGCTGCGGTCATGCAGCACCTGTGCGCCTTTCTGTGCGAGCAGCAGCATGTCGTCATACGAGATCACCTCGCGCCGCACAGCGTTCTTGCAGATGCGCGGGTCAGATGAAAAAATGCCGTCCACATCGGTATAAATGATGAGCTCATCGGCCTTCAGCGCCGCGGCGAGCGCCACTGCGCTCGTGTCCGAGCCGCCGCGCCCGAGCGTCGTGATGTCGCCCCGCTCGTCGACGCCCTGAAAGCCCGCCGCGACCACAACACGGCCCTCGGCCAGCTCCTTCCGGATACGCGCGGTGTCGATCAGTTCGATCTCCGCGCTCCCATGTGTACCATCCGTTTCGATGGGGATCTGCCATGCGCAGAGGGATACCGCCTCCACGCCGATGGACCGCAGCGTCATCGCGCCGAGCGCGGCGCTCATCTGCTCGCCCGCGGAGAGCAGCATGTCGAGCTCGCGCGGCGAGGGGCTCTCGCTGATCTCCCTTGCCTTTTGCAGCAGACCGTCCGTCGTGTCGCCCTGCGCGGAGAGGACGACAACCACGTCGTTGCCTTCGTCGACCCGCACTTTGACGATGTGCGCCATGCGCAGAAGATGCGCATAGTCGCGCACGGAGCTGCCGCCGAATTTCTGTACGATCAGGCTCATAAGAACCACTTCCAACAAAAAATGGATTGACAGCGCTCATCTCAGCCGCTGCCAATCCATCGTATGAACTTGTACAAGCCCGCGTGACTCAGGCCGCGAGGATATCGAAGCGCACCACGCCATCGAGCGCAAGCGCCCGCGCCATCATCTCCTCGATCGACTCCTGCATTTCGGACGTCTCAGCCGAGATCGTCACCGCGGCACAGCCGTTGGTGGGAATACTCTGGTTGATGGTCAGAATATTCGCGCCTGAACCGGCAAAAATAGAAAGGACGTCGGACAATACGCCGGGGTTGTTCTTGAGCATCGTGTAGAACGTGATGATGCGGCCGGTCTTCATGTCGTTGAAGGGGCGCACCGCATCGCGGTACTTATAAAATGCACTGCGGCTGATGCCGACGGCGCGGGCGGCGTCACCCGCGGTGCGCACCTCGCCGGACTGGAGCATGCGCTTCGCCTCCGCCACCTTGATAAAAATTTCCGGAAGGGCCTCTGCCGAGACCAAATAAAATTTCGTTGCAGGCGCCATAATGTTTCTCCTCCGCGGTCATCTGTCTTTATATGGCAGGATTTTAGCATATCTTAACGCATATTGCAACACTTTTTTCGGTGGGAGGTCTGCATAATTTGAATGAAGAACGGCTGAGACGCTTCCTCACTTTATCGCTCGCGCTTTTCATGGGCGTATCGCTCTTTTATGTCTGCTTTCGCTATGTGCTGCCGTGGTGTTTGCCGTTTCTGCTCGCGCTGCTCGTCGCGGCGCTGCTGGAACCGGTCGTTTTGTATCTGCGGCGGAAATTTCACTTTCAACGTGGCTTTTCCGCGCTGATCCTGACGCTGACGCTGCTGTTTCTGCTCGGCGGGCTGCTGTCGCTCCTGTGGTCTACGCTGCTTTCTCAGACGAACGCGCTGCTCGCCGCCGCGCCCGCGTTTTTCGACGCGATCCCCGCCGCAGCGGACGATCTGCTCTCCCGATTGGAGCAGTTCAGCGCGTCGAGTCCCGAATGGCTCAGCGGCTATCTGCACGAGCAGCTTTTCAGGGCCGTCACGGACGCGGACAGCCTGCTGCGCTCGCTGTCTTCGCGCGCGATGGCGAGGCTCGGCTCTGCCGCCGCGGCGCTGCCGGGCGGCGTGCTCGCCATCGCGACGGGCGTGCTTGCGATCTTCTTCACCTCCGCGTCGTACCCCGAGCTCTGCGCGGCACTCGAACACGCCGTGCCGGAAGAAGCGATGGCAAAGCTGCGGCTCTTTCGCGGCGGCGTAATGCGCTCGCTTGCGCGGTGGCTGCGCGCGCAGGCAACGCTGTCGCTCATCACGTTTTCAGAGCTTCTTATCGGCTTTCTCCTCATGCGCCAGAGCTATTCCCTGCTGCTCGCCTTTCTCATCACACTGCTCGACGCGCTGCCGGTCTTCGGCACGGGCACGGCGCTCGTGCCGTGGGCGGTCTTCACGCTGCTGTTCGGCTTCCCGCCCAAGGCCATCGTGCTCCTCGCGCTCTACCTCTGCACGCTCATCACGCGCAACACGCTCGAGCCCAAGCTTCTCTCCGCGCAGGCGGGGCTGCCGCCGGTCGCGTCGCTTTTTGCGATGTACCTCGGCTACTGCACGTTCGGCGTGGCAGGGATGGTGCTCTTTCCCTTCCTCCTGCTGCTGTTCGCGCAGATTCGAAACGCAAAAGCGGAAACTGCCGCATAAAAAAGAGAACGGTGAAAACCGTTCTCTTTTTTATTGCTTTTTACCGGCCTGTGCCGCCGTTGTTGAGCAGCCAGTTGAGGAACTGGCCGTTGTCTCCGACATCGCCGGATGCGCTGTCTCCCGCCGTGCCGGTGTTGTCAGACGGCGTCTGTGTGCCGCTGTCGCCGCCAGTGGTGGCATCACCGCCCGGCGTCGTGCCGCTGCCGTCATCCGGTGCATCCGGGTCCGGCGTGGGCTCCAGCGGCGTTGTGTGCGTCGTGCACATGCCGCTGTACATCAGATCGCTGTATAGCTGCACTGTGCCGCTGTTCGTGCGCACCGGTTCGCCTGCAGGGATCGACGAAATGAGCCCTTCTTCGAGCTGTGCCTGATACGTTGCCTGAAGCGCGGCGCTCAGCGGCGTCGTGAGAAGCTCGCGCTTGTAGCCCCAACCGCTGCTGACGTTCGGCTGGCTCAGATCGAGCACATAGGCCGTCGTAACATTCGGGCAGTAGTCGGAGGCGAGCATGCCGGAATCGGCGCAGACGGTTACGCTGATGTGTCCGTCGCAGCTCAGCGAGGGCGCATAGTTCTTTGCGACCTTGACAGTCTGCGAGGGACAACCGGCCGAGGCCAGAAGTCCCGTCTGCGTGCAGACGGTCACACTGACCATGTCGGCGCTGCTGACTTCAAAGTCCTTGTTCGGAAGGCCCGCGTGGACCTTACTCATAAACGTCTTCCACAGCGTGGCCGCGGGGTTGCCGCTCGCCACGATGCGCGTCGGCGTGTCGTAGCCGACCCAGACCGCTGCCGTGTAATACGGCGTGTAACCGACAAAGTAACGGTCGTTGTTGCTGTTGGTCGAACCGGTCTTACCGGCGATGGTCATACCGGAGAAGTTCGCGCCCGTACCCGTACCGTTGCGCACGACGTTTTTCAGGAGCTCGTTCATCGCGTAGGCGGTGCTCTCCTTCATCGCGCCGTGGGACTCGGTCTTATTTTCAAGGATGACGTTGCCGTTGTGGTCAAGCACCTCGGTATACGTTCTCGGCGTGGTGTAAACGCCGCCGCGGGCAAAGGACGCGTAGGCCGCGGCCATCTCGCGCGTCGTCACGCCCTTGGAAAGGCCGCCGAGCGCGAGCGCGCCCGCCGCGGTCATATCGTCGTTCGTCAGCGTCGTGAAGCTTAAGTTTTCGGTCATAAACGCATACGACGCGGGCAGTGTCAGCTTGATGGCCGTGCGCACCGCTGTGGGGTTGGACGAATTGCGGATGGCGTCCTGCAGCGTCATAATGCTGCGATAACCTGAATAGGCGTTCACCGGCCAGATGCTTCCGCCGAGCATTTCAACGGGATAGTCGTCGATGACGCTCGCGGGCGTGATGACGCCGGCATCCAGCGCGGGCGCATAAACGCTCAAGGGCTTGATGGCAGAACCGCACTGACGCACAACCGTCGAATAGTCGAGCAGGAACCGTCCCTCGCGCTCGCCTACGCGGCCCGCGACGGCGACGATGTCGCCCGTCGTGTTGTCGATGATCGTCGCGCCGGACTGGAGCAGCTCGCCCTTGGACGAGGTGTAGTTCAGGTTATTGCGGTCGGCGTAAACGCTCTCCACGATCGACTGCACTTTGGGATCGACCGTGCAGTAGATGGAGTAGCCGCCGGTGTAGAGCAGATCCTTTGCGACCGACTCATCATATCCGAGCTGTTCGTGCATATCGGCGACGATGTCGTTGAACATGCGCTCAACAAAGTAGGAGTCATACTCCGTGCTCGAGGCGGTATCCACCCTGCTTGCAACCCCCGCAGAAGGAACAAAACCCGGGTCCCAGGAGAAGACGAGCGGCTCGGCCTTTGCCTGCTCATACTCTTCGTCGCTGATCTTGCCAAGCTCGTGCATCTTATAAAGAACGGTGAGCTGGCGCTCCTTGTTCTGCTCGCGGTACCAGTCGCCGCGCGACGGATCGTATTTATAGGGGAACTGCGTGATGCCGACGATGGACGCAGCCTCCGCGATGCTCAGCTCACCAACGGTCTTGCCGAAGTAGCCCTCTGCCGCGGCCTCAATACCGCTGCAGCCGTTGCCGAAGTAGACGAGGTTCAGGTACGTCTCGAGAATTTCGTCTTTCGAGTAGTTCTTCTCGAGGCGCAGCGCACGGAAGATCTCTGTCACCTTGCGCTTGATAGTCACCTCGTTGTCGCCGGTCATGTTCTTCACGACCTGCTGGGTGATCGTCGAGCCGCCGCGCGTCGAGGTACCGGTGAGCTTGCCGAGAATGGCTTTCGCCGTGCTCTTCCAGTCCACGCCGTGGTGGCTTTCAAAGCGCTCGTCCTCAATGGAGATCAGCGCGTCCCGCACATGCTGGGGGATCTCGTCGATACTCACGAGCGTGCGGTTCTCTACGCCGTGGAGCTTCGTCAGCTCCACCCACTCCCCGCTTGTTTTATCCTGATAGTAGACTGTCGAGCTCTGCTTGAGCGTGTAGGCCGAGATGTCCACATTCAGATCGAGCGACGTGTGCACGTAGACCATGAAGATGGCGAAAAACATCAGGCAGGTCGTGAGTCCGATGGCTAAGATGGTGCCGATGACACGCTTGGCCGTGCCGGACTTTTTCTTCTTGTGTGCCTGATGCGTGGGGTGCTGGGTGTGCTGTCTTCGGGGCGTCTGGTTTTCTGCGCGGTTTTCTTCCATAAAGCGCCTCCTCCTTTGCGATAGAAATATGCGCAAGCGCGCATAGCCGATTTTCAATAGTGATACAGAATACAGTATAGCACGGCTGTCAAGTGGTACGTATCTTGTCTTGCATTTTGCCGCAAGGTGCGGTATAATGCGAGCACAAACTTTCAGGAGGTGTTCCCCCATGAACGATGAGTTCGGCCCCAATTTCGTCACGCTGACTGATGACGAGGGCAACGATATAGAGCTGGAATACGTCGACGCGCTCGAGCATAACGGCACGACGTATATGGCCTTCTTCCCCGTGGTCGAAGAGGACAGCGAGGACGAGGAAAACGAAGAGGAATACGGTCTCGTGATCCTCAAAAGCCAAATGGAAAACGGCGAGGAGTTCCTTGTCACCATTGACGACGAAGAGGAGATCGACAAGGTCTACGACCTCTTCATGGAGCAGATCCTTTCCGACGAAGAGTAAAACTTCGATTGCGACGGATTTTTTCCGAAAACTGAGATAAACTGAACATGCCCTGCGGGGTGCGTGATAAGTTCTTTTTAAACCCACATTTCGTCATAAGGGACGCCGGTACGTTCCGGTGGTTTGCAGGCCTCCCGGCTGCCGTCTGCGGCTGGACGTTGGAAGCAATAAAGCCGGACAGAGGCGACCCACCTGTCCAGAATGGTGCAGGTTTTGACGGGGCTTACACGGCCGCTGCGGGGCATCTTTTTATCTTTCCACGGATTGCACAAAATTACGTTTTTATTTTCTACGTCAGTTTAGACGAAAAAAACGTGCATTTTGTTCGCGATTCCTGTAAAATATTTTTGCAAACTAAATTACCGTTTGGTAGCTGCAACGTAGTGCTTCGCGCACGGGCTGTACGATCTCCCCTTTCGGGAAGATGATAAGGTCTGTGTGAGGAGCGCTTTTTCTTTCCCCTTGCGGTGCCGCTTTGCGGCGGGGAAAAGGCAAAAGAAAAAGGAGGAGCAAACTTATGAAACTTATCACCAACGGTCGCCTCATCACCCGCGACGAAAGCGCGCAGGGCTATTTCGAGCACGGCGCGGTCGCCTTTGAAGGCACGAAGATCGTCGAAGTCGGCGAGGAAGCGATGCTTCGCGCCAAGTATCCCGACGCCGAGATCATCGACGCCAAGGGCGGCGTCATCATGCCCGCGTTCATCAACGCGCACACGCACATCTACTCCGCCCTCGCCCGCGGCCTTTCCATCGTCGGCAACAACCCGACGAACTTCTACGAAGTCCTTGACGGCACATGGTGGGCCATCGACCGCCACCTGATGATGGACGGCACAAAAGCCTCCGCCACCGCGCTGTACATGGACTCCATCAAGCAGGGCGTGACGACGATCTTCGACCATCACGCCTCCTACGGTGAGATTCCCGGCTCGCTGCACACCATCGCCGAAGAGAGCAAGCGCCTGGGCCTTCGCTCCTGCCTCTGCTACGAGGTCTCAGACCGCGACGGCGAGGAGAAGTGCTTACAGGCCATTCAGGAGAACGCCGATTTTATCACCGAATGCGAAAAGAATAAGGACCCGATGCTCGCGGCAATGTTCGGCGGCCACGCGCTGTTCACAATCTCCGATAAGACCTTCGACCGCATGGTCGCGGCCAACAACGGCCGCACGGGCTATCACATCCACGTGTCCGAGGGCATGAACGATGTGTACGACTCCCTCCAGAACTATGGCCGCCGCCCCGTCCAGCGCTTGCAGGATCACGGCATTCTCGGCCCCAAGACCATCCTCGGCCACTGCATCCACGTCAATACCGCCGAAATGGAGATCATCAAAGAGACCGGCACGATGGTCGTGAACAATCCGGAATCCAACATGGGCAACGCCATCGGCATCTGCCCCGTCCTCCAACTCCACAAGCGCGGCATCCTCCTCGGCATGGGCACCGACGCCTACACGAACGATATGCTCGAGTCCCTCAAGGTCGCCCTCTGCTCCCAGCGCAGCCAGAACTGCCTGCCGAACGTCGGCTGGTGCGAGGTCACGGACATGCTCTTCAAAAACAACGCAAAGATCGGCGAGAAATACTTCCCCGACACGCTCGGCGTGCTGAAGCCCGGTGCCGCGGCGGACATCATCGTCATGGACTATAAGCCGTTCACCCCGTTCTCCGACGAGAATATCGACGGCCACATGATCTTCGGCATGACGGGCCGCCAGTGCCAAACCACCATCGCCGCCGGCAAGACCCTCATGCTCGACCGCGAGCTCGTCGGCATCGACGAAGAAGCCGAAAATGCGCACATTCTTGAGGCCGCCAAGAAACTCTGGGGCGAGCTGAATCACAGAACCTATTAAGCAAGCGGGAGGAAAAAACAATGTCTGAAAAAATGTATCCCATTCCGTTCGACTCTCTGATGAACTGGGTGACGAGCGAATATGCGCAGTGCGGCGATGTGTTCGGCGTTCATAAGCACTATCACGCAAGCGGCAAGAGCCTGCCGATCTTCGGCGAGCGCATCGAAACACCGTTTGGCCCCGCCGCCGGCCCCAACAGCCAGCTTGCGCAGAATATCATCGCGGCCTATGCCGCCGGCGCGCGCTTTTTCGAGGTCAAGACCGTGCAGAAAATGGACGGCGCGGAGCTTGCCGCCTGCGTCCCCCGCCCCTGTATCCTCGCCGCTGACGAGGGCTACAATCAGGAGTGGTCGACCGAGCTGACCGTGCAGCAGGCGCAGGACGAGTACATCAAGGCCTGGTGCGCGCTCAAGGTCATGAGCAAGGTCTACGGCTTCGGCGATCCCGACGGGTTCGTGTTCAATATGTCCGTCGGCTACGACCTGGACGGCATCAAGGGCCGCAAGGTCAACACCTACATCAATAACATGATGGACGCGGGCAAGACCGCGCAGTTCAAGGAATGTAAAAAAGTCCTGACCGAGCTCTTCCCCGAGGAAAAGGACTTCATCGCCTCGATCTCCCCCAATGTTTCCCGCTCCGTTACGCTCTCCACGCTCCATGGCTGCCCGCCGCAGGAGATCGAGCGCATCGCAAGCTATCTTCTCAAGGAAAAGCATCTGCACACCTTCGTCAAGTGCAACCCGACCATTCTCGGCTACAAGACCGCGCGCAGCATCCTCGATTCTATGGGCTATGACTACATCGTCTTCGATGAGCACCACTTCAACGAGGACCTCCAGTGGGAGGACGCCGTGCCGATGTTCGAGCGGCTGCAAAAGCTTGCGGACAAGCAGGACCTCGAATTCGGCCTCAAGCTCTCCAACACCTTCCCCGTCGACACGACGCGCGGCGAGCTTCCCAACGAGGAAATGTACATGTCCGGCCGCAGCCTCTTCCCACTGACGATTGAGATGTGCAATCGCATCTCCCGCCAGTTTGGCGGCAAGATGCGCATTTCGTTCGCAGGCGGTGCGGACTACTTCAACTGTGACAAGCTCTTTGCCGCCGGCATCTGGCCCATCACCGTCGCCACCACCATCTTGAAGCCCGGCGGCTACAACCGCCTGCACCAGATGGTCGAAAAGGTCGAGGATATGCCCTACCGCGCATTTTCCGGCAACGACCCTGCCGCGATCTCCGACCTTGCCGCCTCCGCGCTGCACGACTTCCACCACCTCAAGGCAATCAAGCCGCTCCCCTCGCGCAAAAAAGATGAACAGGTACCGCTGCTCGACTGCTTTACCGCGCCCTGCAAGGGCGGCTGCCCCATCGAGCAGGACATTCCCGAATATCTCGAGCTCTGCCGCAAGGGGCTCTACGGCCCAGCACTGAAGCTCATCACCGAGAAGAACGCCCTGCCGTTTATCACCGGCACCATCTGCGCGCACCGCTGCCAGGGCAAGTGCTCGCGCAACTTCTACGACGAGTCCGTCCACATCCGCGAGACGAAGCTTCTTGCCGCGGAAAAGGGCTACAACACCTTGATGGCCTCCCTCCGTATGCCCGAGCCGGTCGAAGATAAAAAGGTCGCCATCGTCGGCGGCGGCCCGACCGGTATCGCCGCGGCGTACTTCCTTGGCCGCGAGGGTGTTCCCACCACGATCTTCGAGCGCGAGCGCAAGCTCGGCGGCGTGCCGCGCTATGTCATCCCCGCCTTCCGCATCAGCGACGAGGCCATCGACAAGGACATCGCGCTCATGGAGCGCTACGGCGTGGAGGTCAAGCTCGGCAAGCCTGCTCCGTCCGTCGAACAGCTCAAGAAGATGGGCTACACGCACATCCTGATGGCCACCGGCGCGTGGAAGCCCGGCAAGCTCGACATTGAAGGCAACGTGCAGGGCGTCATCGAGTGGATGAAGCGCATGAAAAAGCAGGTCAAGCCCTGCCTGAGCAGCAACATCGTCGTTGTCGGCGCGGGCAACACCGCCATGGACGCCGCGCGCGTTGCAAAGCGCATGGGTGCGCATGCGACCATCCTCTATCGCCGCACGAAGAAATTCATGCCCGCCGACGAGCACGAGTTACAGCTCGCCATCGACGAGGGCGTCGAATTCGTCGAGCTGGCCGCGCCCGTCAAACAGAGCCGTGGCAAGCTCCTGTGCGATAAGATGATCCTCGGCGAGCCGGATGAGAGCGGCCGCCGCAGCCCCGTCAAATCCGGCGAGCAGTTCACCATTCCCTGCGACATGGTCATCTCCGCCGTCGGCGAGCAGGTCGACGCCGATCTCATGGCCGCAAACGGCATTGAGATGGAGCGCAAGGGTCCCGCGTTCGAGACGAACGTCCCCGGCGTGTACTGCGCGGGCGACGCGCACCGCGGCCCCGCCACCGTGGTCGAGGGCATTGCCGACGCCGCGCGCTTTGCCGAGATCGTCGTCGGTCACCCGCACATCTACGACATCCCCGCCGAGGCCGATGTGACCGAGTTCGACGCGCAGGCCAAGAAGGGTATCCTCTCGATGGCCAGTAAGTGTGTCTGCGATGGCGAGCGCTGCCTGCAATGCTCCACCGTATGCGAAAACTGCGTCGATTCCTGCCCGAACCGCGCGAACGTGGTCATCAAGATGGCCGACGGCTCGCACGAGATCGTCCATGTCGACAAGATGTGCAACGAATGCGGCAACTGCACGCAGTTCTGCCCCTACGCCAGCGAGCCCTGCCACGACAAATTCACCCTCTTCCAGACGAAGGAGGACATGGACGAGAGCGAAAACTACGGCGTGCTCTTCGAGGACGACGACATGGTCCGCCTGCGCTACGAGGACGGCGTGAAGGAATACGACTTAGCCTCCTGCGACAACGATCTTCCCGTCGAGCTTGAGGCCCTGATCCTCACCGTGCGCGATAAGTACAGCTATCTCTACCTGTAAGCAAAACGAAAAATGAGGGAGCCGGTGCGATGCACCGGCTCCCTCTTCCCTATTGTAAGCAAAAAAAGAGCGCTGCCTAAGCAGCGCTCTTTTTGCGTTTATATTTTGCCTTACTTCTCGATCAGGGTGAGCTGATAGAGGATCTTGGCGATCTGCGCGCGGGTCAGGGACGCGGCAGGCTCGAAGGTGGTCTCGGTCATACCGCTGATGACCTTCGCGTCAACGAGCGCCATGACGTAACCGTCGGCGCAGTCGGTGAACTTGCTCTCGGTCTTGGACTCGGCAAGCTTGTTGAGCTTGGCAGCGACCTGGCAGAACTCAAGACGGGAGATGGCCTTCGCACCGTCGAGATCGGCGGCAACAAGACCCAGCTCCGCAGCCTTGGCGATGGCGTTCTTGCTCCAGTCGGCGCCGGTAGCGTCCGCAGCCTTGAGATCGCCGTTGCTGACAAGCAGGAGCTTGAGCGCGGCAGCCCAGGTCAGGGTGTCGTTGGGCGCATAGGTGGTGGCGGAGGTTCCGTTGATGATGCCGTCATTGTAGAGGTCGATGACATACTTGCCGAACCAGGAGGAAACCTTGACATCCTTGAACGGGTTCAGCAGGATACGGCCCTGAGGCGCGGCATACTGCGCACCGATCACGCCCTTGAGCTCGGTGGTGACGTACTCCATCACAGCCTCGTCCAGAGGAATACCGGTGTCGAACTGGGCAGAAGCGGCCTTAAAGGCATAGTAGGTGTCGCCGCCGGCGGCGCAGAAGTTGTTCGTCACAACGGCGTAGACCTCATTGGCCTTGAATTCCTTGCCGTTGATGCTGTTGATGACCACGCGGTTGATGCTCTTGGGACCATAGTAGGTGGAAGCAGGATAGGTCTCAGCATTGGCATCATAAGCGACAGCCGTGGAGAGGGTGAAGTTGATGCCGGCAACCTGCGGGAAGCCGCCGACGGGCAGGCTGTAGGTGGAAGCCTCGAGCGCTTCAAGAAGATCTGCGCCGGTGACATAGATGACTGCGACCGTGTTGCCAAACGGCAGAACGGTGTTGATGTCCTTCTTGGTGACATCACCCGGCTTGATGGCAGCGCGGATGCCGCCGCCGTTGGTGATGGCGACCACATGGTCAGCATCGACGGTCAGGCCGTCCTTGTTCTGCATGACCTTCCAGAGCATTGCATCGGTGATGAGATCGCCGTTGT
>OKSC01001382.1_pt1 | contig 23755 bp, 25 predicted proteins | sample 1601161 | NCBI WGS metagenome assembly OKSC01 (sample SAMEA3541552, study PRJEB24748) | human gut metagenome | biome: human gut; feature: human-associated habitat; material: faeces | place: China | collected 2012
GCAAGGGCATTGCTCGACAGTGCGTGCTCTCTTGCAGCTTCCATACCGGCGATAAGAGCCTTCTTATTGCCTTCGAGGAAGCGAGCCTTGCGCTCGCCAAGCTCAATGCGGATAGCCTCGGTCATCTTATCGATATCAACGATCGGCTCCTTCTCCAGCATTGCGCCGAGGATGGCGACGTTCGCGCCCTTGGGATTGCCGACTGCCTCGGCGATGCGGTTAGCGTCGCAGTAGACAACGGTGATATCGTCACGGGTGGACTTGCGCTCGATGATGGAGCTGTTGATGACCAGCAGTCCGCCGGGCTTGACATGCTCCTCGAACTTATCGAGAGAGGGCAGGTTCATCGCAACGATGACGTCGGCCTTGTCGACCAGCGGGGAGGCGACGTCCTTATCGCTGACGATAACGGAGCAGTTCGCGGTACCGCCGCGCATTTCGGGGCCGTAGGAGGGCAGCCAGGAGACGTGCTTGCCGTCCAGCATTGCGGCCATGGCAACGAATTTGCCGATCAGGAGCATACCCTGACCGCCGAAGCCTGCAAAAATAAACTGTTTCATCATAATTATTCAGCAGCCCCCTTGTCTTTATATACGCCGAGAGGATAGTAAGGGATCATGTTCTCTTCCAGCCACTTCATCGCCTCGATGGGATTGAGACCCCAGTTCGTAGGACAGGTGGACAGCACTTCGATAAGGCAGAAGCCCTTACCCTCAAGCTGATACTGGAAAGCCTTCTTGATGGCCTTCTTGGTCTTGATGATGTTGGCGTTGTTGTTGACAGCGCAGCGCTCAATGTAGTACGAGCCGGGAACCGCCGCGAGCATCTCGGAGATCTTGATGGGCGCGCCGCACCAGTTCTCGTCACGGCCGTAGGGAGAGGTGGTGGTCTTCTGGCCGACCAGAGTGGTCGGAGCCATCTGGCCGCCGGTCATGCCGTAAATGGCGTTGTTGACAAATATGGTGGTGATCTTCTCACCGCGGTGCGCGGCGTGAACGATCTCGGCAGTACCGATGGAGGCAAGGTCGCCGTCGCCCTGATAGGTGAAGACCAGAGTGTCGGGCTTTACGCGCTTGACGCCGGTTGCGACTGCGGGGGCGCGGCCATGCGCGGCCTCGTACATGTCGCAGTTGAAATACTGATATGCGAAGACGGAGCAACCGACAGGCGCGACGCCGATGACGTTGCCGTCAAGCTTCAGCTCATCGATAGCTTCCGCCACCAGGCGATGGATAATGCCGTGGTTGCAGCCGGGGCAGTAATGGAACGGCTTGTCAGTCAGCAGACTGGTTTTTTCAAATACTACGGACATTTATTTACCCTCCTTCATTGCGAGGATCTTAGTGACGATCTCTGCGGTGGTAGGCATCTGGCTGCCGCAGTGACCGAAGAAATCGGTGGGCTTTGCGCCGTTGAGTGCAAGCTTGACATCCTCAAGCATCTGGCCTTCGTTGCACTCGACATCGAGCACGGCCTTGACGTTTTCATGGCCTGCGCACTCGGCAAGAGCCTTGTACGGGAACGGCCACACGGTGATGGGACGGAAGAGGCCGACCTTGATGCCCTGCTCACGCAGCTCATCGACGGCGGACTTGGCGATACGGGCAACGGTACCGAAAGCGGTGATAATGAACTCGGCGTCCTCGGTCTTGTATTCCTCGGACATGCACTCGTTGGCCTCGATCTCACGGTAGACCTTCTGCAGCTCGTCGTTATGGATGGCCAGATCCTCGGTGTTGATGTAGATGGAGTTGATCTGGGCGCGCTTTGCGGGATCATCGCCGGGCTTCCAGCCGGTGGCTGCCCAGGGCTTCTTCTCGGGATCGATCTTGAAATCAACCATCTCGGGCATCTCGACAGGCTCCATCATCTGAGCGATGATGCCGTCGGCGAGGAACAGGACAGGAACACGGTACTGCTCGGCCTTTTCAAAGGCGAACATCATGATGTCGATAGCTTCCTGAACAGAGGCGGGAGCGTAAGTCAGCAGATGGTAGTCGCCGTTGCCGCCGCCCTTGACGCCCTGGAAATAGTCGCCCTGAGAAGCCTGAATGTTGCCGAGGCCGGGGCCGCCGCGCATGACATTGAGGATGACGCAGGGCAGCTGCGCGCCGGCGCAGTAGGATATGCCTTCCTGCTTGAGGCTGATGCCGGGGCTGGAAGAAGAGGTAATGGCGCGGGCGCCGGTGCCGGCTGCGCCATAGATCATGTTTATTGCCGCGACCTCGCTTTCGGCCTGGAGGAAGCAGCCTCCGACCTCGGGCATACGTGCGGACATGTACTCAGGTATCTCTGTCTGCGGGGTGATAGGATAGCCGAAGAAGAAACGGGCGCCTGCGCGAATAGCGGCTTCCGCGATTGCTTCGCTACCCTTCATAAGAGTCAATGCCATTTTCTTTTCCTCCTTATTCCTTCTCTATCCTGATCGCTATATCCGGACAAGTACGTGCGCAGGATGCGCAGCCTATGCAGGCTTCAGGGTTAACTACTTCTGCGGGGTGATAGCCTTTCGCGTTGAGCTTGGTCTTGGACAGCGCCAGTACGCCCTTGGGACATGCCCTTGCGCACAGGCCGCAGCCCTTGCAGACAAGCTCGTTGATCGTCACCTTAACCATGAGATAACCTCTTTTCTGTAAAAATTTTTGCTTGCTTATAACAAACCGCCGAAGCGGATTCGTCCTATTTTTCGTCCAGCCCTTTTATCCAGCTGTCCCAATCTCGGTGCATATATGTATCTATGGGCATCGGTGTCCCGATATACTTTGGGTCATGCCCCTCGGCGAGGAAAATGTCCAGCATTTCCTTGCGTCCGGACGTATACAGCACCGGCACGCCCGTTATCTCCGACACCTGCTTTATCATCTCGTAGCCGTCGCGCAGCTCGGCGGGAGTCGTCATCTGGGCAAGGTTCGTATTGTTTATCATGCCGGTTATCTTCAGGCGGGAGTGTATCTGCATCTCCTCCTGAAGATGGATTATCTTCTCAACCGTGCCGGCCAGCGGGCGGCGGATGTTCACAACATTCAGCACTTCAAGCGAGCCTGGCTCGAGGTCAACAAAGTCCTGATGATAGCGGCCAAGCGCAGTGGAACCCACAGCGTCGCCGCCGACATCGAACACGACCGTGTCCCAATCCATGTCAAACGCGGAGGCGACCTCCGCCGGCAGGGACAGCGTCTCGATGCCGGAGCAGGCATAGTTCGGGGAGACAAGGCGTATCTCCTTCATCTCCGTCATTTTGCCGTGCTCGGTCAGGCGGAAATAGGTGTTCACCATGTCAAGATCCAGCAGCTCCGTGCGTCCGCCCTCCGCTGCCGCGTTTATGGCGAAATTCAGCGCAAGCTCCGTCTTTCCGCTGCCGTAATTTCCGATAAGAACATAGACCTTTTTCATAGCGCGCCTCACTAATAATTCTCTAACGACTACCATTTTATCACTGCATAACATATGCGTCAATGAATAATAATGACGATTTTTGCCCTGTTGCTAGTTGCAAAATGACGAAGTACAAAATCATTTGTTTTTATTTTCACGCATATTCTTCAATTTATGCCTTTTTGTGCTTTTATTTTAAATAATTCCATTTCCGCACTTGATTCTCGGATGCAAAAACAGATCGCCATCCGGAATAAAAATCACCGATGACGATCTGTTTTGCTCGATACTGTTAACTTTTTGTCTCGCTTACGAGCAACGTTACCTCGCTGCCTCCGGCGTTCGCCACGCCGTCGCCGACCTCGATCTCGCCGGAGCCGCCGTCGGCCGTGGTGTATCTGACCTTGCCAGCGCTCACCGCGCACAGCATCGGCGCATGCCCGTGCAGGACGCCGACGGAGCCGGAGCCGGTCGGGATATTGACGTAGGATACCTGCGTATCCAGCGCGACGCCGTCAGCCGTGACCACGGAGAGATGAATCATGTTCTCCATAGGTTCCACCTCAGAACGTGCCGCGCTTTGCAATAACGTCGTCTATGCTGCCGCAGAGCATGAACGCCTGCTCGGGCAGGTCGTCCACCTCGCCGCCGAGTATCGCCTGGAAGCTGCGGATGGTGTCCTCCAGCTTGACGTACTTGCCGGGCGTACCGGTGAAGTTCTCCGCAACGTGGAACGGCTGTGACATGAAGCGCTGTATACGTCTCGCTCTCGCGACGGTCGCTCTGTCCTCTGCGCTCAGCTCGTCCATGCCAAGAACCGCAATAATGTCCTGAAGCTGTCTGTACTTCTCCAGCACGGCCTGGACTGCACGGGCGGTCTCATAGTGCTCCTTGCCTATGACGGCCGGGTCGAGAATACGTGAGGTGGAGTCCAGCGGATCGACCGCAGGATAGATGCCCAGCTCTGATATTGAACGGGACAGAACGGTCGTCGCGTCCAGATGCGCAAACGCGGTCGCCGATGCGGGGTCGGTCAGGTCGTCAGCAGGAACATAAATGGCCTGAACGGAGGTGACGGAGCCGTTGCGGGTAGAGGTGATACGCTCCTGCAGAGCGCCCATCTCGGTAGCCAGCGTCGGCTGATAGCCGACTGCCGAAGGCATACGGCCAAGCAGAGCAGAGACCTCGGAACCGGCCTGAGTGAATCTGAATATGTTGTCTATGAACAGCAGGACGTCCTGTCCGCTGCGGTCACGGAAGTCCTCCGCGATCGTCAGGCCGGAGAGCGGCACACGGAGACGTGCTCCGGGCGGCTCGTTCATCTGGCCGAAGACCAGTGCGGTCTTGTTGATGACGCCGGATTCGTTCATTTCGTTCCACAGGTCGTTGCCCTCACGGCTGCGCTCGCCGACACCGGCGAACACGGAATAACCGCCGTGCTCATACGCGATGTTGCGGATAAGCTCCATGATGAGCACCGTCTTGCCGACGCCGGCTCCGCCGAACAGACCTATCTTACCGCCGCGGGAATACGGGGCGAGCAGGTCAACGACCTTGATGCCGGTCTCCAGCACCTCGGTGGAGGGCAGAATGTCGGTAAACGGGGGCGGATCGCGGTGGATGGGCAGATGGTGATCCGCGTTGACGGGGCCTTTGCCGTCGATCGGCTCGCCGACGACGTTGAACATACGTCCCAGCGTCGCTTCACCGACGGGCATGCTTATCGGCGCGCCGGTGTCAACAGCCTCGAGTCCGCGGGAAATACCGTCCGTGGAGGCGAGGGCTATGCAGCGAACCGTGCCATTGCCTATCTCCTGCACGACCTCAAGAGTGACCTTGCGATCCGGCAGCTTTATCTCGACCGCGTTATACAGATCCGGCAGCTTGCCGGAGGGAAAATGAACGTCAACTACCGGGCCTATTACTTTTTTTACTATGCCTCTTTCCATAGCTGAGCTCCTTACTAGTTGTTGTTATTCAGCGCCGCAGCGCCGCCCGCTATCTCGGATATCTCCGTCGTGATCGCCGACTGGCGCGCGTGGTTGAGCCGCAGGCGCAGCTCGTCGAGCAGCTCGTCGGTATTGTCGGTGGCGGAGGTCATGGCGGTCATGCGGGCTGTGTGCTCGCCGGTCTTGGCCTCAAGCAGCACGGAAAGCATCGTGCTGTCCAGATAAAGCTGCGCAAGCCTGTCAAGCAGCTCCTCGGCGTCCGGCTCAAAGATGTAATCTCCGGCGGTCTCGTCCGCCTCGCCCGCGACCACGGGCAGCAGCTGCATATTCACCGGCACCTGAGCGAGCGCGGATTTGTAATGCTCGTACACCAGTACTACCTTGTCCGCCTCGCCGCCGAGATACAGCTCGCGCAGATATCCCGCAAGCTCGCGCGCCTCGGCGGAGTCGGGGGTATCGCTCGCGGCGTCGAAGGTCTTTTTCACGGGGATGCCGGAGGCCGCAATGACCTCCCTGCCCCAGCGGCCGCTGACGACGAGGAAGCAGTCCTTACCCTTCGCCAGCTCCTCAAGATACTTGACGAGGGCGCTGTTGTACATGCCGCAGAGTCCGCGGTTTCCGACGAACAGGACATAGCATATTCTCTCGCCCTCGTGGGGCACAAGCAGCGGGCATTCCGCTCCGGAGGCGGTTGCCGCGACATGCGCGAGCATCCTGCGGCTCGTCTCCGCAAAGGGGCGGAGCGCCGCCATGGAATCCTGAGTCCTTCTCAGCTTGGAGGCCGCCACCATTTTCATGGATTTGGTTATCTGCCTTGTGCTCTCAACGCTCTTTATGCGTGTTCTGATGGCGCGCATATTTGCCATACGCTATGCCTCCCTTCCGCAAAATTTCATCTGAAGTCCTTCTTGAACTCGGCAATGACGGAGCGCAGCTTCTCAAGCTGCTCCGCGCTGAGCTTCTTGCCGGTCATTATCTGATCCTTTATCTCCGGATAGCTGCTGTGAACATAGTCAAGCAGCTCCCTCTCGAAGCGGGCAATGTCCGCAAGCTCAACGTCATCGGCATAGCCCTCGCTGGCCGCGAATATGGACACAACCTGATCGGCCGCCTCCATCGGCGCGAACTGACCCTGCTTCAGAAGCTCGGTCATTCTGTCGCCGCGGTGCAGCGTGTCTCTCGTCGCCTTGTCCAGATCGGAACCGAACTGCGAAAACGCCGCCAGCTCTCTGTACTGCGCGAGATCCATTCTCAGGCGGCCTGCCACCTGCTTCATCGCGCCGAGCTGTGCCGAGCCGCCGACACGGGACACCGACAGACCCACGTTGATAGCGGGGCGCACGCCGGAGTTGAAGAGGTCGGTCTCAAGGAAGATCTGGCCATCGGTGATAGAGATGACGTTGGTCGGGATGTATGCCGAGATGTCGCCCGCCTGCGTCTCAATGATGGGCAGGGCGGTCATGCTGCCGCCGCCGGCCTCTTCGCTGAGGCGCGCGGCGCGCTCCAGAAGTCTGGAGTGGAGATAGAATACGTCGCCGGGGTACGCTTCGCGTCCTGGCGGACGGTGGAGCAGCAGGGAAATTTCACGGTAGGCGACGGCCTGCTTGGACAGATCGTCGTAGATTATGAGCACGTCCTTGCCGTTGTACATGAAGTATTCGCCCATCGCGGCGCCGGAATACGGTGCGATATAGAGCATGGGCGCGGGCTCGGATGCGTTCGCGCAAACAACGATGGTGTAGTCCATTGCTCCGTGCTCGCGCAGCTTATTCACGAAGCTGGCCACTGTGGATTCCTTCTGGCCGATGGTGACGTAAATGCAGATAAGATCCTTGCCCTTCTGGTTGATGATGGTATCGAGCGCGATGGCCGTTTTACCGGTCTGACGGTCGCCGATGATCAGCTCACGTTGGCCGCGGCCGATAGGAACGAGCGCGTCGATAGCCTTGATACCGGTCTGCATCGGGACACTGACCGGCCGGCGCATAAGCACGCTCGGCGCGGGGCTTTCGATAGCGCGGCTCTCGGTAGCGTGGATGATGCCCTTGCCGTCAACAGGACGGCCCAGCGCATCGACGACGCGGCCGATGAGCGCCTCGCCCACGGGAACTTCGATGATCTTGCCGGTACGGCGAACCTCGTCGCCCTCCTGCACGTTATCGTAGTTGCCGAGCATAACGACGCCGACGTTGTCCTTCTCAAGGTCCATGACAAGGCCGCGCAGGCCGCCGCTGAACTCCAGCATCTCGCCCGCCATGACGTCCGACAGGCCGGAAACGCGGCATATACCGTCGGACAGCGTGATGACCGTGCCTACCTGGAACGCGTCAAGCTTGCTCTGCTCCTTGCTGAGTCTGCCGCGCAGAGCCTCGGCGACATCGCCTTCGGGGACGGCTTCGCTCACAATGCTGTTTCTGATGACATTAAGTCTGTGGGCAAGGCTGCCGTCATAAACGGTGTCGCCCACCTGAAGACGCAGACCGCCGATGAGGCTCGTGTCGACGTCGGTCTCGATGTTGACCTCGTCGTCGTCAAAAGCCTGCGCGATGATATCGCGTATCTCGTCGACAGTGGTCTGCTCAAGAGGCTGCTCCGACCACAGCACGGCGCTCACTTCGCCCGTCTCGTAAAGACGAACCTTGTCCGCCGGCGTGACCTGTATCGCGTCCTTCAGTTCCGCGACGAACTTCTCGGTCAGCGCGGCGCGGCGCTCGCCGTATTCGGGAGCGCTCATAAGCTGAGCCGCAGCCTCGGTTATCTCGCCCGCCGCAGCATTCGTGAGCTTGCGGCGCAGCTCGTAATCTATCTGCTCGGCGTCGCTGCGCGCACCGGCGGCGATGTCCGCGGCGGACTTTTCATCCGCGCGGCGCGCCTCCTCGCTGCTGCGCTCTGCTGTTTCCTTCGCCTTTGCGATGATGGCTTCGCCCTGAGCATCGCCTTCGGCGCGGGCTTTGTCAAGCCCCACTCTTATGTTCTCGGCCTTTTCCTTGGCCTGCTTTGCCTGTTCAAGCTCATCCGCGATACGGTCGCGGCGGCTCTTGAACATCTTGACGACCAGCTTCCAGCCGATAAAGTACAGCGCCGCTGCAAGTATGGCAAAGTTCAGCAGCCCGTAGAATATATTCCAACCGCCCATTCAGGAGTCACCTCCCCTTCCGCTGTTTATGTTCATACACATTTCTCCGGCGCGCAATCACAGCAGCTTATCCGCCAGAAGCCGGGCAAGCTCCTGACTTTGCTGCCTGATATGCTCCTCCGCCTGCTTTTCGCTCTTTGCGGCGTTCTCACGCGCGCTGCGCACGGTCTTCTCCGCGTCACTGCGCGCCTCGGATATGGCCTGAGAATGGCTGGCCTTGTCCTCGGCTCCGGCCTTCTCAATTATCGACTTGGCCTCGATGCGCTTCTCGTCGAGCGCGGCCTCGATGCCGTCGTTATTGGCCTGCTCCTCTTCGAGCGCCTTTTTCTCCTCGTCAAGTCCCGCGTCTATGCGCGCCTTGCGGTCGTCCATAAACTTGATGAGGGGCTTGTACAGGAAACGGTTAAGCAGGAACAACAGCAGAAAGAAGTTGAAGATTCCCCAGAAAAGCTCTGAAAAGTTGATACTTAACACGACTTCTTTCTCCTCTTCTCAAATAGTGCGGCTTTTGTATCAGCCGATCTTGGAAACCAGCATGAAAGCGATAAGCAGACCGTATATGGTCAGAGCTTCCATAAGGCCAAGGGCGAGGATGAGGGTGGAGCGGATGGTGCCGGCAGCCTCAGGCTGACGTGCGATGGCTTCCATTGCCTTCGCGGATGCGATGCCCTGACCGATGCCGGGGCCGAGAGTGCTTATTGCGATGGCCAGTGCGGCCGCCAGTGCGATAATACCAGATGATGCCATTTTTGTTTCCTCCTGAAAATTTTTTCTACTATTATAATTTGATTAGTCGCTTTCCGTTGCTTCCGCCACATAGATGGACAGCAGCATCGTAAACACCAGTGCCTGTATCATGCAGAACAGAAGGCTCAGCACCTGCATGACCAGCGGGACGATTATCGGGAAGATGTTGTACAGGTTCTCAGTGACCATTTCCTCACCGTAGAGGTTGCCGTAAAGACGAAGAGCCAGAGAGAAGGGACGCACGAACTGCTCAAGGATGGTCAGCGGCAGCATGACTGCGACCGGCTTGAGGAAGCTCTTGAGATAGCGGCCAAGCCCCTGCTCACGGATGCCGATAGTGTGGGTCGTGAAGAAGCCGATTATCGCCAGCGCCGCCGTGACCGAAAGGCACGCGGTAGGCACCGAGAAACCGGTCAGATGACCCGCGCCGGGCAGCAGACCTGAGTAGTTGCTGACGATGATGAAAATGAAGAAGGTCGCGAACATCGGGAAATACCTTCTCATCTTCTCCCAGCCGAGGTTGCCGGCAAAGTAATTCTGCAGGCTGTCCAAGGCCATTTCCGCCGCGTTCTGCAGCGGTCCCGGAACATCCTTCAAATTTCTTGTTGCAAGTATGGAGAGCACTGTGAGCACAAGGATTATCGCCCACGTAGTTGTGACGGTACCCGTGACCTCAAGCGGCCCTATACTGAACAAGGCGCCTGTTGTATGCTCCAAAATTATCACCTCGTTTTTGCTAAAAATCTTTGCATTTGTCCGCAGTATCCCTGCGTACAAGAGAGTTTACTCCCGGAGAATCGATTATTAAATCGGCAAATTAGCCCATCTGCCTAAATTCTCGGCAAAAAATCTCCCCTGCCCCAAATGCAGCACTAATTATTGCACAAGTCCTTAAAAAAAGCAAGCTTAACTTTGACAAAAATAAATCAATAACGCGTTTCCGCGTTATATATGTTACCAAATTTACGGGTTTTTAACGTTGTCTGTAACTATCTGGGGTATTTCACATTGCGGTGTTTAAGAAAACAGCCGCGGCGGGGATATTCCGCCGCGGCATTGCTTTCGGGCGGATGTCTTGCATTTGTGCCGAAATTTCTGTTTTTCATATCTTCTTCCTCCAAAACCCGTCTGCCTGCGGCGTATCATCCACGCGGCATACATGTTTTTTATTCTATTTACAGGCCGGCTTTTTTTGAATACACACAAAGTATGTTTTCACCCTGCCGATGCATCATACCAAAGTATGATTCTGATAAAACATTGACTTGCTTTTTGAAACATGTTATTATAGTAGAACAAACGACGGATATTTCACGTTGTTTTGGCTATTTTTACTGCTCACGAGGTATCTGCCATGTATGACCACAACGTAACTCAGTCCGAATTTGAAAAGGTCATAGACTTTCTCAGAAGCACGCAGGTACCGCCTGAGTTCTTCCGCAGTAATCTTCTGCTGATGCTTGAGAAGCATTTTGACTATTCCGTCTCCAGCCTGTGGCTCGTCGGCAGCCACAGCCTTTACGATCCCATATCGTACAATGTCGACCGGCGCATAATACGGAGTTATCAGGACTATTACTACAAGTTCGATCCCTTTCATCCCATTTATATGAAGAATCGACGGCTCATGGAAAAGCCGGTGCTCACGATGGACGACATAGCCCTCACCGATTACCCGTCAAAAGATATGAGCTCGAACCCGTATTTCTCATATCTCTCGGATGAGTACAGCCTGACGCAGGATATCATACTCTCGTTCAACGTCGGCAGGCAGCAGTATGGCTCCGCCGCACTTTTTACGAAGCACAGCAATGATGCCAACAGGATGCTGTTCATCAACTGCCTCAATATAATCACTCCGTTCATAGCGCAGATGCTATGCCAGAGTCTTCAGATGCTCGATCTGAAATTCAAGACCGAGACGCTGGAGTCTGTAGTGTGCAGCATGGACGACGGGATCATAATGTTCGACGGCACCGGCAGTGTGCTCTACTATAACACGCAGCTGCTCCGCTTCTGTCAGGATATAACCGGCCGGGATATATCCGCCGACACACTGCGCGAGTTTGCATGTTCATTTCTGCCGCTGGCCTGCGGCGCCGGAGACCGTGTTGAGCTGCCCGAGTTTTCGGAAGGCTACCGCGCCGTCATTGTTCATTCGCAGGAGCAGGGCCGGCATGTGTACACCGTGCGTATATCGCCGCGGCAGACGGAAGCCCGCTCCGCGCTCGCCCTGCCGGCTTCCCTCTCGCCGCGTGAGCGTGAGATCGTATCTCTCATATCTCAGGGCAAGACGAACAGCGAGATCGCCTCTCTGCTGTATATCTCGGTGCCGACAGTCAAAACGCACATATCAAATATCTTTCAGAAAACCGGAGTCAGCAACCGCACTTCTCTGCTGAACAGGCTGCGGATGTCAAGCCCGGACTGAAAACAGCATATCTTCCCTCTCCGCATGGCATTGCCGCCATGCGGAGTTTTTTTCACAATTTTTTCTGCGGCAAAAAATTCTAATCAACGCAAAAAATATTTAATTCAATGCCAAATTATCTTGATTTACTTTGCTGCGGCCGCCTGTTATATTGTCGGCATACTTTGTTGGAAACAATAAAAAAATGTCAATCAGGAGGTTTTTATGAAGAGAGCAGACATTATTTTGCTGAGCGAAAACATCTTCACCGCGTCTACCCTCGGTATGATTTCCGGAGGCGTCGCCATTGCCGGCAACAAGATAGAACTTGTCGGATCAAAGGAAGCGGTCCTTGCTCTTGCGGATGAAAATACCGTCATCCGCGATTTCGGCAAGCAGCTCATCACTCCGGGCATATGCGACTCCCATGTGCACATGTTCGGCGGCTGCTACCTGACCGCAGGCCCCAACCTTGCGGGTCTTTCCAGTGCGGAAGAGTGCGCAAAGACACTCTATGAGTTCTACAAGGAAAATGAGGCCGATTATGCCGACGATGAATGGGTCAGCGCATGCGGTTTTATGATATGCGGCTGGGACGATCCCACGCCCCCGACCAAGGAAACGCTCGACAAGTATTTCCCCGACCGCCCCGTATACATATACGACAGCGACCTGCACGCAGGCTGGGTCAACTCCAAGGCAATAGAGATCGTCGGCATTCCCGCTGACGCCCCCGATACGCGCTTCGGCCGTTACGGCCGCGACGAGAACGGGCACATAACCGGATACCTCGTCGAGGATGTCCAGAACGATTTTGTAAAGCTCGCTTTCAATATACCCTATGCAAAAACGCGCCGCCTCGTCGAGATCAGAAACGAGGACTTCTGCAAGTACGGCATCACTTCCGTCGTCGACATGCGTCCGCTCAACTGCTACGACATGGGCGACCTGTCCGTTATCAACGACATGATCTCCGACGGCACTCTCAAGTTCCGCTACAACTATGCCACCACCATGACCGGCACACTTGAGACTGCACTCGAAAATCAGAAAAAATACAGCGATCCCGACAGCATGATCTACTACGCCGGCATCAAGGAATTCATCGACGGCATCGTCGTGGCTCACACCGGCTACCTCATAGACGCCTATTCGGACAAGCCCGACATAGACCACGAGTTCTGGGCGTCCGACCTTGAATACAATGCACGCCGCGTCATGGAATACCACAAGCACGGCATCCACCTGCACTTCCATGCAGTCGGCGACGGCGGTGTGCGCCGCGCGATCGACATGTATGAGGCAGCTCTCGCCGCGGACGGCGATACCGGCTCCCGCATGTCCATCGAGCATCTTGACATGTCCGATCCCGCGGACTGGGCGCGCATGGCAAAGGCCGGGATCATCTGCTCCGTGCAGCCTCAGCATCTCGCGCTCTATCCCAGGTTTGAGGATGAGGAGTACGCCGGTGTTGTCGGCCCCATCCGCACTAAGAATCTCTGGGCATTCAAGAGCATGCTCGACAACGGCATACATCTCGCCTTCGGCACCGACTTCCCCGTCGTCACCTACGATACCCGCCTGAGCCTTCACAGGGCCGTCACCCGCAAGTATCCGGACGGCCAGCCCGAAAACGGCTGGAACCCCGAGCAGAAGCTCACTCTGTGGGACGCGCTCTACGCCTACACCTACAGCGGCGCATACAAGGTCGGCAAGGAAAATGTTCTCGGCAGCCTCGAGTGCGGCAAGCTCGCGGACATCGTCGTCTGGGACCGCAATCTCTTCGACATTCCCGCCGATGATATTCTCAACAGCGGCGTGGCCCTCACCGTCTGCGACGGACACATAGTCTACGAAGGCTGATATACCAAAACGAAAAAGAGAGTTAGAAAGGAAAAGCATATATGGAGATCCTGATATTTATTGCACCTCTTCTGCTGAATGTTTTCGGCAACACCGTCTACAACATAGCGGGCAAATCCACCCCTGAAAAGATCAACTCATTCGCAACGCTGTCACTGAGCTACCTCACTGGCCTTGTGCTGTGCGTGATCCTGTTCTTTGTCACCAATCCCGGCGGAGATATTTTCGCGGCATTTGTCTCTGCCAACTGGGCGTCCTACTTCCTCGGCATCACCATCGTGTTCATCGACCTGTCGCTCATTCTTCTCTACCGCGCAGGCTGGGATGTCAGCATCGGCACCCTGATCGCAAACATCGGTGTTTCCCTCGTCTCCGTTATCATCGGCGTCGCCTGCTTCGGCGAAGCCATGACCGCCATGAAGGCCGTCGGCATCATTGTCTGCATTGCCGGCCTCTATGTCGTCAACGCTCCTGAGAAGAAGGCTGTCGAGGCCGTCGCCGAAGGCGCTGCCGAGCCCAAGAAGAAGTTCTCCTTCGCCAAGTGGATCCCCGTCATTCTCATGATAGTGGCAAACACGCTCTACAGCGTCACTGCAAAGGTCACTCCGACCGACGTCGACACCTTCGCCTCTGTTTCTCTGACCTACCTTGTGTGCATCGTGTACGCGCTCATAATGTTCTTCATCACCAGCTCCAACAAGAACTACTTCAAGGAGATCAAGAAGGCCAACTGGACCGCTCCCGTTCTCGGCGCATGCCTCGTCTGCCTTGAGGTCTCCACGATACTTCTGTTCCGTGTCGGCTGGGAGCTGAGCGTCGGCCTGCTGCTCGCATACGTCCTTCTCGCAGTCGTCCTCGTCATTCTGGGCCGCGTTGTATACAAGGAAAAGCTGACCACAAAGCGCATAATCGGCATTGTGATCTCTCTCGCCGGCGTTGTGCTCGTAGGTCTCGTGTGATCAATTCAGTATAATACACCCAAAGATGCCTCCGGATATTTCTCCGGGGGCATCCGTAAAATCCGGAGGTTTTATGAGTTTTCTTGTGTACATATCCCCGCTCCTTCTCGGAGTGCTTGGAAACGTTCTTTATAACGTCGTCGGAAAATCAACGCCGAAGAAGATAAACCCGTTTTTCTCCCTAGCCGCTACATACTGCGTAGCCCTTGTCGTGTGCGTGATACTGTTTTTTGTCACTTCACGCGGAGGCAGCATAATCGCCGCAGCCTCGGAAGCAAACTGGACGTCATACTGCCTCGGTGTATGCATAGTTTTCACCGACCTGTCGCTGATACTGCTGTTCCGCGCAGGCTGGGACATAAGCATAGGCTCGCTTATTGCAAACATTGCCTGTTCCGTCATCGTCGTGATCATAGGCGTGCTCGTATTCGGCGAGAGCCTCACGCTCATGAAATTCTGCGGCGTGATAACCTGCGCCGCCGGCCTGTATGTAATAAACTCGCCCGACAAGCATGCGGAGGCCGGCGTCAGCGAGACGGCAGCGCTCCCCTGACTTATCAAATACAAACAAAAACAATTTAAATAGGAGGAACTCTGAATTGACATGGGGGAAACAAATAAGATATCAAAGCTGAGCTACATTGCGCCTGCGGTGCTCATGGTCGCTACCCGCGTCCCGTATATGATAATACAGAAGGTCACACCGGAGAACGTTGATCCTTTTGTGTCCGTGTGCCTTTGCTACGCGGTATGTCTCGCCGTCGCATCGGTCATGTTTCTCGTCACCCGCCGCGGCCAGACGCTGCGCGCTGAGCTGAAAAACCTGAACTGGACCGCCCCGGCGCTTGGCATATGCCTTGTGCTGATGGATGTTTCCGCACTCTCAATGTTCCGTGTGGGCTGGAATCTGAGCGTGGGCAGCGTGCTTTTGTACGTGCTCCTCGCCATTGCGCTGGTGATCGTCGGCGCGGTATTTTACCACGAAAAGCTCACCTTCAAGCGGCTTCTGGGCGTTGTACTGTGCATCATGGGCATTATCATGATCTCGGATATTCTGCCATTCTGAACGGGGCCGTCATACTTCCGGCTGCCGGATGCGCTCACGGTAATCCTTCGGCGAAATACCGGCGGATTTTTTGAACACCGTGCTGAAATACGTCTGGTTTTCATATCCCACCATTATCGCCACCTCGTATATCATCAGCTCCGTGCCAGCAAGAAGCTGCTTTGCTCTTTTCATGCGCAGCCCGGTGAGGTAATTGATAAAGCTCTCACCTACCGTCTCCTTGAAAACGGCGCTCAGATACCCCGGCGACACGTACAGGCTCTTTGCTATCCCTGACAGGGTGCATTCGCAGTCGGTGTAATTACAGTCCACGTATTCCTTTGCACTGCGGGCAAGCGCGCTGCTGCTGCGGGTATCCGCGCGGCTCGCCGTATGCTGCGGCAGCCTGCTCTGATACTGCGCATGGCCGCCGGACATATGCGCCTCCCCGGCAGCCCGCACGGCGGGCATGCTGATGTCTATCAGCGAGCATATCCCGGATTCTATAAGGCTCTGCAATATGCTCAGATCAAAATGTTCTTCGTTTACGCAAAAAAGCTTCATCTCATTCTCCTTTGCTGGCTGGAGACCTGCCGGTCTCCAGAATTTTACTGATCCTACAGTATGAATTTTAAGGAATTTGAAATTTTTTTGAATACGGAGAAAGTATGCTTTTTGAGCAAACGGAGTTCATACCAAAGTATGATATTGCTGTTAAGACCGTTAAGAATTATATGTGCCGCGGCGGGGATATTCCGCCGCGGCATTGTTATGCGCAGTAATGATCCTTATCGGTTTGATAATTCAATAGTATCGGTCGTCTCAGGTATCCGTCGTCTGCGGTGCAGGCGCTGCCTCGGGCTTGGCCTTGGAGGGGATAGCGAGGACGAGGATGCATATTGTGATGAGAATAACGCCGACGTAGTCCATGAACACCAGCGGAGTTGCAAGCAGCACCGCCGCAAGGACCGCAGTTGCGACCGGCTCGATGGATGAGAGCATGCTTGCTCTGGACGGTCCGATCATCGTCACGCCGACGAGGTAGATGCAGTAGGAGATCATCGTGCCGAAAATAAGCTGATAGGCAAGCACGAGAATCAGCGGGGTGTCAAGCGCGCCGGTTGCGGGCATGGTGAACTTCCAGATCGGGCAGCGGATTATATTCATAAGGATACCGGCCACGAACTGACCCCATGCAAACGTGTACACGGAACCGTAGGTGGACAGCAGATACTTGGGATATACGCTGTAGAAGGCCAGGAAAAATGCCGCGAACAGGCCGATGATAAGGCCGGTAGTCGTGATGGCAAGAGAGTGCAGGTTGCCGTGGGTGGATATTGCGAAAACGCCGGCAAGCGCGCAGATAACGGCTATTATTTCCTTAACACTCGGGAACTTGCGGTTCCTGATTGCCGTGTAAATGACGATCATTGTCGGGGAAAGATACTGAAGCGTGGTGGCAGTAGGCGCGTTGGTGTGCTGCACGGCGAGCATGTAGAAGTACAGGTTCATGCCGACGCCGAACAGTCCGAATATCACCATCTGTATGGCGTCTTTCTTATTCTTCCATACCTTGAACAGCTCGCCCTTCATTTTGAAGCTGAGAATTATGAGCATTACAAGGCCGCCGAACGTCGTGCGGTAGGTCGTGATCCACGCGGAATCAAGACCGCGCTGGTTTATAAGATACTCTCCGGCAACGCCGGTGCTGCCCCAGATTATGGCCGCAGCAAGGACGATAAACATACCGAGAGCCTTGGTTTTTTTATTCTCCATTATTTCTCCTCACTTTTGTCTTTACGGTTTCCGCGTACCGCGGGCGGAATGTCCGCGGTACGCCTTCGGGCTCAGGGCGGCTATCAGCCCTTGATGAACTCGCCTTCCTTCATGATAACTTCCATGTTCTCCACGTCGATGGCACGGATGTTCTCAAGAGGATTGCCGTTGATGACAAGCAGGTCTGCGCTCTTTCCGGCTTCGAGGGAACCGGTCTTGTCGTATACGCGCAGAACCTTTGCACCGTTGCTGGTGGCGGCGACGATGGTATCCATCTCGCTGATGCCGACCTTCTCGACGAACATGTGCAGCTCGCCGACGGTGGTGTAGCCGTAAGGAGTGATTTCGTTGTTGAATCAGTCGGAGCCGATGGTGAGGATAACGCCCTTCTCGTTCCGCCGCCTTTGAGAAGCTGCCCTTCTCGACCACGCTCATGAATGCGTCAAGATGTTTGTTATACATACCGCGTACCTCCCTTCAGCAAATTGTACCGATTTCATCCGGCATATGCCGCCGGTTTGTGTCTCTTGTCCAATTATAGTAAATATATTTGCGTTCCGCTATCCAAAAAAGTTTACCGCGTGTAAAGCAAAAACCTGCCTCGCGCGGAAAAACCGCCGCAGCGTGGTAAAACGCTGCGGCGGTCTGTTTGCTCATATCTTATTTTTTGCTCTTGATGTACTCGTCGATGCTCTTGGCGCCGGCCTTGCCTGCGCCCATGGCGAGGATAACGGTGGCAGCTCCGGTGACAGCGTCGCCGCCCGCGAACACGCCCTCGCGCGCCGTGCTGCCACCCTCGTCGGCTTCGATGCCGCCCTTGCGGGTGAAGGTCAGGCCCTCGGTCGTGTTGCGGATCAGCGGGTTCGGGCTGGTGCCGATGGCGATGATGACCGTGTCAACATCCAGCACCCACTCGGAGCCCGGCACGGGTACGGGACTGCGGCGGCCCTTGGCATCCGGCTCGCCCAGCTCCTGACGCAGAAGCTCGATGCCGGTAACGTGGCCGTCCTCGCCCGCGAGGATGCGGGTCGGGTTATTCAGCAGCTGGAACTCGATGCCCTCGGCCTCGGCATGCTCGACTTCTTCCTTACGGGCAGGCAGCTCGTCGCGGCCGCGGCGGTATGCGATGTACACATGCTCCGCGCCCAGACGCTTCGCAACGCGCGCCGCGTCCATCGCAACGTTGCCCGCGCCGACGACGGCGACACGGTGGAAGTGCTTTATCGGCGTATCGTAATCATCGCGGTATGCCTTCATGAGGTTGACGCGGGTCAGCAGCTCATTTGCGGAGTACACACCCAGCAGGTTCTCGCCGGGAATATGCAGGAACTGCGGCAGACCTGCGCCGGAGCCGATGAACACGGCCTCGTAGCCGTCCGCGAACAGCTCGTCCACGGTCTCGGACTTGCCGACGATGGCGTTATTGATGATATTCACGCCCATGGCCTTGAGGTTATCTATTTCCTTTGCGACTATCTCCTTCGGCAGACGGAACTGCGGGATGCCGTACACCAGAACGCCGCCGGACTTATGGAAAGCTTCGTAAACGGTGACGTCGTAGCCCATCTTTCTCAGGTCGCCCGCGCAGGTCAGACCCGCGGGGCCGGAGCCGACGACCGCGATGCGGTGGCCGTTGGATTCGGGGACCTTGACCTCGTCCTTGACTTCCTTATTCATATGGTAGTCCGCGACGAAGCGCTCAAGACGGCCAATGCCGACGCTCTCGCCCTTGATGCCGCGCACGCACTTAGATTCGCACTGCTTCTCCTGCGGGCAGACACGGCCGCAGACGGCAGGCAGGGAGTTGGTGGAGGTGATGATCTCATACGCCGCGTCGAAGTCGCCCTCGGCGACCTTTGCGATGAACTGCGGGATACGCACCTTTACGGGGCAGCCAGTGCGGCAGAGGGAATTCTTACAGTTGAGGCAGCGCTTTGCCTCGTCTATTGCCATTTCTGGGGTGTAGCCAAGGGCGACCTCGTCGAAATTACCGGCACGAACAACGGGATCCTGTTCGGGCATGGGATTCTTGGTCATTTTCATATTAGCCATTGCGCTTACCTCCGGTCATATTGCAGATATGCTTTGCTTCCTCATCCTGCTCTTCCTTATAGAACGCCGCGCGCTTGAGCAGAGAGTCAAAATCGACCTCGTGCGCATCGAAGTCGGGACCGTCAACGCAGGCAAACTTCGTCTCGCCGCCGACGATGACGCGGCAGCCGCCGCACATGCCGGTGCCGTCGACCATGATGGGGTCGAGGGAGATGATGGTCTTGATGCCGTAGGGACGGGTGACGTCGGCGAGGAACTTCATCATGATGTCGGGACCGATGGCAATTACGCGGTCAAACTGCGGCTTGCCTTCCTTGATGTTGGCCTCTATCTCGTCCTGAAGGTACTTCGTGGTGAAGCCCTTCTCGCCGTAGGAGCCGTCGTCGGTGCAGATGATGAGCTTGTCGGACGCGGCCTTCAGCTCGTCCTTGAGGATGACGATATCCGCGCTTCTGAAGCCGGCGATGAAAGTGACGTCGATGCCGAGCTTATGCATTTCCTTTGCGATGGGGTACGCGATCGCGCAGCCGACGCCGCCGCCGACAACGCAGACCTTCTTCAGCCCTTCCATCTCGGTCGCTTTGCCGAGGGGGCCGACAAAGTCGGTTATATAGTCGCCCTGCTCAACAGTGTGGAGCATTCTGGTGGTGCGGCCTGCGGCCTGCACCATGACGGTGACAGTGCCCTTCTCACGATCCCAGCCCGCGATGGACACAGGTACGCGCTCGCCCTGCTCGTCAAGACGGAAGATGACGAACTGACCCGCCTGCGCGTGCTTCGCCGCCAGCGGCGCTTCTATCTCGAAGAGACAGATCGTCTTCGCCTCGTTCAAAAATCGCTTCGTTACTACTTTATACATCTTTTACCTCCATACCTTATCCGATATGTTTATAAACAATTTTATATTTTACCCCACGGCAGGGGCAAAGTCAAACAGTTTATAGCGTCTTTCCATGTTAAATCAATGTCGAACCGGCATAAATAAAGCCGCCCGTTTCTGGGCGGCTCTGAGCTGATTTCGCTGTCTCGCTTACTTTTCCGAGCTTATCTCGACGCTTCCGAGCAGCGCCGCGAGGTTCTCGTCGTCCTGAAGCTCGTCGAGCGTATCGTCGTTGCCCTCGGCCTTGACGACCGTCACGAGCAGATAGCTGTATTCGTCGCCCGGCACAGGGAAGCACATGCATATGCAGTCCCCGTCGATATAGCGTATGCCGTGCAGTGCGCCGAACCCGATCTCGCCGAAGCCCTGGAACTTGCCGCGCGCCGCGGCGCTCATCGCGGCGAAGTCCTCGCCGTGGTAGTATCCGGCGTATTCTATCTGGGCGGTGAAGTCCTCGCCGTATATCACGGCGACGTGGGAGTCGCTGGAGTAGGCGGGGAAGCTGTCCTCTATCACGGCAAAGCTGAAGCGCTCAGAATCGTAGCCGACCTTGACCTCTACGGTCGCCGCGTCCTTGTAGCCGGATACGAAGCTGTAGCTTCCGGTCTTGAGCTGCGCCGCGGGCGCGGGCTTCTTCGCTGCCGGTGCGGGCTTTGCGTCGGCTGCTGCCTGCGGCTTTTTGCGCATGGCGAGCACTGCGGCGGCCGCCGCGGCGGCTATGCCGATGGGCGCGATGATCTGCCATTTTTTCATGGTGGGCACCTCCAAATATTATTGTGACTTTCAAAGATTATAATTTATTGTACCACGGATTCGCGCCATTTCAATCACGAAATTCAAAAACTCCGCCCCGCCGCTTCCTTGACTCCGGCTCTCCGGCGGGCTATAATCGCATTGCCCCGCAGATATGAGTCTCAGGAGGTTCAACATGACCGATATTATCGCGCGGCGGCAGTTTGCGCCGTTGTATATATGGCTGGACATCGCGTTTCTCTGCGTATTTCTGGCGCTGCTGCTGATAAAAAAGAAGTATATGACGGTGCTGGTCGGGCTTGTGATGGGCGTGGTGTACATGCTGGTCGATTACGGCATTTTCCACCTCGTCTGCCACTCGCGCACTATCTCCGAAGGGCACAGCCTGTTCCTCGTTCTGCTGTGGATGTCGGTCAGCTACGGGTTCACGAATTTCACGTGGATATGGCTGTGGCTGTCAAAGGACGAGCACCTGTTCGAGTGGTCGCTGCTGATCCTCGGCTGGTGGTTCTGCTGCCCGCTGCTGACGCAGACCTTCGCCCCCGACGCGGCGCCGATAATCATCCAGCGCACGACCGGCGCGTACCACGGCTACATGGCGCTGATACTCTTCGTCGGCTACCTCGGCGTTATAATCTATAATCTGCGGCAGCGTGACCGCGAAAAGCGGGTGAATATTCCGTGGATACTGGCCATCGGGATACTGGTTCAGTTCGGCTGGGAGGCCGGACTGCTGCTGGGCGGCATACGCAGTGCGGGCTTTGCAAGCTTCGGCGACAAGCTGCACACGCTGATAATCAATTCCCTGCTGGAAACCAACCTCGGTATGCCGTATGTGTACTTCATCTTCGCGGCCTATTCCGCGAAATTTACCGAACAGCTCCGCCGCAGGCCGGACGCTCTGGCGCTCACGGAGCGCATCTCGGAGAATAACCGCGAGCGCGTGAGATAAATATATCCCCATGAGTTCTGCTCATGGGGATATATTTTATTATCCATATCCGTGGTCAACGTGACGCCACGAACCGCCGCTGCTGCGGACGAGGATCCACTCCCATCTGGTGTAGGTCGAGTTCGGATTGAGCGAGCCATCGCTGCCGGACGAATCGACGTCGAAGGAAGAACCGATCACTATCGCCTCAACATCGGAGTCGTATTGATCCGCGATCCGGGCAAACTCATCCGCGTGGTCGTCACCGACGTAATAGAGCTGCGTCAGCGTGCAGCCTTTGAACTCTCTTCTGAAGTAGTTCTCGACCGTCCGGAAGGCAGCCTCAATGTCGGCATCGGAGTATATCTCCGACGGCTCCCATTCGACGATCTCGACATTATCGACGTTCCCGCCGCATCCGGCCAGTGCGAGCACCAGCGCCAGCGCCGCCAGCAGGAGCATAAAACGCTTTTTCATGGGGGTATACCTCCTTATCATGCACATTTTGCCAAGAAAAGCATAGCATATACCCGCTCCTCATACAACATAAGAACTCTTAAGACGGCGGGCGCTGCCGTCCGTCGGGGCACGACAATAAAATTCTCTGAAAATTTTTCAAAAAAGCCTTGATCTGAAGTTAGGTTTATGTATTATCATCATGAACGTACAGAATGTACATTATGAACCGGCGGTGATCGCCCCTGTCGGCAGCTTCGACAGCGCCGATCCGCCGCACTGATGGAAGCTCATCAGATCACGAAGGAGATTTGAATTATGGAAAAACTGAACTTGACTAAGAAATGGGACAAGGTATTCCCCAAAAGCGACAAGGTCGATCATAAGAAAGTGACCTTCCACAACCGCTACGGCATCACGCTGGCGGCGGATATGTACACCCCGAAAAACGCATCCGGCAAGCTGCCCGCGGTCGCGGTCAGCGGCCCGTTCGGCGCAGTCAAGGAGCAGTCCTCCGGCCTGTACGCGCAGAAGATGGCCGAGCTTGGCTTCCTGACCATCGCATTCGACCCGTCATACACCGGCGAGAGCGGCGGCACCCCGCGCTATGTGGCCTCGCCCGACATCAATACCGAGGATTTCTGTGCGGCGGTAGACTTTCTCTCCGTGCAGGAGAAGGTTGACCCGGAGCGCATCGGTATCATCGGTATCTGCGGCTGGGGCGGCATGGCAATAAACGCTGCGGCTATCGACACCCGCATCAAGGCGACCGCCGCCATGACCATGTACGACATGACCCGCGTGACCGCCAACGGCTACTTCGACGCCGACAACAATCCCGACGCCCGCTATGCCCTGCGTCAGGCGCTCAATGCGCAGCGCACCGCTGACTACAAAGCCGGCACGTATCAGCGCGCGGGCGGTGTGGTCGATCCGCTGCCGGAGGACGCGCCGTTTTTCGTCAAAGACTACCACGACTATTATAAGACCCCGCGCGGCTATCATCCGCGTTCCCTCAACTCCAACGACGGCTGGAACGTCACGTCCACGCTGTCGCTGCTCAACGCAAAGCTGCTCGCCTATGCCGGTGAGATCCGCAGCGCCGTGCTCATGATCCATGGCGACAAGGCACACTCGTGCTACTTCAGCCGCGACGCCTTCACCCGGCTGCAGGGCGACAACAAGGAGCTGCTGCTCATTCCCGGCGCCGTGCACACCGATCTCTATGACCGAATGGACATCATCCCGTTCGGCCGCATCGAAGCATTCTATCATCAGTATCTGAAATAAGGAGGCACCATCATGGTAAAACAGACTGCGGGCAGAGACGCCCTGAATGATTTTGCACCCAAATTCGCTGAGCTCAACGACGACGTGCTCTTCGGCGAGGTCTGGTCGCGCGAGGGACAGCTGCCGCTCAAGC
>OKSC01001389.1_pt1 | contig 23724 bp, 19 predicted proteins | sample 1601161 | NCBI WGS metagenome assembly OKSC01 (sample SAMEA3541552, study PRJEB24748) | human gut metagenome | biome: human gut; feature: human-associated habitat; material: faeces | place: China | collected 2012
TGCCGATGGCCTTTGAGGACATCCCCGGTGGTTCTCACGGCTACTACCACCTGACGGAAAAGCGGATCGCCATACAGGAGAAGGCTTTTTTACTTTTGACAATCGCCCTCTCTGTCTGCATGGTTTTTTCGATTATCCTAATATCAGCAGGTACGCAAGAGGAATTTAAGAACACACAGAGGAATAAAGCGCAGATTGGCATTTTGGGAGTTACGGATGAACAGACAGCCCTGCTGCGTCAAAACAAAGATATTTCATGGATCGGAGAATACTCCGCTATTGGCTTTTTTTATGTGGATGATAAAACAATCACGGTTGCTTACGGAGATGAAGATTACTTTTCGCATCAGGAAGAAAAGACTTTACAGGGAAGTGTGCCGCAGAAAGAAAATGAGATTATGCTTCCGCAGAATTATATTGACTTTTTAGGAAAAGCGTATAAAGCTGGCGATGTTATTTCTCTTGACGTGACCGGCACAGGGCAGAAAGCGGAATATACGCTTTCTGGTATTCTGGACGACACAAAAGAAAGCAACGGATATTTTATTTATGTCAGTAAAGAACTTGCCCGAGATTTGGCAAAAGATTCTTTTCAGGTTACAGCATATACAAGGCTGAATACAGACGCCATAAGCTCCACGGCTATTCTTGATTTTGCCAGCAAAGCAATACAAAATACAGGCATTGTCGAGGAGCAGGTAATGCTTACAGAATATATTGCTGTTATGTCGGGGGTAATAACATCGGGTATTCCGATTCCAGTACCGTTGCTGGCGGCATTGACGGCTATTTTGGCGGCAACGATTGTCTATGGTGTTTTTTACACAAAGATTGTAAAAAATGTTCAGATGTTTGGGCAACTTCGGACACTTGGCATGACAAAAAGGCAGATTAAGCGGATGGCAGGAAAAGAGGGACGGTTATATGCCTTGACCGGTATTCCTTTAGGACTTGTCACGGGCGTACTGATTGGATTTATTGGTTGTCCTGACGGATTCCGGCTGAAAACAACAGTTATTTATGCTGTACTGATTGCCGCAGTAGCCTTTATGACAGTGAATATTGCCATTTTTAAGCCTGTCCGGGTAGCAATGAATACTTCCCCGGTAGAGGGCGCGAAATACCTCGCGTATGCTGGAAAGGCAAAAAAGAGTCCAAAATTGCATCGGAAACTTACGCCGTTTAATCTGGCAAAATTAAATATACAAAGAAACAAGCAAAAAGCAGTCTTGACGCTGCTAATGCTTGGAGTGAGCGGCGCTCTTTTACTGGTTACTTCTACGGTTGCTGGTTCCATTGATCCGGCAAAACAGGCGAGCTTCAAATACTATCCAGCCGGTAACATTCTCATACAAATAAGAAATACAGTGGGTAGTTCCTTTGATAATGAAGCGGAGTCATACGGAAGCGCAAAATTGCAACTGGAAGAAAATCCGCTTGAGGATCAGACACTGATGCAGGAATTAGAAAAGGTGGACGGGATAGAAAAAATCACCGCATTCGACAGCGTTTATATGACGGTTACTTTTTCGGGCGGAAGTGGTTCTATCACAAGCATTTCAGACTTCTTTCCAACCTTAAACCGGGAACAGACGGAAGAAAAGCAGGCGGTGCTATCCTCTGGAACGGCAGATTACGATGATATGGTTGAGAAAAATGGAATATTGGTTGAAGAAGATATAGCAAAAGTTGGCGATACTTTGAAGATTGCGGGCAGAGCTTTCGATGGCAGCACCTTTGATGTGGAAGCCGTTGTGGTAGGCACATACAATAGGTCTGATTTAATGGAGAATAGCCCGGTTGTTCCCGGAAGTCCTTACTTCATTATGACTTATGATACAGCAAAAAAACTGACAGGGATAACAGAGCAGACAGGTATTCTGGCAGTCAAAAATTCAGACGGACGTTTTGACGACGTTTTGACCGCAGTTCAGGAGATCGCGGATAAAAACGGGAAAATAGAAGTAAATACGATTGAGCAAACGATTAAAAATATTCAGCATCAATACAGAGCCTCTATAAATGCTCTGTATATGGCCTCTGCTATTCTGTTTGTCTTTGGCAGTATCAGTCTTATGAATATGCTTATTGTTGATTTCCAGAGCAGAAAACGTGAGTTTGGTTTGCTTGAAGCCGTTGGAACAACGCAAAAACAGTTGAAAATAATGCTGAACAGGGAAATTGGAATCTACCTTGGAGGTTCATTAGCAATATCCCTTGTATGCGGAAGCATTCTAAGTGTAATTGCTTGTAGGAAATTAGATGCAGCAAATCATTGTATTACGCTGGAACTGCCGTGGCTGTTCCTGTTGGCTTTAATTGCTGTTCTGGCAGTTATATATTTAATCTTTACCGCATACGCCAAAGCTGAATTAAAGAAAGCGGAAATTCTGCCTGCCATACGCGAAGAATAGCAGTACATCAGCGGAGCAACCAATAAATGTTGCTTCGCTGATTTCAACTTTATCCGATTTCCTTGAAATGTCCGAGCTTTGTAACAATTCAGCCTGATTTTCTGTCGAACGCAAAGTTACCTCGGACATTTGTGTAACATTTGAATTGTATTATAATTCTCAGAAAGACGAATAGTTTGTTATCAAACTGCCGGGCGACGGCAAAAGAAAAAAGCCGCCGTACAGCAGTCCTATCAACACGCCTATATGAAGCGGCGGCTTTGAATTTCAGAGCCGCCGTTTCTTTGCGCTTGCACAAACCAATGACGACTTGCAGGGACGCGGTAGCCGATGGGAGGTTAATTTGCCGTGTCTCATTTGCTTTTCCAGAACTCACATGATTTACATCAGTTAAAAAAAGCATAGCCCCTCCGTCGGAGCAGTCCGGCTTTGAATATGAACTATACCATGTAAGCAATCATCTTTATAAAACATTTCTGCGCCCAGCAGGTCCGTTGCGACTTGCTGGGCGCTTTTTGCTGTTTTCCAAGAATAAGCCCACCTCGAAAAAATTTTTTAAAAAATTTTCAAAAAGGAGGCTTTTAGCGGGTAGCGAGCGGCATTACCAGTGTCATGTTGGCGGAAAGGGACAGAACCACCACATCCCCCACAGAAAGGGGGTGAGAAGATGGAAGCTATCCCCCGCGACTATGGCGAACAGTGCCGGTTTGATGCTTTCTGCAAAACCGTACTGCGAAATGAGGCCCGAAACTACCACCGGGATATGAAACGCCAGCGCGACCGTGAAACGTCGTTCAGCGTTCTCCCGCAGGCAGAATTGGACATGCTCTACACCGTAGATCATTACCCCAGCGACGATTTTGTGTTTTCGTCGCATGGTTATGATTTACATATCGACAACGAGCTTGTAGCCGCCGCATTTGCCGAGCTGCCCCAGCAGGCGCAGAGCATTTTGATTTTGCACTGTGTTCTGGAAATGGCAGACGGCGAGATCGGCACACTCATGGAAATGTCCAGAAGTGCCGTCCAGCGGCACAGGACAAAAACGCTGAAAGAGCTGCGAACAAAATTGATGGCGTTGATGCCGGAGGGAGGTTAGACGCGGATGAAAAATCCCAACTACAGAGGCATTGAACTTTTGCCCCTTTCGGTGATCGAGTCCGCCCGCGCCGGTGATGCCGAGGCCGTGGAACGAGTATTGCGGTACTACGAGGGTTACATCAACAAGTTATGTACCCGGACGCTTTACGACGAATACGGCCAGCCTCATGTGTGTGTGGACGAGTACATGAAGCGCCGTCTGGAAATCAAGCTCATTTCTTCCATCGTCACAATACCGTGACGAACCGGCCCCCGGAGGCTGAAACAGCTTAACCCTTTCCCTGTTTCTTCCCTCTGCTGCGGGCCGCTGGCAGCACCTTGAAAAAGAAAGCCCGGTGGGATGCCATCGGAGCAGTATAGGGCAACGGACACATTCTGTATGTTCCGCGTCGGTTGATGCGCCATGACCTCATGTTCCATGAGTGAGCGAGAACCATCTACACCGAGAGTTGGCAGCTCATAAGCAGCGGCACATACGCTAACGATACTCCCGCGTTGAACGCCCACACAGCATTGCGCGGCGCACCCACAAGCATGGGCCGAGGTGAAATTCCTGTGGAGCTGATGCCACCAGCCGTCCGTTTCTTGCCCATTTATTCATCTTTCATGGCGGCATGGAATGATAGTCTATGCTGCCGCTTGAAGAAAGGGAGGTGAATCATGGCAGGCGAAATTGAAGTTCAGGTAAAAGATAAATTTTGCCTTACCATTGATGAAGCATCGGAATATTTCAATATTGGTGAGAAGAAAATGCGAAAGCTGGTAGCCGAGAATATGGATTCTGGCTTTGTAATTCAGAATGGAGTAAAGGTTTTGATTAAGCGGAAACGCTTTGAAGCCTTTCTGAATGATTTGTCGGCCATCTGATCTTTCGCTGATGATAAAAGCATTTGCTATACGCGCTTGAAGATCATATATTCTGCCTTTTGGCTCCGAGTTTTGCTTCATTTAGCAATAGAAAAAGGGCCTCCGCTATGATATACTGTTAGTATATCGCGCGGAGGCTCTTTTCACAGAAAGGAGCATGAACGGTGAGCGAGAAAAGACGAGATAACAGAAATCGTATTCTTCGCAACGGAGAGAGCCAACGCAAAGATGGACGATATGCGTTCAAATATATCGACGCAACAGGAAAGCCCCAGTTTGTTTATAGCTGGAAATTGGAGAAAACGGATAAGCTGCCAACGGGCAAGCGGGACGATCTTTCTCTGCGGGAGAAAGAAAAACTGATTCAGAAAGATATTGACGATCAGATTGTACCTCGCGGTGGTGAAATGACTGTGGAGGAACTGGTAAGAAAATATCTCATGCAGAAAACAGGCGTCCGGCATAATACCGAGGCCAATTACAACTTTGTCCTCAATATCATTAAGAAAGAGGAATTCGGCAAGCGCCGGATTGACAAAGTGAAGCAGTCTGACGCGAAATGCTGGCTGATAAAGTTGCAGCAGGATGGCAGGGGTTACAGCTCCATCCATTCTATCAGGGGTGTTATCCGACCTGCCTTTCAGATGGCCGTTGATGATGATTTGATACGCAAGAATCCATTTGAATTTCAGCTTGCCACCGTCGTAGTCAACGACAGCGTGACAAGGGAAGCGATTACCAGAAAGCAAGAAAGAGCGTTTCTTGAATTTGTGGCGAGTGACAAGCATTTTTGCAAATACTATGATGGTATCTATATTCTGTTTAAGACCGGGCTTCGGATTTCAGAGTTTGTGGGTTTGACACTGGCGGATGTGGATATGAAAAATCGAAAGATTAACATTAACCATCAGTTGCAGCGGAAGCGGAATATGGAGTATATCATCGAGGACACCAAGACAAGCAGCGGTACACGGGTTATCCCTATGACGGATGATGTGTATGAGTGCTTCAAGCGCATCATTGCCAACAGGAAAAAACCAAAAGTGGAACCGATGATTTGCGGCAAAAGCGGTTTTCTCTATCTGGATAAAAACGATATGCCGATGGTGGCCCTGCATTGGGAAAAGTATTTCCAGCATATTTGCGAGAAGTACAACAGCATCTATAAAGTGCAGATGCCGAAGATCACGCCGCACGTTTGCAGACATACGTTCTGCTCGAACATGGCAAAAAGCGGAATGAACCCCAAGACGCTTCAATACATCATGGGTCATTCTGACATTGGCGTGACGCTCAATACTTATACGCACATCGGATTTGAGGATGCGCAGGAGGAATTGCAGCGAGTAGCCAATGCTGAGTAGTTACTACTTTTCGTGGTAGAGGGAGTTCAGCGGGTATGCGATACGGCAAAATATGAAAGCGGCAGAAAATTCCCGGTACAATCCGTACTCTTGTTGCAGGGCAAGGATTTACGGCAAAGCTCTGCCATAGAATTTCGCCATATATCGCAAAAAAGGGCCAGTAGTAAAACACGATTTTAGGCTCAATTTACTACTTGTTGTACTACTTTTGCTGGCAAAGATGTGCGAATTTATGCTACGATATGCCAAGTGAACGAGCATCGGACCATTTGAGAAAATGCCTGAAAATCAAGGAAAATCAGTAAATTCAAGAGGTTTAGATAGATGATAAAAATACTTTTCGTGTGCCACGGCAATATTTGCCGCAGTCCTATGGCGGAGTATATTCTAAAGGACATGGCCGTGCGGGCGGGAGTGGCCGACCGGTTTGAGATCAACTCCGCCGCGGTGAGCCGGGAGGAGATCGGTAACCCCGTTTACCCGGCTGCACGCCGGGAATTGGGACGGCACGGCGTTTTCTGCGGCGATCACACCGCACGGCAGGTGACCGCCGCGGACTTGCGGCATTTCGACCGGATCTATTATATGGATAGCAGCAACGCCCGGCTCCTGAGGCGGCTGCTTCCCGACGACCCGGAGAAGATCCGGCCGCTGCTTGACCGGGACGTGGCCGATCCCTGGTATACGGGGGATTTTGGCAAAACATGGGACGACCTTGTAGAGGGCTGCACTCAGATTATGGAGGAATTTGGATGAATCAGGAAATCTTAGAGAAAAAGCTGGCGGAGCTGCCCCTGTACTGCTACCGGTTCTTCGATCCGCAGGAGCTGGAATTCTCCCAGCGCGTCCGGTGGATCTGCGAGCACGAATGCCCCATGTACGGCAAAAGCTGGGCGTGCCCTCCCGGCGTCGGCAGCGTGGAGACATGTCAGGAGAAGTGTATGCGCTACAAAAATTGCCTGATGATCGCCACCGTCACGGAGGTTCCGGACATTGCCGATATCAACCAGACCCTCGCTACCCGCGCCGACCACGAGGACATCACCAACCAGGTGGGCGGCTTCTTCCGGGAACAGGGCGTGGAACCATATATCCTGTCCACGGAATCCTGCGCCATCTGCCCCCGGTGCGCCATCGAGGACGGCCTGCCTTGCCGCCATCCGGAGCGGATGCACCCCTGCGTGGAAAGTCAGGGCATCAACATTATTCCCACGCTGGAGCGCTGCGGGATCGAGTTCCAGTACGGGGACAATGTTGTGACGTGGATTTCTTTGCTGCTTTTCTGAAAAAATGCCGGGGCAGTGCCGTATCAATGCGGCGCTGCCCGGATTTTTTTGTATTTGCCTATTGACAAAGGGAGAAATGCGATGTATACTGATATCAACAAATGAGCGTATGCTCATATATACATTTAATTAGGGAGGCATTCCCATGGTGAAGAAAGTATATCTGGTAGAGAATCTGGACTGCGCCAACTGCGCATCGAAGGTGGAGGCGGCACTCAACGCACTCCCGGAGGTGCAGGAGGCTGTACTCACCTACGCCACGATGCAGCTTCGGATCACCGCCGAAGACCCCGACGCCCTGCTCCCCAAATTGCAGGAGGCCGCTCAGAAGGTGGAGCCGGAGGTGGAATTCTACCCCAGAGACGGCGCTCACACCCACCACAGCAACACCGGCGAACATGAGCATCATCATGATTGCTGCTGCGGTCACGAGCATTATCACGACCACGCTCATGACCATCATCACGATGATGACCATGAGCATGAACACCATCACAACCATGAACATACCCACGAGCACAGCCATGACCACGGTCACGAGCACGGCGGCGAGGAGTCGGAAGACCTGAAGCCGATTCTGGTCGGTGCGGTTCTGTTTGTGGTGGGTCTGGTGCTGGACCATTTCGGACTGAAATGGCCGACGCTGGGCGTGTGCCTCGTGGCCTATGTCCTGCTGGGCAGGGAAGTCATTGTGACGGCCGTAAAGAACCTTGCCCGGGGCCAGATGCTGGACGAGAACTTCCTGATGGCCCTTGCCTCCACCGGCGCGTTCTTCACCGGCAGCTTTACCGAGGCCGTCGGCGTCATGCTGTTCTACCGCGTCGGCGAATATTTTGAAGACAGAGCCGTCGCCCGCAGCCGCAGCCAGATTATGGAAGCCGTTGACCTCCGCCCCGAGGTGGTGCAGCTGGTGGATGGGGAAACGGTGCGGGAGATTCCCGCAGGAGAAGCGAACATCGGCGACATCGTGCTGGTTCGTCCCGGCGACCGTATCCCGCTGGACGGCATCGTGGTCAGCGGCAGCAGCCGCATTGACACTGCCCCCATCACCGGCGAGCCGGTGCCGGTTTCCGTAGCCGAGGGAGACAGCGTGGTCTCCGGCTGCGTCAATACCACAGGTCAGCTCACCGTCCGGGTGGAAAAGCCCCTGTCCGAATCCATGGTCACCCGCATTCTGGACAGCGTGGAAAACGCCGCCGCCAGCAAGCCCAGGATCGACCGCTTCATCACCCGTTTCGCACGGGTCTACACCCCCATCGTAGTGGGCGCCGCCGTGCTGACGGCGATCATTCCCTCCCTCATCACCGGCGACTGGGGCAAATGGGTCTACACCGCTCTGACATTTCTGGTCATGAGCTGCCCCTGCGCTCTGGTTCTCAGCGTACCGCTGGCCTTCTTCGCCGGTATCGGCGCGGGCAGCAAGCGGGGGATCCTGTTTAAGGGCGGCCAGTCCATGGAGGCCATGAGCAAGATCAAGGCCGTCATCATGGATAAGACCGGCACCATCACCAAGGGCGACTTTACCGTGCAGAAGATCGTAGGCGGCGACGAGCTGCTGGAACTCTGTGCCGACTGCGAGCAGCAGTCCACCCACCCCATCGCCGAGAGCATCGTCGCGGCGGCCAAGGCGCGGAATATGGAGCTGCGCCGTCCCGAGGAGCTGGAAGAGCTGGCCGGACGGGGCATCCGGGCAAAGCTGGACGGCAAGGAAATTCTCTGCGGCAACGAGCGGCTGCTGACGGAGAAGGGCGTGTCCTTCCCCAAGTCCAGGGAATACGGCACCAAGGTGCTGGTGGCGGTGGACGGCGTTTATCAGGGCTATCTGCTCATCGCCGACACCATCAAGACCGGCGCGGAGAACGCCGTCCGCGCCCTGCGGGACAGCGGCATCGAGACCGTGATGCTCACCGGCGACGCCGAGGAATCGGCCAAGGCCGTTGCCGGAGCCGTAGGTATCCGGGAAGTCCACGCGGGACTGCTGCCCCAGCAGAAGCTTGCGCGGCTGCAATCCATCCGGGAGACCAAGGGCGCGGCCATGTTCGTCGGCGACGGCATCAACGACGCCCCCGTGCTGGCCGGTGCGGACGTGGGCGCGGCCATGGGCAGCGGCGCGGACGCGGCCATCGAGGCGGCGGACGTGGTGTTCATGACCTCCGACGTGGCGGCGGTGCCTCAGGCGCTCCGCATTTCCAGACAGACCGCCCGGATTGCGTGGCAGAATGTGGTGTTCGCTCTGGCGGTGAAGCTGGCGGTCATGATCCTCGGCCTGTGCGGCTATGCCTCCATGTGGCTGGCGGTGATCGCCGATTCCGGCGTGGCGCTGCTGTGCGTCCTGAATTCCATTCGCATCTTATATAAGAAGTAACATCCGCGGCGCCGTCACCCAAAAAGTGGCGGCGCCGCCTGCAAATCGGTAGAAACGGCCGCAAATCCCGGAATAGCCGAAATAATCACCAAAACAGCGCACCAAAAATTGTTGAATATGCAGAACTTTCAAAAAAGCAAAAATTTCAGTTGCACTTTCAGACAATGTGCGCTATGATGTTGGCATGGAAACGTTGGAATCGTTTCCAAACCACCATCCGGCTCAGCCGGAACGAAAATAGGAGGAAATACTAATGAAAAAGCTGATTGCATTACTGCTGGCAGTCGTCATGGTAATGGGTCTGGCCGCCTGCGGCTCCAAGACCACTACCGAGACCAAGGCTCCCACCGAAGCCAAGGTTGACACTCCCGCTACCGAGGCCAAGACCGACGCGCCCGCCGCTGCCGGTTCCGTCTACTACCTGAACTTCAAGCCCGAGTTCGACCAGGCTCTGCAGGGTCTGGCCGCCAGCTACACCGAGAAGACCGGCGTGCCTGTCAAGGTCGTGACCGCTGCTTCCGGCGACTACTCCAACACCCTGAACGCCCAGATGGGCAAGGACGGCGCTCCCACCGTCTACAACATCGGCAACATGTCCGGCCTGAAGGACTGGGATGAGTACGCTCTGGATCTGACCGGAACGGCTCTCGCCGGCGAGCTGGCCACCAACGACTTCAACCTCTACAACGAGGCCGGTGAGCTGAAGGCCATGGGCTACTGCTACGAGTCCTTCGGTATCATCGTCAACACCAAGCTGCTGGCCGATGCCGGTCACTCTCTGGATGAGATCAAGGACTTCGCGTCCCTGAAGGCCGTCGCTGACGACATCCACGCCCGCGCCGCTGAGCTGGGCTTCGATGCCTTCTCCTCCGCCGGCCTGGACGGCTCCTCTTCCTGGCGCTTCTCCGGTCACCTGGCCAACATGCCCCTCTACTATGAGTTCCGTGACGACGGCGTGACCGAGCAGCCCGCCGAGATCAAGGGCACCTACCTGGACAACTTCCGCAACATCTGGGACCTGTACATCACCGATTCCGCCGCTGACCCCACCGCTCTGTCCACCGCCACCGGCGACCAGTCCGAGGCTGAGTTCGGCGAAGGCAAGGCTGTCTTCTACCAGAACGGCACTTGGGAGTATGCGGCCCTGACCGCCGACAAGTTCAACCTGAACCCCGACGAGATCGCCATGATCCCCATCTACTGCGGCGTTGACGGCGAAGAGAAGGCCGGCCTGTGCTCCGGCACCGAGAACTGCTGGGCGATCAACAGCCAGGCCAAGGAAGAGGACATCCAGGCTTCTCTGGACTTCCTGTATTGGCTGGTCACCGATCCCGACGCATCCGCTGTCCTGGTCGAGCAGCTGGGCGCTGTTCCCTTCAAGAGCTGCCCCGCTTCCGCCAACAAGTTCATCGTTGACGGCAACGCGCTGCTGGCTGACGGCAAGTACGCTGTGACCTGGGCGTTCAACTACACCCCCAACGTGGACTCCTGGAGAGCTACCGTTGTCACCGCTCTGGCCGCTTACTCCGCTGATCCCACCGACGCCAACTGGGAAGCTGTTAAGACCGCTTTCGTTGACGGCTGGGCCATCGAGTACAAGACTGTGAACGGCTGATCGGCACACCACAACTGAAACCCAGAGGGGCGGGCGGTAAGCCCGCCCCTTTGAATGTCCCGGCCTGCACAGGGTGGGAGGGTACGTCGGCTTTTGGGCGGATGCAGCCTCCTGTCCTGCGCGGCAGCACCGGAACGCAGTTCCGTTCTGACACGGTTATTTTGGTAAGCAGCCAAATATAATAAAAATACAATACAGGAAAGCGAGGGAATCTCATTGAGCAAAAAAAATGACGGCGCCGGACTGAACAGCCGACTGATTCGCCGTCCCATTCAGCGGTGGGCGCCGCTGTTCATCCTCCCCGTGTTCGCTGCCTTCTGCATCGGCTTCGTCTGGCCGTTTTTGCAGGGTATCTACCTGTCCTTCTGCACCTTCAATATTCCCAAGGATGCCAAATGGGTCGGCCTGACGAATTATTCCAAAATCTGGACGGACGTCAGCTTCTGGAACGCCTTCAAGAACACCGCATTTTTTGCCGTGGTCTCCATTCTCCTGATCAATGTGCTGGCCTTCTTCATTGCCTATGCCCTGACCCAGAAGATGCGCGGCTCCAACCTGTTTCGCACCGTGTTCTTCATGCCCAACCTGATCGGCGGCGTGGTGCTGGGCTACATATGGAGCATGATTTTTGACGGCATTCTGCGGAACTATTCCACCTACCTCACCGCCAACGCCACCTACGGCTTCTGGGGTCTGGTCATTCTGGTGGCCTGGCAGCAGATCGGCTACATGATGATCATTTACATCGCCGGGCTTCAGGCCGTCCCCGGAGACATGCTGGAGGCCGCCGAAATTGACGGCGCCAGCGGCAGCCAGACGCTGTTCAGGGTCATCATCCCCAACGTGATGCCCTCCATCACCACCTGCACCTTCCTGACTCTGACCAACTCCTTCAAGCTGTTCGACCAGAACCTGGCGCTGACCGGCGGCCTGCCCAGCGTCATTCAGAACGGCGCGAAGTTCAACCAGACAGAGCTGCTGGCGCTGAACATTTACTCCACCTACAACATCAATAAGAATTGGCACGGCGTTGCCCAGGCAAAGGCTGTTATCTTCTTTATTCTGGTGGCCGTTCTGGCCATTGCCCAGCAGGCCGCGACCCGCCGCAAGGAGGTGCAGCAGTGATGCGTAAAGACAGAATGAAGACCAAAGAGTATTCCGCCGGCAGCACGGTGCTGACCGTCGCCTTCGTGCTGATCTGCCTTGTGTGGATCATGCCCATTTACGAGGTTGTCGTCAACTCCCTGAAGTCCAACAATGCCATCAATCTGGACGTGTTTGCCCTGCCCAATTCGGAGAGCTTCGTGGGCTTTGCCAACTATGTCAAGGGTATGACCTTCGGCAATTACCCCTTCCTCAAGTCCGTGGGCTACAGCCTGTTCATCAGCGTGGTTTCCACGGCGCTGATCCTGCTGTGCTGCTCCATGGCGGCATGGTACATTGCCCGGGTGCAGAGCGGCTTTGCCAAGTTCTTCTACTATCTGTGCCTGTTCTCCATGATCGTCCCCTTCCAGATGGTCATGTTCACCCTGACCTCCACCGCCGACTCCCTGAAGCTGAACACCCCCTGGACGATTCCCGTGATCTATCTGGGCTTCGGCGCGGGTCTTGCCATCTTCATGTTTGTGGGCTTCGTCAAGAGCCTGCCTCTGGAAATCGAGGAAGCGGCGTCTATTGACGGCTGCGGTCCCGTGCGCACCTACTTCAACGTGGTGCTGCCCATGCTGAAGCCTACCCTCATTTCCGTGGGTATTCTGGAACTAATGTGGGTCTGGAACGACTATCTCCTGCCGTATCTGGTTCTGGACATCACCAAGTACCGCACCATCCCCATCCACGTCCAGTACCTGAAGGGTAGCTATGGCACCGTGGATCTGGGCGCGACCATGGCGGTCATCATGATGGCCATTCTGCCCATCATCATTGTCTACCTGTTCTGCCAGAAGTACATCATCAAGGGCGTCGCTGCCGGCGCGGTGAAGGGCTAAGCTCCCTCAACTGCTTTTGCTATGCAGAAGCATAGCAAAAATAAGAAATGTGCCATTTCCTCGCCCCTGCGGGGCAACCGGAAATGATGCACAAAAACTTCATGCTTTGGCCTTTGCGCATTTTCGTGGTGCAGCGTTCCTGCATGAAGTTTTATACCCACCGGCCGTGTAAACAGCCGGTGGGCATTTCAAAGATTCCGAAAAGAGAGGGGCGGCGGATGCCATGACAATCAAAGATCTGGCTGCAAAGACCGGCTATGCCGTCGGCACCGTTTCTCGGGCGCTGAACAATCATCCCAACGTCAGCGAGCGGGCAAGGCAGGAAATCCTGGAGGCCGCCGCCGAAAGCGGCTTTCAGCTGAACGTCAACGCCAAGCAGCTCAAGCAGCACCACTCCACCACCATTCTGGTGGTAGTAAAGGGTATCGGCAACGAGCTGTTCGGGGAGATGGTGGAGTCCATCCAGACCCTGATCGCCCAGACCCGCTACCAGCTGGTGGTGGACTACATGGACGAGGACGAAAATGAAGTGCGCCGAGCCGCGCAGCTGTGCCGGGAAAAGAAGCCTCTGGGCATCCTGTTCCTCGGCGGCAACAACGAGAATTTCATCCGGGATTTCGGGGGCATTGACGTTCCCTGTGTCGTGGTCACCAACGACGCCTCCATGCTGTCCTTTGACAACCTGTCCAGCGTCTCCACCGACGACCGGGAGGCCGCGTGCAGCGCCATGGATACGTTGATTCGTCTGGGACATAGCCGTATCGCCATCATCGGCGGCGACCGGGCCATTTCCGACACCAGCCGTCTGCGCTACGAGGGCTGTATGCAGTCCTTCACTGCCCACGGCATCCCCTTCGACCCCAAGCGGGACTATCAGGGCGTGCGCTATTCCTATCAGGCGGGGTATCAGGCGACCAAGGCGCTGCTGGATAAGGGCTGCCGGTTCACCGCGATTTTCGCCACCGCCGACGTGATGGCCATCGGCGCCATCCGCGCCTTGCAGGACAACGGCCTGCAGGTGCCGGAGGACGTGTCGGTCATGGGCGTGGACGGCCTGCCGCTGAGCAGCTTCCTGGTGCCGAGACTGGCCACCGTCCGTCAGACCGTTTCCCTGCTGGCAAAGCGCAGCGTGGAAATTCTGCTGGGGAATATCGAGCGGAACGCGCCCGCCTGTCACGAGACGGTACCCTTTGAGATCCTCTCCCGGGAGAGCATCCGGGAAATTTCACACTGATAATCCATTAAAATGCACAATTCTGAATTGAGCATTTTAGGGCCTATCTGAAAACCGTCAACATGCCCAAACAGCGGGTCTTTTCCGCCTGCTGTGCACCATTTTCCCTTGTAATACACAAAGTATTCCTGCGGAAAAATGGCTTCAGCAGGCGAAAAATCCCTCGCCGTTGGTCATATTCCCGGTTTTCAGATAGACCCTAATGAACGATCACATATCACAGATGCTGTTTTTCGATAAGAACGTAAAGCGGTATCAATTAAGGAGACTATTGCAATGCGCGAAAGCGGAATTTTGATGCATATTACCTCCCTGCCGGCCCCTTACGGCATCGGCACCATGGGGAAGGACGCCTATGCCTTTGTGGACTTTCTGGTCAGGGCCGGACAGCGGTACTGGCAGATCTTGCCCCTGACTCCCACGGGCTACGGCGATTCCCCCTATCAGTCTCTGGGCGCCTGCGCGGGCAACCATTATCTCATCGATCTGGACAGGCTGGCAGACGAGGGACTGCTGAAAAAAGAGGAAATTCAGAACATTTCCTGGGGCAGCAATCCGGCGCGGGTGGATTTTGGAGCCATGTACGCTCATCGGATGAACGTGCTGCGGCTGGCGTTTCAGCGGTTTGCACCGGATGAAGCCTACGAAACCTTCGTGGAGCAGAACCGGAGCTGGCTGGAAGACTATGCTCTGTTCACGGCGTTGAAGGACACCCTCGGCGGCAAGCCATGGCTGGAGTGGCCGGAAGCCCTGCGTCTGCGAAAGGCTGACGCTCTGACGGAAAAGCGCCGGGAGCTGTCCGATGAGATCCGGCTGCAATACTTTGTTCAGTACGAATTTGACAGGCAGTGGAAGGCGCTGCGCAGCTACGCCAATGCCAAGGGCGTCCGCATTATTGGCGACGTTCCCATTTACGTGCCGCTGGATTCGGCGGACGTGTGGGCAAATCCGGAACTCTTCCAGCTGGACGAAAGCCGCCATCCGGAACAGGTGGCGGGCTGCCCCCCGGATTCCTTCACCGCGGACGGCCAGCTCTGGGGCAACCCCATTTACGACTGGAAAAAGATGGCGCAGACTCACTATTTCTGGTGGATTCAGCGCCTGACGGCCGCCGGAAAGCTGTACGACGTTATCCGTCTGGATCATTTCCGCGGCTTTGAAAGCTACTGGTCGGTGCCCGCAGGAGATACCACCGCGCGGAACGGCAAGTGGGTGAAAGGCCCCGGAATGGACTTCATCCACACCATTCAGCAGGCTCTGCCCAATCTGGAATTCATTGCCGAAGATCTGGGCTTTATCACCCCCGAGGTGCGGAAGTTGCAGCAGGACTCCGGCTATCCCGGCATGAAGGTTCTGGAATTTGCCTTCGACTCCCGGGAGGAAAGCGACTACATGCCCCACCTGTACCCCGTGGACTCCGTGTGCTACACCGGCACCCACGACAATGTGACATTGAAGCAGTGGTTTGACGAAGCCGCGCCGGAGGATGTGGCCTGCGCGAAAACCTATCTCGGACTGAACCGGGAGGAGGGCTATATCCGGGGCATGATTCGCGGCTGCATGGGTTCCGTGTCCCGGCTGTGCGTGGTGCAGATGCAGGACTATCTGGAACTGGGCAAGGAAGCTCGGATGAACTTTCCCGGTACGCTGTCCAGCGCCAACTGGACGTGGCGCGCGGAAAAGGGCTTTGACTCCGACGCTCTGGCCGCGAGAATTTACGCTGCCACAAAGCTGTACGGACGCGTGGGGAAATAACGGATTTCCCTTGCGGAACAAGGAAAAACTGCTCTGAACCATAATGTAGCGAAATTTCACCGGGAACCGGGATTTTGTCCGGGTTCCCGGTTGATTTTTTGGAAACGTTTTTTCTTGCATCGGCAGGGATTTTTCCGAAAAAACGGCACAAATTATGCAAGTTTCTGCATTATTCACAAAATTCTGCCCCAATGTCCATTTTTTATGTGAATACTATAAAAAAGTTGAAAATTAACATTTTTTCCGATTGATTTTACCGCCCGTTTGACTTACAATAGAAGACGAGCGGATTTTGAGAAAACAGTCCGACGCGACTGCCACCGGGGTGATGTGCATGCTGAATATTGTTCTGGTGGAACCGGAGATACCGCAGAACTGCGGCAATATCGCCCGCACCTGCGCCGCAACAGGCTGCCGTCTGCACCTGATACGGCCGCTGGGCTTTGACATCTCCGAAAAGGCCGTCCGCCGTGCGGGTCTGGATTACTGGCACATGGTGGAGGTTCGGGACTACGAAAATCTGGAGGACTTCTTCGCGAAGAATCAGGTGGAGGAAATGTGGTGCCTGTCCACGAAAGCGCCGAGGAGCTATACCGAGGCTGCCTTTCACGACGGCTGCTACCTGTTTTTCGGGAAGGAGACCAAGGGACTTCCGGAGGACTTCCTTCGGGCGCACTACGACGCGTGTGTTCGCATTCCCATGCGTCCGGATGCCCGGAGCCTGAACCTGAGCAATGCGGTTGCCGTCACCGTCTACGAGGCACTGCGTCAGCTGTCGTTTCCCAATTTGCGCGACTTCGGTAAAATGCGGGAGTGACCTCCCGAGAATATGGAGGAGTTATCATGAACTACAATAAAAAGTCCATCGAGGACATCGACGTAGCCGGCAAGCGGGTCCTGTGCCGCTGCGACTTCAATGTTCCCACCAAGAACGGCGTCATCACCTCCGACAAGCGGATTGTCGCCGCCATGCCCACCATCAAGTATCTGGTTGACCACAACGCAAAGGTCATCCTCTGCTCCCACATGGGCAAGCCCAAGGGCGAATGGAAGCCCGAGCTGAGCCTGAAGATCGTGGCGAAGCGCATCAGCGAGCTGCTGGGCAAGGAAGTCGTCATGGCCGCCGACGTGGCCGGCGAGGATGCCAAGGCCAAGGCCGCCGCGCTGAAGGACGGCGACGTGATGCTGCTGGAGAACACCCGGTTTGAGAAGGGCGAGACCAAGAACGATCCCGAGCTGAGCAAGGCTCTGGCCTCTCTGGCGGACGTGTTCGTCAACGACGCTTTCGGCACTGCCCACCGCGCCCATTCTTCCACCGCCGGTGTGGCCGATTATCTGCCCGCCGTCAGCGGCTTCCTCGTTCAGAAGGAAGTTTCCATCATGGGCAAGGCCCTGTCCGACCCCGAGCGTCCCTTCGTCGCTGTTCTGGGCGGCGCAAAGGTCTCCGACAAGCTGAATGTCATCAATAACCTGCTGGAAAAGGTGGACACCCTGATCATCGGCGGCGGCATGGCCTATACCTTCCTTGCTGCTAAGGGCTACGCCGTTGGCAAGTCCCTGCTGGACGAGAGCAAGATCGACTACTGCAAGGACATGATGGCCAAGGCGGAAGCCAAGGGCGTCAAGCTGCTCCTGCCTGTGGACGTGGTCGTTGCCGATTCCTTCCCCGACCCCATCGACGGCCCCATCGACGTTACCACCGTTGACGCCGCTGCCATCCCCGCCGACAAGGAAGGTCTGGACATCGGCGAGAAGACCTGCGCTCTGTTTGCTTCCGCGGTGAAGGGTGCAAAGACCGTTGTCTGGAACGGCCCCATGGGCGTGTTTGAGAATCCCACTCTGGCCAAGGGCACCATCGCCATGGCGCAGGCTCTGGCAGATTCCAGCGCCACCACCATCGTCGGCGGCGGCGACAGCGCTGCGGCCTGCGAGCAGCTGGGCTTTGCCGACAAGATCACCCACATTTCCACCGGCGGCGGCGCTTCTCTGGAATTCCTGGAAGGTCTGGAGCTGCCCGGCATCGCCTGCCTGGAAGACAAGTAATCCGGGAATCGAGTTTCTATTAACATCTCTATCAATAAAAGGAGAAATGGAATCATGAACAGAAAATACCGCAAGACCGTTATCGCCGGAAACTGGAAGATGAACAAGACCCCCTCCGAGACCAAGGAGTTTATGACCCAGCTGAAGGCCATTCTGCCCAAGGGCCGCTGGTGCGACGTGGCTCTGTGCGTTCCCGCCGTGTGCATTCCCGCCGCTGTCCGCGCCATGCGTGAGACCCGGGTAGGCATCGGCGCCGAGAACTGCAACGCCAACGCCTCCGGCGCTTACACCGGTGAAATCGCCACCAATATGCTGGTGGACGCCGGCTGCAAGTACGTCATCATCGGCCACTCCGAGCGCCGCGCCATGGGCGAGACCGACGCCGATGTCAACGCCAAGGTTCTGGCTGCTCTGAACGCCGGTCTGACCCCCATCATGTGCTGCGGCGAGAGCCTTGAGCAGCGCCAGAGCGGCATCACCACCGAGTGGATCACCATGCAGATCAAGCTGGGTCTGGCCGGTGTTCCCGAGGACAAGATCCGCAAGGTCATCATCGCCTACGAGCCCATCTGGGCCATCGGCACCGGCCTGACCGCCACTCCCGATCAGGCGGAAGAGGTCTGCGAGAACATCCGTACCGTGGTGCGCAAGCTGTACTCCTCCAAGAACGCCCGTGCGATCTCCATCCTGTACGGCGGCTCCATGAACGACAAGAACGCCTTCGAGCTGCTGGCACAGCCCGACATCGACGGCGGTCTGATCGGCGGCGCGTCTCTGGTTCCCGAGAAGTTTGTCAAGATCATCGAGGCTGCCAACCAGCCCACTGTCTAATTTTTACCAGTCTCTGATGGGCAGCCGCAAACAAAAGCGGCTGCCCATCTTTGCCCCTTATTTCAATTGGAGGTGTATTGATGAAAACACTTCTTTTGTCTGCGCAGGACAAGGCAACTCCGGAAATCGCCGCGAACCTGATCCGTCAGGGCGAGCTGGTGGCGATCCCCACGGAGACGGTTTACGGTCTGGGCGCAAACGGTCTGGACGAAGCTGCCGTGACGAAAATTTTTGAAGCCAAGGGTCGTCCACAGGACAACCCCCTGATTCTGCACATCTGCGGCGCGGAGCAGATCGAACTGTTCTGCCACGACGTACCTGCGGCGGCCTATGAGCTGGCGAAGGAATTCTGGCCGGGACCGCTGACCATGGTGCTGCCCGCACGGGACTGTGTTCCCCGGCGCACCACCGGAGGACTTTCCACCGTGGCCGTCCGCTGCCCGGACAATGCCGTGACCCGGGAGATCATCCGCCTTGCGGGCGTGCCCATTGCCGCGCCCTCCGCCAATATTTCCGGAAAGCCCTCCACCACCACCGCCCAGCACGTCCTTCACGACCATGACGGGAAAATCGCCGCCATCGTGGACGGCGGCCCATGCCGGGTGGGCGTGGAGTCCACCATCGTGGATTTGACGGAAGATCGCCCCCGGCTGCTGCGCCCCGGCGGGATCACCCCGGAGCAGCTGATCTCCGTTCTGGGGGATCTGGTCATCGACAAGGCTGTCACCGCCCAGATCGACAAGGACGCCGTGGTGAAAGCCCCCGGCATGAAATACCGCCATTACGCCCCGGCAGAGCCGGTGGTCATCGTCTCCGGCAGCCGGGAAAAGGCCGCCGCCTACATCCGCCGCCATTTCACCCCCGGCGACCGGGTGCTGTGCTTTGAAGAAGAGCTGCCCCTGTACGCCGGGTGCAGCCCCCTGTCCTACGGCCGGGAGGCGGACGTCAACACCCTGTCCGCCGGCTTGTTTGCCGCCCTGCGGGAACTGGACGACCCCGGCATCCATCAGGTCTATGCCCGGTGCCCGGTGGGGGGCGGTGTGGCCTACGCCGTGCAGAACCGGCTGAAAAAGGCTGCGGCGTTCCACATTGTGGACGCGGAGGAGGAAGCATGATTCTCGGCATCACCGGCGGCACCGGCTGCGGAAAAACCACCCTGCTGAACGTTCTGAAGGAGCGGGGGGCGGTGGTTCTGGACTGCGACGCCATCTACCACGAGCTGCTGACGCGGGACGCGTCCCTCCTTGCGGCCATCGAAGAACGATTCCCCGGCACGGTGGAGGACGGCGTTTTGCAGCGGAAAAAGCTTGGGAATCTGGTATTTTCCCACAAAAACGCTCTGCTGGATTTGAACAGAATCACCCACGCCGCCGTGAAGCGGGAGGTGCTTCGCCGCCTTTCGGAAAAGCCCGCCCTTGCTGCCATCGACGCCATCGCCCTGTTTGAGGGCGGGCTTGCCGGGCTGTGCGACGTGACGGTCGCCGTCACCGCCCCGGTGGAAGATCGGGTTCGCCGCCTCATGCGCCGGGACGGCATTCCGGAAGACTACGCCCGCCGCCGCATCGCCGCCCAGCCGGACGAGAACTGGTTCCGGGAAAAATGCGGCTTTGTGTTGGAAAACACCGGGTCAGCGTCGGAATTTCGGGAAAAATGCCTTGCGTTTTTGCGGGAAATTGGTATAATGGATTCAGCGAGCGAGCGCCGCAAGTCCCTGCAATGTACCGTCCACCCGACGGGGACACTGGGGACATATACCTTCGTTGTCGTCTGCTCCCGGTACGACGGGAAGTGGCTTCTCAGCCGGCACAGGGAGCGGGACACCTGGGAGACCCAGGGCGGCCACATCGAGCCGGGAGAAACGCCCATGCAGGCTGCCCGACGGGAGCTGTACGAGGAAAGCGGCGTCCGGGACGCGGAGCTTTACCCGGTCTGCGACTACCGCGGCTTCGATTCCCAAAGCAGCGCCAACGGCATGGTATTTTTCGCGGCGGTTCGCCGTCTGGAACCCCTGCCGGAAAGCGAGATCGGGGAAGTCAGACTGTTTTCGGCGCTGCCGGAAAATCTGACCTACCCCAATGTAACGCCCCGCCTGATGGCGGAGGCGCAAAGAAACATAGGAGGATGCAACATGACCACAGAAGAACTGCGCAATTCCCTGCTGGCGTCGCCCAAGAACGGCTACACCCGGCTCACTGACGCCCAGCGGGATGAAATGGAAGGCTATGCTCAGCGCTACATGGCGTTCATGAGCGAATGCAAGACCGAGCGGGAGGCCACCGCATGGGCCGTTCGGGAAGCCGAGAAGCTGGGCTACAAGCCCTTCGCCCCCGACATGGAAGCCAAGCCCGGCGACAAAATTTACTACAACAACCGCAATAAGTCCATCGCTTTGGCCGTCGTCGGCACCAAGTCCCTGCGCGAGGGCGCGAACATCTGCGCCGCCCACGTGGATTCCCCCCGGCTGGACATCAAGCCCAATCCCCTGTACGAGGACTCCGAGATCAGCTACCTGAAGACCCACTATTACGGCGGCATCAAGAAATACCAGTGGACGACCATTCCTCTGGCGCTCCACGGCGTGGTGTACCGGGCGGACGGCGCTGTGGTCACGGTCACCATCGGCGAGGACGAGGGCGACCCCATTCTGATGGTCTCCGACCTGCTGCCCCATCTGGCGGCGGATCAGATGCAGAAGCCTGCGGGGAAGATCATCGAGGGCGAGCAGCTGAACGTGATCCTCGGCTCCGAGCCGCTGGAGGGCGACGGCTCTGACCTCGTGAAGCTGCACATCATGAAGCTGCTGAACGAAAAGTACGGCCTTGTGGAGAGCGACTTCCTCTCCGCCGAGCTGACGGTGGTTCCCGCCGGACGCTGCCGGGAGGCGGGTCTTGACCGCAGCCTGCTCAGCTCCTACGGCCACGACGACCGGGTCTGCGCCTACGCCGAGCTGGAGGCCCTGTTCTCTCTGGACATGCCAGAGAAGACCGCCGTGTGCATCCTGGCCGACAAGGAAGAGATCGGCTCCGTTGGCATTTCCGGTATGCAGAGCCACTATTTTGAGCATTTCATGGAAGGCCTGTGCGACGCCCAGGGCGTCAAGCTGTCCGACTGCTTCGCCAATTCCTTCTGCCTGTCCGCCGACGTTTCCAACGCCTTCGACCCCAACTGGCCGGAGACCTGCGACAAGCGGAACAACAGCCAGCTGAACTACGGCGTTGCCATCTGCAAGTACACCGGCTCCCGGGGCAAGGGCGGCGCGTCCGACGCTTCCGCCGAGGCTATGGGTCATGTCCGCTCCACGCTGGACAAGGCGGGCGTCATCTGGCAGATCGCGACGCTGGGCAAGGTAGATCAGGGCGGCGGCGGCACCGTGGCGGCCTACATGGCCAACCGGAACATCGTCACCGTGGACGCGGGCGTGCCGGTGCTCAGCATGCACGCGCCGCTGGAGCTGGTCTCCAAGCTGGACTGCTACGAAACCATGCTGGCCTGCAAGGCGATTTATCTGGCATAAAATCAAGAAGCTCCCTCTTTTCGAGGGAGCTTCCTGCATGTATGAAACTAGAATTCCGGTCCGGTACAGACGTTCCGGGGTTCCTCCGTGGGGGGAAGCGCCCGGAGCTTCTTGCTGCCCCGCACAGCCTGGATAAGCTCTACGATGGCCCAGATGTGCAGCAGGAAATCCACCAGCTTGCCCATGGGGCTATCATACAGAGCAAACGCAATGACCACCAGCGCCACGGTATCGACGATGAACAGCACCAGCGCTGCCGTCAGCCAACCGGCGCGCTTCTTGCTCAGCAGCCAGCACAGCAGATACACCGCCACAATGACCAGCGCGATGACCAGACCCGTGTAGGTGAGCGTCCCTTTGACATTCCAGGCACCGTCCACAAAGCCGTTCTCTATGCCCATCCCCACGAATACCAGATAGTACGGTACGGAAGCGGAGAACAGGAAATACGTGTTCGTGTCCAGAATCGTCATGATCAGATTGACCACCGTGAGAATGACGATCAGCAACAGACTGTAACGTCCGTTGGCCACCTGCCGCAGCAGGTACTCCCGGGAGTTCTTGTCCACCGGGGTGTTATTTTTTGCCATAAACTACCATCTCCTTGTTGTTGTGTGCCGTGTCATAATATCAGATATTCAGGGGAAATGCAACCTTGACTTTTCTGCCGCCAATGTGTATAATGAGAGAAATTTCATAGGACAGTTCGTGACCATCCTGTCGGTAAACAAAACTAGGGATTTCCGATGGGCGCTATGCGCTCATTTTTTGTTGGGTGTGGTCATGGACTGCTCCCAATTTCTTTTTTGGAGGAACACCATGTCTAAGAATACCAGATTTCTGACCCATGCCGCCGTCATTGCGGCGCTGTACGCTGTACTGACCCACCTGCAGAATGTTCTGCTTCCCGGTTCCACCACATGGGCGATCCAGATGCGGCTGTCCGAAGCGCTGTGTGTGCTTTCCTTTTTCACCCCGGCAGCGATTCCCGGATTGACGGTGGGCTGTCTGGTTTTCAACATCACCTATGCCGCCGCGCTGCCGCTGGATTTTCTCGTGGGCAGTCTTGCGACGCTTCTGGCGGCCGGGGGGATGTGGCTGACCCGGCGGGTCACGGTGAAGGGGTATCCTTTGCTTGGGATGGCGATGCCCGCACTGTTCAACGCACTGCTGGTAGGCTGGGAACTGACGGTATACATCGGCGGCGGTTTCTTCCTCAACGCGCTGTACGTGGCGCTGGGAGAGCTGGCGGTGCTCCTGACCTTTGGCACGGCGCTATACTACGCCGTCAAAAAGCGGCATCTGGACACAAAGGTGTTCGGCACGTAAAGCAATCAAAATTCCCCC
>OKSC01001398.1_pt1 | contig 23609 bp, 19 predicted proteins | sample 1601161 | NCBI WGS metagenome assembly OKSC01 (sample SAMEA3541552, study PRJEB24748) | human gut metagenome | biome: human gut; feature: human-associated habitat; material: faeces | place: China | collected 2012
GGTGCTAACCGGAACATTTGAACGTTCATTGGTTCTTTTCAAGGGCTTCCTGCTGAGGCTTCAGAAGTCATTCTTTTGTCTCAGCGCTTGGCGCTCACATATAGTACCATACCGCAACCACTTTTGCAAGCCTTTTTTACATTTTTTTCGGCTTTTTTTGCACTTTGTATACATCAGCCAGTTTTTTGCTCAGTTTCAGGGGATGTTTTGACCTTTCTTCCACCATTTCTGCGCAAAAACAGCCGCCGCACAAAAAGTGCAGCGGCTGTTGCCTTGAGATTCAATTCTTTTCTTCCTGCTTCATCTCCCGCAGGGTCAGCCAGACAGCTGCTGCCAGCATCGGCAGCGCGGCGATCAGGCCAATGGGCATGGGTCCCAGTACATTATAATAGGCATCTGCAGGGGTGACCAGCACCTGCGGCAGTGCTGCAATGGCATTGAACGCTCCATGTGCAATGGCGGGCACCCAGATGCACTCCGTTTTCTCATAGAGGATATCCAACAGGGTGTTCAGGGCAAAGCAGACCACGCACCACACCACCAGACCCAGCAGGGGGGCACCCAAATAGTCGGTGCCGTACTCGTAGCCCACCAGCAGCATCAGCGGCCAATGCCAGATGCCCCACACAACGCCGCCCAGCAGGCGGCCATTCAGCAGACCGAACTGCTCCTTCAGGCGGGGCATCATGTAGCCGCGCCAGCCGACCTCCTCGCCCAGCGCGGGGAACATATTGATGGCCGGGGCAAGGAGCACCGCAAACAGGCCATTCTGCAACAGGTAGCCGAGGGTGGAGACCCCCAGCTGACTGCGCAGAGTCTGGGCGTCCATCTCGCCGCCGTAGGCGGCTACCAGCCAGCTGCCGGAAAAGTCCAGCCGGGAGGGGAACACGGCAAAATACAGCACCGCACCCAGCAGGGTGAGCACCGCCGGTCCGAACCATGCCGCCAGCCAGAACCGCCGCTTGCCCTGCACCTTCCAGCCGATGCCGGCAGGTTGGCGCAGAAAGGCCTTTTGCACCAGCAGAACCGCCAGCAGCGGGCAGAACATGGTAACGATGAGCGCCAGCTGATACAGCACAGCGTTATTCTGCTGCAAAAGTGCTATGCAGCCGCCGACCTGGCACAGCCATGCCATGCCGAAGGCGAACAGGAAGTACAGGCCAAAGCCCTGTTTTTCTTTTGCCGTCATACAAACTTCACCGCCGTTCCGTAAGCTATAACCTCTGCCGCGCCCTGCATGACGCTGGCAGAGGCGTACCGCATTCCCACAATGGCATCCGCGCCAAGGCTTTCCGCGTCCTTGACCATGCGTCCGGTGGCGATCTGCCGCGCTTCGGTGAGCATCTCGGCGTAGTCGGTCACCTCGCCGCCCACAAGGGTGCGGAAGCCGGCCATCATGTCGTGGCCAAGGTTGCGGCTCTGCACTGTGCTGCCGCGCACCACGCCCAGCGCTTCCAGCTTTTTGCCCGGGATCTCGTTAATAGTTACGATAAGCATCTTCTTCTCCCTTTCCGATCTCTTCGATCCGATCCAGCAGCACCTTCAGGGTGCCTACGATGCAGCCCGCCGGGATGCCGAACATCACCACAAGCAGCGGCAGCGGCGGGGCATCCTGCGGGTCGGTGTAAACTGCCCAGCCCATGGTGGCCATTATAAAGGCCATCATAGCCACAAAAAGGGCAGCACCAATGCAGGCACCCCGGATGCGGCGGGTCTTTTGGTCGGTACGTTCAATGTTCACAAAAGTCACTCCCTGTTCTTCCCGTGCGGTCAGACGCGCCAGCGTCTGCTCCACATCCAGTTGTTCCAGAGGGCCGTTCTCCTGTTGAAGCAGCGTGCAGAAGCCGATAGCCTCCTCCAGATCGGCGCGGCGGCTGCGCAAACGTTCCAGCTGCTGGCTCATGCCCTCGGCCAGCGTGCGCTGCCCTTCCAGCATCTCACGGATCTCTGCCAGCGGCACGTCCAGCTTACGCAGCAGCTTGATGCGGCGCAGGCGCTCCACATCCGCCTGCGAGTAGCTGCGGTAGCCGTTGCCCGGCTCCCGGCTGGGGCTGATAAGCCCCTCTTCCTCGTAAAAGCGGATGTTCTTTTTGGTCACGCCGACGGCGGCTTCCACTTCGTTGATCTTCATGGGTCACGACCCCCTCCTTACGGGAGTATTCTACACCTTCCACAAAGGGGAAGGTCAAGCCTTTTTGCAAAAAGAGCCGCGCACAAGGTCGTACAGCAGCTCCTTCCTTTAAAAATAGCACTTGATCTGGAAACGGTCGGCGTTATCCCGCTTTTTCTCCACCACGATGTGCTCGTGGTTGAAGTCAAAGTGCACCGGGGTGCACAGGTCGGTATTGCGGGTCAGGCGCAGCAGCTCCTGCACGCGCTTTTTCTCCTCCGGCACATAGAACAGGTAGCTTACGCCCTCCTTTTTGGCGCGGCCGGTGCGGCCGATGCGGTGGGTGTAGTGCTCGTTCTCGCTGGGTACGTCGTAGTTGATAACGGCATCCACGTCCGAGACGTCAATACCACGGGCGGCCACGTCCGTAGCCACCAGAATGGCCAGCTTGCCGTCCCGGAAGGCCTGCATGATCTGGTTGCGCTCCTTCTGGGAGAGGTCGCCGTGCAGGCAGTCCACCGAGAAGCCCAGCCGTGCCAGCTGGTTTGCCAGCGTGGCGGTGTTGAACTTGGTATCGCAGAACACCATCACCCGCTTGTAGCCCTCGCCGATGATGATCTGTGCCAGATCCGACAGCTTGTTGCGGCCGGAGGTCTCCAGCATATACTGGGTGATCTTGGGCTGGCTTTCCTCCCGGGGCTGCACGGTGATTTCCTCGGCGTTATGCTGGTACAGCCAGCCGATATCCATCACCTCACGGCTGATGGTGGCGGAGAACATAGACAGCGCCTTGCGTGCCTTCATCATCTCGATGATGTGGCGCACATCCTTATAAAAGCCCATGTTCAGCATCTCGTCGGCCTCGTCCAGCACGATCTGGGTCACATGAGAGATATCAATGCTGTGGTGTTTATAGTGGTCCATCAGCCGTCCCGGGGTGGCTACCACGATCTGGCAGCCCTCGGCCAGACGCTTTGCCTGCTTTTCCATATTGGCGCCGCCATACACACAGGCCACCTGCACCTCGGGCATAAAGTAGGTGAGGTTGGTCAGTTCCTCGGCGATCTGCTGGGCAAGTTCCCGGGTGGGGGCCATGATGACGGCCTGCGGGTATTTATTTTCCGGCTGGATATGCTCCACCACCGGGATGCCGAAGGCACAGGTCTTACCGGTGCCGGTGGGTGCCTTGGCGATGACATCATGCCCGGCCAGCATGAGGGGGATAGTCTTTTCCTGAATCTCGGTCATTTCGGCAAAGCCCATGCGTTCCACGGCCTTGTGGATGGCTTCGCTGCACTGCAACTCGCTGTAAAGCATTTGGACAACTCCGTTCTTTGTGGCGTTTTTTTCGTTGCAACAAGTATAGCATGAAATGCCGCGCTTGTCAGCAGAGAAACAAAAAGAACCGCACCCGGGGTCACGGGTACGGTTCTCATTATGCAGGGATCAGGCGGTCTCTTCCACGCTCTTCTTGCCGGCCTCCAGCTTCTGCTTGAAGCGGCCGCTGGCCTTGAAGCCGGGGATGGAGGTGGACTCCAGCTGGCTGGAGACCTTGGTCTTGGGGTTGGTGTAAGCCTTCGGCTTGCGGGGGCGCATCTCAAAGCGGCCAAAGCCGGCGATGGTCACCTTTTCGTCAGCGCGCAGGCAGTCCGCGATCTGGTCAAACATTGCATCCATCGTGGTCTCGACCTGAGCTTCGGTAAAGCCGGTCTTGCGTGCCACGGTTTCGATCATCTGGGAACGGGTCATGTATCGATATCCTCCTGGAATGTCCAAAAGTAACGTCTTTTGGCAAATTTTGCGTTGTTGAGTATAACATATTTCTCGTACTGTTTTCGATGGATTGCGCACGAAATGCAGTTTATTGCACACGAACCGCATTCAGTTCCGTGCACCCCGCACAAATACAGCGCCCACCGTTTCGGCAGGCGCTGTACAGAACTATTTTATGGGGGTCTCAGGGCTTATTTGCCGCGGTACAGAGTGGCGATATCCACCAGCGGGATGTTCGCCAGACTGTGCTCGCTGCGCAGGCAGTCCACCAGAGAAGCGGCGGTATCCACTGCGGTGATGCAGGGGATGCTCAGTTCCACGGCCTTGCGGCGCAGGCGGACGGAATCACGCCGGGGGTCACGGCCCTTGGCGCTGGTGGAGAACACATAGTCCACCAGACCGCTCTGCAGCAGATCCACGATGTTGGGTGCCTCGCCGGAGATGTTGCGCACCTCGTTGCAGGGGACCATGTGCTTGTTGAGCCATGCACAGGTGCCGGAGGTACCGTAGAGCTTATAGCCCATGTCCTTCAGCTTCCATGCAATATCCACGAATTCAGGCTTGTCGCTGTCCTTCACGGTGAAGATGCAGCAGCTGCCCGGACCGGGAGTCTTGAAGGTATAGCCTGCACCGATCAGACCCTTGAGCAGGGCATCGTGGTAGTTGGGCGCAATACCCAGCACCTCGCCGGTGGACTTCATCTCGGGGCCGAACTGGGTATCCACAGCGTGCAGCTTTTCAAAGCTGAACACGGGCACCTTTACCGCCACATAGGGGGCGTTGGGGTGCAGACCGGTGCCGTAGCCCATATCCACCAGCTTCTCGCCCAAGCAGCAGCGCACGGCCATATCCACCATGGGCACGCCGGTGACCTTGGAGATATAGGGCACGGTACGGGAGGAGCGGGGGTTCACCTCGATAACGTACACACGGCCATGGGAGACGGCGTACTGCACGTTGACCAGACCGGTGACGTGCAGCTCGCGGGCAAAGCGGCCGGTATAGTCCACCATGGTGTCGATCTCGTCCTGCGTCAGGTGCTGTGCCGGGTAGACACAGATGGAGTCGCCGGAGTGCACGCCGGTACGCTCCACCTGCTCCATGATGCCGGGGATCAGGAAGTTTTCGCCGTCACAGATGGCGTCCACCTCGCACTCGGTACCCATGATGTACTTATCCAGCAGCACCGGGTGATCCATGTCGACGTGCTCGGTGATAACGCCCATGTACTCGATGATGTCAGCCTTGTTGTAGGCCACGATCATGTTCTGACCGCCCAGCACATAGGAGGGACGCATCAGCACCGGCAGACCGATCTCCTCGGCAGCGGCCAGAGCCTCGTCCAGATTGAACACGGTACGGCCCGGAGCGCGGGGGATGTTGCAGCGCTCCAGCAGCTCGTCAAAGCGCTCGCGGTCCTCGGCCTCGTCAATGGCGTCCGCCGGGGTGCCCAGAATGGGCAGACCGATCTCGTCCATGTGCTTGGCCAGCTTGATGGCGGTCTGTCCGCCGAACTGCACCACGCAGGCATCCGGCTTTTCGGTGGCAATGATGTTGTCCACGCTCTCCGGGTTCAGCGGGTCGAAGTACAGGCGGTCGCCGGTATCAAAGTCGGTGGAAACGGTCTCGGGGTTATTGTTGACCAGAATGGCCTCGCAGCCGTTCTTTTTCAGCGTCCATACGCAGTGCACAGAGCAGTAGTCGAACTCGATGCCCTGACCGATGCGGATGGGGCCGGAACCAAAGACCAGCACCTTCTTCTTTTTAGGCTCGCCCTTGGCAGCGGTCTCGGCTTCCTTCTCGGCGATGAAGCTTGCGGCCTCGTTGTCGCCGTCGTAGGTGGAGTAGAAATAGGGGGTGTTGGCAGAGAACTCAGCAGCGCAGGTATCCACCATCTTGAAGCCGGCGCGGTAGTTCTCCACGGGCAGGGCGTCCACCTGTGCCAGACGGCGGATGGTCTTATCCTGGAAGCCGTACTTCTTGGCAGTCTTGTACTGCTCCAGAGACAGCACACCGTTGCACCGTGCCAGACCCTTTTCCAGATCTGCCAGATGCTGCATCTTATCAAGGAACCACCAGTCGATCTTGGTGATATCATAGATGACCTTGTGGTCGATGCCGCGCTTCAGCGCCTCGTACACGCAGAACACGCGCTCGGCGTCCTGAACGTGCATGTGCTCCACCACTTCCTCGTCGGTCAGCTCCTCAAAGGGCTTGTGGGTCAGGGTGTCCATACCCAGCTCAATGGAGGAAACAGCCTTCATCATGGCGGCTTCGAAGCTGTTGCCGATGCTCATCACCTCGCCGGTAGCCATCATCTGGGTGCCCAGAGACTTGTCGGCGTAGACAAACTTATCAAAGGGCCACTTCGGGTACTTGACCACGATGTAGTCCAGCGCAGGCTCGAAGCAGGCGCAGGTCTTGCCGGTGACATCGTTGGTGATCTCGTCCAGCGTGTAGCCGATGGCGATCTTGGTCGCCACCTTGGCAATGGGGTAGCCGGTAGCCTTGGAAGCCAGCGCGGAGGAGCGGGACACACGGGGGTTGACCTCGATGACCGCGTAGTCGAAGCTGTCCGGCTTCAGGGCGAACTGGCAGTTGCAGCCGCCCTCGATGCCCAGCTCAGTGATGATATCCAGTGCAGCGGTACGCAGCATCTGGTACTCGTGGTCGGTCAGGGTCTGGGAGGGAGCCACGACCACCGAGTCACCGGTGTGGATACCCACGGGGTCGAGGTTTTCCATGTTACATACGGTGATCACGTTGCCCTTGTGGTCGCGCATCACCTCGTACTCGATCTCTTTCCAGCCGGCGATGCACTTTTCCACCAGGATCTGATGGATGGGAGAAAGGCGCAGGCCGTTGGTGCCGATCTCGATCAGCTTTTCGCGGGTCTCGCAGATGCCGCCGCCGGTACCGCCCATGGTAAAGGCCGGGCGCACGATGACCGGGTAGCCGATGCGGTCGGCACAGTCCAGTGCGTCCTGCAGCGTCTCCACCACCTCAGAGGGGATGATGGGCTGGTGCAGCTTCTCCATGGTCTCCTTGAACAGCTCGCGGTCCTCGGCACGGTCGATGGTCTCAGGCTTGCAGGCCAGCAGACGGATGCCGGTGCGGTCCAGATAGCCGGAGCGTGCCAGCTCCATGGACAGGTTCAGACCCATCTGGCCGCCGAGGTTGGGCAGCACGGAGTCCGGCTTTTCGATGTCCAGAATGCGCTCCACAACTTCCAGCGTCATGGGCTCGATATACACATGGTCGGCCACGTCCGGGTCGGTCATGATGGTAGCGGGGTTGGAGTTCAGCAGAACAGTCTCGATGCCCTCTGCTTTCAGGGCGCGGCAGGCCTGCGTGCCGGAGTAGTCAAACTCCGCAGCCTGACCAATGATGATAGGGCCGGAGCCAATGACCAGCACTTTTTTGATTCTGGGGTCCTTCGGCATTTCAGCGTGCCTCCTTTGCTGCTTTGACGTTGTTCAGGAAGCGGTCGAACAGGAATTCGGTGTCCTTGGGGCCGCCGTTTGCTTCCGGGTGGAACTGCACGGTAAAGCAGTTCCACTTTTTGTACTTGATGCCCTCGCAGGTGCCGTCGTTGGCGTTCACCTGTGCCACCTCGCCCATCTCGGCGGGCAGCTCCTCGCCCACGACCGCGTAGCCGTGGTTCTGGCTGGTGATAAAGGTGCGGCCGGATTCAAAGTCGGTCACAGGCTGGTTGGCACCGCGGTGGCCGTACTTCAGCTTCATGGTCTTGGCACCGGCTGCCAGTGCGGACAGCTGGTGACCCAGACAGATGCCGAAGGTGGGGATGTTCAGCTCAAAGATGTGCTTGAGGTTCTCGATGACCTCCACCGGCTCGGCGGGGTCGCCGGGGCCGTTGGACAGCATGATGCCGTCCGGGGCAAGGGCCTTGATCTGCTCTGCCGTTGCAAAGGCGGGCATCACGGTCACCTTGCAGCCGCGCTTGACAAGGCAGCGCACAATATTGCGCTTGCAGCCGTAGTGCATCAGCACAATGTGGGTCTCGCCTTCCGGGTTGAACACCTCGGGTGCGGCGCAGGTCACGTTCTTTACAGCATCGGTCACGGCGTAGGCGCGGATCTCGGCCAGCAGTGCCTCGGTCTCGGCCTTGTTGGCCGGGTCGGCGGGGTCAAAGGTGGTCAGGATGGCGCCGTTCATCACGCCGCTCTCCCGGATGATGCGGGTCAGATGGCGGGTGTCGATGCCCTCGATGCCGATGGTATTGTTCTTTTTCAAAAAACTGTCCAGCGTCTCCTCACAGCGCCAGTTGGAGGGGGTGGTGCAGGCTTCGCGCACGATGTAGCCCTTTGCCCAAATGCGGTCGGACTCCATGTCATCGTGGTTCATGCCGTAGTTCCCGATGAGGGGATAGGTCTGGGTGATGATCTGGCCGTAGTAGCTGGGGTCGGTCAGGGTCTCCTGAAAGCCCACCATGCCGGTGGAGAACACCACCTCGCCCACGGTCACGCCCTGCGCGCCCACGGACTGTCCGGCAAAGACCATGCCGTTTGCCAAAAGAAGATATGCGTTCATAGTTTTCCTCGTTTCAACAAAAGCTTTCAGTTTACAGGGTCTGTTTTGCTTCCTGCTTCATCTTGCGGCTGCCCAGATGCACCAGCGGCAGCTTGCCCTCCTTGCAGATGGGGCACTCCTCCGGGGTATAGTTGGGCAGGTCCAGCTTCAAGGCGCTGGCCAGAATGGGGATGGGAGACGGAGCCTCGGGCTTGGTGCGGTCCACCACGCAGGTGATGCCAAGGCAGATGCCGCCGGCCTCTTCGATGACGCGCTTGGTCTCCAGAGAGGAGATGCCGGTGGTCACCACGTCCTCGGCGATGATGCACTTTTCACCCGGGTGGATGGCAAAGCGCTTCAGGCACATCACGTTGTCCACGCGCTCGGTAAAGATGGCGCGCTTGCCGGTCTGGCGGGCCAGCTCGTAGGCGTACACGATGCCGCCCATGGCAGGGCCGACGATGACGTCCACATCCATCTCCTTGACCTTGTCGGCCACAGCCTTCATCACCTCGGCGCAGCGGTCCGGGTACTGCTGCAGATAAGCCATCTGGCAGTATGCGCCGGAGTGCCGGCCGGAGGACAGCAGGAAGTGACCCTCCAGAAATGCGTCACAGCTCTTCAGAATTTCAAGTGCTTCACTCATTGTACTTCTCCCTCTCTTTTCAGTGGTGTATATTCCTTTGGGTGGTATTGTACCACGCTTTTACGTTATTTGCAAATTTATGCGTCAAATTTTATTTCATGCGCATAATTGTAGATATTTTATGGATATATCCGTTTTTATTCTGCATGACGGGCGCAGCCGCGGATCTCATCCAGCGTTTTTACGCCGTTCTTGTCCATCCATGCTGCCATCTCGTCGGCAATGGTCTCCATCGCGCGGGGGTTTGCAAAGTTTGCCGCGCCCACCTGCACTGCGGTGGCACCTGCCATGATGAACTCCAGTGCATCGCGGCCGGTAGCAATGCCGCCCAGACCCACCACCGGGATGTTCACAGCACCCACGGCCTGCCAAACCATGCGCAGAGCGATGGGGCGCACCGCCGGGCCGGACAGACCGGCAAAGATGTTGTTGAACACCGGGCGGCGCTTTTCCAGATCGATGGCACAGGCCTGGAAGGTGTTGGTCAGGCTGATGGCGTCCGCACCGGCAGCTTCCACAGCCTTGCACATCTCAGGGATGTTCTCGGCCTGCGGGCTCAGCTTGACCATCAGGGGCTTTTTGCAGGCAGCGCGCACCATGCGCACCACCTCACCGGCAGCTTCGGCTTTCACACCGTAGGCCATGCCGCCCACCTTGACGTTGGGGCAGGAGATGTTCAGCTCCACGATGTCCACTGCGCTCTCGCTCAGCATCGCAGCGCCTTCCACATACTCTTCCTCGCTGTGGCCGCCAAGGTTTGCAATGGCCACCGTGCCGTACTTCTGCTTCAGTTCCAGCATCTCGGGCAGCTCCACGTCAATAAAGTGCTGCACGCCGGGGTTCTGCAGGCCGATGCTGTTGATGAGGCCGGAGGGGGTCTCCCACAGGCGCTCGCCCTTGTTGCCGTACTGGCCGTGCAGGGTAAGCCCCTTGCCGGAGATGCCGCCAATCTTTGCAAAATCGGCCAGTTCCTCGTACTCCACACCGTAGCCCACAGTGCCGGATGCGCCGATGACCGGGCTGTTCATCACAAAGCCCAGCAGGTTGGTTTTCAGGTCTGCCATCAGAAGAACACCTCCGTTGCGTCAAATACAGGGCCGTTCTTGCACACGCTTTTGCCCTCGCCGCCCTTGGTCTCGCAGGTGCAGCCAAGGCAGGCACCAATGCCGCAGGCCATCTTCTTTTCCATGCTCACAAAGCAGGGGGTGCCTTTTTCCGCACACAGGCGGGCGGCGTTCTTCATCATCACGGTGGGGCCGCACACCAGCACCACGTCGTAATCGGCGGGGTCGTACAGCTGGGTGACAAAGCCATGGAAGCCCACCGCGCCGGTGTCGGTAGACACCTTGACGAGGTTTGCGATCTCGCGGTACTCCTCCATGCAGTAGGGGGTGTCGCGGAAGCCGAAGAACACATCCGGCTTTACCCCGGCAGCGGCCAGCTCGCGGGTAAGCTGGAACATGGGCGCAGTGCCGATGCCGCCGCCCACCACGGCGATCTTTTTATACTTGCTCAGGATATCCGGCACATCAAAGCCGTTGCCCATGGGGCCGGTAAGCTGGAAGGTATCCTGCCGCTTGAGCTGTGCCAGCTTCTCGGTGCCCTCGCCCACCACCTGATACAAAAACTCGATGGTGCTGCTGTCCGGGTTCCAGCGGTGCACGCTGATGGGTCGGGACAGGAAGGGGGCTTCGTCTGCGCCCCAGGAGCGCAGGGTGAAGAACTGGCCTGCGTGGGGGGCGTGGTCGCGGTCCGGCCATACCACGGTCAGCAGGCGGATGTCCGGAGCAATGACCTCATTGCGCAGGACGGTGGCTTCACAGCAGGCTGCACGCATGAGCAATGGCCTCCTTCATGTTCACACACTCGTTGTAAGCGGCCTCGTCAAAGGCAACGCCCGGCTGCTTTTTGTAAGCCAGCAGGATGCCGCGGCTGGAGTTGACCACGCCGCCGTTGCCCTTGGTGAGGTACTGGGCAATATCCTCGGCCTTGCCGCCCTGTGCGCCGTAGCCGGGGATCAGGAAGAAGCTGTCCTGATACTTTGCACGGATCTCGGTGGCTTCCTCGATGTGGGTGCCGCCGATGACCAGACCGATGGAGGAGTATCCGTGCTCGCCCATGTAGTCCTTGCCCAGCGCGTTCAGCTTGTCGCCCACCAGATCGTAGACGTGGCGGCCGTCAGCCAGCTTCTCGTACTCAAAGTCCTTGGCACCGCCGTTGGAGGTGCGGCAGAGTACGAACATGCCCTTGCCCTGCTTTTCGGCGTAGGGCAGATAGGGGCTGATGGAATCCAGGCCCATGTAGGGTGCCAGCGTGACGAAATCGCTCTCAAAATCGCCGGTGAAGTGACCCATGGCGTACATCTCGGCGGTCTTGGCGATATCGCCGCGCTTGATATCCGCGATCACCGGCACACCGGCCTCGCGCACAGCCTTCAGGGTGTCGGCGTAGGCCTTCATGCCCTCCATGCCCAGAGACTCATAGTAAGCGATCTGCACCTTGTAGCAGCCGGCCACAGCCTTGGTGGCATCAATGAGCTTTTTGTTGAAGCGCACGATGTTCTCGCCCTTGGTCAGGGTGCTGTCCACAAAATCGGCAGGCAGGTAGCTGAAATCGGTGTCCAGACCCACGCACACCGGGCCGCGGGCTTCCACAGCTTCGTACAGTTTGTCCATGTTCGTCATTTGGGTGTCCTCCTGTAAGTCGTATTGTAGAACCCTCTCAGGCGCTTGCGCGCCAGCTCCCCCGAAGGGGGGAGCTTTTCCAAAGAGGGCAGCTGTTCATCATCGTCCAAAGCTCTCCCTTTCGGGAGAGCTGGCAACGCCGTTAGGCGTTGACTGAGAGGGTTTTCTTTACTCTTCTGCCTGATAGGTGATCTTACCGGCCTTGATGGTGGCAAATACCTTGCCGTAGAGCTGTGCACCGTCAAAGGGAGTGTTGTGGCTCTTGGAGTACATCTTTTCCTTTTCCACCGTGTAGGGGGTGTCCAGATCCACCAGCACAAAGTCGGCATCGAAGCCCGGCTCCAGCTGACCCTTGGCAAGGCCCAGGATCTCGGCGGGGCGGGTGCTCATCAGGTGTACCAGCAGCTCCAGCGGCAGACCCTCCTGCTTGCAGAGCTTGGTGTAGCACACGCCAAAGGCGGTCTCGCTGCCCACCATACCGGCCATGCCCTTCAGCTTGTCTTCTTCGGAGTGGGGTGCGTGGTCTGTGGCAATGGCGTCCACGATGCCGGTGCGGATGCCCTCCACCAGCGCCTCCACGTCGTCGGCGGTGCGGATGGGCGGGTTGACCCGGTAGTCGCAGGTGTCGTTGGTGAACCACAGGTGGTGGGGGGTCACCTCACAGGTGACCGGTGCGCCCCGCAGCTTTGCCATGCGGATGGCATCCAGCGCGCCCCGGGTGGACACATGGCACATGTGCAGCCGGGTCTGGTAGTACTCGCTCAGCCAGCAGTTGCGCACCGTCTCGATATCCTCGGCCAGACGGTAGTCCCACGGGCTGATCTCCATATCCTCGGCGTGGCTCATGACCGTGATATCCTTCTGGGTGCAGATGGCAAAGGCCCGTGCCATGGTGGCGTTATCCTGCACGCCGTGACCGTCCTCGGTGATGAACTTCACGCTGGCGGGCAGGGTCTTGAGGTGGTCGATGCTCACGCCGTCAAAGTTCTCGGTGATGGAGACGGTCTGGTTTGCATCGCACAGCCCCACCTCGGCAGCCTTCTGCTCCACCATCATGGCCTGTGCGGCAGAGGAGCAGACGGGCTTGGTGTTGGGCATCAGGTTTACAAAGGTGTAGCCACCGGCAGCAGCGGCACGGCTGCCGGTCTCAATGTCCTCCTTGTACTCAAAGCCCGGGGTGCGCCAGTGGCAGTGCAGATCCACAAATGCGGGCAGCACAGTCAGCCCACCGGCATCCACCACCGTCTCGTTCTCGGCGGCAAGGGCGGAAAGATCCTGCCCTACGGCAGCGATTTTGCCATCCTTTACATAGATCTCCAGCGGCCGTCCCTCGGTGTTCACAGCGTTTGTCAGCAGCATCGCGGTTCCCTCCTGTAATGATATTTTGGGGTGTCTGGTGCCCGAAAACGGGCAAAAAAAAACTTTTCCCCGCAAAGGGAAAAGCTCATTGCGCAAAAAAAGGAAACAACGAAGCCACGGCAAAACCGGACGCGAACTGCTTGTTCAGTTTCGGGTTCTGGGCGCTGCACAGCATGGTGTTTCTCCTTTTCTTGATAGTTGCGTTTTCATTCGTATTATTTTATCATAGAACCGCAAAATATGTCAATGGCTGTACGCAAAAACAGGTGCTAAAAGGTTTCTGGTATCTCTCGCCGAATTTTGGATACTCTACCCAAAACCCGAGTCACGCGGCAAAATAAATGCCATTTTGTTCCACAATCCCTAGTACAGCACTGTACTTTCGTCTCCTGCTGTGCTATTATAATACGGTAAAAGGGAGAGCCCCGCCGCGTGGGCGGGTGTTTATGGGAAAGAGAGGTTTTCCGCATGGGTTTACTTGAGGACGCGCGGAACATCCAGCGCAAGGACCCCGCCGCACGCAGCGTGCTGGAGGTAATGCTGCTGTACCCGGGATTCCACATTCTGGTGTATCACCGTATCGCGCACTGGCTGTACGGGCACAAGCACTTTTTTCTGGCACGGTGGGTCAGCCAGCATGGCCGCCACCGCACCGGCATCGAGATCCACCCGGGTGCCACCATCGGCAAGTGTCTGTTCATCGACCACGGCATGGGCATCGTGTTCGGCGAAACCTGCGAGATCGGGGATAACTGCACCATCTACCACGGAGTAACGCTGGGCGGTACCGGCAAGGATACCGGCAAGCGCCATCCCACCTTGGGCAACAACGTGCTTATCGGCGCGGGCACCAAGGTGCTGGGCCCGGTGTTCATCGGAGATAACGCCCGCATCGGTGCGGGCAGCGTGGTGCTGCGCAATCTGCCCGCCAACTGCACCGCCGTGGGCGTGCCCGCCGAGGTGGTGCGCATCAACAACAAGGCGGTGAACCCCGCCGACGATCTGGACCAGCAGGATCTGCCGGACATCGTCTCGCAGCGGCTCACCGATCTGGATCGCCGTCTGGGTCAGCTGGAAAAGGCCGCACAGGGCGATATCCCGCCCACTGCCGCGCAGATCGCCGCCCGGCAGCGGAAATAAAAGATTCCTTTGATAAAAAGAGGAGACAGGCTTCCCGGAAAGGTCGCCTGTCTCTTTTTTGTTGTCGGCTGCGGTTATAACACCTGCTCACCGTTTTCTTTATTGCAGTACATCCGGGCATCGGCCTGCCGGATGGCCTCGGTCAGGGGCTGCACATTGCACACGCCGCCAATGCTTACCGAAAGCCGGAGCTCCGGGTGGCTGGGCACCCGTGCCGCCTGCACAGCGTTCTGCACCCGCCGGATGACGCTTTCTACGCCGTCTGGGCAGTTCTGGGGCATCAGCAGCAGAAATTCATCGCCGCCGTAGCGGATCAGGATATCGGTCTGGCGCAGGCAGCTCTGCATGGCTGCGGCCACGGTTTGCAGCGCCTCGTCCCCTACCAGATGCCCAAAGCTGTCGTTGACCGACTTGAACTGGTTCACATCGATCATCGCCACACCGCCGTGCATCTCGCCCCCGGCAAGGAACTTATCAAAATAGCGGCGGGTGTAGGCCCCGGTCAGAGGGTCTACGAAGGCGCTGCGCTCCATTCCGTCGCAGCGGTCCAGCAGCAGACGGTGGCCGCCCATATCCAGCCAGCGGCCATCCGTCAGCCGGGTGACCAGTTCCAGCATACAGCCCCTGCCGCCTACCTCGATATACTTGGAAATGACAAAATAGGCTTCCTCGTCCTTGAACTCGATCTTATTCAGAATGGTCTTGCGGGCATAGGCTTTGGCCGAGATGCAGTTTTCGCACCGGGTATCCTTGTTCCATACCATGTAGCAGTTGCCGCGCTTTTCGGTCAGGATGCCATCGCTGTCCAGCGCAAGCACCTTGCGGTGCTCCGGGTCTACCAGACGCACCACATCAAAGATGCCCTGCAGCCGCCGTAGGAACCGGGCGGGATCTTCCTCCGGGTCGATGGCGGTCAGCAGCTCTGCCTGATGCTCCACGCGGTGCTGTTCATCGGTGAGCTGCCCCAGCACGTTCACGCAGCGGCGCACCCCGACACCGCTCCAGATGGTGTGCAGCGCCATCCGGTGCAGGTGCGGCTTCCCATCTCGCTGCACCATTACCGGCAGCACCACGTCCGGCGCTTCCGGCGTGGCGCGGCTGATGGCCTTGGAAAGCTTGCGCCGATCCTGCTCGTTCAAAAAGCTGAGCCCCTTGCCCTGCGCAAAATCGGTCACCGTTTTTTGCTGCATAGGCTCGGCATGGTAGTCATACACGGTCACGCTGCCTGCCAGCAGGTCGTAGTCGAACCGGATGCCGCCGCACTGGGCGGCGTAGAAATCCGTGCGCTCCTTTTCCTGCTCCAGCAGCAGCTGGGAGTGGTTCTCCCGGGGCAGCGCCTCCCGGTGCAAAATCTCCTCGGAAAGGCGGTGGGTCTCCTGCCGGAAGCCCCTGTCCCACTCCGAGCGGGTCAGCTCGGTGCGCAGCTGCTCCGAGGACTCTTTCAAGCAGTCCAGCAGCAGCGGGTTGAACGCGCCGCACTCGCCGTTCAGGATCATGCGCAGCGCGGTGTCGTGGTCGTAGGCGTGCTTATAGCAGCGCTCGCTGGTCAGGGCGTCGTACACGTCTGCCAGTGCCACCACCTGCGCCGCAATGGGGATCTCATCCCCTTTCAGCCGGTCGGGGTAGCCATTGCCGTCCCAGCGCTCGTGGTGCCAGCGACAGATGGCGTGCGCCACCTGCAAAAGCGGCTCGTCCCGCGCAATCGCCTGTCCCAGATCCTGCAGCATCTGCGCACCCGCCACGGTATGGTTCTTGATGACGGCAAACTCCTCGGCAGTCAGGCGGCCGGGCTTGTTCAGGATCTCCTCCGGGATGACGATCTTGCCGATATCGTGCAGCGCCGAGGCGGTGCTGATGCGGGCGATATCGCTTTCATCCAGCTGATAACGGTCGGTCTTTTGCACCAGCCGGTGCAAAAGCAGGTCGGTCAGGGTGCGGATGTGCATAACATGCAGCCCGCTCTCGCTGTTGCGGAACTCCACCACATGGCTCAGGATGCTGATCATCAGCACGTTGTTATGCTCTTTTTCGTACACCTGATCGGTGACAAGGCGGGTGAGCCGCTTTTGCTTGGCATACAGCATGAGGATATTCTTCACCCGGCGCAGCACCATGATCCGCTCGAAGGGGCGGCGGATATAGTCCGTTACGCCCAGATCGTAGGCACGCTCGATGTTGGCAGTATCCTCTGCCGCCGAGATGACGATGACCGGGATCTCGTCCAGCCATGCATGGTACTTCATCACCCGCAGCACGTCAAAGCCGTCCATGCCCGGCATCATCAGATCCAGCAACAGCAGGGAGATGTCCGTGCGCTGCCGCATCAGTTCCACTGCCGCTGCGCCATCCTCTGCTTCCAGATAGTCATAGCCATCGCCCAGTATCTCCTTGAGCAGGGCACGGTTGATCTCGGAATCATCCGCGATCAGGATCTTCAGTTTCTCGTTCATGGCCATGTTTCTCCTTTTGCGGCGCATCCTTCTGTCCCGGCTCCGCGCCGGATACACCGTCCGCACTGACCGGATGCTGCGGGCTTCCACCCGGCATCCGGTTTTACATTCAATTATACTTTAATGGATTTTACAGCAAAATGCAAGACCGTGCACTGCATTTCTGCCATTTTCCGGGAGTTTTCGCAGCCATTTTCATTCCAGACCGTATAAATGCAATCGCAGAATATAAATCCGCTCGTCCCGCTCCGAAAGAAAAAGGACTGCTGCACATAACACGCAGCAGTCCTTTTCAAGTTCATTCTTGGGGCATCATGGCATCGAACCAGCCCATCAGCTCCACAGCCATCTGTTCCAGCCGGGTCTCCGGCTTCCACGCAGGCTGTGCAGACTCCGGGGGCAATGCCTGTTCCGGAGCGCAGAGCAGTTCTTCCGTTTCCGGTGCAGGCTGTTCCGGGGCAGCCTCGCACTGCGGCACAGCCTCGGGGGCGGTGTCCGGCTGCGCAGGTGTTTCCGGGGCGGTCTGCTGCATGGCGGCAAGGGCAGCTTCGGCTCTGCGGCAGGCGGCTTCGGCCTTTTCTGCCCGGGCGTTGGCCAGCTCCAGCTGTTCCAACGCCTGCTCACAGGTGGCTTCCAGCTCTGCATTATCGTGCTTGAGGGCAAGCAGGGTGCGCTCAAAGGCGAACATCCGGGTCTGGTACCGGCGCACCTCGGCGCGTGCCGCAGCCAGCTTACGGCTCAGCTGCTCTGCCTGCGCCCGGGCGCTTTCCGCCTGTGCTGCGGCAGATGCCTGTACAGCGGCCTGCCGGGCAAATTGTCCGCGCAGGACACCGGTCTCCCGCTCTGTCTGCACCATGATGCCCTCCCATGCACACCTTGCACGGGGCTTGCGCTGACCGCATGGGCGCAGCTGCCAGCCCCATTGTAGCCTGTAATTACTTCCGCTTGTTCAGAATCGCCAGCAGTTCATCGTAGTAACGGTTGTCGCTGCTTTCCTCTTCCACGGCCTTCTTTTCAGCCGGAGCAGCAGCCGGGGCGGCATTGGATGCCGGGGCTGCGCTTGCGCCGGTATCGCTGCTGAACACCGCAGCCGGCACAGACTGTGCACCGCCCATGGCGTTGTTGATGCTGTTGCGCAGGTCGCTGGCGCTCTTGTTGTCGAAGCCGGTGGCCACAACGGTCACGCGCATCTCATCGGACAGGTTCTCATCAAAGGCAGTACCCCAAATGATGTTTGCATCGGGATGTGCGCTCTGGGTGATGAGGCCTGCGGCGGTCTCCACATCCTCCAGACCGATGTCCGGGCTGGAAGTGATGTTGATGATAACGCCGTGTGCACCTGCGATGCTGGTCTCCAGCAGCGGGCTGGAGATAGCAGCCTTGGCGGCGTTCTCGGCCTTGCCTGCACCCTTGGCGCTGCCCACGCCCATGTGGGCGTAACCGGCATCCTTCATGATGGAGCGCACGTCGGCAAAGTCCAGGTTGATGAAGGCGGGCACATTGATCAGGGCAGAGATGGACTCAACGCCCTGACGCAGCACGTTGTCGGCAGCCTGGAAGGCATTCATCAGGGTGATCTTTTCCTGACTGATCATCTTCAGGCGCTCGTTGGGGATGACGATCAGGCTGTCAACGTGCATCAGCAGGTTGGCAATGCCCTGCTCGGCCAGCCCCATCTTGCGCTTGCCCTCAAAGGAGAAGGGCTTGGTAACGATGCCAACGGTCAGGATGCCCAGATCGTGTGCCACCTCGGCCACAACGGGTGCTGCGCCGGTGCCGGTGCCGCCGCCCATACCGGCGGTGATAAAGACCATCTGGGAGCCCTTGAGTGCGTTGGCGATCTCGTCCTTGCTTTCTTCAGCGGCACGCTGGCCGATCTCCGGGTCTGCACCCGCACCGCGGCCCTTGGTCAGCTTGGAACCCAGCTGCACCTTGACCGAGGCATGGTTCTTAGCCAGTGCCTGCTGGTCAGTATTCATTGCGATGAACTCCACGCCCTGCAGGCCATCGCTCACCATGCGGTTCACGGCGTTGCCGCCGCCGCCGCCCACACCGATCACCTTGATCGTCGTAACGTTCTCGTCCAGTTCTTCATCGAGCATCAATGCCATAACTTTGTCCTCCATCGGATTTTTATGTGGAACTGCGCAAAAGCCGCACAGATATTATCATACGATACTTATATAACAGTATCGTATCATTTTTTCGTTCCGATTGCAAGACAAAATTACTTTTTCGTGGGTGTTTTTTTCATAACCCCACTCCGGGCGGGTATTTCCTGCCAAATCTGTGCGCCCAGCCCCGCCAAAAGCCGGTCAAGATCTGCATACCCGCGCCGGACAAACTCCACCCCGCCAAGGCGGCTGCTGCCCCGGGCAGCCAGCGCCGCAAGCACCAGCGCCGCCCCGCCCCGCAGGTCCGGTGCAGTCAGCTTTGCCCCGCGCAGCGCCCCGGCGGGCTGCACATACAGGGTGCGCTCTGCCACCCGGACGTTTGCCCCCAGCGCCGCAAAACCATCGGCGCAGGCAAAACGATGCTCAAATACCCTGTCCTGCAAGCAGCTTTCGCCCTGTGCGCAGAGCATCACCGCCGCCAGCAGCGGGGCGGCGTCCGTGGCAAGGCCGGGATAAGGTGCGGTGTGCACATTTCCCGCACCGCGCAGCGCCCCGAACCGTGAAATGGCGGCAGCATCGCGCGCACGCTCTACGGTGCAGCCCATTTGTTCCAAAATTTCCAGCAGCGGGGCATACAGCCCGGGCGCACAGCCCGCCAGCTCCACCCGCCCTCCGGCTGCCGCCGCCGCACAGGCCAGCGTAGAGGCGATGATGCGGTCTGCCACCGGCGCAAAGGTGCAGCCCGCAAGGCAGCGCTTTCCCTGCACCCGGATGGTGTCGGTGCCCGCACCCTCCACGCAGCCGCCGCAGGCGTTGAGGAAGGCGGCAAGATCCACGATCTCCGGTTCCTTTGCGACACCATGCAGCACGGTCTGCCCCTGCGCTGTGGCAGCAGCCAGCAGCAGCGTCTCGGTAGCGCCCACGCTGGGGAAGCTGAGACAAATTTCTGCGCCCCGCAGCCCCGCCGGGGCGTACAGCGTAAGCTGTCCGGGCGCAGCGGGCAGCTGCCGCACCCCCATCTGCGCCAGCCCCTGCAAATGCAGGTCGATGGGTCTTGCTCCGATACGGCAGCCCCCCGGCAGCACGGTGCTCACCCGCCCCAGCCGCGCCAGCAGCGGCGCACAGAACAGGATAGACGCCCGCATCCGGCCTGCGGCCTCCGGTGCAAGGTCGGTGCGCATAGGCTGTCCCTGCACCACCAGTTCTGTGCCCTGCCAGCCCGCTGTGCAGCCCACGCCCTGCAGCAGGGCAAGACAGTCCTCCACATCGGTCAGGCGCGGCACATTTTGCAGCCGCACCGGCCCGCTGCATAGCAGCGCAGCTGCCAGCAGCGGCAGCACACTGTTTTTGGCCGCAGGCACTTCCACCCTGCCCTGCAAAGGCCGCCCGCCCGTAATGATCCAATCCCCAGCCATGCCAAGACCCCCGTTCTGCAAAAGATACCCCATGGTATGCAAAACGAGGGTCTTTGGTCAAAGAAATGCGCCGGAAACGGCTTTCCCGCCGTCTGCGGGATTTGTCCGGTCATTTGTCCGCTTTTTTCCGGTATTTTCGCGCCGGTTTTGCCCCACTGCGGCAGGAAATACCGCCTTTTATCAGCTTTCGCCCCGGGACACCGAAAGCACGATGCCCATCTCGCCCAGAAGCATCATCAGGCTGGTGCCGCCGGAGGAGAAAAAGGGCAGACTGATGCCGGTGTTGGGGATGGTGTTGGTGACCACCGCGATGTTCAACACTGCCTGCAATGCCACCTGCACCACAAAGCCCACCACCAGCAGTGCGCCAAAGCGGTCCGGCGCGTGCGCCGCCAGCGTGATACCCCGCCACAGCAGCGCGCTGAACAGCAGAATGACCGCACACGCGCCCAGAAAGCCCAGTTCCTCGCAGAGGATGGAAAAGATGAAGTCGTTCTGCGGCTCAGGCACGAACAGATGCTTCTGGCGGCTGTTGCCCAGCCCCAGCCCCGCCGCCCCGCCGGAGCCGATGGCGTACAGGCTCTGGATGGTCTGGTGGCCGTCGCCCAGCGGGTCGGCAAAGGGGTCGAGCCACGAGTTGAGACGGTCGGCGGCGTAGGGCACCAGCTCCGGCATCAGCACGATGGCCGTGCCGATGGCGGCAGCGCCGCCTGCTCCTGCCAGCATGAACCACCGCAGCCCGGTGCCGCCCACGAACATGAGCACCGCGCCGATGCTTAAAATCAGCACCGTACCGGAAAGGTGGGGCTCCAGCAGCATGAGTACCGCCACCACCCCCAGCACCAGCGCAAAAGGCACCACCCCTACTGCAAAGCTGTCCATGCGGTCGTGGTTCAAAGCGATGATGTGAGCAAATACCAGTACCACCGCAAATTTGGCGATCTCGCTGGGCTGTAATGTGCCCAGCCCCGGCAGCACCAGCCAGCGCTTGCAGCCGTTATATTCCGGCATGAACAGCACCGCCGTCAGCAGCACCAGCGAGAGTGCCAGCAGCGGCCACGCCAGCTTGTGATAGATGTGGTAGTCCACCCGGCTGGCCATCCACATGGCTACCAGCCCCATGGCGGCGTACAGCAGCTGCGGCCGCACATAGGCAAAGGCGTCCTGCCGCCGGTACAGCGCCACCGCACTGCTGGCGCTGCACAGCATCACCAGCCCAAAGGCTACCAGTGTGAGCACCAGCACCAGAAAGGGCAGGTCCATGGGCGGCAGCGGCCGCAGCAGTCCTTTGCGGGCAGCAGTTCTGTGCAATCCCGGTCACCTCCGTTTCTGTTATTGTACGCGGATGCGGGGGCGGTTAGTCATACGAGCTGCTGCCGGGCGCATACACTGCCCGCAAAGGGGGTGCTGCCATGCGCGGCTCAAAACCCACGGACGCCCTGCGCACTTTGCCGGAGCGGGAGTTCCGTCTGCGAGCACGGCTTATTGCGGTGGGACTGTGCGCCGTCTGCTTTGCAGGGCTCATCGGGCGGCTGTTCTGGCTACAATTATGCACCGGCGGCTGGTACACCCAGCGGGCGCTGGGGCAGCAGCTGCGGGACACCGTCGTGCCCGCCGACCGGGGCAAGATATACAGCGCCGATGGCGCACTGCTGGCCGCCAACAGCAGCTGCTGGACCCTGCGCGCCAGCCCCCGGGAGATGCCGGAGGATAAGCTTGCCCTTGCCGCCAAGGGGCTTGCGGAGATTCTGGAACTGGACGAGGCAAAGCTGCTGGAAAAGTTCAGCGACCGGCGCTCCAACGACTGCCTTTTGCGTTACCGGGTGGAGCGGGAAACTGCCGATGCCGTGCGGGATTTCTGCGCAGCGAACGGCATTACCGGCGTGCGCATCAATCAGGACTCCAAGCGCTGGTACCCACAGGGGGAGTTTTTGGCCTCGGTGCTGGGGTTCACCAACGTGGACAATGCCGGGGTCAGCGGGCTGGAACTTGAATACAACGACACCCTTACCGGGCAGAACGGAGTGGTGCTGACCGCCGTGAATGCTTGGGGCTACACGCTGGCGCAAAGCTACGAGACCGAGCTTGCCCCCGTGGAGGGCTGCGGGCTGCGGCTGACCATCGATGCAAATATTCAACATTATCTTGAAAATGCGTTGAATTATGCGGTGCAGGAGCACCATGTAGCCGCCCGCAGCGTGGGCATCGTGCTGGAGGTGAACACCGGGGCAGTTCTGGCCATGGCCACCACCCCGGCCTACGACCCCAACCAGCCCCGGGTCATCGCCGATAAGGCCGCACGCGCTGCCGTGGACGCCCTTTCCGGCAAAGAGCGCGCCGCCGCCTTACAGCTGGCACAGCAGACCCAGTGGCGCAACAAGGCGGTGAGCGACTTATACGAGCCGGGCAGCGTGTTTAAGCTCATCACCTGCGCGGCGGCGCTGGATGCTGGAGCCATTACCCGGCACTCTACCTTTTACTGCGGAGACTCTATCTCGGTGGCGGGCACGCGGTTCCACTGCGCCAACCACAAGCGTCACGGTAGCCAGACCGTGACCCAAGCGCTGGAAAACTCCTGCAACCAGAGCTTTATCCAGATCGGGGCGCGACTGGGCAAACAGGCTTTCTGCGATTATTTTGCCGCCTTCGGTCTGCGGGAGCCCACCGGCATCGACCTGCCCGCCGAGCCGAAAAAGAGCCTGTACTACACCGCCGACCGCATGGGGCCGGTAGAACTGGCTTCCTGCGCCTTTGGGCAGAGCAGCAAGATCTCGTATCTGGAAATGGCCTCCGCCGTCTGTGCGGTGGTGAACGGCGGCAAGCTGATGCAGCCGTATCTGGTCTCGGACATTCTTGCGCCGGACGGCAGCATTTTGCAGCACAACGCCCCGGTCTGCAAGCGGCAGGTCATCCAGCCCGCCACCTCTGCCACCATGCGGGAGATGATGGAGGCGGTAGTACTGTACGGCGGCGGGCGCAACGCGCAGATTGCGGGCTACCGGGTGGGCGGCAAAAGCGGCACCAGCCAGAAGCTGGACAGCGCCGACGAGAAGGCCCGCATCGCCAGCTTTGTGGCGGTGGCACCCATCGATGACCCGCAGTTTTTGTGTCTGGTCTGTCTGGATGAGTCCCACAGCTGGACCACCGCCGGCGGCAGTCTTTCGGCACCGGTCTGTGCCGAGGTGCTGGAGCAGACGTTGGTGTACAAGGGCGTCCCCCGGGCAGCAGACACCGGCAGCGCTGACGCGCAAGCCGCTGCCCTGCCCGCCGATGGGGACAGCTTTGACGGGGCGTGACGATTTTGAATGGCCTCCGCTTGCGCTCTGGCCATAGTCAGCGGAAAAATTATTTTAAATAGAGCAATGCCGGAGCGTCTGCGGACGCTCCG
>OKSC01001400.1_pt1 | contig 23603 bp, 25 predicted proteins | sample 1601161 | NCBI WGS metagenome assembly OKSC01 (sample SAMEA3541552, study PRJEB24748) | human gut metagenome | biome: human gut; feature: human-associated habitat; material: faeces | place: China | collected 2012
ACAGGAATTGCTCCAGCGTCAGGCCGTTGTAGTGGAAGAAGCCTGCTGCCGCCATAGGCGCAGCGCCCACGATGCACAGCCAGCCCAGCGTCTCGCGGTCTAACACGCTCCGCAGGGCAAAGTACAGTCCCACCGCCGTACCCACGGCTAGCAGCGAACAAATAAGCTGTCGCGCTGTCAGGCCGAAATAGACGGTTTCCTTGTAGCTGCGTATTTCTTTGTTGATTTTGATTTCCATGTGTACCCTCCATAAAATGTCGAAACCCGTCTCAATTTGAGACGGGTTTCGGTGTAGAATTTTACATAAGATTAGCCTACTTTGTGCCCCAAAGGATATAATCGACTTTCTTTACATTAGATAGTTTGTCTTTATATCTGGGCAAAATCCTATCAAACTTGCCAATACAAGCTCTTCCTTCTTCGGATGCTATGAATTTGTCATACGCCTTGTCCATACAGTTATAGATCTGCACGGCTCGTTCGATTCTTTCCGCCGGAGTTTTTTTCGCCACATCATCCCATTCCTGTGCACACCCCAATTTCCCCAGCACATTACTGTCCCATATAGGTCTTGTGGGATCTACAACTGCGATCAACTTACTTGAAAAGGACACCTCTATTTTTCCGTTCACATTATATAGGGCTTTTAAAATGCACTCAAAAGGACGTTCTTCTTTGGCCTGCTCTAGAAGTAGTTCATAATACCTTTCATACCACGCACTACTTCTCTGCCGAATGCGAAAGAATGCATTAAACTTCTTTTGGAAGTCTTTGTCGGCAATAAAGCCCGTTTGCTGCACAGCTTCTACAATAGCAAGATAATCATCAATTTTTAGCGCAGCTGCAAACATATTCTCTATAAACTCTTGCGAATCGATCTTGATCACAACGTCCCTCATTTGGCTCCTCCGTGGTTTTATATCAGCTAAGTTCCTTCTTGCAGCTGCCGCTCCTATTTAAAAGCAGTCTCGGCCGCCTGTAGAGCCTCTTGATATGTGAGGCCAAAGCTACTGGGGAAGTCTTCATCCTCAAAAAAAGATTTAAGCACAGCATCAAGTCCCTGTTGTTCGACGAGATAGTCGACGATAAGCATTGCTTGATAATAGGATAATTCATTACCGTTCTGTTCATCGAAGTTCCCCCCGAAAAGTGCATTTCGCCGCTCACCGCAGGAGACAACAATCGGCCGAAAATCATTTGCCCCCACATCTTCAGCAGCCTGGCGGAATAGTCCCAGTGCGCGGTAATATGTCAGAGGATCATAGCGTTCTTGAAACCAGTGCGCGTGATAATAATCGGCAAGTTGGAGCGCGATGGTCTTGCTCGGGCTATCCGCAATTTTGTTATAGTCAAGTGTCAGCAGTGCATAGTAATTATCACCCTCAAACGTCTGCCCCGTCAAACAGGATAGATACGTTGCCATTCCCTCCTGAGTCCATGCTGGGTCTTTTTCGGCCTCACGTTCCAGAAGAAAATGTATTGTTTCGTGTAGCCAGTCCATCGGGCGGGCTACAGTCACAATACCGACATGTTGTTCCTGACTCTCACCAGTAGAGGTAAAACTCGTTGTCATCGGCAACGCCCACTGTGCGCGGATACGCTCGTAAACAGACGGAGCATCTTCAGCAAGATGAGCATTTAACGCTTGCATTCCTTCCGCATACTGTGACACCGCTCTCCAGACTTCCTCCGGCGTTGAAAAGTTGTGTATGGGAAGGAAGTTATATTGATGCACACCATGGTGCATAATTAAGGGATACAGATAGCTTTGCCGATAGGTTGTATCTTCAAGAAAGTCCGTACCGTAGAGGTTGCGATACTCGGTAGCAACACCAATCGTGCGCAGCCATTCATTACGGTCATTTTCCGAAAAGGGAGACGCAATCACACGGCTTAAACCACCATTCTCCAACAGATATCCGATAAATTCCCCTGCCGTACTCTCGGACACTTCCACTGTTTCGCTGTCGGTGAAATCAGTTATGAAGTATGCCGCAAACAGGGAAAGCACCGATATGTGGTTTGAATCTTCGTAGTATGTTTTTAGGTCAACGCCTGTATTTTCAACGCCAAAAATAGTACGGGCTAACCCAACAAGCGTACCGTAGTCGTGCAGGTCATATAGTTCCTCTAAAAGTCTCTCTCGGTAAGCGCCGCTCTGCACCTCTTGAATCGAGCAATACCATTCGTTAGCATCCGCGTAGTAGCTTGCAGTCGCTGAATCTGCAATACACATTGAAACTTCTGCTCCGCTACAGCCAGTCCGCTGCACAGCCTTTTTTACATCCGTGTTAAACTTCTGAAGGATCTCGCTGCCAATTTTCTCGGAATATGAGGATACTTGTATATATAACGTGCCATACTCAGATGTGAGCTGTACAGTTTCAAATGGGAAGGCTTCCTGTGCATCCTCCGCAGTTTTCCCTGCGCATCCCAATGAAAACAGCATTAAAAAACAGACAACTTCCACAATTAAGAGGCGGCGCATCCACGCGGCATACGGATCAGGAATCTTCATGTGCATTTTGGCCCTCCTTGTCGTTAAGCAGCAAAATTCGCCTATTGTGGAATTTCCTCTTTGTTGAATACTTTCTCAATTCAAAATTAGCTTCTACTACTTCTAAAATTGGTCAACTTAGTCAGCCTTTCTCTTTCACTAACGCCAGTTCTCACCATTCCAACGCAAATCACTCTGTATCAAACTGCAATTTCTCCTGTGATGCCTATAAACCGTCAAATGCATCCGTTATTTCCTCGCCTCTGGCCTATTCTTCAACGGCGACCAGCTTCTCATATACACCCGTCAAGTTCTTATTCACGCGCTTACATCCTTGTTTTCGTATTGTCTCATAAATTACTACCACCGTCAACAACGATAAGCGGCAATGTCTCAAACAGCTCCCATGCCACGCAGCAACCCCCACCGCCGTACCCACCGCCAGCAGCGAACAAATAAGCTGCCGCGCTGTCAGACCGAAGTAGACAGTCTCCTTGTAGCTGCGAATTTCTTTGTTGATTTTGATTTCCATGTGTTTCCTCCTTTTGGGCAAAAGAAAAGCACCGGAAACCGGTGCTTTTCTTCGTTGTTATCTTAATGAGTAAGATGTTGTCAGAGTGCAAACTCATATAAAAGGAATTTCCTCGGTATTCCGATGTCCGCATATGTGATTTCGACAGTATCTACATAGGCAAATCCAAACGACATATACATTTTCTGTGGAATATCATTTCCCTCTATGCAGTCAAGGCGAATGGATTTCAGCCCTCTTTCTCTTGCGGTATCGATTGCGTGCTGCACCAATTGCTTGGAATACCCGCGACCGCCATATTCGGGAAGCACTCGCAGAGCATGGAGAACGACCATCTCTTTGTCTTCCGCATCTGTCAGCCATCGAACTGTGTGGTAAGCCTCATCGCAGTCATGATTCATGATATACGCGGCAACGATTTGGCCATCTTCTATGCCGATAAACTGATCCTTCTCTGCAATCGCATTTTTGACCATTTCGTCCGAGGGAAAGCCTCCCTTATCGCCTTCCGGCAGAAAGTCCTTTTCTCCCAGAACCTCACACATACGGTCATAAAACTGCCGTAGTTCCCGAAAATCTTTTTCCTCCGCACATCTGATTAACACGATGACAAGCCCTTTCGTATATCAATTTACCTTTTTCTAATTGTACTACTCAGCAGAATCGTTTGCAACCCAAAGATACGGCGCTTTTCCTGCTAATACCAAGGCAGAAATTAGCAAGAAAGTATAGGGCGATATTTTCTCACATTCCAAACATCTCCCGTACCACACGGTCGGCACCCTTCACCAAACCCACGAGCACCAGCATATTGAAGATGACCTCGCCCAGATAGCCCCACACCTGCGTAACCACCGAGCCGCCGCCCAGCACCACCGTATCGCTGGCGGCGAAGGCCGAGAACACGATGCAGGCCAGCACGATCACCGCGCCCTCCAGACACACGCCCATATAGCTTCTCAGAAAGGCACGTCCCATTTGGGACGTGCCTTCTCCCGCAAAGGACGCCAATGCCACCGGCGACAGCGCGGCATACAGGTACAGCTTGAAAAACCGGCCATATACGGTGAGGATCATCAGAAATGCCAGCACCGTGATAAGCAGACAGCCCAGCAACGTCACCAGCCACAGCGGGATACTGGCGAGGAAGCCCACATCCTCAATGGCCGATGCCATCTCCGCAGGCAGCGACACCGTTGCTCCGTCGATGCCGCCCACGCTGCCGGCAGCAGAGGAGATGATACCGGCGCAGACCGCGAAAATATCCACCATCAAGTCGATGCCGTAAGTGACAGCCAGCTTCGCCATGACAAAGTAGATAAAATGCCGCAGGACGTGTTCAGGCCGCTGGAAGTCCCTAAAGCTGGCGCTGCTGCGAAAGATGCCGATGGCCAGAAACAACACCAGCAGACCGTAACCAATGCCCTGCATGGCTCCGTTGACGGTCTGAATCGTCTGCCAGATGGTGCCGCCCTTGAACGCCTGTGGCGATTGGGTCAGCAGCGACCACATCTCCGTTAGCTTGTCGTTCCATACGCCGAAGGCATAGTTGAGATTGTCAATGATCCAGTTGTTGTCCATAGCTTACACCGCGCCGATCAGCGTCAGAATCTCCTTGGCAAAGGCGATAAGCAGACCACCGAACAGACACAACAGGCCCTGCGTCCGCTGGCTGGCGTCGTGGCTCTGGATGCTCATGCCCACCTGCACGATACCCCAGCCAAGGATAATAATACCGATGGCCTTGATAATGGAGAAAATAAAATCAGACAGATTGTTGACGATGGTCAGCGGATCACCGCCGGTGGCATAGGCGGTGGTAGTAGCGCACAAGGCGGTCAATGCACCCACGCAGACGTTCCTTATAATTGTTTTTGCTTTCTTCATGTTCGTCCTCCAAAAATGTATAGTCGTCCAATGTGCGGAACTCATAGGGCAGATCGGGCAGCGAGTAGTCCGGCACAGGCAGCGGGTTATGGATATAAGGCTTTGCCTCTCCGTCTGCTGTGCGGCGCACATTGGGATGCTTTTTGATGTCGTATTTCTTGTCCCGCACCGGCTTCTCGCCGCGGATAAACAACAGAGCATCTTTCGTGGGCAGCATCCGTATCTCGTCCGGCGTCATCAGGTCACGCCCCGTCTGCTGATAGTTGACGGAGCTGGAGCCGCTGCGCCCCTTTGTCTGTCCACGAGTGCGGGTATGCACCGTTTCTTTCCCCAGCAGCTTCGACACGAATTCCAGCGACGTGGGTTCGTTGCCGCCGCCGAGAAACAGGAGGGTATCACAGTTGCCGATGATACCCTCCCACTCGTCCTTATACAGTGCCTTTATGCTCTGAATATTCTGCACGATGATGTTGATGCCGATATTATAGCTGCGGCAGGTAGCCAACACCTTGGGATAGCTGTCGGGCTGGGCAACGTTGGCCCACTCATCCTGTATCACGCGGACAGGCACAGGCAGCCTCCCGTTATACCGCTCGTCCGCCCGCAGATAGAGCTGTTGAAAGCACTGGGTCAGCAGCATACTGACCAGATAGTTCATGCTGCCGTCGTTGACGGGAATAACGCAAAAGATCGCGCGCTTACGCTCACCCAGCGACGGGAAGTCCATCTCGTCGGTCTGCATCATGGCGGCATACTGCGGAAAGATAAACGCCGCCAGCCGCACGGAGGCGGTCACAAGAATGCTCTTGGCAGTCTTTCCCGCCGCCTGTTTGTAAACCTTATATTCCCGCACCGCTACATGGGTCGGGTCGCGCTCCTCCAGCGATTGGAACAGCAGATCCAACGGGCTTTGGTACTGGTCATCCTCCTCCATCACCCGCGCACACTCCAGCATGAACATCAGCATTTCAAAATTCTGTTCGTCCTTGGGCGCTTCACTGAGCAGATACAGCATCAGCGCGGAATCCAGCGCGATCTCCGCCTTCTCCCAAAAGGGGTCGTTGGATGCGCCCTTTGGCGGCGTGGTGTTTTTCACCAGGTTGTCCATCAGCTTCAACACATCCGGCTCGTCCCGAATATAAGTGAACGGGTTGTAGCCGTCCGACTGGTTGGGGTGGATAAGGTCGAACACTTTGATGTCGTATCCTTCTTCCTTCAGCAGATAGCCGGTACTGCGCAGCATCTCTCCCTTGGGGTCAACGATCAGATAGGAGCAGTTGACGCTCATAATACCGGGCTTGCAGAAAAAGCGGGTCTTGCCGGAACCGCTGCCGCCCACCACCAAGATATTGAGGTTGCGCTGGTGCTTATAGCCGTCCAGCCCGATGGAGACGTGCTTTGTCAGGATAACGTTCTTACCGTTTGGATCTGCGTACTGCTTGTTCAGTTCACGGGCATTGCCCCATCTGGCAGAGCCGTATTCCTCACCTGGGCGGCGGTTCTCGCGGTCAGAATAGTAAAGCGTCACCGCCAGTCCATAGCACACCAGCACGCCCAGGATGCACCTCGGTGTATGCGCTGTCCACCGCAGCAGGTCGGGCCGTCCCAGTAGTAGGCCAAAACGTTCCACGAGCGCAAATAGATTTGTTCCCGATTTATAAGCGCAGGCCAGCACGATTGCCATATAAATGACCGGCACAGCGAGAACAGTCCATACCACAGGGTTTATCTTTTTCATGGCATTACCCTCTCGCAGTACACCACATACCGCTGCTTGCCCCCGCTGGCATAGGGGTGGCAGGTGAGCAGCGTCAGCAGGTCGCGGTCTGACTGTATCTTGATCTTATCCACTTCATGCGGCTGGATGATCTGAATGTCGGCCACGGTGTAGGTCAGTGTCTCCCATAGGTTCGTCAGCGTAACAGTATCGCCTACCTGCAAACGGTCGATGTGCCGGAAGTAATCCGCACCTTTCCACCCACGATGTCCTGCAATAACGCTGTTGGTATTGTCGCCGCCAATAGGGGCGGAGGTATTGCCCAGCACCGCCGCACCTGCGGCAAGGTGAGCATCGGATGCGCCCAGATAGACGGGCATGGTCAATTCCATAGCCGGTATCTCCAACACGCCCATGATCTCATCCTCGATGCCGTAGGTGGTCAAGTCAGCGGCAGGCGCTTCGCAGGCTTCCAAATCAACAAGACCGGATTGCCTTTCGACGTAGATGCGCTGATTGTAGGCTTGCAGGTCTGCCAACAGTTCGGGGTACAGCTTCTCCGTCTCATTACGCTCGGCCAAGAACTCCTGCACCGCAGTTTCGGCGCTGCTCTGGAGTCTGTGTCCCATAAACACCGGCCACAGCATGACGCAGACACCCGCCACGGCCAACAGCAGCGCCAGTACAAGGGATGTCCTACGCATGGCGCACCCTCCTCACCAAAAAGTAAGCACCACCGACCACAGACACCGTGCCAATGCCGACGGCAAGGCCAGTGAGGTAGTGCTGCGTCCACGAGGATGCCGTTTTTTGCGTTTCGGCGGCTACGGCGTCCTGCTCTGACGTATACGGCACCCGATGCCCTCGCACCAGCAGTCGGTGGGTGTTGACCCCGAACGGTGTGCAAGTCACCAGCGTTACATAGTCCTTGCCTTTCTCAATTTGCAGCAGAGATGTATCTGTCGGCACCACTGTGTTGATGCTGTCCACTTCGTAGACCAGTGTGTCACCCAAAACGTGGATATAAAAGATGTCACCTTTTTCGAGTTGGTCGATGTCCGAAAACAGCTTGGATGAGGCCATACCGCTGTGTGCCGACAGCACCGCGTGGGTGCTGCTGCCGCCCACCGGCAAGGAAGCTCCTACTACATGGCCTACGGCACGCTCCAATGTGTCCGCGTCCGTGCCATGCTGCACCGGCAGGTATACGCTGATTTTGGGAATGTCCACATACGCCATGACGCCGCCCACCGTGAGCTGCTCCGCATACGGCAAGGGAGGGGCGGAAGCCCCTCCCGCTGTGATGGCCGCTGTGCCGGACAGCATAGCGTTGTATTGCTCCGCGGCCTGCCGCTGGGCGGTCAGTTCGACGTCATCGGTGTCCTCAATGGCGGCGGTATAAGTGGTTTCCACATCCGAATGATATTTCTCGCTTACCAGCTCACCGATCAGCGGATAGAGAAGTAGTCCCGCCGCCATAACGCCGCAAGCCGCCGCCAGTAGCCAGCGTTTCACTGCTCGCTCTTGTGCTTACGGGACTTGACGACAATGAACGCCGCCGCGCCCAGCAGCAGGACGCCGCCCACCGTATACATCCAAACGCCATAACCGCCCGTCTTAGGCAGGTCGAAGCCGGGGTTATTGATGATACGCAGCGGCACGACAGCGTTTGCGTCCTTCATGCTCACCGGCTCACCGTTGACGGTGGCGGAGGCGGTCAGCAGGGCCGCACCGCACCGTTCACAGATGCCATCCTCCTTGGTGGCAACTACGACCTTCACGGGATCGCGGAGCAGCACATACCCCTTATCAGTGGCAACCTCGGTCAGTGTGTAGGTATCATCCTCAATGCCGCGGAGAACGATATGCCCCTTGAGGTTGGGGATCAGCATGGTGGCCTCGGACTTATTGGATGTGAAGCCGGTAACATTGTAGACTTCGCCCTCTATGTTGGCCTTGATATAGTGGCCGTCCGTATCGTTGTAGGCGATAAACTTCACCTTTCCGAAAGTGCCGTTGTTGTCGCTGAACTGTTTGATAAGGTCAATGGCATAGACATAGACGTGGCAGCAATCCTCCAGTGTGTCATAGTAAGTCGTGTTGGTGCGCTTCCACGTCAGCTCGACCTCGTTGGGGTTGTCGGTATCGCCCATCTGAGCATCTGCGGTCAGCGTCGCGGCGTAGGTGATACGCATGGTGCAGTCGGAGTACCCGCGCTTCATGCTGTCGGTATACACGGTGGCCGCTTCGTTAATCTCGCTCAGGCCGGTGTCGGTCATGCGGATGGTCATAGTGTTCTGTGCGTCATCATAGGCCACGGTGAACTTGCCGGAATCCTCGGCCCATGTGGTGATCTTGTCGGTGCAGGCAGTGTCGCGGAAGAACTCGATAACCACATCCTGTTTGTTGTACTTGATGCCCTTGCTCATGGTGTCCACATATGTGTACTCGCTGAGAGAGGAAGCCTTGGACGTGATGGTGGGCAGGGTGCTGATGATCTGATAGTCCACCGTGTCACCGATAGAGGCGGATGCAGTATGCTCGTAACCGTCCTCGATGTCGGTCAGGCTGCCGGTGTTCTTGCCGGTGGAGTTCTTTGCTTCGCGCACAGTCTTATCCAACGTGGGATTGCCAGTCTGGTTCTTGGGGTACACGGTCACATCGTAATTCCATGCCGCGCCATCGATGGTAGTCATGGGCAGAGATACGAAGAAGGGGTTGCAAGTAGAAGTCACGTTTTCAGGGACTCTGGTCTCTACCACCAGATACAATCCCTGCTCCATATCAGAAGCGGAGGTGTGTCCGGTGGTATCGGTCTCCGCCATAGCAACACCGCCGTTCTTCACAGCGGCCTCCAGAGCATTCTTGACAGTGGTGGCATTGGCAGTCAGCGCAGCGGCCAGCTTGTTGTTGAGCATATCGCTGGTGAAGTAGTTGATGCCGCCCGCGGTCTTGTGAGCGTCCGCGGCGGTCAGACCGATAGCGGACAGTACGGCATTGGAGCGTTCAGAACTGTCGAAGCCATACAGCACACCCACTTGACGCTGGCCGTCCGCCAATTCATTGTTCATGGTAATGTCGGCAATACGGAGGTATGTGAACTCCACGCCCTGAATGGCGTACTTGCTCAGCTTGTCGATAACCGCGTCGTCATGCAGACCGGTGGAAACGTAGGACTCCGCGTCCCACGCGCCATCGTTGCCGGCCTTGGTGATGTCATACTTGTAGATGCTCAGAGATGCTTTCTTGCCGGGGTCGATGGTAGGCGCAGAATCTATTGTGGCAAATGCCGTCGTCATCAGGCCGAAGGCCATGACTGCCGCCATCAGCAGTGCCAATACGCGATGGATCTTTTTCATATTCAGTTCGTCTCCTTTTTGATGTTAGATTTTTTGCAAAAATAAACACCCATGCAAAGCATGAGTGCTGCAAACAAGAAATCGGTTGTAAATCCCGTGCCGCCCGTGAACGGTAGGACGAATCCCGCATTGTTACAGGCGGTGATGGTAATATCGCGGTTGCTGCTGTCCAGCGTTCCCGTGAACAGCGGCTCGGTCAGCAGCGTGTACCCTGCTGGAGCCTTCACCTCGGTGATACGATACTGCACACCGATCTTGAGGTCGCTCCACTTGGCGCTGCCGGTATTATCGGTGGTCAATTTGCCAACCTCCGTCCATGTCTTGCCGTCTGCGGAAGTCTCCAGCAGCAGTTCCGCACCTGCAAGAGGTGCGCCTGTCGCATCCACCTTGCGGACAGTGATGCTGCCTTTCGCCAGCGCGTTCGTCCGCTTTTGCGTAATGTTCAGGGCAGTTGCCGTGATGGTCACGGTGTATTTCTTCCCATCCACCACATAGCCAGAGGGAGCGCTGATCTCCTGATAGCTATACTTTCCCTGCGGCAGATCCTTGAACACCGCTTTACCGTCCGCGCCGGTGATGGCGTCCGCCACCTTTTTGCCAGCACTGCCGTATAGCCGGTATGTCACACCCGCCAGCGCCTTGCCGGTATCGGCATCCACCTTGTTGATGGTCAGACTGCCTTTTGCCCGCGCATTCGTCCGCTTCGCCGTAATGTTCAGTGCCGTGGCAGAAATGGTAATCTGATACTTGGTTTTGTCTACCACATAGCCGCTGGGAGCACTGATTTCCTGATAGCTGTACTTGCCCTGCGTCAAATCCTTGAACACGGCCTTACCATCTGCACCGGTGGTCATGTCAGCCACCTTTTTACCATTGGCATCAAATAGCCGGTAGGTCACGCCCGCCAGCGATTTACCAGTCTCCGCATCGACCTTATTGATGGTCAGGCTGCCTTTCTCCTCCACGGCTTTGATTTTAATATAAGCCTTCACGGGATCGCGCCCCACGCCGGTGTAACCGGCCAGCGCCTGATACCGCCCAAACCGGTCATACCAACAGACTACTGCTCTGTCCGGATTGATCTCATACGCGCTGCCGGTAGCAGAGTAGGTCTTTTCCGTGGTCAGAGTCTTGGCCGCCGCAGCTGTGGCCGTGATGGTCAATTTGTTGCCCCGCTGTGTAAAGGTGATGCCGCTTCCGTTATTTGCGCCGAAATTGTAGTCACCCAGCACCTCGTTATCGTCTGTGACCGTGGCCGTATAGCTGCCCGCTGCGTTCTTCTTCAGTTCGATGGTGTCGCACCAGCGCGGCGTAAACGCCGAAAAGCTGGGGATCATCGTGGCCGCCTGCATTGCCGCTGTTAGCTTGTCATACCACAGGTCATAGGTGGGATAGCGGCTCTTTGATACACAGTTATAGAACGGGCTGGCACCCCAGTCCTCGTAGGAATAGGCACTGCGGTACTTGCAGATCAGCTCCCAGATGACGGTCTGCGTAGCGGCCCATTTCTCCGCTTTGATGATGGTACTGGTGTTTTTGTCACCGGACGCCGTACCGTAGTCCACACTGGGGTAGCCGAGGGACATTGCCAGCGCGATACCGCTCTGCACGGACGCCGGCAGGTTATACCAACTGGCGCTGGAGCCCTCTCTGTAAGTGCCGCTGTCATCCGAATGGACGCCCGGTTCGATGCAGTAGGCCACTGCGCCATCCGCATATTTCATGTGGTAGAGCGCGCTGCCACTGCCCAGGCTGCTGGTGGCCGTGATGGTCATGGTCGTAATAGCGGGCGTTGTGCTTTTACTGTAATCGTACTGGTCAAAGGTGATCTGACTGGAGTAGACGTAGGCCCTATAATCTACGGTTACTGAGGTAGCATAGGCCGTCACCGCCAGTGCCGTCGTCATCATCAGTGCCAGCACAAGCCCCACCAGTCTTTTATAATACTTCATGTTTCCTCCTCATCGGGGTATAAGTTGACCCCCTCCGTTCTCGGAGGGGGCCGTGTATGAAATGATCGACTTAGCCATCGTACAGGACGTAGATGAGCAGACTGCTGCCGCCGTCCTCCACGATGCACACGTTGCAGCGGAGACCCGCGTCGGCCAGCGTGTCCACACCCGCCTGCATCATGAGCTGTTGGAAGGTGTAGTCCACCATATCCCGCGCCTTGGCCTCCAATGTCTCCTGCGAAGCATCTGCCGCTACCGATGCAGGGAAGCGGTATGCACTGTTGCCCAGTGTCAGGCCACTGTCCGTGGTGACGCCGTACTGTGCGGCAGCATAAGCGTTGGCCGCCTCGACAGCCGCTTGACAATCTGCCGGTTCATACTCCGGCTCAGGTTCGGGTTCGGGTTCGGGGGCGGGTGTAGGTTCCGGCTCCTGTACCGGCGCAGGCGTAGGTTCGGGTTCAGTCGGTGCAGGCTCCGGCTGCGGTGCAGGGATCTCCGCCTGTTCAGGGACAGTCGGCTGCTCCGGCACGTCGGGCTGTTTCTCACCGGTGGGTGTAGGCGGCGTTTCCTCCGTCTTGCCGGAGGGTGTCTCTGTGTCCTCGACGGGTTTCGGAGTCTCCTCACCGCCTGTGGGCTTGGCCTCCTCAGTATTCTCCTCAGCGAGCAGGCTCTCGACATCGTCCTGCGTCTTGTCCTCCACGGGTGCGATAGCCTGCGCCGCGCTCTGCACCGCTGCCACCGGCAGCATCGTCGATGCGGAATTGCTCCCCATCTGCCCACAGGCCGTGAGCAGCAGGAGCGTCCCCATCATCAGGGTCATGAGTTTCTTTTTCACGATAGTATCATCCTCTCTTTTAAGATAGTACCATTATGTGTCCACGGCTATTTGCCGTCAAATTTTTACCTATCGCTCCATGTCCTGCTCCTGCTTTTTCTCCTGCTGCTGCGGCGCAAGGCCACGCTGGATGCTGGCGCGCTGCGCGGCGAAGGTCTGCTGGAAGTTCGCCAGAACGCTGGTTCTGTCCCGTGCTTCCATTCCGTCGAACATCTCCACCAGGTCTGTGACCTTGGGTTTGTCGCAGGGTACGCCATAGCTGCGGCACAGCATATAGCTGACACTGTCCGCGCTTAATGCACAGCTCTCCCGGCTGTAATATGGGAAATTACCGTGGTCATGGATGCCTGCGTGGACGACCTCCCGACTCAGCGCACGGAACGCCGCGCTGTCCGAAATATACCCGCTGACGATGATCTGCTGCTGATTGGGGTCATACAACGCATCCTGTCCACGGGCATCGCCGGTCACAACAGGGACAGGCGACACCATCAGAAGCTGGTACAGCGCCTTGCTCATAGCATCGCTGCCATCCACCAGCTGGCTTTTTGTCGGCTGACCGCGCCCGGTGGTCTGAGAGATGTCGAACACGCGCCCCACCTTGTAGCCGCGATACTGCCGCCCGTCCCTGACGTAGGTATCGCCCACGCGGATCTTCATGCCCACTTCCTCCCGCATGACGTTACGGTTCAGACCATTCCAGCCCTTCACACTGTTGAACACCGTCACCTCCGGGTTCTGCTCCATCGCCAGCAGCACATTGGACGCGCTGAAACGCGGATTGTCCGCCTGCACATCCAGATAGTGCAGGAAGGCGCCGGTGCTTTCGGTCACACGGAGGGCGGCAGCGTCATTCATGTCATTGAGGCTGTCACGCTCATCCGCCTTTCTCTGCTTCCACTCCTCGGTCTGCTGCTCCTTCTGCCGGATCAGTTCACTCAAATTTGCCATAATTTCCTCCTTATTTTATCTGTTCATTTTCCTGCACAAGGACGGCTTTTGCCTGCCGCGCCATCTGCTCAGATACCTTCTTCAGCTCCAGCATTTTCGCCCGCACAGACGGTTTATCCATCTCGGTAGACGTTTTGACACCATTCCCGCGCTCCCTGAAGCTGCTCTCTGACCGAGCGCGGGGGGTCGCTTTTTTTGCCGGCACATCCTCCCGTACCGGCGCGGGATACCCCATCCGTTCAAAAATGCGGTTGATCTGTTGGGCATCCTTGGCCTTGGCCATGACCTCCACCGTGCCGGTCTTTTCCACGCGATTGATGATGGGGTAAAACAAAACGCCGTAGCGCTTGCTCTCCATCTGGAATCCTTTCAGATCCTCCTGCTTGACGGAAAAGATGGTCAGTTCCTCGCCATCCTGGATCAGCCGCTTCAAGCCCGTCTTACCGGCCAGCTTGGGGTTATCCTTGGCCAGCGCCACCAACAGAGCCGCCAGATTTTTTGCTCCCAGCCCCGCCAGTTTGACGGCGCTCTCCGTGATTTGGATGCTCTCCTTCACCACCAGGTCGGCAGTCTCACCGCTGGTACTCATGCTTCCGCACCTCCTTCTTCATATCCTCCTGCCGTTCTTCCTCGGCCTGCTGCACCTGCTGGGATACCAAAGGCACATCCTCCAGTATCCTGCGGCACAGGGCAAGCTCCTTCCGCTTTTCCCGCAGGGCGGCGGTCTGGCGGTCGATCTCCGCGCTGCACTGCGCTTTGTACGCCTCATCTGCTGCATCTCTCCTTTCCCGATATAGTGGTCTTCTCTGCTGTTCGCCATCGTATATCTCCCGCTGGAGGACGGCGATTCGCTGCTCCAATTCCTCCGCCGTGGTCAGGCCGTTCGCCCACAGATACCGAAACTGTCGGTCATACCGCTGTAAGCGGATGACCTCCTGCCGCATGGAAAAAGGGACACGTCGGAAGTGCTTCTTCCGGTGTGTCCCTCGCAGCAGGTACAGGTATCTGAGATAAAGTGCCTGAAACCCCGTGATCTTCTTTTTCGGCCCGGTAGGGTGCTTTCCCTTGACGCGGTAGCGCTTACCCGTGCGTGTCATGGCAGGCACGGTCTGTGCGCCGCCCTCCCGCTGACCGGCCAGCCGTCTGCGGATGTCCTGTTCCGTGTACCCGTCTCCCAGGCCATCCAGCCGGATTACCCGCTTGCCGCCCGGCGGCAGCACGGTCACATATTTGCGGTCAGGCCGGTTTTGTACCGCATACCCCTCCCGCCGCAGGAGCATCAGAAACGTCTCGTATGTGTATGCTTCTCCGATGATGCGGTCAATGTCAGCGCGAATGGTGCTGCGGATCGTGGGCTTGCCGTTCTGCTCCGCCTTCCATTCGGCGTAGTGCTTTCCTCTGCCCTGCGGCGCGATAGTGGACAGGTCATTCTCCCTGCACAGGGCATCTGATACGCCCCGCACATCAAAATAGTAGCTGCCGTGACTGCTGTGGTATTTTTTGCCGTCTACGAAGGACACGGAGTTCACCACCACATGATTGTGCAGGTGCGCCTTATCCAGGTGTGTGCCGACGACCACCTCATAGCGGTCTCCAAACAAGCGCTGGGCAAATGCCACGCCGATGGTGTGGGCCTGCTCCGGCGTCACCTCACCCGGTGCAAAGGACTGGATGAAGTGATACCCCACCACGCCGCCCAGCTTGCCAAATCGCCGCTTTGTTGCCCGCATCTCGGCATAGGCCGTTTCACAGCTCTCGCAGTTAAGGGCAGATGTAAAGAAATGCTGTTCCGTTTTCTCTGGATTTGTGGCGTAAGTAATACCGGCATCCAGCGTGGTCTTTTCGCCGTTGACGGCATAGTTTATCCGCTTATCCAACCGGTCACGGATGGCGATGATCTTCGTGATGGCCATATCAGAGTTCTTTCACCGCCTGCCAGAGCATCTGCTGCATTGCCTTGATCTGCTCTATATCCTCCATGCGGGCAAAGCCGCTGGCATTGGCGACCTTGGCGATTTGGTTGATATTCGCAGCCATGCCGGACATCTGACGCAGCAGCTCTGCCAGTTCATCGGGCGGACGGGAACGCAGTTCCACACCTGTGATAAGCGCACGGATGAACGGCTCTATTGGCCGTCCTGCAATCATAGCCTGTTCTTTCAGATGCTTATGCTCCTGCTCGTTCAATCGAACCGAAATCTTGATCGCACGTTTTCTCAATGCTTTCTCCTCCTCTCTGCATGGGGGTCTTAGGGGGCTTGCCCCTCAACAAGCGCATTTGGACGGCCAAATGCTATGCTTGCCAGGACAGCGGCGCTCCGCGCCGCGTCCTGCAATACCTGCCGAAAAAAGAAATCAGCGGACTTCGCTGCGCTGCGCGTCACGTCGACACCGCAGCAGATCATTGTAGTCCTTTCCCCGCGCCGGTGGTCTGTCAATGACCTCATATCCTCCCAGCAGCCCCCTCAACGCCGCTGCTGTCGCCCGTCCCGGCTCGTCGTTGTCCAAACACAGCACAATGCGGGTGATGTGGGGTGCATCCTTCAGATACCGTGAAAGTGCCGGTGGGAGTTGCTGGCCTTTTTTCCCGACACCTCCCAGCGACAGCGTGTTTGCCTTGCGCCAGTCCTTTCCTCGCTGCTTCAGCAGCGTCAGATAGGAAAGGGCGTCAATGGCGCTTTCAAAGATACACAGCGTGGCACTGCCGCCCGGTGTCACTGGCACAGCAAAAGAGTATCGTTTGTCACTGCCAGCCACCTCGCCCACAAAACGCTTGTCTTGCAGCGTCCCCCGCTGCATGGCGTAGGCCGGTCTTTCGCCGAAAAAGCCTACAAACACGCAGTTGTGATGCTGCGCCGATTCATAGAGCAGGCCGTGCTTGATGCAGTGGTTGATGATCTCCGGGTCGATACCACGTCCACGCAGGTATGAAAAAACACGCCGGTTGTCGGCGTGTCTGTGTGGCAGAGAAAATGATTTTGTCGGGCAGACTTTCCGGCGCGGCGGTTCTGCCAAAGGTGCGCCGCCAGCGCTCAGAACGCGCTGCACCGCATCCGGCAGAGACAGCTTCCGCACAGTGGTCAGGTAGTCCAGCGCGTTACTGCCGCCGATGCCCCTTGACCACCAGTACCATTCCCCGTTGGAGATTTTCAGGCTGTCATGGCTTTTGGTGGCGTAAGTGTCGCCACCCACGCTGACCAGCTCTTCCGGTTCACGGCACCGCAGATAGGTCAGCAGATCCATCTCTCGGGCGCGGGCCAATTGCTCTGGTGGAATAAACGGTATAGGGCATCACCTCCTTTTTCCGTGATCATCTCCTGTTTTGCGTCTGTTGAAATAGGCAGAGAAAAAGACAGCGGGCTGCAATATAGCCCACTGCCTTTAGTTGCTTGGCTGCTTTGACATTAAATGCTGGCCGCAATCAAGGCATTGTCGCCTGACTTAAAACCGCATTGCTTCGCTATCCTCCAGACCGTGCTGGAAGAACATGATATAGTAGATGGGGATATAGATGATCTTTCCCTTCGTAGAGACCGTTCGCTCATTGGACACAACAAAGGCTTTCTGAATATGATAGTCTTCATTCTTCACGAAGTTGTTCAGCGCACTGTGGATGGTATAGTCCTTGCCAGACTTCACTTCAATAGGGACGGCGGATAATGTGGCGTAATCGTCGATGAGGTAATCCACCTCACCTTTATGGCGGTTATCATAATAGAACAGTTCGTAACCATGTGCGATAAGTTCACTGGCTACGACGCTTTCATAGACGGAGCCGAGATTGATGCTGGCTTCATCGTCCAGCACAGCTCGGATGTTATTGCCATAAAGGATGCCAGTCAGGATACCCACATCATTCAGGTACAGCTTCAGCAGATTTTTTCCGGTGGACTCGACCAGCGGGAATACCGGATTAGAGATGGCCTGCACATTGAGGGCAATGCCTGCACTGATCAGATACTCGAACTCGTCTTGATAATCTGCGAAGGTCTTTCCCTTCTTATCCTCTATGCTCTGTGCTACGACACGCTTTTTCTTATTCTCCATGTTGGAGGGGATCAGATCATAGATACGGCGGATCTTCAGCTTACGCTCCTCATCATACTTGGATGCGTCGGCGGCATAGTAATCATGGATCTCCTGTTGGATCTCACGGACGAGCTGAATGTTGTGGTTATCCAGATAGGAATTGACTGCGTCCGGCAGGCCGCCAACCAGCAGATATTTCCGAAAGTAGTCCATCATCTTGTTGTGGGTCGGCTCATCCAGCGCTTCCAGTCGCTCGAACTTCTTCCGCATGGCAGAGATGGCAAACTCGTTCAGCCCGTTGGCATAGAGAAATTCCTCAAAGTCCAGAGGAAACATCCGAACTTTGCGGATGCTGCCCATGGGAATCGATGTGGTCTGTGACAATGTCACTCCCAGCAAGGATCCGCTGGCGATATAGGTGAAGCGATCATCTTGGGATAGGAACTTCAGTAGAGTCAGTAGATGAGGGTATGCCTGGATCTCGTCGATAAAGATCAGCGTGTTGTCCTTCTGCTTCATTTTGCTGCCTTCCAGCATACTGACTTGTAGGTAGAAGTCCTCGACGGTTTTCGTTTCGGCGAATAGCCGAGGGCCGATGGAGTCCTCCACCATATTGATCTCGATGAAGTTTTCAAACAGTTTATGTCCCACATGTCGGATGATATAGGTTTTTCCGACCTGACGCGCACCGTCTATCAGAAGGATTTTCTTTGAATCGCTTTGCAGATGGTCTTCAATAAGAGATTCGATTTTCCGAAACAGCATCGTCGCCCCTCCTTGCAATGACTTTTCAATAGGATTATACACACCACAGAGAGCAACTTTTCAATATAATTATGTCAAAGCCGTTGTCACTTTTCAAAAATTCAGATGATAATTTTGTAGCAGTCAAGAAAAGTAGACACGGCACAGGGTTATTTTTCTGTATCTTTCCGCTTTTGCACGAATTTGGGTTCTTCGGTCAGGATGCGCTTTGAAAATGTATCGTTCTTCTGAAGATCGACCTTGGTCTGGCTGTATGGCACGACTGAAGCATACCGTTTCTGTGCCGCTCACAATGTTAGTACTTGCCGAACAGATAAGCTAGGACTTGCCAAGGATATATCGAATTGGTTTGTGAGGCATAAAAGCTGACCGCGTATGGACATAATCCCTCAATATGAAAAGCGACGCATGGTCATGACCATGTGCCGTCTTTTCTTGTATATGCCGGACTTTATACAGCCCACTTGATCTCTGCAGAGTCCTCGGTGACCTCTATCCGCTCGATAAACTGTGCGGCAACGATCTTCTTTTCTTCAAAGCTCAACTCGGAAAAGACAAGCTTATCCGGTATGGCCGGTCTCGATTTCTCGCGCTTGCGCGATGCAAGGATCTCCTCGCGCTCTTTCTCAAGGCGGGCAAGCGCACGCTGAAGGTAAGCACCGTTCAGGCTCTCATCGTTGGCAAACGCCTCCAGCAAGCGGTCTGCCTTGCGGTCTAAGGCGTCAAGCTTCTCTGCGTAGATATCCTTCCGAATCGGCTCGACCGGCTCGCTCGGCGGGCATTCTGCGAGAAGCCTTTCAATTTCCATAGCGACGGCATTTTCCAACTCGGTGAGATCGGTGCGGATATCGGCATCGCATTGGGAGAGGTTGTAGCGGCCAGAGCAGATCATGCGGCGAAGACCGTTTTTTCTTTGCTGTACAGTGATGCTGTAACCGCATTTGGCGCATTTCACCATGCCGCTCAGCCAACTGTGTGTACCCTTGCCCGCATTTCCGATCTGCGCATTGCGCGAGAGCTTGTCCTGACAACGCAGAAAGAGGTCGGAGGATACAACACCGGGACTGTTCAGCACTGCAAGGTGATGATCCTTGACGTCGGTGTATTTGCGGTCGTTTGCCTTGCGCTTACCGTACAGGAAAAGGCCGTGCTCTCCGTCAAACGCGCTTTCCTCAGACACAACCTTTACGCCGAGTGAGGCATAGTATAGACGCACCTGAGCATCCGCATTGACATAAACAGGCGTATGAAGAACCCGGGCGACGCTAACATTATCCCAAGTACTGCGCCGAACACAGGGGATTTTCTCCCGATTCAGCATACTGGCAACACTTTTGAGGCTGGCGTCTTCCTCTGCGTACTTCTCAAAAATGCGGCGGACGATCTCCATCTGCTCCTTGTTCGGGATTAGCGTTGGACTTCCTGTGCTTGTCCGTCCGTTGCGATACCCGTAAGGAGCAGGTCCACCGGGCCACGAGCCAAGCGCCGCCCGGCTGTCATAGTTGTCTTTCACGCGCTCTGCTGTCGTCTCGCGCTCCAGTTGGGCGAAAACCATGATGATATGGAGCATAGCTCGTCCCATAGGGGTTGAGGTGTCAAAGTTCTCTGTCACAGAAACAAACTCGACACTGTGCGCTTGCAACACATTCCAAAGCTGACCGAAGTCAGCAATGGAACGCGAGAAGCGATCGAGCCGATAGACATAGAGCTTGCTGATTTTGTCTGCCTTGATATCCTTGAGCAGCCGCTGAAAGTCGGGACGATCTGTGTTTTTCCCTGAGTAGCCCTGATCGCTGTACATGAGCAGCGACGAATTGCCAGAGGTCTGGGTACATAGGTCAAGCTGTCCCTTGATGGAAAGGCTGTTCTTCTTTTCGACGGACTGGCGTGCATAAGCGGCTTCGTGTCTCATCTTACGCACTCTCTTTTCCGGCAGTCTTCTTCTGCGCCATGAGCAAGGCTATGCAGGCGTTGCGAATGTCTTTAAGCTGTGCCGCACGTTCGTCCGGCGACTTGCTTTTGGGATGCGTGTGTTTGATTTCCATAGGGCAGGTCCCTCCTGCCTCCAACTTATGAGAAGCCGGTGAAGGAAATGCTACGATTTTATGATCGGACAAGGCCATATTAGATGGACTCCTTTCTTGTATGCGGACAAGAAAACACTGTGTAGGTGCATTAAAAGCCTACACAGTGTTCAGAGTCGCTCTGAAGGTTTTCCTTGCACAAACGAGAGCAATCGATTATACTGATATCATCGGCGCGGGAAATCCCGTTGTGTAGGTGGTGCTTCACCTTCGCAGGCGGCAGGGAGTTGCAGCTCTCTGCCGCCGCCGTGTTTTATTGTCCTTTTTATAAGCCTATCGGCTCTCTTGTTTGGCCACAAGCTCGTTGACGGTCGTACCGAACAACACGCTCAGCGCGTAGAAGTTATCGATGCTCGGCAGCGTCCGTCCCGCCTGCCAGTGATACACGGACTGAGGACACGCGAGGTTCAGGTACCGCTGCATGTCCAAAACCGTGTACCCTCTCTCGATCCGGCGGCAGAGGATGTTCTCCCCCGTCGCCTTCACATCGATCACCGGATAGGGCGTCATGCGCTGACGCCCTCCTCCGCCCATGTCCGCAGCACGAAGTGATACGGCGCTCCCGTGGGGTCGCACTGGCTGTTGAGCTGCTCCGCCAGACTGCACACCTCCTTCGGATGGCGCGCCCCGATGAGCACGCTCTCCTTCGCCGGAACGCCGTCCATCGCGCAGCCGTCCGCGTACAGGCGCAGCTGATAAAGATCCTCCGCCTTCGTGCCCTTTGCCTTCGCCTCATAGATGGTCATTCCATCGGTCTTGCTCACCAGCAGGTCGATCTTCCCCTGCAATCCGATCGTGCGGTAGGTACCCTCCTCGCGGCCGATGCGGAGCGTATCGCTCTCCGCCGCCTTCTTCTCCGCGAGCTTGCCAACAAGGCGGCTCTCCAGCGACTCGCGGGAGGTCTCCGGCTGCCTGACATTGGCGCGGATCCAGCGGAAGAGCGCCTGCGTGCGCGCGTCTCCCTCGACAAAGGCGTTCTTTGTCGTCTCCGTTGCGGGGAACGCGATGCCGTCCTCGCCGCGCAGGTCGATCTGCGCGAGGAAGCGGTTGCAGCTCGGGTGCAGCGCCCTTCCGAACACCTTGCTGTACAGGCCGCGCTCAATGCAGCGGCCGTTGATGCGGATCTCGAGGCCGGAGGAGGCCATGTTGCCCTTATAGTAGGTAGCATTCTCCTTATCCGCCTCAATGGTGCCGTAGCGGCAGCGGACGGTGAGCTTACCGCCGCCGAAGTCCGCCGCCGTCTCCGGCAGCTCTATCGGGTCTGCCTCCCAGAGGGGCTCAAGCGCCTCGAGCCGATGGCAGCTCTCATGCGCGTTCTGCTCGCGGCAGATGATGCCGATGGTGATGCGCCCCTCCGCAAGGATGGCTGCATAGGTGTAGGCGAGTTCCTCCTTGAGGTAGCCGCACAGCTGACGGAAGTCCGCCTTGGCGCGCTTCGTTGCGGGCTTGAGGCACTCAAGCTTCTCCTTGCCGCAGCGGACGCGGATGGTGGTGCCGGTCTCAAACAGAATGGTGCCGCTGCCCTGATGGACCTTTGCGCGCATCCTTCGGTCGATGGCGGCATAGGGCGCGGACACGCAGCGGTATCGGTCCGCCGCCGCATCCTCCTTGGTGCGGCTCTCAAGGAGCCACAGCTCGTCCTCCTCGCTGAGATAGGAAAGGGCGTTCTTCAGCCCGCAGCCGTGCTCATTGAGCGGCGTCTGCGCCCCGCCGCAGCCGGAGATGGTCAGCGCCGCGCCGAGGTCCGAGATGCCGGTGCCGCTGTCGCAGACGGAGATGTCTACATAGTCGCCGCCATCCGCGAGGCAGAGAATGACCTTGCCGCTGCCGCCGTTTGCCCTGATGGAGGAAATGGCGTTGTCCACCAGCTCCTCGATGGCCTGAGCAGGGGAGGTATAGTGGCCGCCAATGGCCTGAAACAGGGCGAAGCCGCTGGGGGTGTTGTCGAGCACCGTGTCGCCGATGCAGACGCCGGAGGGCTCATAGCTGTTCTCGGTGGCCATGGGGTTTGCGCTGTTGAAGAGGCTCTTAATGTTGTCAGTCGTATTCATGGATCGTATCTCCTAATTATTATAATATGGTTTATATTCGGCGCGGTCAGTTCCACGCCTGGGTGCCTTCCTCCGCCTGCAGTCCGAGATGGACGGCCAAAGCGTGACGGAGGGCAAAACGGTCGTAGGGCTCGTAGACGCAGCCGATGCGGCGGATGAGTGTCTTCCGGCGGATGGTCTTCACCTTCTCGCATAGAGCGCGGCTGGTGTGGTCAAGGCCCTGTTCCGAGACGAGCACATGCGTCGGGAGCTGCGTGCTCTCGCGGTCCGAGGTGAGAGGGATGACGGTGACGGCATCCGTATCGCCCTCTTGTGAGATGACGATGACGGGGCGGCAGTCATGCCTGCCGAGGCAGTCCCATGCCGTCCACATCTCGAACGGCTTGGTGGTCTTAGTGTTCATAGCAGGTTCTCCTTCGTGATCAGGAAGTGATGGGCAAGGGCTTTCAGGACGCCGTTGCGCTCCTTTGCCGGCCAGACATGGCCGAGTCCGCGGCCGAGACAGCTTGCGTGGATGGTCACCGGGTAGTCGCACAGAGCCATGTAGGTCTTGTCGTCTACGGTGACGAGCGCATGGCTGCCGGTCTGCCAGCCTTCGCCGGGCACATAGTGTCCGGTCGGGATGAGCGGGACGACGGTGACATAGTCATCGCAGCTGTTATCGTGCGAGACGGTGAGCGTCGGACGCGTTCCTCCGCAACCGCAGGTCTCCGGCAGAACAGCCATGCAGCAGAAAAATACAAGGCTGCGGTTAACGCGTACCCGGATTGGTGCTTTCTTCTCTTCTTCCGTGGTATATCTTTACCTCCTTTCCCCAAGCGGTAAGCAAAACAGCGTGCAGGCATTTCGCCTACACGCTGCTCCAAACCCGCTGAGGGTGCGGAAATCCGACGCCCGAGCGCACACAGAGGAAGTTTTATAGTAACCGTATCTTGCCAAATGGG
>OKSC01001408.1_pt1 | contig 23538 bp, 24 predicted proteins | sample 1601161 | NCBI WGS metagenome assembly OKSC01 (sample SAMEA3541552, study PRJEB24748) | human gut metagenome | biome: human gut; feature: human-associated habitat; material: faeces | place: China | collected 2012
CAATACAAAGGCTGGACAAGCTTGCACAAATGCGATATGTAATGGCAAGCAAAGACAGATATATTAAGCAATTAGAAATGGAAAACGAGTTGATGCGGGATTTTCTCTCGCTCACAGAAAGGAAGTGAAGGCATCCATAAAGTATCAAGTAATCTTTAAGCATAAGGACAAGTATAGCATAAACTCAATGCGCAAATTCTTTGGAGTATCTCGAAGTGGATATTATGCTTTTTTAAAGCGAATGGATACACCTGACAGAGATTTGTCATTAGCCGAAAAGATAAGAGAATGCCAGGAAGAAAGTCACAGAACATATGGCTATCGCAGAGTACATATATGGCTTGAAAGGCAAGGAATATACCGTAATCCTAAAACAGTGCTTCGTGTAATGCAAAAGTACAACTTGTTGTCTGTAGTTTTCAGAAGGAAATTTAAGTATGTATCTGAGCATTTACATAAATATCCTAATTTGCTTAACAGAGAGTTTAATGCCGAAAGACCGAATCAAAAATGGGTTACAGATATATCGTATATACCAACCAAAGAAGGAATGTGTTATCTTTCGGTAATTAGAGATTTGTATGATAACAGTATTGTTGCGTTTCAAATGTCAAAGGATATAACAGTTAAACTTGTGCTTGATACCATTAAAAAAGCGATGAAAAAAGAAAATGTCACTGCGGAGTTGCAGCTCCACAGTGACCAAGGCGCACAATATGTCTCACATGAATATTTTACGCTAACACAATCATACGGCATAACACCGTCAATGTCAAGGCGTGGTAACCCATATGACAATGCTTTAGCCGAAAATTTCTTTTCAATTCTCAAAACGGAATGTATCCACAGAGTTAAACTTTCCGGATATGACGAGGCTCGCCTCATCATATCCGAATACATCAACTTCTACAACAACTACCGTATTCAAACTAAAACAAAACTGACTCCGCTTGAAAAACGAAATCAGTTTGTTGCTTAATTTTTATTCTGCTACATCGAGTAGGGCCTTTTTATACTGTCTGCACAATTTGGGGCAGTTCACAACTGTGAAGGGTATTGTCATATCATATTAAAATGCTTTAGCATGTCCATAGTAGCAACAACTTGACTCGGTTTTAATTTCTCTCGGGATTATCGTCTTCTCTTTCGGGAATAATATTGTTCTCGGTCACAATGTTATTATTGTCTGATGTATTTTCAGAATAGTCTTTAATTTTGTTCGAAAGACTCTGTATTCGAAAATCAAATTGCGAAGTTTTGCTTTGTAATATATTTTTTGTCGAGGATATTTGTGCTTGAAAAGCAGATAATGACGGATTAATCGCATTTCAGAACTCTTGTTTTTTGTGTACGGCTTCCATTATTGCTTTATTTTCCTCCGTAAATGCTTGCGTTATCTTTGAGACATTGTCTATTATTGGTTTATAAGATTCCATGATTCCTTTTCGAAGAATTTTTATTTTTTCTGCAATATCTTTACATAAAGATTCTAGATAAGCGGCATTTTTTTCGGTAAAATCCTTGTCTTCTGTAATTTTTATTGCATTTAGCACGGCTTTATTTAAACATCTGATTCTTTTATCACATTCATCATAGTCTTGCTTATAGAAAAACTTGAAATGAGCAACTTTATTTCTATATAAACCAATGTCTTTAATTAGCTCCTCGATTTTTTCAATTTTTATCTTTTCGCTAAAGAATCTCTCCCAATCACTTTTAGGTGTGAATTTCAAGAATTTATTTCTCAGTTCTTCATCGGATAATGTGGATAAATCTGTGTTTTCCGAAAGGAATTTGTCTTTTTCCTTTTGGTCAATTTTTGTCCATGAAGGGCTAAACAATATCTTTCGTAAGCTGCCATAATCAAGTGCGTAGAAAAAAGTCTTTAATTGCTCAGTCTTCCTTGATTTTGCTCCACCTTTGGCTTTTATGTTCTTTTTTATTTCATCTTGATGTTCTTTAGTAATTGTTGCTTCATAATATTGCACGTCGAAATTAGCAATATAAATGTCAAACAGAAGCTTTCTTAAGTTTCGTTCCAAAGAGTTAAGCTTACCAAAGATTTTATTACAGTAATACTCGGAGATGGCGTCATATGAAATAATCGGTATGTAGTAATCGTCCATATCGTGATTTAATAGTAGTTCCTGTATATATTCAAGCCCTGTTATTGCCTGTGCTTTGCTTTTTCCATCAACAATGATATCAAGAAATGTAATTTTTTTAACTTTATTTATTATAAAAATAGCGGCACACTCAACAGAGCCAACATTAAAAGCCAATCTGTATTCTTTTTTGAAACGATTATTAGTGCTTTTATTTTCCGAAATATCCGGAAAGGCACTACGAATAAAGCAATAAACACTTTTCCCTAAGTCTAAGACAATAACATTTTCATCATTGTTCTTTTCCTGCTTAGCAGGTTTTTTATCTGGATTTTCCAAAAAAATGTAACTGCTCTGCAATTTCAACTTTTTCACCGCCTCTGTTAGACTTGTTTATATCATAGAATTGTAAACTTTTCAGGCTACGTGTTATTTATAATATCCATTTCTGAAACAGTAATATATATACCTTATATTAACTGTTTATTGTTATATGAATGTGAGCTTTGCCCTAACAGGATTTATTGGAAGTCGGATATGGCGTTTCATATCATATTAAAATGCTTCAGAGCATCAATAACAGCTTTCTCTTTTTCGGGAGGGCAGTTGGGGACTTTGCTGTTTTGGCTTTTGGGCTTGTTATATGCCTCGCCGACATCAAGTCCGCACTTGCGTTTGACCTGTGAAATGTTGAGAGTTGATACCTTTAAGCCGTGTTTTTTAAGAACGTAGGATTTAATCTCTTCGTAAGTCCCGTGGGTTTTTAACGAGCCAAGCTCAAGCTCTTCCGGTCTAACCTATATAACAACGTGCTTCTTGGTTGATATGTTCCTGACCAATAACGCAACAGTCTCCACATGCCTCGGGACAATAGCGTGAATAAAACGTCACATATCTACGCTGCCCACACGACCCTCGACGTCGAGAATATGCCGTTGATCAGTTGGGTCAGGACACCCGGATTGATTACATTGTCTCGGCAAACCGGAACATATCGAACTGTTGTCTTGTAGTTTCCACACAGCCGGAATCTTGTCCTCCTTATACAAGTCTGAAAAGACAATAATACAACCTCCCATTGTGACTCCCTCAAGAACATACGGAGATTCAATCGACTGCTTTAAATTACACAAACGAAAGAACGACCATGTGAGTCAAAACGGTTCGACATACAGCATGATCGTGAAATATAACTTATTCCTTTTTTCTCGTTGAAATCCCTCTCATTTTTTGTATGTAACGAACGATATGATTGTCTGCATCAGAATAATATGACCCTTCTGCTGTTGCACGCGAATACCCGACAAAGCACATATTAATCCAAGTGGCACACCCACATCCAAAATGATGAGAAATTGATTCCGATATTCTGTTCGCTCTTTTATCCCTTGAGAATAGCCGACGAAGATATAATTGAGCAAAAACATCAAGTTCAATATCACCTAACATTATAGCTCTTTTACTTCGCTGAATTCGCAACGAGATATGAGTTTCATCTAATTTCCGTGTTTTAGAATCCAGACCATTAGCAACAATCCTTCTTATTTGTTGCAAGTCAGAATCTGTAACATTTGGCGCATTTTCCGAAAAAGTCACATAACAAATCGGCATATTCAATCCCCCCTCTTTAGTTTAATCTCATATAGTATTCCAGTTTGATGATAGTGTGCCACTGTTTTCAATGCTTTTCCACCAAATTTAGAAGCAATCTTTTTGGCTGTGTCATTATCATTTCTAATTACGCCATAAACAACATCAATACCTTCTTCTCTGCATCTTTGGAAAAGATATGTTAATAGTTGTGTGCCTATACCTTTGGATATGAAATCCTTGCCTAAGAAAACAACATATTCGAGTTGCCCTTTCTGTTCATCTAACACTTGAAGCCCCATCTGCCCGATAAGTACTCCATGTCTAAATATGGCATGAACACCAAATCCGAATTTTTTATAATGACTTATTCGGAACTGAAGAAGAGTAGTGTAATACTCCTTGGACATACACTTTCTTTCCCAAGCAAAATTGGGGTCATCTTTTCCAAGTTCATATAGTGTCATACCGTCGTATATGGAAAATTCACGCCCAAAAATATCACCGATATTCCAGCCATCACTGTTTAATACATTTTTAGCACATTCAAAAAATCTATCATTTTTTTCTTTCGTATAAAAGCAAGGATAACCTGTACTATGCATTCTTGCAAGAAAAACTTCCGATTGTTCTCCCAATAAATAATAAGGTATAGTTTTAATATCTCTAATACTTCGCGGCCATTTTTCTGACCAAGCCACGCCATTCCATGCAAAATTCATGGATAATGCAAATTGACCATTTTTGGGATGAACCGTGCAACGTATTGATTCAGGAAAGAATTGTTTTATTAGGTCAGTCCATTTAAGCATTAAATTGACGGCAGCATATTTAATTGCCGATTCTGCTGCTTTGGCGTTATAATAATCCCATCGTGTTCGAAGTCCCTCTTTTATCTGATCTCTTGGTAGCTTAATAATGCTCCACGCCTCATTTTCATCCAAGTCACCCAATAGGGTTTTTGAATTCATGTTCCATTTAATCCCCTGCAAAAGAGATAAATAGGCAGGTGTTTTAGTATATTTTGTTCGTATTAATTCTTCAATATGAGCGGTAATTTTTGAAATATCCCCCTTATGATTTGCTCTATCAATCATTTCTTTCAAATCAATAATCGATACATCACCTTGAAAGTTTAATTTATTCCTATAATAGCGAATTCTCCATTGGTATTCTTCAACTTGAGTTTCTGAAACATAGAATATATCCTTATACAATCTTCCATCTGATAAAACTAAAGCATCCGCACCATATGGATGAACTTGATATAAAGTTTGTATTAGATTGTGAAGCCTGATCATAAAAGATATTTCGCTAAAATCAACACACTCAGCCCCATAAGGAACTCTAAAACGATTTTGGTCTTTAAATGGAAAACCCGGTAATACAAAAAGTAATCTATTTCGATTCTTTAGTAGAGGAAGAATATGAGTAATAAAATCAGCAAGTCGATTATTGCTCATATTTTTATTTGAACCAATTTGAGGATTGCACAATATTTTATATATACAGGTTGCCATTTCCTCATCTGAATCGTTTTTTGGCAATTCCACTTTAACAATGTTTTCCCATTCACTGCTTTGGGCGAACTCGGTCAAATACTCTTCTGATATTTTGATTTCGTTTTTAACAATAGGCGATAAATGTGCTGGAATTGCTGAGTCAAGTGTCACCGTTTCATCGCGAACAAATGCTTCAAAGGCTTCTTCCACCCAAGCATCATTTGGCAAATCTTCTTTTACCGTAAATGGTGACAAAATATATTCAACGGGACTTCTTGACATTGAAGCATATGGATCAAACTGAACAATGCGATTTGTGTGCAAGCCATAACTCCCTTCAAAACCCTCCCAGTACCGTTCGAGCTTAGATAGAGAGCTTTTATTACCAAACGGCTCAACAGCAGAATAGAGATCATTATCCATACAAGTTTCCTCCATCATAAACTTTCCACAAGTTTTGGATCTGCCGCTTAGGCGCTTTAGAAATCCAGTTCAAAAACTGCGAAGGGTAAAATGTGATGCTACATATTTGTATGTGTTCATTTATCCGCTCATGCATACATTCTAATAATATATTTCCACTATCATCGAGCAGTCGTTTAATACTATTCACAACAGAATTCCAGAGTCTTCCCATCGTCGAAAAATCTGTTGAATAGCTAATAAACGAAAATGTGTCTTCATTAAAACCATAATTTGCTGGTGATTTATCCCACAAGCCTGATAAACAATGAAGATTAATTGACTTATCTGAAAGCGATTCAACAATTAGATTAACTGTTTTTGAAACAAGCATCATTTCGTCTTCTTCGGACATATTAATAGCTTTCGCCATAACAATTGGCAACTCGCTCGCTCCATTTGGAAAACGATAACTTGATGAAAAGGAAGATGTCACTGTAAATACTTTCGGCAACATTGTTACAGTTAAAAACTCGGATAATTGAGAAGAGGGAGAGGGAGATAAATAAACTGCTGATCCAAATCCAGGATAGTCAACCATAAGTGGCTCAAGAACCTCATCGCCAATTCTTCGTGAGATAACTCGTGAGGAAATCTCTATAAATTGCGATGCAGTCAACTGTTCACGAATTATATTACAGATTTTACTCAGACTAACAAGTGATTCTTGTTCGATAATATCTAACTCACTGTTGAGTAAACTAATCTCCTCCAATATTTCAATCTTTTCTATATTGCCAATAAATCGATTGCCATTCTTATCAACAGCAGTTTTTCCCCAAACTCTAACTCGTTTTCCTTTTACTAAAGAGTTCTTGTTACAAAACGCTTTGGCGTTAGCAAAGCTTATTACTACGCTACCGGTCAAATCAGCTATTTCGATGCCAAACCGCTCTCTATAGGTCCATCTTTTTTGAATAATACCAGTCACGCAGACGCTTGTATCCTTTTTATAAAGGTTCAAGTTCTTGTTAAGCAAAGTAATATAATCTTTCATGAGCCATTTATTATCCTCCGTTAATCATCCATCCCTTTTTTGAATCACATATTCATATTCTATCAATAGTTTTGCATATTTCTTCAACATCGCGTTCAGATGTATAAAAATGCGGCGAAATACGAAAAATCAAAGTTGCATTTTTAGGGAAGAAAACTGGACAATCCCAATCACATATGATAGAAATAATAAACCCGCATTTTTCTAACATTTTTTTGACAGATTCCTCGCGTGAAACATCCTGCATATAAAACGATGATACTCCAGTTGTAGCTTCTATTTTTCCAACGAGTTGCAAGTTCTTGTTTTGATTGATATGTTTACGTATTTTGTTTGCCTTGATGAGAATCTCATGAGCAACTTTTTCTTCTCCATATACAAGATACTCAGAAATTGCATTTGTCAAAGCAAGAACCGATGCTGTACTCTTTTCCCATAATTCAAACTGTTTTGCATCTTCTCGAACTTTGATACCAGATATTTCCCCTTTCTCATTAAAAACCAAGTCGGATGATGCCAGATCGATTTGAGGAGAACGTATAGGACTACCCTTTTTTACATAAAGAATACCAGTTCCGCGGGGACCTCTAAGCCACTTCCGCCCAGCAGTCATATACGCTGTACATCCAATATCTTTGAGGTTTACCGGGATTTGTCCAACAGCTTGGCAACCATCAACAACGTAAATGACTCCATATTTTTTGGCAAGATGTCCTAATTCAATAACAGGATTAATAATTGATCCCTGCGCTGCGACATGGCTAACCGCCAAGACTGTTCCACCTGATTTGATTTCATTTTCGACATCATCAATGCTGAAGCAACCTTTTTCATCGCAAGGAATAACTTTAACAGAACATCCCGTTTTGTAAGCAATATCATAAATAGTTAAAAGATTTGTGCCATATTCGCTTGAAAGAGTTATTATTTTGTCTTTTGATGTGATGTTCAAACCATACATTATAAGGTTCCATCCGCGACTTGCACTATCGATAAATGCTATTTCCTCTGGAAACTCAGCATGAAGTAACTGTGCAGACTGACTATAGAACCGAGAAATATCGCTTGTTTTCTCGGCAGCAGCTTTATATGCACCTATTGACATTTCCAGTCGCATGTGATCAACAAGGGTGTTATATGTCCCTTGGCTCATCAGTCCAGCACCTGCGTTATTAAAATATTTAGTTTTCATGGCCGTCCTCCAAATCAAAAACCATCTCAGAAATTGCTTTGCCCAATTCACGAAGTTCCCAAACCGTAGGTTCAGAATTGTTATCTGTAATAATCCCACGAAGTTCCAAATCTCTTACGGCGTTGCGAAGTTCAATTTCAGGAACACCAACGCTAATGGATATATCAGTAGCTGACAAAACATTGTTGTGCACCGCTATTGCTTGAATTATTTGCATTTGAACGCTATTTAATCCTCTAATAGAATTGCTAAGTACAGTAAGCCTTCTTCGTTCTTCAACATCGGGTTTTGATATTAAAGATGCAATAATACTCGCAAAAAGAGCATCTAATTCGGGATCTGTATCTATCAATTGACGAAGCAACCTGATAATATCATCTGACAGAGATGCATCATTCGATAGTCTCTCAAGAACTTCTTCATCGCTTATGTTGGTTTGAGAAAACGCTCTATCTAAAGCCATCGCTATTCTTTGCTTTCTTCTCTCTGTCCATTGCTGTACTATTTGGTACGCAAGTTTAATTGCAGGAGTTGTTACACCACCTATAACTGCCCCTATGGGTCCCCCCATTGCAAAGCCGACAAGTGAACTTGCTGCTGTTATCGCAATCTCCGTAGATTGAGATTTAATACTATTGTCCATACTCTACCTCCATGTTTTTAATTCTTATGCATCTGTTCTTCATCAAACTATCTGTCGCACTCAATAACGCCAGCATAATCACACTCAATCGTCGCGCAGATCTTACCGAAAACTATTCTTCTACGTAGCTTAGTCGTCGTGGCTTGTGAAGATCGTGGTGAACCTGACATCTACAGTAGCCGAATATAGCATGTGACATCCAAATAATGTTTTATTTTTTCGGCGAACACACATACGTGATCTGAATATCGTAGCCCAGCTTGTCGAGCATCTCCACGAAGGTCTTGTTCACGATGCCGTCCTTCTTATTTATCAGCCTGCTGATGTACGGGGCCGAAGTCCCCACCATCTCCGCAAGCTGCGCCTGGGTGACGCGCTCCTCCAGACATTTGACCTTAACGTCTATATCAAAATCATTTTTTACCATAATGCACCTCGCTTTCGGTGAAACAAAATTGCACTGACAAGATAATTCATTGTACCACAAGATTATGAATTTTTCAACACAACACGCAGAAAAAGGCACCCGGAAAATTCCGAGTGCCTTATTGCTTCTGTGCCGCTACGCATCCACGTCTATCGCAAGGCCTGATTTGAACTCGACCGTGATCCTGTCATCGTGGATGGTGACCTTTTCTATCATGCTGCGGACAAGCGCCTCGCTGTATTCCGCCTCGCCGGTCTGTTCCTCAATGAAGCCAATCATGGCTTTGATCCTGTCGATTTCGTCCTTGCGGAGCGCCGCCTGCGTCAGAACGTTCTGCCGCCTTTCGCGGAGGGATACTATCCTTTCGCCAATCTCCTGGACGCGGGCTTCGTCCCTGCCGGCGTCGAGAAGGTCCATCTGGCTCTTGCGGATCATGCCGTCGATGACCTCGATCTCGTCATCGACGTCGCAACCGACAACGTTCTCTATGTTCTCCTTCAGAACCGGGATGATATCGTCCCTATTGGAGTAGGCCATGTTCACGGCGGACGCAATCGCGGCGTGCAGGTCTTCCTCCGGCACTGTCCTCGCGGAACACTCCTGTCCCGTCGTAAGCCTGCTGACGCACCGCCATACCACGGGCTTCTCGTTTCCGACGGACCATACGACCCGCCTGTAGATGTTGTCGCAGTGAGCGCAGATTACGTTTCCGGTAAGAGCGTATTTTGAACTGTAGACGCGCTTCTTGCCGCCTTTGTAAAGGGATGACCGCCTTGCGATCTCCTCCTGCACCAGAAGGAAGGTCTCCCTGTCGATGATGGCTTCGTGGCAGCCTTCCACATAGTATTTCGGCATCACGCCATCGTTCCGGCTGCGCTTTTTGTCAAGGACGCTGACAGTATAGGTCTTCTGAAGGAGAGCGTCACCGATGTATTTTTCATTGGTGAGTATCTGCTTGATGTTTGTCTCATGCCAGCGGGCGTGTTTCGCGCCGTTGAGAATGCCGTCAGCTTCAAGCCCGCGCCGTATCTTTACAAAACTTGCCCCTTCCAGATATTCGCGGTAAATGCGTCTGACTACCTCGGCTTCCTCCGGCACGATGACCAGCTTTCCGCTTTCGTCCTTCGTATAGCCGAGAAACCAGTTGTGGTTGACCTGGACCTTGCCCTGCTGATTGCGGAACTGGATGCCGAGCCGGACGTTCGCCGACAGGGATTCGGACTCCTGCTGCGCCAGCGCCGCCATGATCGTCATAAGCACCTCGCCCTTGGCGTCGAGCGTATTGATGTTCTCCTTCTCAAAGAATACGGTTATATTCATTTCTTTCAGCTTCCGCGTATATTTGAGGCAGTCGACTGTGTTGCGGGAGAAGCGGCTGATCGACTTGGTGATGATCATGTCGATTCGACCGGCCTCGCAGTCCTTTATCATGCGGTTGAAAGCCTCGCGCTTCGCCGTTCGGGTGCCGGAGATGCCGTTGTCCGCGTAGACTTCGACCATTTCCCATTCCGGGTTTCCGTTGATGTAGGAGGTGTAGTGCGATACCTGCGTTTCGTAGCTGGATTCTTGTTCCTCAAACTCCGTGGAAACGCGGCAGTAGGCTGCGACGCGCACCTTCTGTTTTTTCTCCGCCGGCTTCTGCGTTCCCACAGTTTTTACCGCCGGAATGAATGTGATATTCTGAGCCATTGCCATTATTCGTTCACCTTGCCTTCGATCCGACCGTATGCGTACTCAGCCTGCGCGATAGGGTCGGTAAATTTCTGTGTCTGTTTCTTCATACGGAACTCCGTGTAAATGACAGGGGTCGGCTTTTCCTTCGGCGGAATGTTGTCTCTGCCGAGTGCCTTCTCCCGCCGCTGCCGTTCCGCCTGCACGGCATTGAAAATATCATCTTCGATGATCCGCGGGTAAATGTCGTCCCCAAGATACCGTTTATTGTGAAGCAGACGCTTGATCATGCTGTGAGTCGCTTTGATGCCTGCCACCTCGGCGGCATTTTCGTATGACATTCCGAGAAGGTATGCCGAGTAGAGCGCGGCAAGCCTCGCGGCCTCCATATCGTGTACTTTCGGTCTGCCGTCAACGATCACATATCCGAACGGTGTGTGTTCCATAGCCTCATATCCTTTCCCGGAAGACGGGGCCGCACTTCATAACGAATCCGACTTCCTTTCTGCTGAAAATGATGACACGGTCAACGTGCTTCGTGAAGACCTCGTCGGAAAAAGCCGTCAGCTGGTCTGCCTTTGCCGTGTACTTCAGCAGTTCGTTCAAAGCCAGCTGACGGTCAAAATCCAGATCCGGGTCTCCCTCGATGCCGGCGCGTGCGGCGTTGATTTCCTTTTCCTTCTGTGCCAGGGCATCGAGTTCCTCTCTGTACACGGCGGCGTCGAGCAGACCTTTGACGAAGAATTTATCCGCCGCCTGTCTGCGTTCGGCTACCATCGCAAGTTCGGTGTTCAGCGACTCAAGGCGGCCAAGGACTTCTTTGTCCCCGCCGCCGAGCAGTCTGCCGGACATGGGAAGAAGCACGTCGGCGCGTCCGTAGATCAGCTTGTTCATCATATTCACGAACGCGGCTTCGACCATATCCGCCCGGACCGGGAGCTGCCTGCATTTCTTTTTATCCTTGACGTGCGTGTCGCAGCCGTACCAGACCTCGCCGTATATCTTTTTGCGCTTGCATTTGCCGCCGCACTCATCGCAGAACACCTTACCGGACAAGGCGTACCGTTTCGTGTACTTGCGGCTCTTGGTGATGCCTTTCTCCCTGGCATTGTTGTCGACTGCGAAGTTTGCCGCCCGGAACACCTCCTCGCTGACGATAGGCTCGTGATGCCCCTCAATGCAGTACATGCCTTTCTCGCCGTAGTTCACACGGGAATTGAACTGATCGTCTTTGTAGGTCTTCTGAAATACGGCGACGCCGATGTAGGTCTCATTGCGTATCATGCCGATGATGACCGAACTCTGCCATTTGCCGCCACGCGCCGTCGGTATTCCTTCTTCCTGCAGCATCGCGGCAATCTTAGTGCCGGACTTGCCTTCCAGAACCGATGCGAATATGCGTCTTACGGTTTCTGCCTTTTCCTCGTCGATGACCATTCTGCCGTCAACGTTTTTATAGCCGTAGGCGGGCGTTCCTATCACGTAGGTGCCGTTCTGGAAGCGCTTCTGAATGCTCCATTTGTTGTTGTCCGAAAGGGAGCGGGATTCATCCTCTGCAAGGCTCGACATGATGGAAAGCATCAGTTCGCCCTCCATCTTGCCCGTATCGATGTTTTCCTTCTCAAAGAAAATGTAAATGCCCATCGCGCTGAGCCTGCGGACGGTCTCCACGCTCTCCACGGTGTTGCGGGAAAAGCGGCTGATGGACTTTACGAGGATATAGTCAATGAGTCCCCGCTCGCAGTCGGCAAGCATACGGAGCAGACCGTCGCGCTTGGCCATCTTCGTGCCGGAGACCCCTTCATCGTAATACAGACCCGCGTACTCCCAGTTCGGACAGTTTTTTATGACCTGTTCGTAGTGTTCCTTCTGCGCGTCAAGGCTGACAAGCTGATCGGCTGAATCGGTGGATACCCTGGCATAGGCCGCCACACGCAGCTTTTTCGTTTGTTTCGCCGCCGCGTCGATCTTCGTTATCCGTTTCATTGTCTCGCCTCCTGTCCTTAAAGGGGTATAGTATATATCACTCTGAAAGCCCGGAATATCAAGTCAATTACGGCATAATCTTTGCGATTGCCGGGGAGAATTTCTCGCGGTTTTTTGCCATGATCTTGTCGAATTCGCCGGGGGTTATCAGCCCGTTGTCGAGCAGTTTCTGAGTGATCTGACAGGCTGCGATATATCCGAACTCGCGGCGCATATCATCGTCCGTTCGCTTGATCATCTGCTCCGGGCGGAACACGCCCTGTATCTCTGTAATGTTCATAGAAAAACACCTCCTACCAGGTAGCCTTGGCAGGAGGTGAAAACTGACGGTTTGAGGGAAAATATCAGTCTTTTTTATAAAACTCACAGAAATATCCGTCCGCGCGGAGAAGAAGCCCTTCCGCCCAGGGTGGAACGCGGCCCATCTGCTCACAGAGGACGTCAAGGCTCATACGCGGGTCGCCTTCGATGATGATCTCGTCATGGACGTGCGCCACGATTTCACAGCACCGCAGCGTCTTCATCGCGTATATCAGAATGTCCCTGGCGGTCGCCTGCACGATGTTCTCCACAAACTTGGGTCCGTAGGACTCGATGCGTTCCCATTTCTTTGTGCCGCCAACGCCCTCATAGGTCACGGACTCTCCGCCGAAACGGTTTTCGCCGATGCGTGGCTTGACATAGACGAGGTTCCTGCCGGAAGGAAGCGTTATGAACAGCATTCCGCTCTGATAAAACATCCTGACCCCGTTCACGGTCTGCGGCTTCCTTTCCTTTACGACCTTTTTGACGGCGGCATCCACGTCCCACCAGAAGCGGACGATGTTCGGATTGGACTGCCTCCAGGCATTCACAAGGGGCTGAAGCTCCTCTTCGGCAAGACCCATCTCAAGAGCGCCCATTGCCTTGAGAGCGCCGACTGAGCCGCCGTAGCCGAGAGCCAGTTCCGCAATCTTGCCTTTCTGCCGCAGGTGGCCGTTCACACCGTGCTTTTCCACGGGGACTTTGAACATCTGTGAAGCCGAGGCGCAGTAGATATCACCTCCGTTTCGGAACACTTCGGTTCGCCACGCCTCGCTGGCATACCATGCGATGACCCTCGCCTCGATAGCAGAAAAGTCCGCCACATAAAACTTACAACCATCCCTCGGAATGAATGCCGTGCGGATCAGCTGCGAAAGCGTGTCCGGCACATCGTCATAGAGCATATTCAGAGCGTCAGTGTTTCCGCTCCGTACAAGCGCCCTTGCCGCGTCAAGATCCGCCATGTGGTTCTGCGGAAGGTTCTGCAATTGAACGAGCCTTCCGGCGAAGCGTCCCGTCCGGTTCGCGCCATAGAACTGGAACATACCCCTGCATCTGCCGTCAGCGCAGGCCGCGTTCTCCATTGCCTGATACTTTTTCACGGACGATTTGGCAAGCTGCTGACGCAGTGCAAGCGCCTCGGACACGTCGCCGTCCGTTTCCTCAATCAGCGCCGCCACAGTCTTCTTGCTGAGAGTATCCGTCTCCACACCGTTGTCGTAAAGCCAGGACTTCATCTGCGCCACAGAGTTCGGATTGTCAAGGTCAGTCAGTTCCCGCATGGAAGCGGCAAGGCTGTCCCTTGTGACGGTGTCGATGGCAATGCACTGTTTCACGAAGGGCATATCCACACGAATGCCTCTGTCGTTTATCTCCTGGTCGAGCCGGTATTCATCCCACACCGCTTCCGGCACGGGGAACTTTGAAAGCTTCGCCTGTATCTGCATTTCGGTCTCCACATCGCGGAGGTTGTATGCTTTGTACCGTTCCCATTTTACCGGGTCATGCTCCGGCAGATTCCGCGTCCTTCCTCCGTTCGCCTTTGTCGGAGCGCACGGTATGGAGAAATACCGTATCAGATCCCGCCCCTCGGTCAGCTTCTGCTTTTCAAGTCCGAGGACCGCGCCGACTCCCTCCAGGGATAGCGGCAGACCCATATATGCTGACCACACCATTGAACACCGCCACGATTCCGGGTTCAGAAACCGGGCGCATTCTTTTGACAGCGGATGCCGGTCATAGAACGGATCGAGGCTGATCCCCATATCCGACAGATACCGTGAAAGGCAGACACGCTCAAACTGTGCGTTGAATACCCATTTTGTAACGGTATCATCCGTCAGCGCGTCAAGGATATCCGCAGGGATCGTTTCACCGCAGGCAAGGTCTATGACGCTGACCGCACCGCCGTCAACGCTGTACCCGAAGAGCAGGATCTCAAAGTCCGGGCTTTCCGCGTATTTGTAAACACCGCATTTCGGCAGGCTCACCGACGAATACGTCTCAACATCGATTTCTATGTTTTTCACGGTTACCTCCAAAACGGAAAAACGGGCGGCAGAAGAAGCCTCCACCGCCCGCAGTTCCTCAGTCCTTGTTTTCCTGTTCCTGTTCCTTCTCAAGCGCCTTTCTGCGCTTTTTCTCCCTGTGTTCCTCGATGGAGAATTTGATGGCGCAGATGAGGCTGCCGAGCATCATGCCGACCGTTGCGCCGAAGCACACGGAGAGCATAAGAGACTGGTATTCCGTCATGATGCAGCCCTCCTTACGCCAGGAAGTCGTCATCGGCAAGGGTGGCGAAATCGTCAGCCGCCGTGGTCTTTCCGCCGAGAGGTTCGCCGTCACGGACCTTCTGGATGTTGCCGAGACCGCAGGCAATGCCCCTGTTGCCGTTGGAATTGAAGGCATAGAAGTTCAGCGAGATGCGGGCATAGCACCCGGAGTAGACTTCGCTCCTGTCGAGGATGGGCTTGACCGCTCTGTCCACGATCTGCGGAGCCGTGGTGGAATTGGCGTTGATGAACCAGTGCCCCTTGTAGGCCTCATCGTCGCGCTCGACATCGCCGTCGCGCAGAGGCAGCTTGATGGCGGCTCTGTTCGGCTTCTTGCCTCCGAACTTGGAGATGCCTTCCTCGATGGCGGCGTCGATTGCCGCGTTGATGTCATTGACGGTCTCCGTGTCGGTCTTGGGGATGAGAACGGATACGGAGTATTTCTCCGCGCCGCCGTTGATGGATACGGGCTCCCAGCCGTGGAAGTAAGAGAGACGGGTGCCTGTGCCGGTGATTACCTTGGTTCTGTTGGAATTGTTAGCCATTTCAAAAATCCTCCTTGATTTCGTTAAATTCGTTTATGGCGTTCGTAACGTTCACAGCCGGACGCTTATCCGATTTCGGAGCAAGTGTCGGCTTGCCCGGCGCTTTGTAAATGAGGCCGCCGAGAATGTCCTCAAATCTGTCTTTGCCCATCAGTTTCTGCATTTCGGTCAGCGGGATAAGGGTCTGACGGTAGATATCCCTGTAGCCCGCCGCTTTTGCCGCTTCAGCGACCGCATCCTCGTCGCGGTACTTGCGGACGGAGCGTCCTTCGACCACCTTGAATCCGTTCCACTCCTTGCCGTGGTTGAGCGCGGCATCGAGCGCGTAGGCGGTGATCTCATTCGCCCATTTGGTCAGATCCGGGAGAATGGAGAGAATGTCCTCGATCTCCGCATCGGTGAGGAGCGGCGGCATCCGGAACTCGATCTGCGCCAGCTTCAACTTTTCTTCGGCTCTCGCTCTGCATCTGACAGCCGCGCGGCAGAAAGCACACCACTCTCCGGGGAGATATTTGCCCTCACCGTTGTAAGCCATTTTCGCTTTGGGCTTCAGTTCGTTCTCCGCCCACGCTTTGAGGTCTTCGACCGGGACGGTCCAGGTGCTGACGTTCTCGCGGCGCGGCTGGAAAATGGTCATCGACACCTCGCGGATGTCATAGAGAGCGTCATACACCGCCAGAGCGCCGAGTGCGTACAGCTTCATCTGCGGATTGTCCTCTGCATCGACGAGAATCCCCATACCGTACTTGAAGTCGATGATGTGGAGCTTATCGTCGGAGATGATGACGCAGTCCCCGGTGCCGAAGCCGTCCGGCACATAGCAGGAGAAGTCCAGACGCTGTTCGATGAGGATGACCGGGTCTTCGCAGACCTGCTTTGCCGCCTCATACTGCTCCATGACGAAATCGACATAGGCGTCGGTGCATTCCTCCATCTCATCGGAATCGTAGTCCGATACAGGGCGGCGGCTTCGCATGTGGAGAGCGCGTTTCAGCTTGTGTTCGCACAGAGCGTGCGCCGCAGTGCCTTCTCTGGCGGCTTCGGAGCCCGTGTTCTCAAACTCAAGCTCCAGCCTCGCCGACGGTGTACAGTTGAGCCACCTGTGAGAGCCGGACGCGGACAGTACAGAGTGATCAGCCATCGCCCAGCACCTCCGCTTTCTTCAGCACTGCTTCGTAGTCCGTAGGGTCGATCTCGCTGAGCCGCTCCGCACCGAAGCTCTGAATGATTGCTCTGACCTCCGCCGTGTAGCCGTCGCGACTCTTTTCGGCGAGAATGCCTCTGATCTTTTCGAGCGGTACGGTCTGCTTCTTCTTTACCGGTTGTGGCTTCGGTTCTTCCTGCGGACTGTCAGCAAGGAATGCGCACAGCACCCTCATGCTGTCCGCAAGCGCGGTCAGATTGTCCGCCGTCTTCAGAAGCAGCTTCGTTACATCAGCCTTTGTTTTCTGTTCGCTCATCGTCTTTCACCTCCTCACTGATGGCAATCTCATCGACTCTGTCTCCGGGGATGAGTACGATCACCCTGCGTGTTTCGCCGAGAAGCAGACGCAGAAGACGCTCACGGACGGAGACTTTACGGACGGCAGCTATACCGCCCGTCTTCGGTTCTTTTGAAACACTGACTTTGAGTTTGTGTCTCATGGCTTTGCCCCTTTCCGAGGACTTTTTTCTGCCGTCCTCTACCTGGTAGCCTTGGGAGGAGGTCAAAACTGACGGTCGGACGAAAAAAATTGAGAAAATAAAAAAGACCCGCCGGGGACTTAAAAAATCCTCGACGGGTCAATGTGTATATGCGGTTATCTGAGCAGTTCGTTCACGCGGCGCTGAACGGCTCTGTAGTCGTACCCAGCTTCGGTAAGGCGGTTTTTTCTCTCGATGCCGTTGCCCCACAGACCGCGAATAACTTCACGTGCAAGCTCGTCCACTGTTTTTCCGGGCTTCGCGTTCACAAGCTGAAGGTCGGCGGCATTGACGGGGCTGCAGATGGCGTTTTTACCGTCCTCGCTCTTATTGATGACGACTCTCGCGCCGTCAGTCTGGAGAACGTACCAGTTTTTCCCTTTCACCCACTTGGGGATGCTCTTGCCATTGTAATAGGTGCTGCCCGTGATAGTCACAAGGTCACCGACTTTGATTGTCACAGAGGGCTTGCCGGGCTTTGCGGGCTTCGTGTCTCCGCCGAGAGCCGCCGTTACCTTTTTGGCAAGGTCGCCCATACGGGCATACATCCAGTTGCCCGGACAGGATTTATTGGCAAACCACCTGTGGACGGTAAGTACCATCTCGTCCGGCTTCGGTGTGTAGCTGAGCGTTTTGGTCTTATCGCCGAGCCAGAGCAGCTTCGTTTTGCCGTTGCGTTTACAGATGTCAACGCAGAGTTTGATGAGCGTCTGATACACAACATCACGAAATGCATACGGTTCCGTGGTATCGGAAGCGCATTCGATGGTTACGGCTCTCTGGTCGTTTGCGTTGGAAGAGGAACACCAGGAGCGGTTCTTCTCCTCTACATACATACCGACACGGCCGTCCGGTCCGATACCGTAGTTTGAACTTGCCTGACGGGATACGGGTAAAAAGATGTTGCCGAGGGTTTCCACCGAGCACTGACCTACCACGCAGTGGGGCGTGATGCGGTCAATGCTGTGGGTGCGCTGCCCGGAATGGTTCGGGCTGAGTTTCGTGTATGATACCATAGGGCTGTTCGTATAAGCCATATTTATTCATCCTCCTTTTCACTGCGGTCATGAAGCTGTTCAAGTACAGATTTCAGTTTCTGCGGAATGGGAAGTCCCAAGTATGCTGCATTCTCAAGCAGGGACACACCCTCATTTGAGAGATAGAAGAAAATGACAGCGGTTCGCAGCACCGAACCTGCACCGATAATGCGTGTATCAAGAATATGTCCCACACCTACAAGAGCAAAGATGAGCACTTTTTTGAAAATGCCCTTGAAGCCGACTTCGCTGGACAGTTTCTTGTCTACCAAGGCACACATAATGCCGGTGATGTAGTCGATAACTACGAAAGCCAAAAGCGCATAAAGCAAGCCGTCACATCCTCCCAGGAACCATCCGAGCCATCCGCCGATACCGGCAATAACCACTTGAATGGTCGTCCAAAATTCTTTCATGTTGTTTGTCCTCCTTTAAAAGTTGAATTTGTGTATAAAAAAAGTGATGCCGATTAAGCATCACACTTTCCCTATAACATAGAAGTTGACCTCAAAATTGTTAGCACTGCTCAGAGAGGTTGCTCTTCCTATTTCATATACGCCCGTTGATTTTGTCGAAGGGCCCGGAGAACTGCCCGGAACCATAAGAAAAGCACCGACACCGTTGCAGGAAAGGTTTGCCGTAATTGTCGGAACGGCAGAAAAGGTAAAAGGAAAAGCAATATTCAATGCGGTCAGTGAGCCGGAAGTGTAAAGAGGTCCCCAGTTGTTATTGAGTGTTGCCGATACGGTTTTTCTGCACCAGCACTCCGCAATGCCGCTTTTCCACTTTCGGAAAGCCCATATACCGTTTGTTCCGTGCTGAACGACAAAATCGGTAAGCGCAGAATTATTGATACGCACACTTCCCGCAACATCGAGTGTTGCCTTCGGGTTCGGAGTGTTGATGCCGACCTTCTTTTTTCGCAGCGCAATGAGCGGTGTGCCCTGCGGAACGGTGAAATACAGATCCAAGCTGCTTGCGGAATAGAGCTTGTCTTGAACCTGTAAATGAAAGTCGTATGAACTGTTTGCATCCAGATTGCACAGTTCAAGGTTTGAATAGCTGAATGAAGTTCCGCTTCGGGTTGTGCCGCCAAGGATGCTTGTAAAAGCACCGTAGCTCGATTCATTCGTTTTCTTGTACCGGTAACGCACATAGACTACGCTGTTTTTCTGTACTCCGTTCACCGATACGGCGGAAATCGAACCGCTGAATATGAGCTGCATTTCCGCCTCGATATCATTGGTTCGCCGAAGAGTTATCGAGGACACCTTCGGCTTGGAATACGGAATGACAGTGACGGCCTTGGAGACACCTGTGGTATAACCACGGGAATCAGTGATTGTGAGCGTGACCATAACATTGCCGGACTTGGTGATCTTACCAACGGATAAGGCAGCCCCGGTCGAATTGGAGACTGATAAACCGTTGCAGGATGCCGTGTAGTTCGTTATAGTCGCACCGTTTTTCGCAGTCGCCGTTCCGGGTGTTACTTTCAGCACAGAATGGTTTTGAATGAACAACCGGTTATCTTCCGTGATATTTTTCGTAGCCGTGTTGCTGTCCTCATAAGTAAAACCGCCGAGTGTCGGTGCGGAGTTTGCGGCCGTTGTCTGTACGGTGGCGGTTCTGCTCGATGTACTTCCTATCTGGGCAGAACCGCTGAAAGAAGAAAGTGCAAAGGTTCCCGTAAATGATTTAACGGTCGCCATTGCATTTAAAAGTGCCGTTCTCTGCGCCGATGTCAGTGTTACCGTTCTGTTTGCCGTACCTTTCGACCAGGAAAGTCCCGTAACGGTCAATATGGTCGTGCCGCCGTTTTTGATTGCCAGCGAGTTGGAATATGATGCTTCATACACGGTCGCATTCAGAGAAACCGTAACCGTGGCATTGTCCGCCGTCACCGTGCTGACGCTGTTTAATACGGCACCTCCAAGCGTTTTTACGGTGGCACTGCCTGATGTGCCGTAGACATGGTTGTACTGCCGCCTTGCCCTGACCTTCACCGTGTAGCTTGTGTTCGGTGAAAGTGAGGACAGCGCAGCACTTGCACTTGTTGACGCATTTGAGGAAAAGGTCGTCCAGGTCGCACCGCCGTTTAAGCTGTACTGCCAAAGGTCTGCCGAAGCCGAGGACGATGCCGAAATTTTGAATCCGTTTGCCGTGATATTCGATGTGCTGAAGCTCACGGTCGGGGCGTTGCGGTCGATTGTGTTAAGATCAACGGTTGCGGATGCGGTTATCGTTCCGATGGATACACCAGAATATGTGCCGGAAAACCGCCATGACGCCGACAAAGCCACACCTGTTTTTGTGCCGTTGCTGTTATGATAAACCCGGACTGTTTTGCTTTTGAGGTGTACCATGTGCCAGCTTGTCGAGCTTGTATCGTTGATAGCCGGTACGGTATAGGTTTCACTCTCACCGTTGATTGAAATGGTTGAGTCGGCACGAGAGCCGACCTGCAGTGTATAAAACTGCAGGTAAACATTGAGCGTCACATTGGTGTAGTTCCCCGTGACGCTTTGACTGCCCGTCCAGTCGCAGTACAGTCCGAATTTGCTTGTGGGATATTTATGAAAAGAGCCGCTTAATGCCATAGCCCTGCCTCCTTAATCCAGAATAACGATATTCAGCCCGTCGGATGCTGTCGGCATGGGAACGAACTTCGTCTTGCCCACGGTCAGCTCGCCGTCCACCGTGGTTTTCCTGGTCTGTGTTTCATCTTTGTTAAGGGTGAAAATGACCTCATCGTTGTAGTAACCGGCAAACTCCGTGTTCGTGATGACCGTCCTCTGGGATGATGCGTTGTTTGACACCTCTATACCGCGCTTGTCGATTTTTACCTCCTGCGTGTAGATCTCGTTGGGTGCGGGCGTCCATTTTCGTGGAATCGCACCTTCGGTAATCATAATATCTGCGAGATAAACGGATGCGTCACGGCAGTAGCAGTAGATACGAAGTGTGGGGTCGGTCACATCGGTCAAAGTGACTGTAAAATCCGTCCAGTCAAACGCTGTGGACTTATTGAACAGATACTTCGTTTTGTTTCCGTTGTAGGTAACATAAAAATATGCGGACATGGTCGAAGTTTTCTTTGCTCGAATCGTAATTGTGTATGTTCCGGGAACAACACTGCGGATGTACTGAGACAGTGAAGAATAAGCTCCCAGTACAAAACAGGAGTCGGAAACGGTATTGTTCTGCGTATCCGTTGAAGTGTCGGTTTTCACCGTGCCCGAATAGCTCCAATCATCCGTGATGCCGTTGAGCCCCGAGGAGTTCTGCACATAGTTGATACCGCCGATGTACTGCTCCTGCATGGTGACGGATAAGCCGTCAACCGTGTGCTGAAGCTGAGACACCTTGCTTTCGGAACTCTTTAGCCGTTCTTCAAGTTTTTCCTGGCTGTCGTACACCGACTCCATTGTTTCGGTGAGGGTTGCCACATAGCTGTTCAGCCCGTCGGCATTCTGCTGAAGATATGCTGTTTTCTCCGCAAATTCATCCGTTGAGACATAGGCACGCAGCACAACCTCGCCGCTCTCCAAATCCCAATAGGACGAACCGTCCTGAGACTGAATCACGCCTGCCTTGATGATATTTGCCACCAAGCTGCCGGAGGTGATGAAGTCTGCTACGATCTGTCCGTCTGCCGTGATGGCAGTTTCGTAGGGACCGTTGTAGCCGTTATGGGAAAAGCCCAGACCACCCACGTTCCACCGCCAGACATTCACGGCTTCGTCAATGGAGGGAGCGTCCAGAATGAGCAGCTCATAGGGCTGTCCGTTTTTCTCGCTGGTGTGGATGACCACATAGCCGCCGCTCTGGCCGGTGATAAGCCCGGTGGCTTTTCCGATGGCGGTTTGGAGCAGCTTCGGAAAGCGTCCCACTGAGGACTCCATCTTATCGACCGTGGACTGTACCTCGGAGATGGTGGTGATCATGCTGGACTTGCTCTGGCCGAGGGAAATGCTCTTGTACCGCTCGGCGAGGGTGTCGTATACGGTTTCGATGACCATAGCCGACACACTGACACCCAATAGCGAGTGTCGAATGGTGACGGTATCGCAGAGGTTGACCCGCTCCAGGAGAGCCGAATGCTCCGGCTGTTTCCAGAGCGGTTCAAAGGACACCTTGACCGTGGGCATGGTCGCTCCCAGCGGATTTGCCTTGATATGGCTGTTGGCTTTGGCTCTGAGGGCCTTCTCGGTCACAACTCCGTCAAACTGGTCGGAGAAATCCATGATGAGCGTTTTTGCCCGGACGATCTCCGAGGTCACAATGGGGAGCGTGACCTCCGGCAGCGTGACCACCGTTTCGGTGTCCGTGCCTTCCGGTGTGTACACGGCATATGGGAGCAGTGCGGTATACACACCGCTGTTGTCCTCGTCCTGCTCCATGGCGGTGAGGTTCTTGCCGTATTCAATGACCACTCCGGTCTTCTGCCCACGGTGCGAATGGAACTTTACCGTGAAGTTGTCCCATTCAAACTCACCATACCATTTGGAGAGCATGGAACCTTCCGTGCCGCCAAGGCAGGCTCGGACACTTTTCGGTTGGGTGACGGAAAATGCCTTTGCATCCGAGTAGTTCGTCCAGCCGGTAAAGCGTGTATCTCCGGCAAGAAGCTGAGAGAGGATAAGCTGCGGAGAGCGGCTATCAGTACTGAACGGCAGCACCGGCACATTGGCAAGGTCATACGAAATATGCTGACCGTAGATGGTGACGATACCGTTGAGCGGCTTCGTGATACGGTAAATACGGAATGCCTGGTCGGCGGCGGTGTCATTGGGTTTTGCCTTGATGATGCACTCCTTGGTGATAAGCCCATAGTGCTGTCCACTGACCGGGTATTTGAGCAGGCACTCAAACACACCGTTTCGCTCTTCGGTGACTTCGCAGGAAATAGTGTCCGTCAGTACGCCAAGACCGAAGGTCGAAAAAGTCGTAGCATTTGCGGGATAAAGTACGGGAATCATAGGCTGTCACCTCCTTCTGAGCATAAAAAAACCACCGGAGATTTCTCCACGGTGGGTTGGGTTGAATGATTCAATTTTGTTCGACAAACTGGAATTTGTACGTCTTACAGTTTTATCTATTTAGAAATTATACCAATAAC
>OKSC01001414.1_pt1 | contig 23479 bp, 20 predicted proteins | sample 1601161 | NCBI WGS metagenome assembly OKSC01 (sample SAMEA3541552, study PRJEB24748) | human gut metagenome | biome: human gut; feature: human-associated habitat; material: faeces | place: China | collected 2012
AATCCGCTTTGTTCACAGTAATCCCACCTTTCTATGGCAAGAACACGCCCCTCCCAATCTATGCTTGTGTTTAACGGGGTCTGTTTTTTAGCACTTGCGTTATGCGGAATCCATAAATTACTGCTGAAGAAAAACAGATACCCTCCACAAATCACTATAAGTGCCAGTTTGATTATGGCATTGTTTTTCATCTCTCCATCTCCATTTCTCGCTTTTTGACATGAATCTGACCATTCAATAATTTCTCTTTCAACTCCACATCGATCAGATTTTCATTGACTTTTACCATCTTGATTCCATTCTTCTTTAAATCAACCATCTCTGACTGCATTTCCGGCGTAACTTCGCCTACCACATACGCTAGATCAGCCTGTTTCATATCATGCACCACTTCAAATGATTGACCAAACGCCTTTCTCGCACGGTCTGTCATTTTAGGCAAGATACTTTTTTCACAACATAAATATAAGCTTTTCATTGTTTTTAACCTCCTTTCTACCAAGGTATAAAATCAAATGTTTTCTTTGCGTAATTAAATATCATGTCAAATTTAACAATATGATTATTTCCTGTCGCAAAATAACAAGGTATCGTGATCGTTTCCTTAGCATAGTCAACTGTCATTTCTGCCATATCGGATACCGTATCAGCTCCTGACTCCCCTGATTCATTTGCATAGATTAAAAGTTCTTCTTTCACAACTTCTTTTGATGCTCCATGCAGTTTCAAGTTTTGTAAAATATCTTCTCGAATTTTTATTTTTATGTTCGAGAAAAATTCCTGTTGCAATACCGTTGGTGTTGGCATTGCCGTAGGTATTGCTGTTGGTTGCACCGTGTCCTGTGAATCAGGCATATGTATACTGCTTTCTTTTTCTGCAGCATACATTACCTCTTTTTTATATCGCTCTGTCCTCTGCGCTAGTTGCATTAAAAAGTAGGCTCCTGCAATCATAAGTGCAATACTGATTAATGCAAATCCTTTTTTCTTCAACTGAAATTCCCCCTTTACTTTTAATGATTTGTGTATGTAAAATGCATTGGATCAAAATATGCCTGTGACCAGTCACCGCCCCAATAAAATCCATGTTTTTTCCAGATATTTACAACTTTGTTGGTCACTGATAATTTGTCCTTTCCCGGCTTATATGGCCATGCTGTATATGTTGCTCCATTGTGCGTCCAATTAATATCAACTACACATCCATACGAATGATGAGAAATTGATGCACTATTGCTCGCCATCATTCGCCAACTATACCCTGCTGTACAGGTTGGATCTATCGGGAACTTCATTTTTTGCATTTCTTCAAATGCACCATAAATTTCATTTCTTAGTTCTCTGTGAACAATAAGTGTTATCTCACTTTTCTTCCCCTTTTTCGTATAAATTGGAACCTTTATCTGGGTAAGATATGGCTTCATATCTTGCTCGCTAGTCGGTATCTTCAATGGAAACAACCACTTTAACCGATCGTTTACAGCAACCTTTTTCGGATCTTGTGCGTTGCCTGTATTGCCTGTATTGTTTGTACTGTAATACCTCAATACATGTTGTGTGTAATACTGGTCACCGTAGTGCCACGGCCCAAGTTGTTCTACCCTTTTTCCAGTATTTCTTTTACCTTTACTTTGTTTTTTTGCATAGGCAAAAGTATTGTTCTGCGTCCATTTACCATCTTTTTTTATTGCAAAATCAATATATCCACCGCCAAAATTGTATCCTTGTAATGCTAGTTTTATATGTGCTATATCCGTAGGAGATGTGCAGCCAGCCTTGCGAATCATAGCAGATAAATAAGCAACTCCTTGTTTGATACTCTCATCTGCAGAAAGCGTGTTAGGTGGAAGCCCTTTAGATTCTGATGCTTGAAATACATCATTTCCATTGCCACCGGATTCCTGTTGCATTACGGCTAAAAACAACTCTATGTACGCTTCCATACCTTTCTCTTTTGCTTGTGTCAACACCTTAGGTCTATAGTTTTCCACAGCATCAGATAACAACAAAGACACATACATTCCATCATAATAATCTGCAGCTTCTGAAGTGTTATCTTCATTGCCACCAAACAACACGGTAACAATCATACTAACCATAAGTGGTATAGTCAGTACGATCACAAGCACAAGGGCAATGAATACTCCTGATAACCCAATTATCTTTTTTTTCATCAAATTCCACCTTCAAATAGTTCTTCCTCTGCTTTTGACAAATAAACCTTAAATCGGATTGTTTGATCTGACGCTATGGACAGAATATTTTCGCCGACATTAAGCTGTGAAATTTGATCAATTTGTGACGCAGTAAAACTTCCACGAAATATCTTTTGCAGCAGTTCACTTGAACTTTCATCCTGATGAAACACAAACTTATATTGCGTTAGTTCAAATAGAGTTTTCATCTTATCCGCTGCAGCTTCTGTTCCTTCCGGGACAAAATCTCTGGCATTTTGGCTTGCAAGTCCAATGCCACCGAAATACTTTCTTGCCTCTCTGAAATATACAGAAATAAGTTCCAACGCCTGCTGTTTTTTTGTGTTGACCCATCGATGGCTCTCATCAATCAAGATCAGCGTGTGTACTACATCGTCAACTTTTACCTTCTCTTCTTTTAATCCTTGCATCATTAGTTTTCCATTGGTTACACAGTTATCCCAACAGAGCGAGATCATATTGAATATCTGCGCATCAAACACCTCTGCTTTCATATCTTTTAATGCCGATATGTCAAAAGTGACTATCTGCTCATCTTGTATGTTTTCGATCGAAGTATAACCATTAAACAGATTGCCATAGGTTCGTACAATGTTGCGTACAACATTTTTTATCTTGTCTAACATAATGACCTTTTTGCTGATGAGAGTTGCGTTTACATCATTATGATCCTGTTGTTGAATGCTCTCTATTTTCTCATTAATAAACTCCAACATATCTTCAAATATTGGATATCGATTCGGTGGAAGTCCAACAATCTGCTCTGTCATTCTCCCATTTTTTATTTCAAATCCAAACTTGCGATACAGTTCTCGGAGCAAATCTTCAAAAATCATAATTTCTTCCACATCAGCTTGACCTCCTACCAAAAACTTATAAATAGTACTAACCTTGGATATATGTCTTGTAAAACTAACTATGTCATCATCGCCTCCTTGTAGAATTTCCAAAGGATTTAGGATCCCGCTTGTGCCATCCAGTTTCAAAACCTTACCTCCCAAATATTTTGTCAACCGGGTAAATTCTCCAGAAATATCAAATGTTCTGACATAATCACCTGTAATCGCCCGTTGCAGTAACATTTTTTTTAGCAAAGTAGACTTACCGGATCCCATCGTTCCGACACATAAAAAGTTGTAGTACAATCTGCTCTTAGATTTTAGAAACAGATTAAACAACACATCTCCATCACATGGTGTCTGACCAAGAAACATCCCATTTTTATCACATAGGTTTGAGTAGTGGTATGGGTATCCTATAGCAAGTGCATCTCCAGTTAATGGCTGACCTAGTGTGAAAAAACGCTCTTCTGCCTGCCTTGTATATGGTTTAAAAAGGCTTGTCCATTCACTTTTTTGTTCATTCAGAAAAATAGCTGCATTAAATTCATCACTGCTTAATTGTGCCTGCACATTTTTGACGGTCTCCTCTAAATCCGCCTTAGTACGATCTGCCAAAAAAATTCTTGTATGCACCTTTTTTACAATTTCACCAAGTGCATTAATCTCCTCATACAAACTCTGCAACTCTTGAAATCTCATATGTGCATCTCGTATGTCCGTATACTCTTTAGAATCAGACGCGCGAAAATTCTGTTCCTTCATTGATCGATTTATATTCTTTTTAATCTCATTCAAATCATCAGTTGACATATCTATGAGCGTTACTGCATTTTTGATATTGCAAATTTTGGCCATCCAGTAATCATCCAATGAATTGGGATAATCATAAATATGCAAACAAGTTTCATAGCCTGTCCCCGTCTCAATCATTGCCGGATTGCGAAAGGTAATTCCTCCCTGCGGCTGTATCTTTTCTAATAAATATGGATCATAGTCTTTCGTTCTTCCATCCCGTGCCATCGTCATTCCTCCCAATTTTATATATTTGCGCTTTTATTTTGCAGTCTAAACACAATATTTTTCTTTTTTTCGATTGACATTTTTTTTACCATGCCACCTTTACCGGTTCCAATGTTAGTTGTAATGGTCAATATATTATCATCCATCTTATTTTCTGTATCTGCAAACAGCATGAAATAAAATTCTCTTGCGGTATTGTTTTTTTCAAGCCAAATTAATTCGTCCATACGCTTTTGCAACAGCTTTTTGTAAATACTGTTTTTAGTAGTGGAAATTTTATATTCTAAAAACCGCTTTTGCTGTCCGTAGTCGCAGGGATAATTAAGGCTAATGATTTTTAAGTCATCACTGTAAAGACGATAGAATTTTGCATACTTAATACAGTCATATTCTATCTCATCTGCAGATGTATTAATTACATCTTTTGTTTGTATTTGTAATAACTCCATTACCTTTCCATCGTCCATCCGAAAGTATCCATTTTCGGTTATTTCACGAATGGGTACAATTTCCAATATACTTTTCATTGTGGATTTTTTATTCTTCATCCTCAATTTCCTCCAGTCTCATTTTATCCAAAACAGTTGCACAACTTAGATTGATAACTGGTTTATAAACCTCTGTATCTCTCCGCAGAAAGATAAATAAGCTTTCCCAATTCCTTCGTTTCACATTCCAATTACTCTTTACTGTCAAAAAAACGGCTACAAGTCCGGAAAAAATATAATATGGAACGATTAATAGCTCATTTACAATATTTCCCAGCAAATAAGTTCCGCACATATATGTCAATAAAAAGAAAAAATCTTGTATATAGATAAACTTAAATACCTTAGTTTCAGGTTTAATATCTTTTACCACTATGTGCTTCATTTTTTTCCTCCTTTATACTGTGCAAATGCTTCTCGCATATTTTTATCTTTTGATGCAGAAACATCCGCATCGTATGCAGTGGCTTTTGAAATAATCTGTCCCGTATTATTCCTTATTACATTGCCTCTGCCCAGTCTTTGTTCCAATCTGCCTTTTTTACTATGTCCCGAAATGTCAGCATCCATCTTTCGTAACTTTTCATCTTGCCCCATTGTCCTAGATGATCCACTTACTTTCCCATTTAAAGCATCATTTCTGCTTTGTAGCACACCTATATCTTGAGTCTCTTGGGCATTTGACGAAGAAAACGCTGCATCTTCTGCCATGTTTCCATTAGGATCTATTGCATTGTTACCAGATTCATTGCTTAAAACCGATGCATCAGATTCTACGATCGAGGTTCCCATCGCATTAGATTCTCGACTTAAACTATCATTTCCTGACATATTATTCATGAAATTTTTGTCTCCGTTTGCTTGCATAGCCTTTTGCGATGTTCCGTCTCTATTGCTTTCCGATGTATTGTCCATTTGCTGCGTCAGTTTTTCCTCCGTTCCAGACGAAAACATTTGACTATTATTCATCTGACTGCTGTTTTTATTTGACTGAAACATTCCCTGTAAACCCCGTTTTCCCATACTCCCGGCTTTTCCTGCCATTCTGGCTGCTGATCCAACTGCACTGACCGCCATTCGCCCTCCATAAAACGTGCTAATCATCTTACTCATTTCATTTGAGGCACCAATATCTGTCCCGGTAATGCGCTGTATGATGTTTGGTCCATCAATCACTACAAACGCAATAAATATTAAAATGATCCCTTTTGTCAGCCCACCTATATCCCAGTGATTGACATATTTCAAAGCTAACAAATACACTTTTATAAGAATCATTGTAAATACCAATAAAATATAACTGTCCTTCACGGAATCCAGAATCTTAAGTATTTTTTGATTGTTATTTAAATTACTGGCATACAAATATGCCATAATGCGCTGTATGGCTATTTCGTATCCAATTCTTATTACCTTATAGGACATAAACAAGTACACTATGATCATCGATAGTAGTTCCAACCATAATACTCCCCAATCTACCGTGTATCGGTAATAATATTCATTAAGCAGATCGGTCCACGCTACACCGTCATAAATTTCTGTGTAGTCATATGTAGTCTTCGAATTTTTATCAACAAGACTCACCAGTTGATTACTTACAATATCTTTTGCACCATCACCAACATCATCTGGCTCTACAACTTCATTTATGTCTAAATTATTAAATTGCTTTTGTGTAAACTTCTCATATACCATTTTTGCATTATCTTTTTTATTGAGGTTTTCCAATCCAACTTTTTTGTCAAGATAGATCAGGTCGTGAATATTACTTCCAATGGTACTATAGACTCCCCTGACATCTCCTGCTGAGCCAATAATACCTGCACGAAGATCATCTGAAAGCCATGAATTTAAGGTTTTGATCATATAAGTCCCACTGGTCACCACCGTAACTGCTATCAGTAGGTTTATTACAATCTGTGGCTTTTTCTCCCATCCAATTACCATCAAAATCCCCATAAAAAGAATAGATAGACACATCAGTGCAATAAATACATCCTTCCATGCATCCATAAACTCTGTTACCTTGGAGTATTTTGTAAAGTCAATAAAACCGAAACATGTTTCGTAAAGTCCACTCACAGCATCCGCTAATACTGTCAGTCCCTTTGTTATCCCCCATCCAATCGAACGAAAAACAGTGGATGCCACAGAATTATTATGAAAAAGTTTATTCTGCTTAACCAAAATCCGAATTACATTTTTCTTGCTAATGGCATCTGCAGATCTGCTGCATATTAACGGAAGTACCACCAAGCAAAACCATAGCCATTTTTTCTTTTTATCCGTCATAACTCCTCCTATGTTTCTGCACCCATCTGGATAAGACTTATCAATTTGTTGTAGGTTTTTTCATCGATCTCGCCATCTGACTTTAACATATCAATCTGTTCCAGCACTACATCCACTCGTAGTTTTTTAGGCAATTTCACACCTAAGTTATCAAACACTACTTTTAAAGTCTCATAGTTCTCCAAATCTCCAATGCAATCTGCTTCTGTCTCATCCTCATTCTTAAAATGATTCATAGCAAAAGACAAGCGATAATCCCACACTCTCTCTGCAAGATTAATGTAACTTCTATCCTCTTCATTGACCATCTCCATACTTATTTCATCCGGATTTGGAAATGTGTCAGTCAAATACTCGTATCGAAACAATAATCTTGTTCCAGTTTCTTCACTATTAAAGATCGGATGTGGAACAACACGATTTCCGTGATTATCTGTTCGTTTCATAGTTCGTTTTACCACACATTCTCCCGGTTTTAACTCTTCCAGTTGATTCATGTTTAGCAACGGTTTCTCTATCAATGTTTCTGAAATTGATTTTTTCAGGGATAGCCTGCTTCCACTTCGTTGCACATCTACAATCGTTTCATTTCCAAGATTTTTGGAAAATTTTGATGTAGTTTCGTCATCATCAGAAAGAATGTATATTGTATTTCCACAGTTTCCCGCGATTGTTTTCGCATTTTCACCATATAACTTGGTAATCTGTGAATATGCCTGTATATATAAATCAAAGGAAATATTCCTTCCCAAACACACCGTCATAATGGTATCCATAGATTCGATAGCCGGCATGTTTCCAAATTCATCCGCAACAATCTTTACTACATTTTTGCATTTACCGCTTTTTTCTCTGGTTGCTCTTCTTGCCAACACAAAATATAGTTGTCGTATAAAAACGGTACCAAGGAAATATGCAGATTTATCATAATCTGGCATTTCCACAAAAATGGCCATTGGCTTATCACCGAAGCCTATGTCTTCTAGATTAATGGAGGATTCTGCTGTTATCTTCGCAAAACCTTCATAGGTAAAAATAGTAAGTTTAATGAGCATACTAGAATAAATGCTTGACTTTGTTCTGGCTCCTGCAACTTCTATCCCATAGTATTTCAGCTTAGCTCTATCTAATGCTGGTCTTGATTTAAAGAATAAGTCCAAGCCAGTAACATACGGATTTTCCGGATCTCTTTGACTTGCTAATTCTCCGAACATATTTATAATGGAGTACATATTTATCTTTTTTAAGTGTATGTCTCTTTCCTCAAACTTCGCCTCACTTGGCAGTGCATAAATTTCTTGCTCCATAACATAATCATCTGCCGGATGCAATCTATGAAAAAGTTTCCACTTGTGTTCTGCTTCCTCTTTTTGTTGCTGATCCATTTTTTCATAAACAATGCATTTCTTATCAAAGATTTTTTTTCTGTATTCATTATCAATTTGATTTTGTTTCACGCAATCTTCTACCACCGCTAATATAAGTGCTGCAAGCAACGATGTTGGTGAATCCTGCCAAAAAGTATCACCACCTGTCGGCTTGTCTGGATTAAAGATCGAATAACAGAATGACTGGACCAACAATTCTGCATCATCATAAATTCCTTTTTTATATAATTCCACAATTTGACTTAGTGGATTAAATCCCATCGAATGAACCGGATCCACTAGAGATAATTGTCTTACTTCATAGCCACGCTCCAGCAATGTTTGCTTTGATGACTTATAAAGTTCAGTTTTCGGGTCAAAAATAATCATGGATGTTTTTTTCTCTGCTCTGGAATATACATCAATTGTAGGCAATACAAACATTTCACCTTTACCTGATCGTGTAATTCCTATGATCAAGTTGTTGGTCAATGATTGATCAATATAAAGTTCCTTTCCTATTCTCGATACGATTGTTCCCCCATAACCCGAAAAGGACTTATTTCTATCCGGAATCTTGGTATATTGTTTTTGAATTTCTTCCGGGGTCGTCCATCTTGAGCTTCCCCTCTGCTGCAAATTAAATCCCTCTTCCGAAAAGGCAGCTCTAAACTTATATATCTGATATAAGTTCAAAATCAGGAAAATAAACCAACAAATTATGCTGAATTTTAATGTTATTTCTCTGTTTTTTTGAAAATCTGGTATGAAATTATGCAACCCCAAATAGGGTTTTGGATTTTGTGGATTTTTTAGTATGTCCCTCAAATGTAGTATTACATTAAATAAATATGCTCCCAAAAGGTACATAGCTACATCCTGCAAAAACAATAATATTATTATCACGCTCTTTTTTGCAAAAAAACGCTCCAATTTTAATGCCCTTTGCTTAGATCTCTTTGGCTCCTTCATACGCCTCTCCTTTTATCAGGGGAGATTTCTCTCCCCCATATACGATAATCATTTGCTTTTTAAAACGACCAGCCTTTTCCAATAGCCTTACCAATGGTCACACAGCCTGCAATTAAAATACTTCCTATGATTGCCCAGCCACCATATCCTTTAGCTTTTTCATGTGCTTTCTCGCTAGGTATAGCTAACATAATGCCCACTACTAAGCAAGTTACAACCAATAAAACATAGGAATATGGAGTAACGGCAGTGCAAAAATCTATAACATTCTTTGCCAGTGATTTCAACATTTTTTCCATTATGATTCCTCCTCTCTGTTGTTTGTCTTGATACGATAAAAAAGAAAAAGAGAACCTACGAAAGCAATAACCACTAGAACCACTCCTGCAGCTAATAGTATGATATTGTTTTTCTGCGCTTGGTACTGTGCATTTGCTTGTATTGTATAGGTGTAGTCACCAGACTCTACCTCTTCCTCTCCAATGTAGGTAGTTTTATAAACAGTTGCCATCTTTTTCTTGATAACTCGCTGTCCTGTGTAATTAACTCGATAATGGTGTGTTTGATGAGCTATGGACGCTACCGCATTTCGGCAAATCCTACCATTTTTATCCTCATACGGTTTTCCACTCCATCGAATCGTTTTTACCGTGTATCCTTTGGTTGTTCCAAAAGTGGATTTTAACAGTTCATTCTCATATCCTTTTAACGGATCATCTTTGTTATTGGCTACATTATGACCATTCCAACGAAGAGTTTTGGCATTATACGATATAATCCGGATATTGATCCGTGTTTGTTCTGTAAATGCACCCAAATCCGTTGTTTTTGTCTTTTTGCAGACCTTACTTACCGTTTTTCCATTCTTGTCCACTGCAGAGATTTTTTTTGTCTTCGGTGCAGCTAGTGACTTTGCGAAACTGTTATAATCGGTATAGCCGCTAAATTTCACTGTATATCCCTGCTGCAAAATCACTCTGCTTTCCTTTTCTTTTTTCTGCAACTGATATGTAACACCGCTAATTTCGACACTTTCTTTCGGACTGTATTCTTTGCCATCTGGAACGGGAGTGGATTTTACTGTTTTTATGACTTTCTTCTTTGTCATCACAGGATCTTTTTTTATGATCTTATAATCCACCTTTTTTAACTTCCATTTTTTGCCATCTTGTTCTACAACTTTACTGACATCTTGTTTCTCTTCCGCCCTATCAGCAGAATACTCAATCGTTTTTGTCATTGTTGATGCAGCACTGGCATACTCCCCTATAGAAAAGGGGATTGCCATTACTACAAGTATTGCAATTAATTTCATTCGTGACATATGCTACGCCTTTCTTTTTCTTTTCCTGCAAGCCAATACAACTAACCCACAGCTAGATAATCCAGCTACAGATGCAAGCATAAGCATCAATTCCATATATCCTGTTTCAGGCGATATTCCTTCACCGCCATCCGGAGTAGTTCCCGGAGTATTTGTCACTACTTTTCCAAGTTCTGCTTTATCTACGATAAAGACTTCTTGTATTTCAGAAGTATCCTTTACCGTCAATTTGACATCTTCTGCAATCTTATATCCATCCGGTGCCTTCAACTCTCGAAAAATGTATGTTTCTCCTGCTACAAGTTTCTGTGTTAAAAGTGCCGGATTCTCTCCTGACGCAAATTCATACACTACTTTTCTGTCTCTTTTGCGGATAACCTGAATCTTTGCTCCCTTTAGCTGATTATTTGTGTTATCTGCGATTTTATGGACTTTGATCTTAATGGTGTCATCGAGCATAATTACATGATTGTTATCTTTTGTTTGCCAAGTGCCATCTTCTTGTTTGACTTCCACTTTATTGCTATCTGCCACACGAAATACAATGCTATTAGCAGTAGCATATCCATCTGCAGGTCTTGTTTCACTAAGCGTATACTCCTCTTCTGCAAGCAATCCACGAATTATAAGACTTCCTTTGTCTGTCATCGTATGCGACAAGTTACAATATCCCAATGCTTCAGCATTTGAGATCATTGTTGGAGATTCTGCATCTCCTGATGTCCATGCATAGATGACACGATTTGTTGCATCTTTTACTTCAAGTTTACAGCCATTAATTTCTTTGCTTCCGGCAACACTTAACTTATCAATTTGAACTTCTGTCTGATCATTAGTAACATCAATCTTTTTTTCAATGATTGGTGTTTCTTGTCCGGCATATTCCAAAGTAAAATCTGTCACCTGATCGCTAAGGAAATAGCTGCCCGATACAGACACTTCTTTTATGTAATACTCTCCTGTATTACCCGCTCCTTTGATTGGATATCTAGTCTCACTGACTGCATTACCCTCTTGATCTGTATAGAGCATACCTACCAAGTCATCTGCAGCAACAATCTTTTCTCCCGAAGCATTAACAATGTCGTGCTTGGTATAAATTCCGAATTTAGCCCCAAATACTGGCTTGCCAGTCTTACTGTCTTTTTTTACAAGGGACAACTTCGGTCTTGCCAAATTATTTACTACAGACAAAATTCCATTTGTATCCGTAGATCCACTGCTATCAATGACTACAGGCGTTTGATCATCTTTCCACTTTAATTCAATGGAATATTCTCTATCATCTAACACATAGCCATCCACTGTCTGTTTTTCTTTTACTGTGTATTTTCCAAGGGGAAGTTTTACCGTTACTACCCCATCCTCTGTCAGATCATATCCGGTTATTCCTGCACAATCGCTCGTGAACTCTGCACCAACACCAGTGGTTATCGTACATGCGAGATTTCCTTTTTCAAACCACTTTGTACCTTGTCCATCCTGCGATTGAATGTCTTCTGCAGCTCTGATTTCATACACCACATTTTTTAACTGGTGATTTTCAAAGGTAAATTGACCTTTCTCAAATCCAGATAACATCTCTCCAGATTTTTTTATGCCAAATTTTCCATAAACTTCTTCATCTTCCTGTTCCACTTCTACACATCTGATGGTTCTTCCATTTTCATCTGTATACAATTTGGACAAAGAACTGTGTATGGTTACATCAATCGGATCTTTATTTAAGGTATAGCCTGTCGGGGCGGCTGTTTCATAAAGACGATATTTACCAGAACGAAAAGATTGGTAAGTTGTCACCGTTCCGGTTTCATCGGTGACAAATTCGCTGTATTCCTTATTTTCCCAATCGCGTTGAACAACAAGTGTTTCCTTACCTTGATCATCGACAGCGTATATTTTATAAGTTGTTCCCGGTTTCAAAAGATTTTTTTCGGTATTCTTATCCTTTTTTACGATTCTCAAATAAGTTTTGTTCATTTGATCTAGTTTTGTAAAAAGATAATATGACAATTTACTGGTATCTTCTTCAATGTCTACATCAAAATCATCTACCATTTCTGAATCAAACTCCCCGGTAGAAATCTGATGAATTGTGTAATTTCCGTACCAAAGCAGCTTAGAATCTCCCTCACCACTTTCGCCTATTGTGATCACATCTCTTTCATCATCAGAACATTTGTCATAACTGCCTTTTTCTGTCAAATAAATTTGGAACTGCGCACCAACTTCTGCTACTCTCGTTCCGCTTTCGCTGTCCCAAGCTGTCTTGCGTATTCTCACTTTATTTTTTATAGGCTTGTTTGCAAATTTGTAGGTTTGTGCAATCGTATAACTGCTACTACTGTCATTTTTTCCATCCACTCTGATCTTAAGCGGTGTGGTATTTAACAAGTACCCCTTTGGAGCCTTCTCTTCTTTTAACCAGTAATCTTTTCCACAGATCATATAATCTGTATCAAATTGACCATTTTTTACTACATAAATGCCATTGGTTGTTTTACCACTTGCATCTGTAACTTCTGCTCTCTGTGTACATTTAGAATCTTCGTATAGTTTGAAAATAGCACCATCTAAAGTAGCTTCACCACGAGTCTTTCCATCTTTGGAATCTGCATCCTGCTTAATCACTCGCACGGACGCTTTTTTTCTTGTATTCGTTACTCTTTCATTTACAGCTTGTGAATACTTCCACATTTCTTTTAATGTTGATTCTGGCCACACTCCATTGATTGCAGTCCAACTATCTCTAGTCTTAAGTGTTAATGTTTTACCGTTTTTGTATGTTGGAGCTACAAGAATATTATTGCTACCGGAGGATATCTCTGTTATCGTATACTTATTGGCTATTTTCTGCCACTCCTTATCCAACTCTGTTTGCATTAAAGTTTTCGCACCCTCTTTAGATAAATCTGAAGCATATTTATATCCCTCTCGATTCCACTCTTTTTTTAATGCAGTCTTCTGCTCGGATGTCAGAGAATCCGCATTTTTTGCATAGTAATAATTTTCAGACTGCAGTTTGTATGTGAATCTCATAACAATCATTCCATCTGCATCTGTTTCTGCAGCAATTTCAAAATGATCACCGATGTCATCCATACTTCCTGTCTCATTACTTTTACCATAAGCCGTAAATGAATAAAGCTCATCAATATTGTCCGCAACAATCTTAAACTTGGCACCCTTGAGAGGTTCATCTTCGTCATTCACCTTGAATATATTGATTCTCTGATGATATGTTATCGCATCCTTAATATGATCTATTTTTGCCTCTGGTAATGCATCCTTATCTGCGTTCAAGTCAACCAATCGCTGTCGTTTACTTCCCGAACCACCATACTGCCAAATGGTAGATTCTGCTGTAATATCTCCACTAGGTTGGAATATCTGCGTATACAGACCATCTACACTGCTTGTAAATTTACCTGTATTATTCTTAACTGCCTTGATAACATCTTTCAATTTTGCCTGTGATGTACCACCATTTTCAATCGACCACACAAGAGCCTGTGTCATAATATAAGCTCTGTTTGACCGTTTCATCGTTTTATCAAACCAATACGCAAGAGATGCCATTTGTTTACTGGTTCCACCGTCCGCAGTCGAATAAGTCTTTGAGGATGATTTGTATGCATCCCCATTATGACAAGTGTTTCCGAGGTCCATGCAAAATACAGATCTACCATTAACTTTCATTTTCCACCATTTTCCACTTTTTGTTTTACTACCGCATGTTACCGTTCCGCAGTAACCCAGATAATCAACTGATACATTTTTAGTCGCTGCTTTGGTGCTTGCTGGAAGCAGTCCTATCAACATCGCTAATATCAAAAGAGATGATACTATTTGCTTCCACTTTTGTTTTCGATTCATTTTTGTTCTCCTTCCCTTGTCTTCCTTCGTCTCTAATTTTGTCCAACTCTTTTCTGACAAAATGATCGGACACTCCTAATCGCTTGCATATCTCCTCCCTACCGAATCCCTGATGCAGCATTTTGTGTACTTTTAATTCCACTTGATATGACAAGCCCATTTATGTTTCTCCTCCTTCCTGTTTTGTACACTTTTTACTGTTTAAAACAAAAAAAAGTGCGAAAAGCACTTTCATTTAAGTACCTTTCGCACTTCATTTTATAATTTTTCGATTTTTTTATGTTTTTTTGCCAGGTATCCGGCAGATTACTGCATTTGATACCTTGTCTGCTCTATTTACTGCATTTGATATCTCGTCTGCTCTATTTACTGCATTTGATACCTTGTCTGCATATTATACTGTATCTGATCATCTGTCTGATCTATCCATTTACAGTCCAAGTATCGTTTCTACAGTCTTTTGCATATCTGCAGTCTCACATACGGTATCATGCAGAACCGGCGCAGAACGAATCTCTTCTACAGCCTGCGGTATCGACACTCCTGACACTTTGCTGAGCTCGTCGATCAGCGCAAAATCATCCATGCCCTCATACTTCGCATCAATTGCTGTCATAACACTTGTTGCAAACTTATATGGACTTGCTGTCGATGCGATCACTGTCTTGGTCTCATCTCCGGTGCGGTCCTTGTATTCTTTATATACAGCGGATGCAACCGCGGTATGTGTATCCATAACATATCCTGTCGCATCATACACACGCTTGATTTCTGTTGCTGTCTTCTCCTCAGAAGCCCATCCGCCAACAAAATCAGCAAGCTGTGCTTTCATTTCTTCCGTCAACGTATACTTACCATCAGCAGAAAGCGCATCCATCATTTCTTTCGTCTTTGCAGCGTCTTCTCCGGCAATGCGATAGATCAAACGCTCTAAGTTGCTGGAGATCAAAATGTCCATAGATGGCGAACTTGTCAATACAAACTCACGATTTCTATCGTAAACACCGGTATCAAAGAAATCGTACAATACTTTGTTCTCGTTGGATGCACAGATTAACTTTCCTACCGGGATTCCCATGTTCTTTGCATAAAATGCAGCCAAAATATTTCCGAAGTTACCGGTTGGAACCACAAAATTCACCGGCTCACCCTCAGCTACTGTTCCCGCACCAAGCAATCTTGTATATGCATATACGTAATATACTACCTGTGGCACCAAACGACCAATATTGATGGAATTAGCAGAGGAAAACTGATATCCCTTAGCATCCATTGCTGCCGCAAGTTCTTTGTTATTAAACATTGCCTTAACACCGCTTTGCGCATCATCAAAGTTACCGGTAATGCCAACTACTTTCGTATTAGCACCCTTCTGTGTCACCATCTGGCGTTCCTGGATCTTGCTGACACCGTTCTTTGGATAAAATACAATGATGCTTGTTCCCTCTACGTCTGCAAAACCTGCCAGTGCTGCCTTACCGGTATCTCCGGAAGTTGCCGTTAAAATAACGATCTCATTGGTAATATGATTCTTCTTAGCAGAAGTCGTCAACAAATGTGGCAGAATTGACAACGCCATATCCTTAAAAGCAATTGTTGCTCCATGGAACAACTCTAAATAGTATGCACCTGCTTTTTCTACCAATGGTGCGATCTCCTTGGTATCAAATTTATCATCATAGGCACGGTTAATACAGGACTTAAGCTCGTCCTCTGTAAAATCCGTCAAAAACAACTTCATAACCTCATAGGCAGTCTCCTGATAACTCATCTTTGCAATCTGGTCCAAAGATACATCAAGCTTTGGGATCTGATCCGGCACAAATAATCCGCCGTCATCTGCAAGTCCCTTCAAGATTGCCTGAGATGCTGTTACCTTAGTCGCCGCACTTCTCGTGCTCTGATATGTTACGTTCATGTCGTCCTCCATTCCTTTTCATCCTGTTCGTTTCTGTTGATCAATGTCTTGACCATTATATTCCACATATTGCAAAATATTACACCAAAACAAAACTATCATACTTGTTTTTGATGTATTTTTCAACCCCTGTTTGACAGGGCGGCAACATCTGTCCTGTTGCAATAGATCACTGCATCCAATGCATGATCGTTTTACCCATGCTCTTATGAATATCCATCTCAAAAGCACGAACCATATCTGCCATGCTGCGCACTTCTATTCTTGCACCCACGATAGCATCCAGATAATTTACGATCTCCGGATGACTTTGATACAATTCCACCGTCTTTACAAAATCACTTCGGCCACTTCTGCTGCTTCCATACAATCGAAGTCCTTTTTCTAAAACCATCCGGGTATTGATAGGTACAGGATACTCCGATACGCCAAGCAGACCGATCGTGCCCTCCGGTTGAATATGATCTATGATCTGATCGATCGCACTCTGCGATGCCGCACCACCAACACACTCAAACGCATGATCTACAAGCAGCCCCTCCGGAATATCTGTTACGCGATACGTTGCATCTGCAAAGGCAAAGTTAGCCAATTTTTCATTATCCACTCCAAAAACAGCAAGCTTCGTATCCGGAAACATAGCTTTACAAAAAATCGCTGTGATATAGCCTAAATTGCCATCCCCCCAGATACCGATCATATTACGACGTGCATGTGCGATCCGATCAAATCGCTGCAGTGCATGAACGCTGACGGATACTAACTCCGTAAACGCTGCCACGACCGGGTCGATCCCCTCCGGAAGCACAACTAGTCTGTCCGGCTGTAAGCTGACATACTCCTGCATAAATCCGTCAAACCCACTTGCGCGGAATTTACTGGACCGCAAATAATTTTCGGCAATGATATCATCGTGTTCCGTCGGTGTATTCGGGATCATGATCACCGTCTGTCCGTAGGAAAACTGCCCGGTCGGATCGTGAACTACTTTGCCGATCCCCTCATGGATCAATGCCATCGGAAGCTTTTGTTTGAGAACTTCTGCCGGTCTGCTTCCCTGATAATATCTCTGATCGGCATGACAAATGGATAAATGTGTCGGACGCACGATCACTTCCTGTCCAAATAATGGCACTTCACCAAACTCTACTTCAAATCGTCTCGGTGCTACGAGACGGTATACCGCATTTAACATTACTTATCCATCTCCCCATTTCTGATCAATGATTCTGCCACACGCAGATCATATGGGTAGGTAATCTTAATATTGAACACCTCACCCTGTACCAAATGCACCTTTTCTCCCTTCATGACAAATATCTTAGAAGCATCCGTAAGGATTCCCTTCTCCTCATCACTTAGCGAATAATACAGGTCTTTTAATTTCTTGGCACGAAACGTCTGCGGCGTCTGTCCCTGATACATCTTAGATCTGTCCGGTACATCACTGATAATCTCTCCATTTTCGCTGGCCACGATCGTATCCGTTGCCGGTATCACGGTATCCACTGCATCATACTTCTGTCCATATTCAATATTTTCTTCGATGATGCGATGTGTTAAAAACGGGCGCACAGAATCATGTGTGACAAGCAGTGTGTCGTCATCCAAACCATAGCCTTCCTCGATATAACGAATAGAATTCATGATCGTTTCGTTGCGTGTCTCTCCGCCTTCCAATACAACGACCCGGTCAGTATCCCCCATATACTGGCGAACAAGATTTCTCGTATGTTCTACCCACTGCTTCGGACACAAAACGATCAATTTTTCAAAGGCATCATGCACATAAAACTTCTCGATCGTATGAATAATGATCGGTTTATCTCCAATTTTGATATACTGTTTTGGCTTCTCTGCATTTCCCATGCGGCTGCCTATTCCTCCGGCTAATATCACTCCAAATACCATCTTAACTCTTCATTCCTTTCTACTAAATATGTCTGAGCAGTGCCCCTGCTTTCCCCCATTTACAACCTTCCACACACTGAAAATCACGGTATCCACAACGGGCACAAGGCTTATCATCTTCTAACAGATCCTCCAAACGTCTCCGATTGGCAGAAGACAGGTTCTGCTTATTTTTCGCGAAACGTGCCACCAGCTCTTCCGTCAACCGCATGATCTCCAGCTGTGCTCTCCCACACATGCGCTCTTTACATTTCAAGGCAAAATCCTCAAACAGTCCTTGCTCTGTTACGGAAACTAACATTCCCTGCGGGAACTGCTCTGCGACTCCGGCAATATCCTGCAGCCATTCCTCTTGAAGTGACTGTTCCTGCAGTAATTCCGGTACATAATAACCATATTCCCCAGGCTTATCTCCCGCAAAGTTGATCTTTACACGGAGCGTACGATGTCTCTGCTCCTGTGCAACCTGTGCAAAAGAAGCCAAAAATTTTGCCGTATACACATCTCCAAAGTACTCGACATTATCATCATCCAGCTGTCCGGTCGCCTGCACGGGCATGAAACGAAAGTATTCATTTTTATTATCATGAAAAATCCGCTTACCACCGATCACTACATCAAGGGACTTTACCAACCCGGAGAGTTCTTCTGCCAGCCTCTTCGAGAATGCATCTGCCTGTCCATTTAACTGATCACGCATCTGCTCCGCCCAGTCCATCACATAAAAGATATTGCGAAACGGCAGAGAATACACCATCGAAGTCGGGCAAAAGACCGACAACATGTATCTGGCATTCTCATAAGCAAGTTTGTCCGCCTCGCGCTCGCTAAACTTCTCCGGATACAAAGCTTCGATCTGTTGTTTCAAAATATCATGCCACTTTTCATAAAGTATGGCCTCTTTTTCACTTTGCGGCTTCATCTTTGTATATCTGGCACTCTTTTCGGATGTATTTGATACTCCGATAGAGTTAAGCAGCATTGCAATAATCTTCGGGCACTGTATTTCCATTGTTACCATACTATGCTGAAACACAGAATGATGACCGTTTTGTGCCGTATTTTCTGCACGTCTGAGCGCCTTTTGCGGTTCTTGCGTACGTATTGTCTCGTAGCCGTCTGCAGCATAGCAGGTACCTGCATACTTTCCACTCAGAAATGTCAGCTCATCCGTCAACTGCACACCGGACTCACCGTCAATCTCCTTCGAAACACCAATTGTATTTATTGTAACCATATTTTTTATCCTTTCCGATCTTCTTTTATATGCACAAAATTGTGTATATATCGTCGAGTACATATATAGTCAGGTATATATAATGATAACACAAAGCAAATTGCGGTGCAATAATGCCTCGCTTTCTTACCGCAACAGACATCACTGTACCGCAATCATATAGGATCACTATCATTGACCCTTTCGTTATTTTATTCTTCATCCTCCGACGTTTCCGGCTTTTTGGTTGTCTCCGGTTGTTTCGTTGTCGTCGGTTTCTTCGCCAGCTTTGGCTTCTTTTTTGCCTTTGGTTTCTTCGCCAGCTTTGGCTTCTTCGTTGCTGTCGGCTTTTTCGTTACTGTCGGCTTTTTCGTTACTGACGGTTTAGAAGATGAATCTGTCGTTGTCTTCGAGGAACTTCCGGATCGATGATAACAGATAACCGGAGTTCCCTGCTCGACCAAGCTGTAAATCTTCTTGGCTGATGATGGCGGAAGATTTACGCATCCATGAGAACCGCCGGTACGGTATAAAGTGCCACCAAAACGACTTCTCCAATACGCATCATGAAAACCAATGCCTCCATTAAACGGCATCCAATAACTTACCGGTGTCTCATAATTTTCTCCACGCAATGTAGCATTGCGCTGCTTGTAAGTAATTCCATATGTACCTGCCGGCGTTGCATGTCCCTGCGATTCATTTCCCGTTACACACGCAGTATCAAATACAACTTTTCCATTTTTGACCACAAACACGTGCTGACCACTCAGATCCACTTCTGCATAGGTATCACCGTAGTCTTTGTCACCGTAGCTGACCGCTGTTTGACGATATTCCGGTGTACGCTCTTTGACAGCACCTTTTTGGATCAATTTAACCAGTTTATCTGTTTCCTTGACTGTATTCATCCACCAGCCATAATCTCCACCGTATACAGTAACTGTATCACCGTACGCAGTCTTAAACTTACGATTGGTAAATACGGTATCATATTTACGATGAAGTTCCTGTACAAACTTCTCCACCTTATTGCGACGAAGCTTTACTGTGTTGTCCTTTTTGATCTTGATCCACTTATTGATACGCGTACCATCTAATACAACAGTATCATCACCAAATTTATATGTAATCTCTGTACTAACATAACGATTTAATGTTTCTACAGCATCTTTTAAGACATCACTTTCGCTGGTGAACTCCGGCTTTTTATATGCTTTTTCCTTGCTTAGATCAACAGATTCCTTCAATGATGCAACTGCCTTTTCAATCGCCTCGCAGGTTGCCTGCTCATCCAAAATATCTCCTTGCTGCTCCGAAACGATCTCATAACCTTTTCCCTCTGTATACTCGGCAATCGAAGCGCTCACCGCTTCCGTACCGTCTGTGGCAGATGCCCCCTTTAAGGCCGACACTTCCTTCGCAAGAAGATCCTTATCATATGACAGTGTATGACTGATCTCATAATCTTTCTTGTCTCCGGCAAAAAACTTTATGAATCCCTGGCCTTTCAATATATCATATAATGGCTGCGCATCGCCGACTGCCAATCCGATGTCTCCTTTGATCGTTTCCTCAAAAAAACTTTCATCTCTGGATTTCTCATCAATCTTGCGTTCTTTGACATTAATGGAATATTCTCCGATCCGCTTCTGAAGCTGTTTCACACTCATACCGGAAACGTCAATCCCATTGACCTTTGTTCCTTTGGCAAAGTGTCCACTCGAATATACTGCGATCACGATCGCTGTTATAATAAGTACGCCTGCTGCTATTGCCACCGGAATGATCCACTTATGCTCTTTGAAATAATCTTTTACTTTCATACTTTCTTCTACTCTCTTCTTTCTTCTGTCATAATATATTTGCTGTATAAGTATATACCGCAAAACCTTTTCTGTAAAGGATAGAATTATCGATTGTCAATTTTTTCCGGGTACATATCGTGCCACAACATTCTTTTTTCTGCCATTTGTTCCCATTTGGTATCAGGGCGTCCATAATTGCAATATGGATCGATAGAAATTCCTCCACGTGGTGTAAACTTGCCCCATACTTCAATATACTTCGGATCCATTAATTTAATGAGATCTTTCATGATAACATTGACGCAGTCTTCATGGAAGTCACCATGATTGCGAAAACTAAACAAATATAATTTTAAGGATTTGCTCTCTACCATTCGTTCTCCCGGCACGTACGATATCGTGATCGTTGCAAAATCCGGCTGCCCTGTGATCGGACATAAACTGGTAAATTCCGGACAATTAAATTTGACAAAATAATCATTATCCGGATGCTTATTCACAAATGTTTCTAAAACTTCCGGTGCATAATCCTGTGGATATTTCGTCCCCTGGTTTCCTAATAATGTAATACTCTTTTCCTGTTCTCTCATTGCATTTCCTCCCTCTGTTGCAGCATCCTTATGCCACCTTACCGATCAATACCGTGATCTAAGCTCTCCTGCCTCTCCTTTAGTGCAGTGCCGGATCCAAAACGCCATTGGCGCGAAAGGCCTCTGCGCGGTCACGACACGTGCCACACACACCACAAGGCTTGTCACCACCCTCATAACAACTCCACGTAAGTTCATAAGGCACCTTTAAACGCAGTCCCTCTCCGACCACTTTAGCCTTAGTCCAATTGACAAACGGAGCCTCGATACGTACCTGATTGCCACTTCCCAAATAAATTGCCTGTCCCATTGCATCGTTAAAGGCACTGCTGCAATCCGGATAAGCGTTACCTGCCGCATCATCTGCATGCGCTCCATAATAGATCACTTCACAGTTTTTCGACAGAGCAATGCTCGCTGCACTCGCCAAAAACAAACCATTACGGAAAGGGACATAAGTAGATACCGGCTTGCCCGAAGTTTCCTTTAATTGCTCCGCATAGCTTTCTTTGGGAACTTCTGCATCAGACTGTTCTAATAAAGAACAATCACTGTACGTAAAGATCTTTTGCAGATCTAAAGACAGAAGTTCTATTCCATAATATGCAGCAATGCTGCGTGCTGCTTCCACTTCTTTTTTATGTTTCTGTCCATAAGAGATCGACAATGCGATCACGTTTTCTTTACCATATTTTTCGATTGCAAGCCCCAGACAGGTTGTACTGTCTACGCCGCCGCTAAATAAAACCATTGCTTTGCTCATAACACTCTTTCCTTCCTATCATGTCAAGCCTAAAGTTTTTATTATAGGTCTTTTATTGATTTTCTACTGCTTTCTCTATGACAAAAGTCTCATCTGTAAGCTCTGATCTTCCTGAAACTGTCCACGCAGTGTAAAGGTCTTCGTCGTCGCTGCATTCTTTTTGATTCCCCTGGCTGTCATGCAGCTATGTGTACCCTCGATCACAACCGCCACATCTTCACTTTCCAAGATCTCCTGCATAATATCTGCAATATCCGTACCAATGCGTTCCTGCAGCTGAAGACGTTTTGCCACCATATCCGCAATACGTGCGATCTTGCTAAGTCCGATCACCTTTTCCTTTGGAATATACGCAACGGTCACTTTCATATCGTACATTAGAGCAAGATGGTGTTCACAATAACTAAAAATATCAATATCCCGAACGATCACCATATCTCTGGAAGCCGATCCAAATTCCATACGATCGGTAAATGTTTTATTAAACATTTGCGCAATCTCATGATTTGTATAGTTCATTCCCTCAAACACTTCTTCATACATGCGAGCCACACGATCCGGTGTTTCTTTTAATCCTTCACGATCCGGATCATCTCCCAGAGCGATCAGCAGTCCACGGACATGCTCACGCACTGCGTCTTTATCTATTGCCATAACTTACGACTCCTTTCTGTCATCACGTCGATTCCTGATATCCTACACGCCACGCATTTCGCTGTCCCAGATGATCTTGTGCATCTGAAGCTGCATGTTAACATCGTTCATGCGGTTATCTTTCATAAAGTTTACGATATCTTCCAATTCAATCTGTCCATATACCGGGCTTAAGTATACATGACATTTTTCTGTCAGATCATATTCCCGGATCACATC
>OKSC01001425.1_pt1 | contig 23409 bp, 19 predicted proteins | sample 1601161 | NCBI WGS metagenome assembly OKSC01 (sample SAMEA3541552, study PRJEB24748) | human gut metagenome | biome: human gut; feature: human-associated habitat; material: faeces | place: China | collected 2012
CAGGCACCGAGCGCGGCATCACCGAGCCCACCCCCACCTTCTCCGCTTGCTTCGGTCAGGCCTTCCTGGAGCTGCACCCCACCAAGTACGCTGAGGAGCTGGTTAAGAAGATGAAGGCCAGCGGCGCAAAGGCTTATCTGGTCAACACCGGCTGGAACGGCACCGGCAAGCGCATCTCCATCAAGGATACCCGCGGCATCATCGACGCTATCCTGAGCGGTGCCATCAACGAGGCTCCCACCAAGAAGATCCCCTACTTCGACTTTGAGGTCCCCACCGCTCTGCCCGGTGTTGACCCCGCCATCCTCGATCCCCGCGACACCTACGCAGATGCCGCTCAGTGGGAAGAGAAGGCAAAGGATCTGGCCGGCCGCTTCGTGAAGAACTTCGCTAAGTACGAGGGCAACGAGCACGGCAAGGCTCTGGTCTCCGCAGGCCCCCAGCTGTAAGCTGAAACCCGCATTTTTCTTCTGAACTCCATATAAAATAAGCGCCCGCCCCGTGGTTCTGCTCGAACCATAGGGCGGGCGCTTTGCTGTTTGTCTTTGCGTCCTTTCCCATGAAAAAAGGTACAGCGGAACGCCCGCAGGTGTTCCGCTGTACCACATTCAAAACAATAATTCAGCCCAGCAGCTCCAGCACACCGGCCTTGGGGCGGGCGCCCACGGCCTGACGCACCAGCTTGCCCTGCTCGAACACCAGCAGGGTGGGGATGCTCATCACCCCGAACTGTGCCGCCAGATCCGGCTGCTCGTCCACGTTCACCTTGCCTACCTTTACATCGGTGCGCTCCTCGGCCACCTCGTCCACCACGGGGCTCAGCATCCGGCAGGGGCCGCACCAGCTGGCCCAGAAGTCCAGCAGGACGGGCTTTTCGCTGTGGAGCACTTCCTGTGCAAAGTTTTCCTTGGTAATGTTGATGACTGCCATATTTTTTCCCTCCTGAATGGGTGTTGTGTTTTACTGACACCATCAGTATACCCCATACGTCGCCGCTTTTCCGTGACCGGGTCACGCAGGGGCAAAAAACAGCCGCTCCGGGCGCGCCCGGAGCGGCTGTTTTTGAAGGAGGTAACGAGGTAAATGAATAAGGAGATCTCCCAACGCTTATCCCGGGGTGCAGGCCCCGGACAGGCGCTCAGGCAAAGAAGGAAATAACGAGTGCTACCAGGAAGCCCACGCCGCCGACCAGCGTTTCCATGATGGTCCAGGTCTTGAGGGTGGTCTTTTCGTCCATGCCCACAAGGCTCTTCACCAGCCAGAAGCCGGAGTCGTTGAAGTGGGAGCAGACGGTGGAGCCGCCTGCAATGGCAGCGGTGACACAGGCGAGGTACAGCGGGCTGAGCGCGCTGAGGCCGGGCATGGCAGAGATGATGCCTGCTGCCATGGTCATAGCCACAGTGGAGGAACCGACCGAGATGCGCACCAGAGCAGCCACGATGAAGGCCACCAGCACCAGCGGCAGGCTGGCGTTTGCCACGGCGTTGCCGATGACATCGCCCAGACCGGAGTTCTGCAGCATATAGCGCAGCACGCCGCCGCAGGCAGTGACCAGCAGGATCATGCCGGTGGGCTCCAGAGATTTGGTCATGATCTTTTCCAGCTGGGCGTTGGTGTAGCCGTGACGGGTGCCCAGCAGGTACATAGCAGCGATGGTAGCCAGCAGCAGCGCCATGAAGGGCTCGCCGAGGAAGGCCAGAACAGGCTGGATGCCTGCCAGTGCGGGCACCACCTTTGCCACAGAGTTTGCAATGATGAGCAGCAGCGGGATCATGATGATGCCCACGATGGTGCCGAACTTGGGCAGCTTGCTCTCGTCAATGTCTGCCTGCTGAGCCACGTGCTCGGGGACTTCGATCATGTACTTTTTGCCGCAGATGCTGCCCCAGATGGGACCGGCGGCGATCATGGCAAAGATGCCGCAGAAGATACCGATGAGGATGACCCAGCCAAGGTCAACGCCCAGCATGGTAGCCACCAGCACAGGGCCCGGCGTGGGCGGGATGAAGGCGTGGCCGACCGCCAGACCGGCCAGCAGGGGGATGACGTAGTACAGCACGGAGCGCTTGGTGCGCTTTGCCAGAGAGAAGGCCAGCGGGATGAGGATGATAAGTCCTGCATCAAAGAACACCGGCATGGCCACCACCAGACCCGTGATGCCCAGTGCCCACGCGGCCTTTTCGTCACCGAACTTCCGCACCATGGTTACAGCCAGCGTCTGCGCGCCGCCGGATTCTTCCAGAATGGCGCCAAACATGGAGCCCAGACCCACCAGAAGAGCGATGCCCTTTAAGGTGTTGCCGATGCCCTCGTTCACCGAGCCGATGATGTCGGACAGGGGCATACCGGCCATCAGGCCGATGCCCACCGCACCGATCAGGATGGAGATCATGGCGTGTACCTTGAACTTGATAATAAGGATGAGCAACAGGATCAGACCTGCCACGGCAGCAAAAACCAGCCGTGCCGCATCGGGCGTTGCAACTGCTGTCATAGAAATTTCCTCCGTTTCGTGATTTTTGGTTGCACTTATCCAAGCCGTCCGGAAAAACCCGCCGGACAGTTTATTTTTTGTTATTTATGCGGAGCGATTTACTCCATGTATGCGCCCTTCATGGGGCTGACGGCGTGCTGAGAGTAGAGCTTCAGCAGACCCTTGGTGTACTTGGGAGCCTTGGGCTTCCAGTTGGCGCGGCGCTCGGCGAGGATGGCGTCCATCTCTTCGGGGGTCTTGGGCTCGCCCTTCACGCCCACAATAGCCAGTTTGCGGTTATGCACATCGATCTGGATCAGGTCGTCCGGCTCTACCAGTGCGATGGGGCCGCCCACCGCAGCCTCCGGGCTGACATGGCCGATGACCGGGCCGCGGCTTGCGCCGGAGAAGCGTCCGTCGGTGATCAGAGCCACGCTGGAAGCCAGCTTCGGGTCGGCGCAGATGGCCTCGCCGGTGTAGAACATCTCAGGCATACCGCTGCCGCGCGGGCCCTCGTACCGGATGAAGATGGCGTCACCGGGCTTCACCTCACCGTGCAGCACAGCGGAGATGCACGCCTCCTCACTGTCGTAGGGCTTGGCGCGCAGGGTAGCTTCAAACATATTCTTGGGGCAGGCGGTGTGCTTGATGACGCAGCCTTCCGGGGCAAGGTTGCCCTTCAGGATGGCGATGCTGCCATCGGTGCCCTTGGCGTTGTCAAAGCTGTGGATGATATCCTCGCGGCTGACCGGGCGGGCAAAACCGGCGGTCTTTTCTGCCAGAATGGCATCACAGTGCTGGTAGAAGCCGTTTTTCTTCAGCTCCTCCAGATTCTCGCCCAGCGTCTTGCCGGTGACGGTCATCACGTCCAGATGCAGCATGGACTTGATCTCCTCCATCACCCGGGGCACGCCGCCTGCGTAGTAGAAGTACTGTGCGGGCCAATCGCCGGAGGGACGGATGTTCAGCAGGTAGTGTGCGCCGCGGTGCATCCGGTCGAAGGTGTCGGCGTCGATCTCAATGCCGAACTCGTGCGCGATGGCGGGCAGGTGCATGGTGGCGTTGGTGGAGCCGGAAATGGCGGCGTGCACCATGATGGCGTTCTCAAAGCTCTTCTTAGTCACGATATCCTTGGCGGTGATGCCCTTTTTGACCAGCTCCATCAGCTGCTTGCCGGCATCGTATGCCGCCTGCTTCAGCTCCGGGGCGGTGGCGGGCATCAGGGCGGTGCCCGGCAGCATCAGGCCTAGTGCCTCGGCCATGATCTGCATGGTGGAGGCAGTGCCCATGAAGGAGCAGGCACCGCAGCTGGGGCAGGCGTTGTGCTTGTAATAATCCAGCTGGCTGTTGGGAATCACGCCGGTCTTTTCCCATGCGTCAAACTTGCCGATCTGCTCCAGCGTCAGCAGCTCGTTGATGGCGCAGGCGGGGTCGCTGACCACATACTCCTTGGGCAGGGTATGGGCTTCCATCACGCCGCCGGTCACCACGATGGCGCTCATCTCCTTCAAGCGGCCGATGCTCATCAGCATGGCGGGCACGGACTTGTCGCAGCTGGCGATGAACACGCCGCCGTCATAGACGCTGGCGTTGGCCTGTGCCTCCACCAGATTCACGATGGCGTCACGGTGGGGCAGCGAGTAGTTGATGCCGTCATGACCCTGTGCGATGCCGTCGCACATATCGGTGGCAAAATAGCGGGCCGCCTTGCCGCCGTTATCGTTGACCGCCTGCACGGCCTCCTTGACGAACTGATCCAGATGGGCGCTGCCGGGGTGGCTGTCGCCGAAGGTGCTCTCCACCATGATCTGGGGCTTGGAAAGATCCTCGACCTTCCAGCCCATACCCATCTTCAGCGGGTCGTTCTCGGGTGCTAAAGTGCGGACTTCCTGTGAACGCAACTCCATATTCATACCTCCAAATACTGCTTGCTTTCGTCCTTTTTCTGCTGGACCTTTTTGTGGCTTTATTGTAAATCCGCAGACGTCTCTTTGCAAGTTGTCACGGGTATGTCCTACTTTTTGTGCAAAAACTCTGGGATACATCATGCACACTGCCCAAATCCGGGCGAATTTCGCCCAAAATCAGCCGTCAAAGCGGCTTTTGAGAAAAACGCGGAGAAAAAGTTGTCTGATGATTTTGCAAAAACCCTCTCAGTCGCGCCTTGCGGCGCGCCAGCTCCCCCGAGGGGGGAGCTTAACTCCCTCAGTCAAAACCTGACGGTTTTGCCAGCTCCCTCTGGGAGGGAGCCTTTGGCATGGCGGCAAAGTTTCCGGCATAAATGCAAAGCTTACGGGTGTGCTCGCTCCCCCTCGGGGGAGCTGTCGCGCAGCGACTGAGGGGCTATAAATGGAGAAGCGAAAAAAGCGTTAAAGCGATAGCGCCGACTGGCGCAGCGCTAGCTTTTTTGTGCTTCGACTTCTTCTTTAGGATTGTCAAGGGCGTGTAGCCCTTGGCCCGTTGTGGGGTGGGTGGAGTCCAGAGGTAGGGAGGGGGGACTCGGAACACCCCTCCCTACCTCTGGCCCAGCGGAGCGTCTTTACACGCTACTGGCAAGAAAAAAGTTATCCCGCAGCAGCGCTGCAAATAAAAGGTTTTTTCCTCTGATGATAACGAAAAAGCTCCCCCTTTCGGGGGAGCTGGAGAGGGTCTAGTCCTCTTTCTTATCCATGATATACGCCGCCATGCCGATGGTGCCGTCATCCGGGTCCTCGCCATCGTAGACCTTTTTGATGTAGCTGCGGTTGAAGTTCAGGTGCATTACCATGGCGGCCTTTGCGCCGATGGGGTCGTGGTTGGCAATGGCTTCGGTGATCATGCGGTGGGTCATGATGGTCTCATCGATGAGCTTTTTGTGGGTGACGTTCACGAACATCATCACCGCTGTATCGATGACCGGGATCAGCTGCCCTACCACCAGATTTTTGCTGCTTTCGGCAATGCAGGTGTGGAAGGCGATGTCGTCCTCGATGTAGCGGTCGCCCGCGTGGATCTTGGTCTCCACCCGCTCGCACAGCCGCCGCAGCCGCTCGATGTCCTCCGGGGTGGCGTTCTGCGCCGCCATCTCCGCAATGCCCGGCTCCAGCAGCAGACGGACGTTTACCAGATCAAAGGCCAGCGCGTTCTTGTCCTGCACGCTGCGCAGGTTCAGCGGGTCGGAAAGCCCCTTCACTGTGGTCACCACATAGGTGCCGGAGCCCTGCCGCACCTCCACGATGCCCTTACTGGACAGCAGCTTGACCGCCTCGCGGATGGTGCTGCGCCCCACCCGGAACTTTTCGCCCAGTGCGAACTCGTTGGGCAGCTTTGCGCCCGGCTCCAGCGCTTCGTCCAGAATATAGTGGTAGATCTGGTCCTCCACCTGCTCGGCCAGCAGCTTGTTTTTCAGGTGTGAAAATTCGCTCATGGCAGCTCCCTCCGCGTCCTTGCGCATTTGATGGTCTTGTTACCCGCACACACTGCCGTCCGGGGCAAAGAACTGAACGTGCTTTTGCCACTGGGTCGGGCTGATGGTGCGGCGGTAGCAGTCGGCCAGTGCCTCTACCACAGCCTCCGGGGCAAGGGAGGCGCAGCCCGGGCAGTCCAGCACCAGAATACGGAACCATGCGTCAAAAAGATGCTCGGTGTAGTGGGTATCCCATGCGCCGCAGCGGGCGTAAAAACCCAGACGCCGCACAGCCATAGCGGCATCCTCCGCCTTTTCCGGCATCTCGGCTTCAATAAGGATGGCTTCGGCATCGCCCTCGTGGGCGGGCAGCTGTGCCAGCAGCTGTGCCCCGATGCCGTGGGCGCGGTAGGCGGGCACTACGGCAAAATAATCCAGCTGGCTCACCCGGCAGCCCTCCGGCCGCACCATCAAAAGATAAGCCGCCAGCGTGTCGCCGTCAAACACGCCCCATGTGTGGGCGGTGCCCTCCGCTTCGCTGGTCAGGATCATGCTCAAAGGCTTCAGTTCCCCGGCGGGGAAGTCCCGGCGCATCTCGTTCAGATACACCTCGGTCAGCTCAGGGCCGGTGAGCAGCCGCCATGTGAAGGTTTTGGTACACATACGATAAAGATCCCTTTCCGATGCCGCTTTGCGCAGCATCACATTTTTTGCCTTGTCCAGTATAGCATACCGGATGTTCTGCCGAAAGTCAATCTGTGCACCTTTTCGGGCGGCAGCGCCGCCGGTTTTGCCGGGGGGCTTGCATCCGGGCGCAGAATCGGGTACTATACAGGTAACAGAATTTTTCCCTCCGGCGCTGCCGGAAGGGCAAGCAAGGTGTATCTGAAAACAAAGAAAATGACGAATATTTCGCAAGCACAAGCGGGATTTAAGGCAAATAGCCGCAGGAATCCTTTGTGGATTTCAAGGCTGTTTAACGCAAAATCCAGCTGTGCTTGTAGAAATAGACTAAATTTTCGACTTTTCAGATACACCCCAGGATATAAAAAGGAGACTTGTACTATGGAATGGACCGATATCCGCCTGACCGTGGCCAAGGCTGATGCCGAAAACGCCGAAGCCGTTGCCACCCTGATCGCCGAGGGCGGCATCTACATCGAGGATTACAGCGACATCGAGCAGCAGGTGGCCGAGATCGCCCATGTGGACCTGATTGAGCAGGAGCTGCTGGATAAGCCCCGGGATACCGTGATCATCCATCTGTATCTGGAGCCGGGTGCTTCTCAGGTGGAGACACTGGCGCTCATCGCCGCCCGCATGGAAGCCGCCGGCATCCCCTACACCGTGGAGACCGAGGGTGTGGAGCAGGAGGACTGGCAGAACGGCTGGCGCAAATATTACCACCCCATGGAGATCGGCAGCCGTCTGGCTGTGGTGCCCTCGTGGCAGCAGTACGACACCGACCGGGTCAAGCTGATCCTTGACCCCGGCCTTGCCTTCGGCACCGGCGGCCACGAGACCACCAGCCTTTGCCTTGAAGCGCTGGACGAGCAGGTGCGCGGCGGCGAGCGGGTGCTGGATATCGGCACCGGCAGCGGCATCCTTGCCATTGCCGCCCTCAAGCTGGGCGCTGCCAGCGCCGAGGGTGTGGACATCGACCCCGTGGCGGTGCGTACCGCCGGGGAGAACGCTGCGCTGAACGGCGTGCAGGATAAGCTGACCGTGCTGGTGGGCGACCTGTCCGATAAGGCCAGCGGCACTTATGATATCATCACCGCCAACATCGTGGCCAACGCCATCCTCAGCCTTGCCCCCGCCGTACCCGGCCTGATGGCCGAGGGTGCTACCTTTATTGCCAGCGGCATCATCGACAGCCGCAAGGACGAAGTGATCGCCGGACTGGAAAAAGCCGGTCTGTCCGTCGTGGAAGTCAAGGAAAAGCGCGGCTGGGAGTGCATCGTCTGCAAAAAGGCCTGAGATTCAAATATTGTAAGAAGGAGCGCACAGTATGCCGCACCGCTACTTTACCACCGAGATCTCCGACGGCACCGCCACCCTGCGGGGTGCGGACGCCCATCACCTTGCCCGGGTGATGCGGGCAAAGCCGGGGGATACCGTCATCCTCTGCGATGGCAACGCCGTGGAGTACACCGCCACCATTACCGGCTTTGGGGAGGACAGGGTAGACTTTGCCGTAGAGCCGGGCTACCCCAGCGCCGCCGAGCCCACCGTGGAGGTGACTTTGCTGGCAGGCTACCCCAAGCAGGACAAGCTGGAGCAGATCATCAAGCACGGGGTCGAGTTGGGCGCTGCCCACATCGTGCCCTTCTTCAGCCGCTACTGCGTGGCTGCACCCAAAAAAGAGGAGCAGAAGAACGAGCGCTACAACCGCATTGCGCTGGAAGCCGCCAAGCAGTGCGGCCGGGGCGTTCTGCCGGACGTAGCCCTGCCGCTGCCGAACTTCGGGGCAGTGTGCCGCAGCTTTGACCAGTACGATCTGGTGCTGTTCTGCTACGAGTGCGGCGGCGCGCCTTTGCGCCAGCTGCTGGCCGAGGCAAAGCCCGCCGAGGGGCAGAGGCTGCGCCTTGCCATCGTGACCGGCGCAGAGGGCGGCTTTGCCGCCGAGGAGGCCGAAATGGCCGCGAGCGCCGGGGCAAAAACGGTGGGTCTTGGCCCCCGCATCCTCCGGTGCGAGACCGCCCCGCTGGCGGGGCTCTCCGCCGTCATGACCCTGACGGGGAATCTGGAGTAAGCATAAAAAAGGACGTATCTGCTTGACAAATACGCCCGGAATGATTATACTGAAAACAGAAAAGGTGCTGCCCGGCAACGGTCAGCTTCCATACCCTAGACAATCAGAAAAGATTGGCCGTTTGAGTCTGGACAACTGTGGCGGTCAATCTTTTTTGTTTTGCTTGCTCTCGATGTACTGTAAAACTTTTAACGTAACGTCAACCGTTTCGTAGACCACGGTAACGATAAGCGTTGCCAAGGCCAAGGTTTCCAGCAGCGTCATAGGGCATCCCCCCTTTGCCGTCAGGCTCCGGGAAGATCACAAATTCTCAAAAAAGTTCCTTTCCCGGCGTTGCGCCTGATTCATTCCGAAGAACGAGTTTTGCGAGCCGGGTACGGAAGCATGACCACCTGCAATGCAGGCAACACCTAGTCTACCGCCTTTTCAGGCGGTGTTTTTATTGTAGCATACTTTTTTGTTCGTTACAACAAAAATATTTGTATAGTGAAAGAGGCTGCTGCACAGGGGTTTGTGCAACAGCCTCTTATTATTTTGCGTTATATTACGTTCTGTAAAGCATTTTCAGGTATTTTCCCCAGCATCCGGGTGGGCATCGGTGTCCAGCAGAGCCTGTTTTACCTTGAGCAGGTTCTGGGGGCTTACCGAGAAACTGCGCAAACCGAGGTGCAGGTACTGCGCCGTGTTGGCGGGGTTGCCCACGGCAAGGCCGCAGATGGTCACCGGGACGTGGTGCGCGCTGGCGGCATCCATCACCATGGCGATCAGCTTTTTCATGGCCGGGCTGGCGGGGCGGTAGTAGTGCTCTGCGCTGGCAAGCTCGCGGTCGGCGGCGTGGGTGTACTGGGTCAGGTCGTTGGTGCCGATGACCAGAAAATCGCAGCCGTGGGCTACAAAGTCCTCCACGGTCAGGCAGGCGGCGGGGATGCTCAGCATCACGCCGAACGGGGTGTTCTCGTTAAAGGGCACGCCCCGCTCCCGTAGGCTCTGGCGGCAGTGCTCCACAATGCTCATGGCGGCGTCCCAGTCCTCTACATCGGTCACCATGGGGAACATCACCCGCAGCGGCCCCCGGGCAGCGGCGCGCAGCAAAGCGCAGATCTGGGTCTGGAACTGCTGGGGCTGGCGCAGGCTGTTGCGGATGCCGCGCAGGCCGAGCTTGGAGGACTGCGGCCCCTGATTGGCGTCGGCCACGGTGCGGTCGGAGCCAAAGTCGAAGGTGCGCACGGTCACCGGGCAGCCGTTTGCGGCGGCCAGACAGGAGCAATAGAAGAAATACTGCTCCTGCTCGTCCAGAATGCGTCCGGGCAGCATCATGTAGCCGCTGCGCAGCAGCCCCACGCCCTTTGCACCGGACTGCATGGCGGTGTCGATATCCTCCGGGCCGAAGCAGTTGGCCAGCAGCTCAAAGGGTTCGCCGTCCCGCGTCTCGTCCGGCAGGCTGTGCAGCTGCTTCATCTCCGCGTCCTCGCGCTGGAGCTGGCAGATGCTGGCTTCCGCCTGCTGGCGGGCGACGGCATCCGGGTCAAGGATGCAGTTGCCGTTGGTTGCGTCCAGAATGACGGTGCGGCCGTCGCAGTCGTCCAGAAAATCCTTGCCCACCTGCACGATGCCCGGGATGTTCATTGCCCGGGCAATGATGGCGGCATGGCTCTGGCCGCTGCCCTCGGCGGTGATGACGCCTAAGATCATGCCGGAGGGCACGCTGAACAGGTCGGTGGGCATCAGCCGGTCGGCGGCAAGGATCACCGGATGATCCAGCGCCAGCCACACCCGGGGGCGGTTGGTCAGGATGTTGATCACACGGCGGGTGGCGTCCAGAATATCCACGCTGCGCAGCTGCATATAGGGGTTATCCTTCATGTTGGCAAGCTGGTCGGCGTAGCGCTGCCCCACCTGATGCATCGCCGCCGAGGCGCTGATGCCCGCATTGATGCAAAAGCGCACCTCGTTCATCATGCCCTCGTCGTCCAGCATCATGCTCTGGAACAAAAAGATGGCCTGCTCGGTGGGCGCGGCGCGCTCCGCCATGGAGTCCAGTTCGTTCTGCGCCGTGTGCACGGCATTTGCCAGCAGCCGCAGCTCCCGCTCCGGGTTGAAAGGGCCGTGGCTGAAGGTCTCCACATGGTGCTCCAGACGGCTCACCTGACCCAGCACCAGCCCCGGGGATGCGGATACGCCTTTATAAACCTTCATCTTCTGTCACCTCCGGCAAAGCCGGTGCGGTCAAAGTGCGCCACACCAGCGCCTGTAAGAATGTATTGGGCAGCAAAGCGGCCAGCGCTGCCTGCCCGGCGGTGCTGCTGCCCGTAAACAGCGGGGCAAAGCTTTCCATACGCTCTTTGTCGCACGCCGCCAGAAACGCCTCGGCCAGCGTCCGGGTGGTGTAGAAATGGGTGGGGTCTACCCCGGCGTCCTCGGCGGCGGCTTCCAGCGGGGCAAGCTGGGCGTCCTTCATCCGTGCCAGCAGTAAAGCGGCATCGGCGGTCAGGGTGACGGGGTACTTCTCCCGCACCTCCTTCTGCACGGCGTCAAAGGCTGCGCGGAAGGCTTCGGCATCGGCGCTGCTGTCCGCACCGCTGTCCACCGCGTAGGCACAGCCCCGGATGCGGCCAAAGGCGCGCAGGGTGTCGTAATAGCCCAACTCCATGTTGCGCTTTGCGGTGTCGGGGTCGAAGTGGAGGATATCGCCCAGCTCCCAGTAGCTGCGGATCATGGTGGTGGGCAGACCGGTCAGGTTGGGGCGGGTGATGCCCACGCCCTCCAGATCCACACAGACCAGCTCCTCTGCGCCCATGGTCTTGGCAAGGCCGGTGGGCATATTATCGCTGTACCCGCCGTCCAGAAACTTTACCCCGTCGATCTGCCGCGCCCGCAGGGCGGGGAAGCAGGCCGCCGAGGCCATCAGGTAGTCCCGCACCTGCCCGGCGGGGATATCCTCCAGCGTCAGCTCCCGGGGACGCAGCCCCCGCTGCTCTACCGTCACGATGCCGAACCGGATGGGCGCTGCCCGCAGCGCATCCTCGTCCAGCACCCGCTCCACGATCTCCTCCAGCGGGGTCACGTCCATGCCGCCTTCCTTTACCACCCGGCGCAGAAACTGGTGCAGGGCGGAAAGATCGGCGTTTTCCTCCGGCAGCTCCATCACATCCCGGCTGCGGATGGTCAGCCACATATCCCGGGCAGTCTCGTACAGGTCCAACACGAACATGGCACCGTTCAGCCCGCCCACGCTTGTACCGGTAATGATCTGCGGGTGCCAGTCCAGCTCCATCAAAGCCCGCCAGACGCCCACCTGATAGCTGCCGCGCGCACCGCCGCCTGCCAGCACCAGCGCCTTTTGCGTGGGATCTCTGCGTTCCATATCAAACCCTCCCGTGCACGTTCCCGGTATTTTCCAGTATTGTTATAATTATACCATACTTTTGGGGAAAATTCTCCCGAATTTTCAGAGATCATGCCTTTTTCCTGTGAAAGTTTCGTGCTATACTAGCCGGAGATAAGTATAGAGGCAGCCCGGAGGGGCGCACAACAGGAGGAAAGTATGCACTGCAAACAATGGATCTTTGATATGGACGGCACCCTGACCGACAGCATGGTGGTGGTGTGGGAGGGTGCCCCGGAGGCGCTGCTGGCGCGCTTTGGCCGCACCCCGAAGGCAGACCTGCACGAGACCCTGCTGACCATGGGCATGGAGGACGGCGCACAGTATCTTATCCGGGAATATGCGCTGCCGCTGGATATGGACAGCTACCGGGACGTGATGTACGAGGTGATCGCCGCTCTGTACGAAAAGGTGGAGCTGAAGCCCGGCGTGCGGGACACGCTTGCCCGGCTGCGGGCCGAGGGCGCGCGGATGTGCGTTTGCTCCAACACATGGAGCAGCCAGTGCCGCACCGTGCTGACCCGCCTTGGCATTGACGGATACTTTGATTTTTACATCGAGGCGCGGGGTGCTATGAGCAAGAGCAGCCCCGCCCCCTTTATGGAGGCGCTGCACCGCCTTGGCGGCACGGAGCCCGCCGGGTGCGCCGTGTGCGAGGACGCGCTCTACGCTGCCCAGACCGCCCATGACGCCGGCTTTTATCTGGTGGGCATTCAGGACACCACCAGCGCCGCCGATGCTCCCGCCCTGCGCCGGGTATGCAATCAGTTTTTGCCGGGCTGGACTGCGCTGGACTGGGCGCAGGTATAAACTGCCTGCTCCCGGATGGATAAAACGCCCATCCTCTTGCATTTTGCGTGCCGCAGGAGTATGATAATATAAATAATTACGTCTTTTTTACAAAGACGTGCTTTGGTGAAGCGAAAAAACCAAACCTTATCGTCAAAAGGAGATCCCTGTCATGACAAACCCGCTCGTCAGCATTATCGTGCCTGTGTATAACGCGCAGAATAGTGTTGCCCGCTGTCTGGAAAGTATTTGTGGCCAGACCTATCAGGAGCTGGAGATTATCGTGCTGAATGACGGCTCTACGGATGACAGCCTTACGGTCTGCAATCAGTTTTGTGCAAAAGACCCCCGCGTGACGGTGGTGGACAAGGAAAACGAGGGCCTTTCCATCACCCGCAATGTGGGCATGCGGCTGGCACAGGGCAAATATTTGCAGTTCGTGGACAGTGATGACCACCTTGCCCCGGATTTTACCCAGCGTATGGTGACAGCTGCCGAGCAGCACGATGCCACACTGGTCATCTCACCCTACTGGATGGAGATCCCCCGGGATATCCAGAAGGAGCAGCTGCGGGAAAAGGTCAAGGCAAGCAACCCGGAGGACATCGCCAAAAAGAAGCTGCGCCGGAAAAAGCCGGAGGTGGAGTACCGGGAGTATGGTTTTCTGCCCGCCGGTGTCTACGACCAGAAAAGCTACGCGCTGCACCTGATGGAAAAGCCCGTGACCTTTTTCTATAATGTGGTGTGGAACAAGCTCTACCGCCGGGACGTATTGAACGCCCACGGGCTGGAGTTTACCAACGAGCTGATCCACGCCGAGGATCAGCAGTTCAACATCCGGTATCTGGAATTTGTGGAACGGGTGGTCTCGCTGGAGGAGCCGGGTTATTACTATGTCCAGAACCCGCAGAGCATCTGCCACACCCAGATCAATCTTTCTACCATCATGCAGAACCGTCTGCAAATGATAGACTATTATAAGGCTCTTTACACGAAACTGGGCCTCTACGAGGAGGTGCAGACCCAGCTGCACGCCTCGCTGCTGGGGCTGGCGGAAAGTGTAAGCCCCACGATTGGCATCCAGAAGGCGCTGAACGATGCGGCAGAGTACTGGTACGCCTTTTTTGCCGGCAGCGACGAGGAAGCGGAGCTTGCCGCCGAGCGCAGCGGACGAAAGGCTGCCGCCAAGAAAAAGCAGAAACTCGGAACGGAGTAAGTCTGTGAAGGAGGAAACCCATGAACACCCCGCTCGTCAGCGTGATCGTGCCCGTTTACAACGTGGAAAAGACCCTTGCCCGCTGTCTGGAAAGCATCTGCGGCCAGAGCTACCAGAACCTTGAGATCATCGTGGTGAACGATGGCTCCCCGGATGGCAGCCTTGCCATCTGTGAGCAGTTCCGGGCAAAAGACCCCCGCGTGGTGGTCATCAGCAAGGAGAACGAGGGGCTTTCTCTCACCCGCAACGCCGGGATGCGCGCTGCCCACGGCAAGTATTTGCAGTTCGTGGACAGTGATGATTATATCGAACCCACCTTTACCGCCCGCATGGTGGAAGCCGCCGAGAAGAACTATGCCGATCTGGTCATTGCACCCTATTGGATGGTGATCCCGCTGGCTTCCAGCAAAAGCGGCCAGCGCACCGAAAAGCTGCTGGCACAGCTGGGCGTACAGACCGATACCGCCGAGCCGGAGGTGAACGTTTACAGCTTTCTGCCCGCCGGGAACTACGGCCAGAAGGAGTTTATGCAGGAGTACATGAAAAAGCCCTCCTCCTTCTATTTCAACATCGTGTGCAACAAGCTGTACCGCCGCAGCCTTTTGATGAACGCGGGGCTCTGGTTCACCCGCGAGATCTACAACGAGGATCAGCTGTTCAATGTGCGGTATTTCCGGCTGGCAAAGGCCTATACCGCCCTTGCCGACCCGGGTTATTACTACATCCAGAACCCGCAGAGCCTGCTGCACACCAATGTGGATCTTGGCAAGATCGTGAACAGCCGTTTGCAGATGTTCCCCCATTACAAGCAGATGCTGTCCGAACTGGGGATCGCTCGTGGCAATCAGCTGCGGCTGTACCACACCCTCATCGCCCAGTCGGAGCGCTTCATGCCCGCAGGCCCTGTCCAGACCCTGCTGAAGCGCAGAACCCAGTCCAAGTGATAATTTTCCGTAAAACAAAAGCCGCTGCACGAATGTGCAGCGACTTTTTACTTTTTACCCTACCCGGGCGCAGAAAGCTTCCCGGACGGCGGCTTCCCGCCCGCGGGGGATGGGAATGCGCGCCCCGCTGTGCATCCGTACCTCGCCGGGGGACAGCAGCTGTACTGCTTCCAGATTGACCACATAGGAGCGGTGCGGCTGCACAAAGCGGCCGTCCGCCAATAGCGGCTGTGCCACAGCAGAAAAGGGCACCCGCAGCGAAAGGGAGGCCACATCCTCTCCGGTGGTCAGGTGGAAGTGCACGATGTGATGGGTGCATTCCAGATATTCAATTTCGGCATAGGTCAGCGCCCGCACGCCGTCCGCGGTGGTCACGGTAAGGGTGGGGCCGTATTCCGGCTCCACCGCCCGCTTGAGCAGGGCAGAAACTTCCGGCTGGTGCACCGGCTGCAGCAAATACTGCATGGCGTCCACCCGGTAGGCGCTGTATGCGTGCGCCGGGGTGCGTGCCACAAAGGCCAGCGGCGCGCGGCGGCCCCGGCGGCGCAGCTCTGCCGCCGCCGTAAGCCCTTCGGGCCGGGCTACCGCCGCAAGCTCGATGAGGTACAGCTCGTACCGCAGCCCGGCGGCATCCTGCTGCAAAAGCGCTTCCGGGCTTTGCAGCTGCTCCACGATGCAGGCGTCCTCCCGCCGGGCGAAGAACTCCATGCACTGGTGCTCCAGCCTGCTGCGCAGCACCCCGTCCGGGCTGCAGATCGCAATGTGAAAGATCATGATTTGGCTTCCTTTGCAGGGTAGACGATTTGGAATGGCCTCCGCTTGCGCGCCGAACCCTCTCAGTCATCGCTGCGCGATGCCAGATTCCCCCTTTTGTCGCTACGCGACATTTTCCCCCGGCGCGGGGGAAGTCTTTCCTCTCAGGGGGAGCTTTATTTGCACTGATCGGAAGGTTCATAAAAGCTCCCCCTTTCGGGGGAGCTGGCGCGTCAGCGCCTGAGAGGGTTTATCCTCAGCAGCCGATGGCGGCGCACTTCTCGGCCAGCCATGCGCGCTCGTCCTCGGTCAGGCGGGGTGCCAGCTGCTCGAACACCTTGCGGTGGTAATCGTTCAGCCAAGCGACCTGCTCCTTGTCCAGCACGCCGGGCACGATGGGAGAGGTAGCGATGGGCACAAAGGTGAGGGGACGGAAGGCAAGGAAGGTACCGTACTGGTTGTCGGCCTTGTGGTAGCACTCGATCTCGTTCTCGATGCGGATGCCCACCTCGCCGGCTTCATACACGCCGGGCTCGTCGGTGACGATCATACCCGGGCGCATCAGGGTGGTGTTGCGGCCGTTCAAAGCGTGGGGGCCCTCATGGACGTTGCCCACAAAGCTGACGCTGTGGCCGGTGCCGCAGCGGTAGTTGATGAGGTGGCGCCACAGCGGCTCGCGGGCGATGGTGTCCAGCATGTGGCAGTCGCAGTAATCCAGCCAGACGGCCTTGGCAATGTCGATGTGGCACTGCAGCGTCCAGGTATAGAACAGCCGCTCGTCCTCGGTCAGTTCGCCCAGCGGGTAGGTGCGGGTGATGTCGGTAGTGCCGTCCAGATAGGTAGCGCCGCTGTCCACCAGCAAAAAGCCCTTGCGCTGCAGAACGGCATGATCCTCCGGGGTGGCGTGGTAGTGCATCATGGCTGCGTTGCCGCCGTAGGCTGCAATGGTGCCAAAGCTTTCCACAAGGAACTTATCGTCTGCGCTGCGGTACTTGTGCAGGATCTCGTCCACGGTCAACTCGGTCAGTTCTTCGCCGGAAGCCAGACGGTTTTCCAGCTCGATCTGGAAGCGCACCATAGCCACGGCGTCCCGCAGATGGGATTCGCGCAGGTGTGCCAGCTCCACCTCGTTCTTTACACCCTTCATGGCAAGCAACGGGTCGGCGGCGTCCTTCACGGTCAGGGCGGGGTTGTTTTCCAGCACCTGATACACGGCGTAGTTCACGGTAGCGCTTTCCGCCAGCACGGTCTGGGGCTCGGTCTCGGCGGCCATCCCGTCCAGAATGCTGTCGTAGTCGGCCAGCGTTACGCCGTTGGCCTCCAGCTCTGCCTTAGCCTCCGGGGTGACCCGCGCCTGATCGATGAACAGCACGGCGCGATCCGGGGTAACATAGCAGTAGGCCATGGCGTAGGGGGTGCACTCGATATCCATGGCGCGCAGGTTCAAAAGCCAAGCCAGATTATCCAGCTTGCCCACCAGCTGGGCGGTGCAGCCCTGCTCCTTCAGCTTGCCGCGCAGCTGCTCCAGCTTTTCTGCCGGGGAGAAGCCAGCGTATTCCTTGGGCAGGATCCATGCCGGGGTAGCCGGGCGGGCAGGGCGGCCCTCCACCCACAGCTCATCCTCCAAGAACAGGGTCTTGATGCTGCCGTGCTTGGGCTCCAGTTCCTTTTTCAGGTTGTTGACCAGTGCACAGTTGGCGGTCAGGCCGCACAGACCCAGCGTGCCGCCCTCGGGCAGCACCTTGCCGCAGTATTCCTCGGCGGTGGGCACGCCCGGCTCGCCCATGCGCATCAGCTGGATCTCAGTACCGGCGATCTCCTTTTCCGCCTGCACAAAGTACCGGCCGTCTGCCCAGACGGCGCTCTCGGTCATGGTGACCACAAAGTTGGAGTTCTCACCGTGGAAGCCGGAGAAGTAGGTCAGGGAGGTGTAGTGGTCGGGCAGATACTCGCTGGAATGCGGGTCGCCCACCGGGATCAGATAGACGTCCACGCCGTTTGCCTTCATAGCGGCACGCAGCGCGGCCAGACGCTCAGGAACTGTGTTCATACTCATAACAAAAGCCCTCTTTCTGTCATTTGCCGGAAAAACGTCCGGCGGCGATGGTTTGCTGCTGCTATTGTATCATTCTGCGGGGAAGAATGCAATGCGGGGACGGGACGAACCCTCTCCGTCATCGCTGCGCGATGCCACCTCCCCCGAAAGGGGGAGGTTTTGCTCTACTTATCGGCAGAGGGCAAAAAGCTCCCCCTTCGGGGGAGCTGGCGAACGCAGTGAGCCTGAGAGGGTTGGCTCCCTCCCAGAGGGAGCTGGCAAAACCGTCAGGTTTTGACTGAGGGAGTTCGTCCCACCCCCAAAACGCCGTCAATTTGCAAAAAAAGTTACAATTTTTTCTTGAAAAAGGCCGGTTTCCCATTGACAGCCTTGTTATAATAGAGGTGTAGTATTTTTGGGTCAGCACTCTGCGGCCCTTTGCGCTAACAATTGCGAATATTGCGATAAAAAGAAAGAGGCATTTGGAACATGACTAAAATCGATATCTTCTCCGGCTTCCTTGGCGCCGGCAAAACTACCCTGATCAAAAAGCTGATCACCGAGGCCTTTGCAGGCCAGCAGGTGGTGCTGATCGAGAACGAGTTCGGCGAGATCGGCATTGACGGCGGTTTCCTGAAGGAAAGCGGCATTCAGATCAACGAGCTGAACGCCGGCTGCATCTGCTGCTCTCTGGTGGGCGATTTCCGCACCGCTCTGCAGCAGGTGGTGGAGCAGTACCACCCCGACCGCATCGTCATCGAGCCGTCCGGCGTGGGCAAGCTGAGCGATGTGACCCGCGCCGTGGAGGGCGTGGCCGAGCATCTGGACGTGCAGCTGAACAGCTTTGTCACCGTGGCCGATGTGAACAAGGTCAAGATGTATATGAAGAACTTCGGCGAGTTCTACGATGACCAGATCAGCCACGCAAGCTGCATCCTGCTCAGCCGCACCCAGACCGCCAGCGAGGAAAAGATCGCCGCTGCCGTGGCAATGCTGCGGGAAAAGAACCCCACCGCCACCATCGTGACCACCGCATGGGATCACCTGACCGGTGAGCAGATCCTGAAGGCCATGTCCACCAAGGACGACTTCAAGGCCGAGCTGATCGCCATGGCTGCCAAGGCAAACGAAGAGCACGCCCACGAGGACGAGGAAGAAGAGCACGAGCATCACCATCATCACTACGATGAGAACGGTGTGTGCAGCTGCGGCCATCATCACGACCATGATGACGATGATGACGACGAGGATGAGCACGAGCATCATCACCACGACCATGACGAGCACGATCATGATGACCATTGCTGCTGCGGTCACCACCACGATCATGACGATGATGATGACGAGCACGAGCATGAGCATGAGCATCACCATCACCATGACCATGACGAGCATGACCACGAGGAGCACGAGCATCACCACGACCATGACGGTCATTGCTGCTGCGGTCATCATCATCACGACCACCACGCCGATGAAGTGTTCACCAGCTGGGGCGTGGAGACGGCCCGCAAGTTCACCAAGGCTGAGGTGGAGCACGCCCTCACCGAGCTGGATACCGGCAATTACGGCATGATCCTGCGCAGCAAGGGCATCGTGGACGGCGGCGCAGACGGCTGGCTGGAGTTCGACTATGTGCCCGGCGAGTGGGAAGTGCGCAGCCGCAGCGCAGACGTGGGCGGCAAGCTGGTGGTCATCGGCTCCAAGCTGAACGAGACCGCCATCGCCCAGCTGTTCGGCTGCTGACCCCTTCAGTCAATGCCTGACGGCATTGCCAGCTCCCCCAAGGGGGGGCGCCTATCATTGATAAAAGGAGCAACCATTTATTATGGCAAAAGAGATCCCGGTCTACCTGTTTGTGGGCTTTCTGGAAAGCGGCAAGACCAAGTTTATTCAGGAGACCTTTGAAGACCCCAATTTCGACTCCGGCGACAAGACCCTGCTGCTGATCTGCGAGGAGGGCGAAGAGGAGTACAACGAGAAGAAGTTCGCCTTTCCCGGCGTGACCGTGAAGGTGCTGGAGGATAAGTCCGAGCTGAACCCCCAGAACCTTGCAAAGCTGGGCAAGGAAGCAGATGCAGGCCGTGTGGTCATTGAGTACAACGGCATGTGGCTGCTGCAGGATTTAGCGGATGCCCTGCCCGAGAACTGGCTGGTGTACCAGTGCATTGCCACTGCCGACGGCACCACCGCCCTGACCTACGCCCGCGACAACTCCATGCGCAGCCTGATGCTGGACAAGATCGCCCGCAGCGAGCTGATCGTGTTCAACCGCGCCGAAGCCGTGAACAACGATGACGCCCGGCAGGAGCTGCACAAGCTGGTGCGGCAGGCCTCCCGTAAGTGCGATATCGCCTACGAGTTCAAGGACGGCAGCGTAGCCTACGATGATATTCCCGACCCGCTGCCATTTGATATCAACGCCGATCCCATCGACATCCCGGATGACGATTTTGGCATCTGGTACATGGACTGTCAGGACGAGCCCCAGAAGTACACCGGCAAGACGGTGCGCTTTCTGGCACAGGTCTGCCAGACCAACCGCGCCGGCAAAAACAGCTTTGTGCCCGGCCGCTTTGCCATGACCTGCTGCGTGCAGGACATCCAGTTCGTGGGCTTCCCCTGCAGCTACGATGGCTACAAGGCGCTGGAACAGCGCGCTTGGGTGCGGGTGACCGCCAAGGTGGGCTACAAGTTCCACAACATCTACCGGGGCAAGGGCCCGGTGCTGACCGCCGTGTCGGTAGAGCCTGCCGAAAAGCCCCTGGAAGAGGTCGTAACGTTCTCTTAACGTTTCTTTATAACAAGGAGGTTCTGGTATGAAAACTCTGTTCCGTATTCTTGGCACGGCTGCTGCCGTGGCCGTCACCGGCGCTGCCATCGTGGTGCTGGACAAGATCCTGAACCAGAAAGACCCGCTCCATGTGGAGGAGGTCGAGTTCCCGGAGGAAGCCGAAAAGGACGCCGAGGAGGCCGAAAAGACCGCCGAAGCCTACGAAGAGGCCGAGGCCAAGGAAGAAGCAAAGGCTGCCGATGCCGCCGCAGAAGCTGCCGAAGAAGCCGCACCGGAAGCCCCTGCTGAGAACGCACCCCAGACCCAGCCGGAGACCGCCGCCGAGCGCCCGGTGTACGACCCCGAAGCCCCGAATGCCAACCCCGTGGAGGCCGGCCCCGCCGTTGCCCCCAGGGATGAGAACGGCAAGATCGACGCCACCAAGATCGCCGATGCCAACGATTTTGGCGACTGGGAAGAGCAGGGCTGCAAGGGCTGAGAAAACAGCATGATCCTTGCATAGACGCGGATATCAGCTCCCCCGAAAGGGGGAGCTTTTTTGTGCTTGCAAAATGCCGCGCAGTTCACTATACTGGAAGAAAAAACACCGATGGAGGGCAGCACCATGGCATACACCGATGATTGGGAAAGCTTGATGAACGGCGTGTTCGGCGCGGGCGGCAAACTGAAGTTCGGCGGTGCACAGCCGCAGCCGGAAAAGCCGCAGCCCGAAAAACCGGCGGGCAGCGGCCTGCCGGATCTGAACGCAGCGCTGCTGGAGCAGCAAAAGCAGCTGGACGAATTGCTCAAACAGCAGAACACCCGGCTGAAAGCGCAGGATGCAGGGGTGCAGACGGCGCTGGAGGACAGCCGCCAGATGCTGCGGGACATGGAAGCGGACGGCCTGCTGGCCAAGGGCACGGCAGACACAAAGCCGGAGCAGCTGGGCAGCTTTGAAGGCCTTGCCGCCGAGGTAAAAAAGACCGTCCTCGGGCAGGATGCCTTTGTAGACAGTGTGGTGCGGGCCATGCGCCGCCCCTTTGTGCTGGGCACCGAGGGCGCAGCCGCCCGCAATGTGATCCTGCTGTGGGGTGCACCGGGCACGGGACGGCACTTTGCACTGGCCGAGACCGCCCGCATCATGGCGGCGCGGGGGCTTTTGCAGAGCGACCGGATGGCGGTGATGGACTTGGCACTCTACCCCGACCCCGGCGCGGAAAAGCTGTTTTTGCAGGACCTTTACGCCGCCCTGCATGCCCCGGGCGAGATCGTGGTGTTTGAGCATTACGAGAGCTGCCACCCCGGCTTTTTGCGCATCCTCTCCGACCTTGCGGTCAAGGGCAGTGCGCCCCTGTCCAGCCGGTATCTGGTGAACAAAGAGGGCATTCTGGTGGAAGCCGGCACGGCCCTTGCGCCCGGCGCAGTGAGCCGCATCGACCCCTGCGGCAAGTACCTGATCTTCTTCTCCCGCAAGGGACGGGAGGCGCTGGCGGATAAATTCGGCGCGTCCTTTGTGGCGGCGGTAGGGGATGTGTGCCAGACCGCCCCCTTTACCCCGGAAGCACTGGCGGCGCTGGCGGCGCAGCAGCTGAACGCGCTGGCGCAGCGGGTGCACAGCCGTCTGGGGCTGACCCTCGCCGCCGGGGCAGAGGTGCGGGACTATGTGGCGGCGCAGTGCTCTAAAGAAAAGGGCGCAGAGGGGCTGGCAGACTGCTGCGAGCGCATCTTCCGGGCTCTGAGCGAGTACTGCTTGCAGACTGATGCAAAACTTTCCGGCACGGTGGCGCTGACCGCCGCGCCCGAGGGGCTGCAATTTGCGCTGAACGGTGCCGCCCCGGCAGACCTGTTCAGCCTGCTTCCGGCGGCCTACACCGGCGCGGTGGAGCAGATCCGCGCCGAGCTGGATGCGCTGGTGGGGCTTGCCCCGGTCAAGGAGTATGTGTTCGGTCTAGCAGACAATTTGCAGGTGCAGCAGCGCCGCGCAGCGGCGGGCTTCAAGACCGCAAGCCTGTCCATGCACATGATCTTTACCGGCAACCCCGGCACCGGCAAGACCACCATTGCCCGGCTGGTGGCAAAGTACCTCAAGGCCATCGGTGCGCTGGGGGGCGGGCAGCTGGTGGAGGTGACCCGCGCCGACCTTGTGGGGCGCTATACCGGCCACACCGCCCCGCTGACCAACAGCGTCATCGAGAGCGCGCTGGGGGGCGTTTTGTTCATTGACGAGGCGTACAGCCTGTACCGCGGCGAGCAGGACAGCTTTGGGCTGGAAGCCATCGACACCCTTGTAAAGGGCATGGAGGATCACCGGGACGAGCTGGTGGTCATCCTTGCGGGCTACACCAAGGAGATGGAGGTATTCCTCACCGCCAACAGCGGCCTTGCCAGCCGCTTCCCCAACAAGATCGAGTTCCCGGATTACACCGCAGACGAGCTGCTGGACATCACCGCCGTGCTGGCAAAGGGCAAGGGCTACCGCCTTGCCGAGGGCTGCACCTTCCCGCTGCTGGGCTACTACAAGCGCCGTCAGGCGCTGGACAGCCGCACCGCCGGCAATGGCCGTTTGGCGCGCAACACGCTGGAAAAGGCCATCTTCAACCAGAGCCGCCGCCTTATCGCCGAGCCAGCCGCAGAACTTGACCTCATCCAGCCCAGCGATCTGGAATTTGAGGAATAAGCGCCCTTGCGCCGTGGGAAACCCTCTCAGTCATCTCGCTTTGCTCGATGCCAGCTCCCCCGAAGGGGGAGCTTTTTGGCATCTGTCGGTCAGCGCTGATGAAGCTCCCCCTTCGGGGGAGCTGGCACGCCGTAAGGCGTGACTGAGAGGGTTTGTCCTGTCGCACAGCGATGCCGGAAAGGGAAAATCCCCCCTGTGAAAATGGAACCCCGGAGCGTCCGCAG
>OKSC01001434.1_pt1 | contig 23326 bp, 16 predicted proteins | sample 1601161 | NCBI WGS metagenome assembly OKSC01 (sample SAMEA3541552, study PRJEB24748) | human gut metagenome | biome: human gut; feature: human-associated habitat; material: faeces | place: China | collected 2012
CCGTCTTTAGAAGCGGTAACCTGTACCGCCTCGCCGTTGATTTCGCATTTCACGCCGATGTTGGTTGCTCCCTTGATTTTCAGCGCAAGTTTCGTTGCGGAAATTTCCGCTTTCGGCATCAACACAATCGAATTATACGCTTGCGCAGTGTCTGCAACCGCGCTTAAATTATCAAAACTTTGTACCGCATATCGGTTCATTGCGGGGTAGAGCGAAATTTCGGAGCCGTCAAACGTATTTTCAATCGCACGTTCCACAATGGCGGGAACAACAATATTATAGCCCTTGTAAAGCCTCGGCGAAGCGGCGTTTTCCGCTTCGGAGTACGCCGTATTTCCGGGGTAGGGGGCATTTATCATAAAATCGTTATTTACAATGTAACTGTTATTTTTAAAGTAGGAAGAATTGAAATAAGAAAAATCTTTTTCAACTAAATCGTTTCCGATAATATTAGAATAAATAAGCTGAACAAATTTGTTTTTGCAATCGTCGGCAAAACCCGTACTATTGATTTTTTGCAAGACTGATTGATAATTTTCGGCAGAATAATTTTCGGAAACAGTTTCGCCTGCGAGTATTTGCGCGATTGCATATTTGAAAGAATTTTTGGCGTTGTCCGATTGAATATTCGAATATTTCTTTGTGTAAGACCAAGAGTTTTCCGTAACTTCATTTTTTAATCGGAATAATTGTAATGTTGTATAAAATCCTGAGGTCGCACCGCTGATTTTTAAAAATACTTCACTATCGAAAAAATTATCTGTATCTTTTTCTGTAATGCTTAATTGATAGCAATCGATACAATCTGCTTTCAAATTTGTTAAAGTGTGCGTATGTTCCGCGTTAATTTCCGCTAAAATCGTGGCGGGCTTAATCAATGCTTTTTTATCGTCAAAATTGTAATTTAAATCATAATTATCGGTAGGGCGGGTATAATTGCTTGTTCCGTCTGTTCCGTAAACATAATTCAATCTGTACAAAATATCTTGTGCCAACAGGTCGATTTGCCTATCTAAAATTTCATTAAAACTTTTTGCCGTACCGTCCGCGTCGGTAATATTTCCGCGCAAATAGCTCGCTTTCACGCCGCCGAAGTAGTCCGCCGCGCTTTGCTTTTGCGCGGGCTTTCTCGCCTCGTTTTCGTACCCGCATACGGTGCAGGTGTAGCCGTCCGTACCGTATGTATGCTCGCCTTCTTCCGATTTTTCGTTGCAGCCGGAACAAATTTTATAATGTTTCGAATCGTTATAAGAAAAATTCGCGCTCCACGTATGTTCGTGCTGTGCGCCCGCATTGCCCGAATCGGAAGGATTGCCCGATCCGTTCTCGCACGCGGCAAAGCTCGCCGCGCAAGGGGAAAGCATCAGGCAAGCAAGCATTGCGCTTAAAAATTTTTTCTTGAAATTTTTCATAAAAACATCTCCTTTTGTTTATTATTTTTTATTTTAAAATTTATTGCCTTTTATCTTGGCTTCCCCTTCGGGGAAGCTGTCAACGAAGTTGACTGAAGAGGTCTTATCCTCTATCGACGAAATTTCGCTTATGCTCGATTTCGCCACTTTACTTGCCGAGATTGCCTTCAAACGGCAATTCGGCAAGGTATTCCCGAAAGGGGGAAAGCAAGAATTATCGCCTCGTCCAAAGGCTTCCACTTCGTGGCTTCCCCTCGGGGGGAAGCTCTGCCACGCAGTGGCGGTGATGAGGGGCAGTTATATTTATCGTCTTATTTATCCCCTTTGCGTTCCGCCTGCCGCGCGGCAATCTCTTTCTCGTACCCGCGCCCTTTCGGCGTATAATATACGTGGTCTTTCACGGAATCCGGCAGATACTGCTGTTTTACGTAGCCCCCGTAGTTGTGCGGATATTTATACTGTTTGCTCGCCGCCTTATCCGCTGCGCTGCCGTAAGAATTATCCCTTAAATACGCGGGCACGCCCTCGTCGTCGCGCGCGTTTCTCACGTCCTCTTTCGCCGCGTTCATCGCCTCCACCACCGAATTGCTCTTTTCGGCTTCGCACACGTAAATAATCGCTTCCGAAAGCGGAATCATCGCTTCGGGATACCCTATTTTTTCCAGCGCGTACATCGCCGCCGTGGTGATTTGCAGCGCGCGCGGATCGGCAAGCCCCACGTCCTCCGCCGAATGTACCACCATGCGCCGCGCCACCAGCATCGGGTCGCCGCCGCCCTCGATGATTCTGTGCGCATAATAAAGCGCCGCGTTCGAATCGCTGCCGCGGAGCGATTTGCAAAACGCCGATAAATAATCGTAGTACTGATCTTCGCCGAACGATAAAGCTTTTTGCTGTATCGATTGTTCCGCGTCGGCAAGCCGCACGCGAATCACGCCGTCGTCGTCTTTGGGGGTGGTGTTTACGGCAAGTTCCAGCGCGTTATACGCCGTGCGCAAATCTCCCCCCGCCACGCGCGCGATATGCGCTATCGCCTCGTCGTCCGCCTCCGCGCCCGTTTTGCCCAAGCCTTTCAGGCGGTTTTTCAAGGCGGCGCGAAGCGCGTTTGCAATTTCGTCCTCCGTCAGCCTCTTGAATTCAAACACGCGGCAGCGGGAAACGATAGCGGGCGTCATCGAAGCGTACGGATTTTCTGTAGTGGAACCGATAAAAATAATCGTGCCCTTTTCTATGGCGGGCAACAGCGAATCGCTCTGCGTTTTGCTGAAACGGTGGCATTCGTCCAGCATCAGATAGGTGCGCTTGCCGTACATGCGCAGATTTTCGCGCGCGGTATCCACGGCTTTTTTCACGTCCGCCACGCCCGAATTAACGGCGTTTAACTTAATGAATTCACCGTTCGTCGTCATTGCGATGATGTTTGCCAGCGTGGTTTTTCCGCAGCCCGGCGGTCCCCAGAAAATGCAGCTGCCCAGCCTGTCCGAAGCGATGGCGCGGCGAAGAAGCGAGCCTTCCGCCACAAGATGCTTCTGCCCGATAAATTCGTTCAGCGTGTTGGCGCGCATGCGCTCGGAAAGCGGCTTCGCCGTTTCTTCGTAGTTGTTGAAATCGAAAAGATCCATAATCAACCTTTGCCGGATTGTTTTCCGGCGTAAAATTTCAGAAGCAAATCTTTCGCCAGAGGCTTTTTCGTGACTCATGCCTTAATCCCTAAGGTTATGCCTCGTCCGCCACGTAGCCGTCTACGCTTTTGCCGAATTTTAAAAGCGCGCGCACTGCCGTAGAAGAAACGTGCAGCAAATCCTGCGGGCAGGGCACGTACATCGCCACAAATTCGCCGCAAAGCTTTTCGCTTAAATAGTAGCTTGCCGTTTCGTAATCGAAATCGGTGCCGTTGCGAATCCCGCGAAGGTAACAGTTTGCGCCCGTTTCTTTCATCAGCGCGGCAACCGTGCCCGAAGAAGAAATAATTTTCACGCGCGGCGACGAAAACGTTTTTTCAAGCAGTTTTTCCCGCTCCGCCACGGTGAACGTCGGCTGTTTTTCGGGGTTTATCATAATCGCCACAATCACCTCGTCAAACACTTTCAGCGCCCGTTCCACAACGGCTTTGTGCCCCACCGTAGGCGGATCGAACGTACCCGCAAACAAGCATTTTTTCATAATAGTTTCCTCAAAAACGATACGTACGTTTTTCCGTACTTTCTCACGTCGGCAACGTGCAGGCCGAAATTTTCGGCTGCGCTTTCTTCAAACGGCTTGTCCCGTTCGTACACAATCACGCCGTCCTCGGCTAAAAGCCCCCGCCGCGCGATTTCTTCCGCCGCCTTCACGCCGTAATCGAACCGGTACGGCGGATCGAGAAACACGATATCGAATTTTCCCTGCAACGCGCTGAGGCAGGCAAGATAATCCAGCGCGCGCACCGTGCATACTTCGCCCTCGCCCAGCTTTTTTATGTTTGCCGTAAGCACCGCCACGCTGTCTTTCGAACAATCGTTGAACACCGCCTCTTTCGCCCCGCGGGAAATACATTCCAGCCCCAGCGCGCCGCTGCCGCAGAACAAATCCAGCACCCGCGCCCCCGCGATTTCGCGCGAAAGAATATTGAACACGGATTCTTTCACCCTGTCCGCCGTGGGGCGTATCGCCTCGCCTTTGAATTCCGTCAGCACTCTGCCCCTGTGCTTTCCGCCGATGATACGCATACGCCGTTATCTCTTTTTGTTGGGCTTCGTGCCGGGCAAGCCGCCGTAATTGATTTTTTTCGGCTTCGCCGTCTGCTCCGCGCTCTTTCTGTCCGCCAGCGCCTGTTCTTTCGCCACTTTCGCCCGTTTCGAATACGCGCCCATGATATAAAACACGCCCGATACAACGAAAGGAATCAGCGCAACCAGAATCGACATATAAAAATTCGGCGCATGCAGGTACTGGAACGGCATCACCGCCCACCCCGCGAAAAATTCGAAAATCAGAAGCGCGACAGCCGCGCCTTTTCCCGTCGTGCCCGATTCGATAACCGGCTGAAATTTGCCGAACAGCAAGCCCGCAACCACCACGGGAAGGCACACGAAAAATCCCATCAGAAATCCCTTCCATGGGCGGTACTCTTTATGTTCTTTATAGCCCGTAATCGTCAGATCGCTGCCGAGCTCCGCCGCCGAACGGCGCTTCATATTGCCCGAAATCAGCTGTTCGAAATGCGTTCCGCCGCATCCCCAGGACATCAGCGCGTTGTACGCCACCGCTATGACGCCGCAGATAATCGACGCCGTAAGCACTGTAGAGCGGGCAACGTTTCCGGCTTTATCCGCATGTTTTCCAAGCACCACAAGCAGGATGCCGCTCATGGCAAGATACATAAAAATCGGCACCAGCGCATGCAACAGACATTCGCGTACCGTGCGCCACACTTTTCCCGCTTCTTTTTTGAAATTCGACATTTCTTTCATATTCTCCTGTGTAAAAATTTTTATCCGATCCGCGCCCCGACGCGCGTGCTCGTTCTCTGTTGTTTTTCCGAAAACCGCCCGGCAGGCGAGCCTGCGTTTTTCCGCCGCAAACGGTAGTTTCCGCCGCCCCTTTCCGCTTAAATATACACGCGTTCGGCATGCGAGCCAACCGCGCAAAGCACTTCGTACGCTATCGTTCCCGCTTCCCGCGCCGTTTCCACGGCGTTTTTCATCACGCAGATTTCCCTGCCGCGCGGCTTTTCGCCGCGGGCTTTGCCGAAACCGTGCTGGCATAGGAAAGAAGAGGTCCCGTTTCCGGGACCTCTTCGGCTGTCTTACGCTTATTCGTAGATGGGGTACTTCTTGGTCAGGGCGACGACGGCCTCCTGCGCGGCGGTCTTATTGCCCTCGAAGTCACGGGCGACCATGCCCATGATGCGGGCGATCTCCTTCATGTCTTCTTCCTTCAGGCCGCGGGTGGTGGCGGCGGGGGTGCCGACGCGGATGCCGGAGGTGACGAACGGCTTCTCGGGGTCGTTGGGGATGGCGTTCTTGTTGACGGTGATGAAGCACTCGTCCAGGCGACGCTCGATCTCCTTACCGGTGATGTTGAAGTTGCGGACGTCGACGAGCATGAGGTGGTTGTCGGTGCCGCCGGAGACCAGACGGAAGCCCTCGGCCTTCAGACCCTCGGCAAGAACGGCAGCGTTCTTGACGACCTGCTCACCGTAGGCCTTGAACTCGGGCTTGAGCGCCTCGCCGAAGCAGATGGCCTTGGCAGCGATGATGTGCTCGAGCGGGCCGCCCTGGGTGCCGGGGAACACGGCGGAGTCGATCTTCTTGGCCAGGTTGATGGTCTCCATCTCGCCGGTCTCGATGTTCTTCTTGGTGATCTCGTTCTTGCACAGGATCATGCCGCCGCGGGGGCCGCGCAGGGTCTTGTGGGTGGTGGTGGTGACAACGTCGGCATAGGGCACGGGGCTCTCGTGAACGCCAGCGGCGACGAGACCGGCGATGTGGGCCATATCGACCATGAAGAAAGCGCCGACGGAATCAGCGATCTCACGGAACTTGGCGAAGTCGATCTTGCGGGGATAGGCGGAAGCGCCGGCAAGGATCATCTTGGGCTTGCACTCCTGCGCGATGCGGTAGACCTCGTCGTAGTCGATCATTTCGGTCTCATCGCTGAGGGAGTAGGGAACCTGATGGAAGTACTGGCCGGAGATGTTGACCGGGCTGCCGTGGGACAGGTGGCCGCCGTGGGCGAGGTTCATGCCCATGAAGGTGTCGCCAGGCTGGAGCATAGCCTTGAACGCGGCCAGGTTGGCGGAAGCGCCGGAGTGGGGCTGGACGTTGGCATGCTCAGCGCCGAACAGCTTGCAGGCGCGCTGACGGGCGATCTCTTCGGTCTCGTCGACGCAGTAGCAGCCGCCGTAGTAGCGCTTGCCGGGATAGCCCTCGGCGTACTTGTTGGTCAGGCACGTGCCCATAGCCATCATGACAGCCGGGGAGACGATGTTTTCGGAGGCGATCAGCTCGATGTTGCGCTGCTCGCGGTGATACTCCTTCTCAATAGTGGCGCCGACTTCGGGGTCATACTGGGACAGGAATTCCATGGTTTCTTTGATCATGGTGCGTGTTCCTCCTCTGATTTTTCAGTCGATTGATATATTACCGGCGGCTAAGCTGAAAAGTGCGAACTTATGCCGGTTCTCTCACACCTTAGAATAGCAAAAAAAGTAAGGCCCTGTCAAGGAAAAACGGGCCTTGGAGGGACTGAATTTATTAGGGAAAAGAGGAATATCACCTTAAAAACGTAAAAGTGTGCAAAAAGGGTCGAAAAGGGATTGACGCGTGTTGTGCAATCTGCTATGCTGTGCCTGCATGAAGTTTAAATTTTGAAGAGCTTTATGCATCGGCAGAGTAGGAAACCATGTGTTTACGCGAAGAGCGAATAGTGCCGTCGGGATGGGAAGTTGCCCGCGGACGAAAAACCCATGGTTTGCAGTATGGTTTCCGCATCCGCTTGCCACTCAGAAGAGAGTTTAAGTGAGGCCTCTCCTCCGCGTGGTTCCTGCCATCCGGAGGGAGAGGTGTTTTCTTTTTCACCGGATCAAGCCGTTCCGCGCGGCGCCGCAGCCGCGGGAAAATCTTTTGATGAAAAAGGAGGTCCTCACAATGTCCCTTCAGATCGAAGCGCTTTCCCCTATCATGTGGACGATCATCATCGCGGTCGCCCTCGTGCTCATCGCCGCGGTGGTCTTCACGTGGAAGTCCTCGGCCATGTCCACGCGCAAAATGGTCACCATCGCCATGCTGACCGCCGTTTATGTTGTGCTGAACTTTGCCGGCACGGTGCGTCTTGGCTGGATCAACATCTCCGTCGCGTCGCTGCCCGTCATCGTGGGCGCGATGCTCTACGGCCCGGTCGGCGGCCTGCTCGTCGGTCTTCTCGGCGCATTCATGGGTCAGCTTCTCACCTATGGCGTGACCGCGACCACGATCCTGTGGATTCTGCCGCAGGCAGCGCGCGGCCTGCTCGTCGGCGTGTATGCCAAGCACTGCGGCTACAAGTTCTCCAGCGGTCAGCTCACGCTTGCGCTGATCGGCACGGCGCTGGTCGTGACGGCGCTCAACACGGGAGCGATGTATATCGACAGTGTGATCTACAACTACTACAGCTACGCCTATGTTTTCGGCGGCCTGGTGGTGCGTATCATCTCCGGCGCGGCTACGGCGGTGCTGATGGTGTTCGTGGCTCCGCCGGTCGTGAATCTGCTGAACCGCTCGCTCGACACGGTGCGCACGGCGCAATAAAAACAAATTCAAAAAAAGGAACCGCAGTGAATTCACTGCGGTTCCTTTTTTTGAGACCATCGAAGAAGTGGCAGAGCCACTTCTTCGAGAAAGATTCGCTGCGTTTCGTGCCTCGCGAGGCTCGACACGCACTCCGCGCAAAGAGTAAATCCCGACGCGCATGTCGTCGGGATTTACGGATCAAGATTCTTTCACGCCTGCGGGCGTGAAATTTTTATGTTTCATCCTTTTGTACGAGCGACAATAGGGTTTGCTCAAAGCCGTATTGGTCGCGGAGACGGCGGGACTCGGTGAGTTTTTTGGTGCCGCGGTGGCCGGTGCGGTGACAGCGGAGCATCAGATTTTTCGGCGAGTGGGCGAAGTCGATGAACTCGATGACGTCGACGTCGTAGCCTTCGTCCTCCAGGACCGCGGCGCGGATGGCGTCGGTCAGCAGCGCCGAGAAGCGCTCCTGAAACAGCCCGTGGGAGAGCAGAATGTCGAAATCGCCGCCCTTTTGGATGGTCTTATTGACCTCGTGCTGGCAGCAGGGGACGGAGAAGATGTGCTCGACGCCGCGGGAGATGGCGTAGTGCAGGGCGTAGTCGGTCGCGACGTCGCAGGCATGGAGCGTGACGAGCATGTCAATGTGCTCGCTGTAGAGCACATCGCGCGTAACATCAGCCACGACGAAGTGAAGATCTGAATAACCGTAGCGCGCGGCGACCTCATTGCAGTGCTCGACGACATCCTCTTTTAAGTCATAGCCGATGATCTTGGCGCGCACGCCGCGCTTGACGGCGAAATAGTAGTACAGCACGAACGTGAGGTACGATTTGCCGCAGCCAAAGTCGAGAATGGTGATCTCGTCGCGGCCGTAGGCGCGGAACGCGTCGTCCACGAGCTCGATGAAGCGGTTGATCTGCTTATATTTGTCGTACTTCGCCTTGACGATCTTGAAGTCCGGCGTGAAGACGCCGAGGTCGACGAGGGCGGGGATGTTCTCGCCCTCCTGCAAAATGTACTCTTTTTTGCGGTTGTGCGAGGCGGTCACGGCGGCGCGGGCCGCGCCGGACTTGGCCGTGCACTTGTACGCGCCGTTCGTCTTGCGGACGTACTGGCGCGTCTCCGTTTCGGTGCAGAGTGTGACAGAGCGGAACAGACCGTCAAGCTCCTGCTCGAACGTTTCGAGCAGCGCGCCACGCGCGACGTTGCGGTGCGCGACCTTCTGCCCCTGCTGATATTCGAGCTGGAAAAAAGCTTTTCCGCGCAGCTTCAGGGGCCGCACGGTGACACGCGAGTGCCCGATGCGCGCGACCGGCTCGGCGAGGACGAGCTTGGTGAGCGTGTCGAGGCGCTCGGCAAGGTCGCTTAGAACGATGCTCATGCGCCGAACCTCTCTTTGAGCGCAAGGTGCGCAGCGTACAGCTCGTTTTTGCTGTAGGTGTTGTTCTCGTCCTTGAGGAGCATTTTGATGGCGTCCTTGGCCGTGCAGTCATTGCGCACCATGCAGTCGACGAGCAGCGCCTCAGGCGAGGTGATGTGCTCGACCTCGCGCAGGCGGTAATCGTCGCAGACCTCGACAATGAGGGCATATTCACCCTTTTCGTAGGTCTCCTTCGCGATGAGCTGATCCTTGACCTCCTGCGGCGTGCCGCGGAAGGTCATCTCGTGGAGCTTTGTCATGTCGTTGCAGAGGCAGAGACGAAGCTGCGCACCCTCCTCGATGAAGAAGTCGATGACGCTCATAATGCGCTTGGGAGACTCGTAAAAGGCGTAGGTCGCGGTGTCGCCCTTGCGCATCATCATGAGAACGCGGCGGCGGTCGGCCGTCTCGCGCGGGAAAAAGCCATAGAAGAGGAAGCTCGAGAGGTCAAAGCCCGAGATCGATAGCGCGTTGACCGCGGCGCAGCAGCCGGGCACGCCGACGACGCGAATGCCGTTTTCGACCGCGGCGCGGATGAGCTCGTTGCCGGGGTCGGAGATGCAGGGCGTGCCCGCGTCGGTGATGACGGCGATGTCCTTGCCGGAGGCGAGCTGCTCGATGAACCACTTCGCCTTGCCGTATTCGTTGAACTTGTGGTTGGCGCTCAGACTGTTGCCGCGGATGCCGAGCTTGTTGAGCAGCACCACGCTGCGGCGGGTGTCCTCGGCGGCGATGATGTCGGCGGTGGACAGGATTTCGCGTCCGCGCTCGGACATGTCGCGCGAGTTGCCGATGGGCGTTGCGACGATATAAAGGGTGCCGGTGGTCTTCTGCTCGTCCATAAGATCCTCCAAAAAGCAAAAATTTCTCATTATGCTGACAGTATAGCCTATTTTCGCCCGCTTGGCAAGGCGGGAGAAGCGGCGGGATTTGCGATTGCTTTTTGCCGCGGGCACGGTATAATGGAGAAAACTGCCAAACAAAGGAGAATCGGGCATGAAAAAGAGACTGTTCCGCCTGGGCGCGCTCTGCTGCGTCGCGGCGATGACGATAACGACCAGCGCGCAGGCGCTCAGCGTGGAGGAGGCCTACGATATTTTGCAGCGCAGCTATGTTGATAAGCTGCCGCGCGCCGCGCAGGACGCGAAGTCGCTCGACGAGCTCTTTTCCTACACGGACGACTACACGTACTACATGACGGCGGAGGAGTATCAGGCGTTTTTGCAGGGCGTCGAGGGTGATGTGAGCTTCGCCGGCATCGGCGCGGAGATCACCTATGTGCCCGAGGGCATCCGCATCGTCTCCGTCCTCAAGGGCGGCGGCGCGGAGAAGGCGGGCCTTGCCGCGGGCGACATTATCATCGCCATTGAGAACGAGTCCTGCGCGCCGGGCGGCGCGGAGCACCGCGCCAAGCTCCTCGGCGAAGCGGGGACGAGCGTGACCATCACCGTCCGCCACGCGGACGGCACGCAGGCGGATTATACCGTTACGCGCGCGCTCGTCACGCAGACGAATACGACCGTCTCGGTCACGGGCGGCGTGGGCTACATCGACTGCGACAGCTTCGGCACGCAGACGGGGACGTATTTTCAAGAGGGCGTGCGCGGGAATGACAGCGCTGTGCGCGCGTGGATCGTCGACCTTCGCGGCAACGGCGGAGGGCTGACCTCCGCGGCGGTGTCGGCGCTCGGCGCGTTTTCGGGCGAGGGAGACCTCATCTACTTTGTCAATCAGGATGGCGAGAGTACCGCGCAGAGCTATTCGGGCAAGGACCTGACGGACAAGCCCGCCATCGTGCTGATGGACAGCGGCAGTGCCAGCGCGTCGGAGATCTTTGCGGGCGGCGTGCTCGGCACGGGCAGCGGCATCGTCATCGGCACGCGCAGCTATGGCAAGGGCGTGGCGCAGGTCCTATACGATGAGTCGAACTGCCCGTATCTGCACGGCGACGCCGTGAAGGTGACGGCGTACCGCTTCTACTGCGCGGGCGGCAACACGACCGACCGCATCGGCGTGGTGCCGACGCTCTATATCCCGCAGGATCAGGCCGTTGCGGCGGCGCGCCTGCTGAGCGGCGAGAAGACGAAAGACAGCGCGTATCTCCGCCTGGTGCTGAACGGCTGCGACTTTTACATCGACATTCCCGCGGGGAAGGAGAGCTCTTCCGCCGCGCTTGAGGCCATTTTGGCGGCGCTGACGCCGGACGCTGTGCTTTACTGGGGCGAAAACGGCGGCGAAAGGAAGCTCACGCTCGCGCAGGCGCGCGAAAAGTGCGGCTTTGCCGCATCGTCCGCGCTCGACTTTTCCGACGTGGCGGACAGCGAGTACGCGCAGGAGATCGATTCGCTTGCGGCGAGCCGCATCGTCTTTGGCGATGGCGGCAAGTTCCGCCCCGACGCGACGATGACGCGCGCAGAGGTCTGTGCGCTGCTCGCGCAGGCGCTTGACCTCTACTCCACGGCGAACGGGTACTTTAGCGACGTTGCCAAGGGGAGCTGGTACGCGCCCTCTGTGAACGCGATGGCAGCCATCGGCCTTGTCTCCGGCGTGGGCGGGGGAAAATTCGACCCGAACGCGACGATGACACAGGAGGAATTCATTACGGTGCTGGGCAGGCTCGTGGAATTCGTGAATCTGGATGCGCGGGAATTTTTGGACAAGAACCCGCTGGCCATTTTGCAGCCGCTGCCGAAGTATAAGAGCTTTTCACACTGGGCCATCCGCAGCGCGGAGCTTTTGACGAATTCCGTGTTCGATGAAAACGGCGATGCTGTGAATATGTACTGCATGAGCCTTGAAGATATCGAGCCCCAGGTCCCCATCCTGCGCGAGCAGGCTGCGGCGGCGCTCTATAACGCGCTGCGCACGACGGGCGTGCTCAAGTATTGAGATGGACTGGTACGTCTACATGCTGCGCTGCGAGGATGGCTCGCTCTACACCGGCATTGCCTCAGACGTGGAAAAGCGCTTTGCCATGCACAAGAGCGGGCACGGGGCGAAGTACACTCGCTCGCACCCGCCTGTCGCGGTCGTGTACCGCGAGCAATGCAGCGACAAGGGCGCGGCGCTGCGGCGCGAGGCCGCCATCAAGAAGCTGCCGCGCGCGAAAAAACTCAAACTGACGGAGGAAAACTGCGATGCGTGAAACGATCGTCGACCGCGCGTATGCCAAGACGCTCCTGCCGCCGCGCAAAGAAGATGGGCACAAGGGCGACTTCGGCAAGCTCTTAGTCCTCGGCGGCAGCGTGGGCTATACGGGCGCGCCGTATCTGGCGGCGAGCGCGGCGGTGCATTCGGGCTGCGGGCTCGTGTATCTCGGCGTGCCGGAGAGCATCTGGGCGGTTGAGGCGCAAAAGTGCGTGAGCGCAATGCCGTTCCCGCTGCCGGAGACAGACGGAAGGCTCTGTCTCGCCGCGCTCGACAAGATGCAGGACAAGCTCAAAGGCTGTGATGTTTTAGCGCTCGGTCCCGGCCTTGGCCGCGGAAAAGAGACTGAGCAGCTCGTCCACGCGCTTTTGTGGCAGGTGAAAGAGCCGCTGGTGCTGGACGCTGACGGCCTGAACGCCTTACAGGGCTGCACGGAAAAGCTGGACGTCCGCCGCGGACGCGTGACGATTTTGACGCCGCACGACGGCGAATTTGCGCGCCTGACGGACCGGACGCTCCGGGAGATCGCGTCGAGCGAACGGACAGAGCTTGCGAGCCGCTTTGCCTGCGAGCACGGCTGCGTTCTGGTGCTCAAGGGGCACCGGACGCGCATCGCGCTGCCGGACGGGCGGATGCTCGTCAACACGAGCGGCTGCTCGGCGCTCTCAAAGGGCGGGAGCGGGGACGTGCTGACAGGCTTGATCGCGTCGCTTCTGTGCCAGGGCGTGGGCGCGGCAGAGGCCGCGGCGCTCGGCGTGTGGCTCCACGGCCGCGCGGGAGAGCTTCTGGCGCAGGAAATGACCGCGTATTGTGCGAGCCCGCGGGAGCTCGTGACGCGGGGACTGGGCCTCGCGTTCCGGGAGCTGCTGGAAGCATAAAAAGGCAAAGAGGAACAAGGCCGCCGCATCGAATGATTCGGCGGCCTGTTTGATAGAAGTGAGGACGGGAAAAGCGCCCCCGAACGAATCGGGGGCGCTTTTGCCTATTTTAACAGAGGATGGAAAGGATCACTTTTTGCCAGGAATGCGGTTCGGGTCATCGGCGTGCTTGACAACAAGGCTGGTGAGAGCGAACAGCGCAACGGCGTTGGGGATGACCATGAGGTTGTTGAACATGTCGCTCAGCTCCCAGACGAGGTCGTTGGACATCATCGTGCCGAGGAAGATGAACACGAGCGCGAGGACGGTGTAGACCACGGTGCTCTTCTTGCCGAAGAGGTAGGAGACGTTGATCTTGCCGAAGAGGTTCCAGCTCAGGATCGTGGAGAAGGCGAAGAAGAACAGGCAGACGGCGACGAACATGTTGCCCGCACTCTCGCCGAAGACGACGCCGAAGGCGGTCTGGGCGAGGTTGGCCTTGCCGAGCACGCCGGTGATGTCACCAACATAGCCGCTCGCGAGAGGGCCGTCCGCCGTGTAAAGGGTGGAGATGATGACGAGCGCGTTGAGCGTCAGGACGACGAAGGTGTCGATGAACACGCCGATCATGGCGACGACGCCCTGGTCGTGCGGGCAGTCAACATTCGCGAGGGCGTGGGCGTGCGGGGTGGAGCCCATACCGGCCTCGTTGGAGAACAGGCCGCGCTTGGCACCCTGAGAAATCGCGGTCTTGATGGCGTAGCCGAAGCCGCCGCCGATGATGGCCTGGGGCTGGAAGGCATACTTGAAGATCATGCCGATGGTGGCGGGGACGTACTTGATGCGGACGATCAGGACGATCAGGCCGCCGAGCAGGAAGATAGCCGCCATGATGGGGACGACCTTCTCCGTGACGGAGGCGAGGCGCTGTACGCCGCCAAGGAAGATGAACGCGCAGATCGCGACGAGGATGATACCGACGATCCAAGAGGGAATGCCGAAGGCGGTCTGCATCGTGGAGCCGATGGAGTTGGACTGCACCATGCAGCCGAAGAAGCCGAGCGCCAGCGTGATGGCGACGGCGAAGAAGCCGGCGAGGAACTTGCCGAAGCCGCCCTTAAAGGCCGTCGTGATGTAGTAGACAGGACCGCCCTTGACGTTGCCGTCCTTTTCGACGATGCGGGTCTCCTGGGCGAGCGTCGCTTCCGCGTAGATCGTGGCCATGCCGAAGAAGGCGATGATCCACATCCAGAAGATAGCGCCGGGGCCGCCGGTCAGGATCGCGCCGGACGCGCCGACGATGTTGCCCGTGCCGACCTGAGCGGCGATGGCGGTGGCGAGCGCCTGGAACGAGCTCATGCCGCTGTCATGCTTCTTGCCGCGAAGCGACAGGTTGCCGAACACGCTGTTCCAGCCCTCTTTGAAGCAGCGGACCTGCACGAAGCGGGTCTTGATGGAGTACCAAAGGCCCACGCCGAGCAGCAGGAACACAAGAATGTAGTTGCTGAGGTATTCGTTGATCTTGGTTACAATGGGAAATAACGCGCTTTCAATGGATGCAAACATTTTCTCTCTCCTCTAAAAACAAAAGAAGTTGCCGATACGAAAATCAGCAACTCCGAAAAAATCATTTGATTGAGGGGCGAAACAGCGGCGCGCGACGAAGAACGTCCTGCTTCTCTGTCCCTTTGCCTGAGAGATTCGACCACCATGGCCTTGCACCTTCGGCACTCAATTCAATGAGTTCTCCAGAGTTTCCTCGGCTTCCGGTTTGCGAGATCCCGAAAGCGTCATCGGTAGATATTCGTTTGTTTCAGCAGTAAAAGCGTAACATGCCGTAAAGAAGAAGTCAAGAGAAGCGGCGGCTTCAAAACCGCCAAAGATTCATCAAAAATATTATGCAAATTGATGATAAACTTTTATATTTTTAATGAATAGAAAATGGAATACCATTCCGAAAAGGAATTACGCCGCAAAACATTAAAAAATGCGGGTGGAGCATGAAAAAAGAGCGCGGCTTTTATCAAAAGCCGCGCTCTTTTGCGCTTTTTTGGGGAATATCAGCCGTTTTCCCGGCCGGACAGGCGGTCGGGCGTGTGGGAATGCTTGACGACGTGGCTCGTCAGGGCGAGCAGGGCGATAGCGTTGGGGATGACCATGAGCTGGTTGAGCATGTCGCTCAGCTCCCAGACGAGATCGTTGGACATCGTGGTGCCGAGGAAGATGAAAATCAGCGCGAGCAGCGTGTAGACGCTGGCACTCTTTTTGCCGAAGAGGTAGACCATGTTGATCTTGCCGAACAGGTTCCAGCTCAGGATCGTGGAGAACGCAAAGAAGAACAGGCAGATCGCGACGAACATACTGCCCGCCTTGTAGCCAAACACCGTGCCGAACGCGCACTGGGCAAGGTTCGTCTTATTGAAGGTGCTGCTCAGCGCCGCTGCGCCGCAGCCGGAGAGCGGGCCGTCGCCCGCGTAAAGTGTGGAGATGATGACGAGGGCGTTGAGCGTCAGGATGATGAACATGTCGATGAACACGCCGATGATGGCGACGGTGCCCTGCTCGTGCGGATTTTTGACGTTGGCGAGCGCGTGGGCGTGGGGCGTGGAGCCCATACCGGCCTCGTTGGAGAACAGGCCGCGCTTCGCGCCCTGGGAGATGGCGAGCTTGATGGCGTAGCCGAAGCCGCCGCCGACGATGGCCTGCGGCTCAAAGGCGTAGCGGAAAATCATGGCAAAGGTCTCGGGAATGTACTTGATGCGAACGACAAGCACGATGAGGCCGCCGAAGAGGAATACCGCCGCCATGAGCGGCACGACCTTTTCCGTCACGGACGCAAGGCGCTGCACGCCGCCGAGGAAGATGAAGGCGCAGATGACGATCAGCACGATGCCGACGACCCAGGACGGGATGCCAAACGCGGTCTCCATCGTTGCGCCGATGGAGTTGGACTGCACCATGCAGCCCATGAAGCCGAGCGCCAGCGTGATGGCGACGGCGAAGAAGCCCGCGAGAAACTTGCCGAATTTCCCCTTGAAGGCTGTCGTAATGTAGTAGACAGGACCGCCCTTGATCGTGCCGTCGAGCTCGACGATGCGCGTCTCCTGCGCGAGCGTCGCTTCCGCGTAGATCGTGGCCATGCCGAAAAACGAGATGACCCACATCCAGAACACCGCGCCCGGGCCGCCGGTGAGGATCGCGCCCGCGACGCCGACGATGATGCCGGTGCCGACCTGGGCGGCGATGGCAGTGGCGAGCGCCTGAAACGAGCTCATTCCGCCGCCGCTCTTCTTGCCGTTGAGGGTGATGTTGCCGAACACGCGGTTCCAGCCCTCCTTAAAGCAGCGGACTTGCACGCAGCGCGTTTTGATCGTGTACCAGATGCCGACGCCGAGCAGCAGGATGACCAAAACGTAGTTGCTGAGGTATTCGTTGATGGTCTGAACGATAGGGAAAAGGGTGGTCTCGAATGATGAAGCCATGATGCTCTCCTTATATTGTAAAGTCGAAAATGCAAAAAATAAAAAGCTGCCGATCCAACAGAAGATCGACAGCTTAAAAAACAATAGAGAGAAAAAGTGAGGACGGAAAAACCGGCATGGTGCCGATGCTCTCCGTCCTTTTGCCTGAGAGATTCAGCCTTAACAATTTTAGCAAAGGCCTTGCCCCTTCGGCACCCAACTGAATGAGTTCTCCAGAGTTTTCCAGCGCTTTCAGTTTCAAAAAGATCCTGAAAACCGTGTATCTTCGCTCGTTGCAGCAAAAAAGAGGGTAACATGCCGCAAAAATCTTGTCAAGAAAATGACCTCGGCGAAAATGACAAAAAATGTGCAGATTCGATGTGCAAAATGACAGAAACCTTGCAAACGTTAATTGGAAACGGATTTGCCCTGTAATTTTTCAAGCACATCGCGGGCAAAACGTTCGGTTGCGGCGCTGGGCGAAACGTTGCGCAGCATGCAGAGGTCGACGGTGCGCGGCGGGATGGAAAAAGCGGTGGAAAGCTCGCGGATCTCGCCCGCGGCGAGCTCGCCCTGGACGAATTCGCGCGTGACGCCCGCAACACCGAAGCCAATCTTCGCCAGGTCGACAAGAAGGCTGCGCGCGCCGAGCTCGATCTCCGGCGTGAGCCTGACGCCGCTTTGGAGGAAGTATTTTTCAAGGTAAGTGCGCGAGGAGGCCTTCTTTTCAAGAAGAATGAGCGGGAATGCGGCGATCTCCTCGGTCGTGTAGGCGCGGGTGAAGTCGCAGGGGTAGTCCGGCGCGGCGACAAAGCAGGAATGCGTTTCAAAGCAGGGGATGTGCTCTAAGTCGTCCGCATCGCCGGGGGCGCTTGCAAAGGCGATATCGACCCTTCCGGCGCGGAGAAGCCCCAGCACCTTATAGCTGCGGCCGCTGATGATGCGGATATGGATGTTGGGATGGCGGCGGTGGAAGGCGTCGAGATGCGGCAGGAGAAACTGGCTCGTCACGGTGTCGCTCGCGCCGATGACGAGCGTGCCGGCCTGAAGCGTGCGCGACTGCTGCAATTTGTCCTCGCCGGTCTCAAGAAGACCCATGGCGCTGCGCACATATTCAAATAAGAGGCGGCCGTCCTCAGTGAGCGTGACGCCGCGCGGCGAGCGCAGGAAAAGACGCGTGCCGAGCTGCTGCTCGAGCTGCTTGACGCTCTGGCTGACGGCGGACTGCGAAAGGTAGAGATTCTCCGCCGCCAGGGAGATATTCCCGGCCTCGGCGACCTCGCGGAAGACGCGGTAAAGCTCCAGCTTGACCATTTGGCAAACCCTCCTGATCTTAAACCATAAGAATGATTTATATTCATTATCAAAAAACGATGCTTTACTTATCCCTATACCGTGATTATAATACTAAACTGTATGACTTTGCAAGAGCGCCTTGTGCGCTGACTATAAAATAAAAAGGAGATCAAGATGAGAACGATCGGAACTGTCGTGCGCGGCGTGCGCGCACCCATCATCCGCGAGGGAGATAACATTGCTGAGGTCGCTGCCGCTTCCGTGATGGAAGCGTGGAAGGAAGCGGGCATCGAGCCGCGCGACCGCGACGTCGTCGCCGTGACGGAATCCGTCGTGGCGCGTGCGCAGGGCAACTACGCAACGCTCGACCAGATCGCGAAAGACGTGCGCGAAAAGACCGGCGGCGGCACCGTGGGCGTCGCGTTCCCAATCCTGAGCCGCAACCGCTTCTCCCTGCTGCTGCGCGGCATGGCGATGGGCTGCAAGAAGATCGTGCTGCTGCTCTCCTACCCCTCTGACGAGGTGGGCAACGGCCTTGTCGACTGGGACAAGCTCGACGAGGCGGGCGTCGACCCGTACAGCGATGTTCTGACGCTCGAACAATTCCGCGAGAAATTCGGCGCGGCGGTGCACCCGTTCACGGGCGTCGACTACATCGACTTCTACTCCAGCATCATCACCGACGCCGGCGCTGAGGTCGAGGTCATCTTTGGCAATCGCGTGCAGACGCTGTGCGACTACACCGACGCCGTCATCACCTGCGACATCCACACCCGCGCGCGCAGCAAGCGCCTGCTCAAGGCCGCTGGCGCCCGCGTGGTGCTCGGCCTCGACGATCTGCTCAACAGAAGCGTCGACGGCAGCGGCTACAACGCCGAATACGGCCTGCTCGGCTCCAACAAGGCGACCGAGGAGACCGTTAAGCTCTTCCCGCGCGACTGCATGGCCGTTGCCGAGGAGCTGGGGGAGAGACTCAGCAAGGCCAGCGGCAAGCACATCGAGGCCATGGTCTACGGCGACGGCGCGTTCAAGGACCCCGTCGGCAAGATCTGGGAGCTGGCTGACCCCGTCGTTTCCCCGGGCTACACCAAGGGCCTTGTCGGCACGCCGAACGAGCTGAAGCTCAAGTACCTCGCCGACAATGACTTCGGCGAGCTCAAGGGCGAGGCGCTGAAGGAAGCCATCGAAGAGCGCATCCGCGAGAAGACCAGCGAGAGCCTGGTCGGCAACATGGTGTCCGAGGGCACGACGCCCCGCCGCCTGACCGACCTGATCGGCTCGCTCTGCGACCTGACGAGCGGCAGCGGCGACAAGGGCACGCCCATCGTTTACATTCAGGGCTACTTCGACAACTATTCCAACGACTGAGCCACAAACAGAACATAAAAAATCGCACCTCGAACGAGGTGCGATTTTTTGCGCTTGTTTTTTGTTATTCGGCGCGCTTGCGCGTCTTTTCGAGCGCATCGGCGGCGGCGTTCAGCCATGTGCCCTCGAACTCTTCGATCTTGCCCGCGTCCACAAGGGCGGCGAGCTTCGGGTCGATGGGCATCTGGGCGAGCAGGGGAAGATTGTGACGCTTTGCGGCCTCTTCGCTCTTGCCCTCACCGAAGAGATAGATCTTTTTGCCGCAGTCGGGGCAGGCGACATAGCTCATGTTCTCCACGACACCGACGATGGGGACGTCCATCTTTTCAGCCATCTTCACGGCCTTCTCCACGACCATGGAGACAAGCTCCTGCGGGGAGGTGACGACGATGATGCCGTCGAGCGCGATGGACTGGAAGACGCTCAGCGGCACGTCGCCCGTGCCGGGGGGCATATCGACGAACAGATAGTCCACATCCCAGGCAACATCCGTCCAGAACTGCTGGACGACACCGCCGATGACGGGGCCGCGCCAGATGACGGGATCGGTCTCATCCTCCAAAAGCAGGTTGATGGACATGACCTCGATGCCGCTGTGGCTGACGCAGGGGTAGAGCGCGGTCTGCGTGCCGACGGCCTTGTCGTGCACGCCGAAGGCCTGCGGGATGGAGGGACCGGTGATATCGGCGTCCATGACGCCGACCTTGTAACCGCGGCGGTGCAGCGTGACGGCAAGCTGGCTTGTGACCATGGACTTGCCGACGCCGCCCTTGCCGGACACAACGCCGAACACCTTGCCGATGTGGCTTTCGGGGTGCGGCGCTTTGCGCAAGGATTGCGGCGTTGCACGCTCAGCGCAGCTCTCGCCGCAGGTAGAGCAATTATGGGTGCATTCGCTCATAGATCAGTATTCTCCTTTGCTGCATGGTGCGCCGCCGGTTGGCCAGCGGCGCGCTTAGTTTATACCGTTTGCGCGCGGAAGTCAACCGCGCGGCTTGGCAAATTACGCCTTGCGCTCATCGCCGAAGAGCTCGTCGGCAGCTTTCTTGGCCTCGGTCTCGCTCTCGTTCAGGCGGGCGCGGATCGCGGCGAGCAGGTCTTCACGCGACTTGCGGATGTCGGGGTGGGAGTGGAGCAGGCGGCGCTCGAAGATATCCGCACCGTCACGCAGCATGCGGGCGCGCTCGCGTACCTCGGCACGGTGCTCGGCCTTGCGCTCCTGGCTCTCTTCACGCTTTTCGGCGACATAGTCCTTGAGCTCCGATTGCAGCTCGCGCAGCTTGCCCATCTGGGCGCTGAGCTGGATGGCGCTGCGGATGGAGAGCACGGTGTCCATCAGATAGATGCCGAAGATGAAGGACGCGAGCGGCACGGTGATGGTAGGGCCGAGATTCACGATGTGCTCCCACAGCCAGGGCTGGACAAGGTGGCACAGCAGCACGCACGCAAGGCCAAAGCATGTGGAGTTCAGAAGGCACACACGGCCATTGATCTGGAATTTATAATGAGAGTAGTCCCACCAGCGCATGTGGAAGAGCTTTTCCATGATCCAGCTCGTGAAGTATTCAAGGATCGACGTGACGATCGCACCGAAGATGAACGTGAGCACCGGATTCTGGAAGCCGCCGTGCAGAAGATACAGCACGAGCAGCGCGCCATGGCCGTAAATGGGGCAGAGGAAGCCGTTGAGGAAGCCTCTCTTTTCGCAGATGTGACCCTTGGGGATGGAGCAGTATAGCATCTCGCCGCACCAGCCGAGGGTGCTGTACGCGATGTAGAGCAAAAACAGCTCGCAGAGGTCTTCAAAGTTGGAAGGCAGGGGAAGGGCTTGCAGTGTGGTCATTCAATTTCTCCTTTATCAATTTGGAATTATAGGGACAGGAATGTGACGCCGTCGCGGCCGGAGAGATACGCGCTCTCGCGGTGCTGGCAGGTGAAAAGCAGAATTTGACGGGAGTTGCTTTCCTCTAATAAAAGCTCGAGCGCGGCGCGGCAGCGCTCGTCGTCGAAGCGGACAAGTGCGTCGTCGAGCACGATGGGCGGGGGATCGTCCGCGGGCAGGGCGCTTTCGCAGATGGCGAGGCGCACGGCAAGATACAGCTGGTCGAGCGTGCCGAGGCTCAAAAGCTGTGCGTCATGGGAAACACTCTCGCCCGTTTCGCCCGCCTGCGCGGAAAACGTGCGGTCAAGCAGGACGCTTTCGTATTTGCCGCCCGTCAGGCGGGAGAAAAGCTCGCCGGCGCGGCGGCTGAGCGCGGGAGAAAAGCGGTTTTGCAGTGCGGTGTTCGCGCTTTGCAGCGATTCCATCGCGAGAGCGATGGCGTCGTATTCCGCTTGTTTTTGTGCAAGCTCGTCGCGCTTCTGCGTGAGTGCGGCTTCAAGCTCGGCGGCGTCGCCGATGGCGCGGCAGCGGCCGGAGGTGTAGTCAAAGGTGCTCTGCGCTTCACGACGGCACCGTGCGAGCGCGTCGAGCGCAGTTTGCAGCTCCGCACGGGAGCGTGCGGGGCGCACAACTGGCTCGTCGGGAACGTCACCCTTCGGCACGCGGGCGGAAAGCAGCTCGCAGCGCAGCGACAGGTCGCGCGCCTCGCGCGTCAGGGCGTCCAGCGCGGCGTATTTTTGCAGCGCGGCGTCGAGATATGCGCCAACGCGGGAGATGTCGCCCGCGGGGATGAGCACGAGCAGCTCGCGCGCGGCGGCATCATACAGCTTTTGCTGTGCGGCGGCGTCGGAACGTGCATCGCGCAGGGCTTGCTCTAAGACACCGCGCTTTTCCTCATGTGCGGCGCGAACTTTGCGTGCGTTGTTCCAGTTTAAGACAAGAAGTGCAGCCAGCGCAGCGCCGGAGACGATGCACCCGGCCAGAGCGACAGGGCTGGGCAATGCGGAAACAAATATAAAGAGCAGCAATAGCACGGCACTTACTATTATATAAGGTAATAGTGAGCGCGGACGCTCGGCGGGCTTTGCGTCAAAATCGGACAGAGCGGTTTCAGCGGTGTCACAGCACTGCTGCGCGTCCGCGGCCTCAACCTTGAGGGAAGAGAGCGCGTTGAGCCTTGCGCGGCCCTGCTCCAGCGCGTCGCGCGCGGGCACATTCTGTTCAATCAGCGCGCGGCGAAGATATTCGGCTTTGCTTTCGGTGCTCTGCCATGCCTGCTGCACTTCCGCGGCGGCGCGGCGGGCGTCCTGCGCATCGCAGAGATCGTGTGCGCGGAGCTGTTCGCGCAGCGAGGCTTCCTCGGCATCGAATGAGGCAAGGGTTTCCTCGGCCTTGCGCTTGCTGCGCGTGAGCTGCGACAGTTCCTCGAGCGCGCGCTCCTGTGCGCTGATCTCGGCCTCGAGCGCGGGGATGCGGCCGGACTTGTTGTATTTGCGGGCGTTGAGCTGCTTTTTGAGCGCGGCGGACGCTTCGCTGAACGACTGGCCCTCCTCGCCCGTGGTGATGAGCGCGGCGATGCGGCGCTCAAGCTCGGCGCTCGCGTCGACCGTCAGACTGCTCTGGCGGATGAACGCGCTGCGCTCGTAGACCTCGCACGGGACACCGAGCAGCGTTTCGCCGCAGTCGGCGGCGGTCAGGCCGTCGACCGTTTCACTGCTGCCGGTATAGACGGCGGAAAAGCGGCCCATGGGACTATTCGCGCGCGCGGTGTCGCGCTGCAACGTAATGTCGCCCTTTTGACATGTGAGAGCCAGCGTGCCGCGCATCGGCGATAGTGACCATGGGGCGTAGCGGTTCTTGTCCGCCAGCGCGCCGCGCTCCCGCGGCGGAAAGCCGTAGAGCATCACGCGAAGAAACGCGAGAAGCGTCGACTTGCCGGACTCATTCGGCGCTTCTATAATATTAAGACCTTTCGAAAACGAGAGCGAACGGTATTCCAGCTTCCCGAAAGTTGCCTCAATATGTTGGAAATCCAAGGGAAATACCTCCAAAATGAAACGGTTTTCCTATTATAACATCAATGGATGGATTTGTCTCTATCTGGCTCTGAAAAATAATTTAAAAAAAGTGAAAAAAGGTGTTGACAAAAGGGCGGGTAGGTGCTAAGATAACACCTGTTCCGCGAATGGAGCGTGCACCTTGTAAATTAAACAACGAAACTTTGACAAG
>OKSC01001450.1_pt1 | contig 23184 bp, 19 predicted proteins | sample 1601161 | NCBI WGS metagenome assembly OKSC01 (sample SAMEA3541552, study PRJEB24748) | human gut metagenome | biome: human gut; feature: human-associated habitat; material: faeces | place: China | collected 2012
GCTTTGCGCTGGTAATGGTGGGGTCGTTGGGCTCGCGGCTGCCCATGATGGGGGTCAGCACCGTGATGTCCGGGATCTTGAGCACATCCACAAAGTCGTTGAACAGCATCTTGGTGCGGCTGTATGTAAACGGCTGGTGGACGGCGATCAGGCGCTTGTAGCCCATCTCCTTGGCGGTGTTCAGGGTGGCGCGCAGCTCGGTGGGGTGGTGGGCGTAGTCATCGATGACCAGCGCACCGTTGCACTCGCCGTACACCTCAAAGCGGCGGCCTGCGCCCTTGAAGTTCAGGGCAGCCTCGGCGCACTGCTCGGCGCTCAGGCCCACAAAGCGGCACACGGCGCACATGGCCAGTGCATTATAAATATTGTGGCGGCCGGGCACGGACAGGCGGATGCGGGTGGTGTCGGTCGTATTCCACTCCTTCAGGTCGAACTCAAAGAAGCCGGGCTTATACTCGTTGACGTTGACAGCGCGGTAGTCGCCGTGGTTGTCGATGGCAAAGGTGCGCACCCGGCGGTCCAGCGTGTACATCACGTCCATAGTGTTCTTGTCATCGGCGTTGGCAAAGATCATGAACTGGGTCATCAGGGCAAAGCGCTTGAAGGCGAACTTCAGCTCGCCCATGCTGCCGTAGTAATCCAGATGGTCGTTGTCGATGTTCAGCACCACAGACAGGTAGGGGGTCAGCTTCAGGAAGGTCTCGGCGAACTCGCAGGCCTCGATGACGATATCATCGCCCTTGCCGGCCTTGCCATAGCCGTTGATGAGGGGCAGCTTGCCGCCGATGACGGCAGAGGGGTCGCGCCCTGCCAGTTCCAGCGCAGTGGTGATCATGGAGGTGGTGGTGGTCTTGCCGTGGGTGCCGGACACGCAGATGCTCTGCTTGTACAGGCGGCTCACATAGCCCAGCAGCACGCTGCGCTCCACGGCGGGGATGCCGTAGGAGGCGGCTGCGTTCAGCTCCACGTTATCCTTGGAGATGGCTGCAGAGTACACCACCATGTCCGCACCGACAACGTTATCCGCATTGTGGCCAAGGCTGACCTTCACGCCCATCTCCCGCTCGTAACGGATGATGCTGCCGTCCAGCACATCGCTGCCGGACAGCTCGTAGCCCTTGGCGGCCAAGATCTGGATCAGCGGGTACATTCCACTGCCGCCGCAGCCGATAAAATGGATCTTCTTTACATGGTCCAGCAGATGCTGGCTATAATCCGAGTACATGAACATAGTAAGGCTCTCCTCCAAATATTAACGGCTGCAGCGCAGACCGATTCCTTCCAAACATAGGGACACACTCTTATTATATAATTTTTGCAGAATAAAATAAACAGGTAAGGCCGAATTTTCGGAAAGAACCATAATTTTTTTGTGAATTTTGTGATATGTGTACAACAAAATCCCGGCAGTATTACTTTGCCCGCCGCCGCAGAATCTCGTCCAGAATGGCATCGGCCACGTCTGCCTTGCTCATCAGAGGCAGCTCCCGGGTGCCGTCCGGGGTGATGAAGGTGACCACGTTGGTGTCCACCCCAAAGCCTGCACCGGCCACCTTGAGGTTGTTGGCCACCACCATGTCCAGATTTTTCTTGGCAAGTTTCGCGGAGGAGTTTTCCACAAGGTCCCGGGTCTCCATGGAAAAACCGCACAGGAACTGGTGGGTCTTGCGGGGGCCGATGGTACCAAGGATATCCTCGGTGCGCTCCACGGGGATGGAAAGGTCGCCTTCCTTCTTTTTGATCTTGTCGTTGGCCACGGTAGCGGGGCGGTAGTCTGCCACGGCGGCGGCCATGATGAGCACATCGGTGGTGTCAAAGCGGTCAGTCACCGCCTCGTACATCTGCCGGGCGGTGGTCACCGGCACATCGGTGGTGAACTTGACCGGCGGCAGCGCGGTCTGTCCGTGGATCAGGGTCACTTCGGCGCCCCGCATGGCGGCGGCGCGGGCAAGGGCGTAGCCCATCTTGCCGGTGGAGTGGTTGGTCAGGTAGCGCACCGGGTCCAGCGCCTCCTGCGTAGGGCCGGCAGTCACCGCGACGCGTACCCCTGCCAGATCCTTCGGGCGGGCGATGGTGTGCAGGATGTGCTCGATCAGTACTTCCTCCTTGGGCAGGCGTCCGCTGCCCACATCCTTGCAGGCCAGCACGCCGCTTTCCGAGGGGATGACAGTAAAGCCGTACCGCTCCAGCGTGGCAAGGTTATCCTGCGTGATGGGGTTTTCCAGCATGCCGGTGTTCATGGCGGGGGCTACCAGCTTGGGGCACTTAGCGGCCAGCACCACGGTGGTAAGCATATCGTCCGCAATGCCGTGCGCCATTTTGGCGATGACGTTTGCGGTGGCGGGGGCGACTAAGATCACATCCGCTTTTTTTGCCAGCGAGATGTGGGTGACCTCAAACTTGAAATCCCGGTCAAAGGTGTCCACCATGCACTTGTGGCCGGTCAGGGTCTCAAAGGTGAGAGGGGTGATGAACTGGGTGGCGTTTTTAGTCATGATGACCTCCACATCCGCCCCCAGCTTGCGCAGTGCACTGGCCACATTGGCCATCTTATAGGCGGCAATGCCGCCGCTCACGCCCAGCAGGACGCACTTGCCGTTCAGATCCATGGTTCGTTTACCTCCCGGAAAAACAGTTCTTTTCCACATATCTTACCTTAGTATAATGCAAAACTTCCACCAGCACAACAAAATCTTTGCCGGGAACTTGTATCCTGAGCAGAAATGCGGTAAAATACGCTTGACAAAGAGCAAACCGGTTCTTTTCTTTTACTTTGAAAAGGAAAACAGAATTATGATCTTAGCCATTGATATAGGCAACACCACCGTCGCCCTTGGGGGCATCCGGGACGGACGTGTATGCTTTGTGGCGCGCATGGACACGGTGCGCACCCGCACGGCTGCGGAATATCGTGCCGAGATGGATAAAATTTTTGCGCACCGCCGCCACCCGGAGCGTCCCATGCGCTTTGAGGGTGCGGTGCTCACCAGCGTAGTGCCCCAGATCACCGGGGCACTGGCCGAGTGCGCCCGCCACTACACCGGCAAAAAGCCGGTCATCGTTTCGCCGGACATCCGCACCGGGCTGACCATGGGGGTGGACGAGCCCCGCGCCGTGGGCAAGGACCGGCTGGTGGATGCCGCCTACGCGGCGGCAAACTTTCCGCTGCCGATCGTCACGGTAGACCTCGGCACTGCCACCACCTTTAATGTGGTGGACAAGGACCGGGTATTCCGGGGCGGCGTGATCTGCCCCGGCCTTTCCACCGGGCTGCGCGCATTGGGCGAGCGCTGCGCCCAGCTGCCGCAGGTGCATCTAGGCTCCCCGAAAAAAGCCATCGGCACCAATACCGAAAGCTGTATGCTGTCCGGCTCGGTGCTGGGCACCGCCGTGCTCATTGACGGCATGGTGCAGCGCATTGAAGAGGAATTGGGCTGCCCGGCTACGCTGGTAGTCACCGGCGGACTGGCAAAGTACGTCACCCCGCTGTGCCGCCACCCCCTGACCTATGACCCGGAGCTGCTGATGAAGGGGCTGGCACTGCTGTACCAGCTGAATGCCCCGCAGGAGCACGGCCGCAGCCATGGCGGCGGCAGACACTACGGTCACCAGGGACACCCCCGGGCAAAGCACCCGTACCCCAACCGCCGCGCCCGCCGCGAGCCGGAGACGCTGGTAGGCTGAGGGAACAAGAGGATAAGGGAGAGCATTATGAAACTGGGCATTCTTGGCACGGGTAAGATCGTGCAGGAATTTTTGCCATGGCTTGTGGAGCACACGCCGTTTACTGTGCAGGCGGTGTGCAGCACCCCACGCTCGGCGGCAAAAGCCGCAGAGCTGTGTGCGCAATATCAGATCCCGCAGCACACCACCAATTACTTTGAACTGCTGCAGTGGGTGGATGTGGTCTACATCGCCGTGCCCAACTTGCAGCACGCCCGCTACGCCCGGGTGGCGCTGGAGGCGGGCAAGCACGTCATTGTGGAAAAGCCCATGGCGGTGACCGCCGCCGAGACCGAGGAACTGGCTGCGCTGGCACAGCGCAAGCGGCTGTTCCTCTTTGAGGCTATGACCACCCAGTACCAGCCCAACTACGCCAAACTCCGGGAGCTGCTGCCCCGGGTGGGCACAGTGCGCATGGTACAGTGCAGCTTCAGCCAGTATTCCAGCCGGTACGATGCCTTTTGCGCCGGCCAGACCCCGCCGGTGTTCGACCCACTGTGTGCGGGCGGCGCACTGATGGACTTGGGCGTGTATAACGTCAGCTACATCGTGGGTCTGTTCGGTGAGCCCAACAAGGCGGTGTATGCCGCCAACATGGAGCGCAATATCGACACCAGCGGTGTGCTGATGATGGATTATAGCGGCTTCAAGGCGGTAAGCCTTGCCGCCAAGGACTGCGCAGCCCCTGCCCGCTGCATCATTCAGGGCACAAAGGGCTATATTCTGCAAAAATCCACCCCGAACTACTGCGGCGGCGTGACCTTCCATCCCAACGAGGGCAAGGAGGAGCACTACAACCTGAACGGGGACCGTCCCCGGCAGGCGGCAGAGTTCGAAGCCTTTTACCGCGCCATGACCGCCGGAGACCAGGAGCTGTGCGCCCGCATGCTGGATACCAGCATCGCGGTGAGCCGGGTGCTCACGGTGGCGCGCCGCAGCGCCGGGGTGCGCTTCCCCGGCGACAGATTTTAACGCATTTTTCTCTGGAACACGCCCTGACACAATAACGCGCTTCCAAAGATTTGAATATTCACCTAAAACCCGCACAGAGCGGGCAGGTTTGCGCCGTATCCGACAAAAAGGGCGGAACGGCAGCAGGAGGAAAACTGAATTATGAAAAATACCAATACCAAGACTCTGACTCGTGTGGCCCTGCTGGTGGCCATTGAACTGGTGATGAAGCTTGTCGGTCTAGGCAGTGTGCCCATGGGCCCGCTGTACATGAGCTTCCTCACCCTGCCCATCGCCGTGGGTGCCATCACCATGGGCCCCGCCGTGGGTGCCCTGCTGGGCGGCGTGTTCGGCGCTGTGAGCTTTTACGATGCCATCACCGGCGCCTCTGCCATGACCGGCGCACTGTTCCAGGTCAGCCCGCTGAACACCTTTATCCTGTGCGTAGGTATGCGTATGCTCATGGGTCTGTGCTGCGGCCTGATCTTCAAGGGCCTGCAGAAGCTGGACAAGTCCCGCACCTGGAGCTACATCCTCAGCGCCATGACCGCACCCGCCCTGAACACCCTGTTCTTCATGGGCTACATCGTGCTGGCTTTCTACGGCTGCGACTATGTGCAGAATCTGGTGTCCGTCAAGGGCGCTGCCAACCCCTTCATGTTCGTGGTGCTGCTGGTCGGCGTGCAGGGCGTAGCCGAATTTCTGGTGTCCGGCATTCTGGGCGGCATCGTCGCCCGCGCCGTGGCAAAGTTCCTGAAGTAAGACCGGCTGCGCACCATGTCAGGGCGGCGCATCCGTGTTTAGAATAGAAAAATGAATGCTCCTCCGGCAACCCGCCGGGGGAGTTTTTTGTTGGGAGACTTAGAAAGAACCCCTTCAGGCGCTGCGCGCCAGCTCCCCCAAGGGGGCACCTTTGCGCTATACCAGAAACTTTACCGCCACCACCAAAAGCCGTCCCCTTGGGGAAGGTGGATTGCCGCGAAGCGGCAAGACGGAAGGGGTTCTTGCCTAAACTCCCCTGAAAATGCAATGCCGGAGCGTCCGCAGACGCTCCGGCATTGCTCTATTAAAAATAATTCTTCCGCTGACTATGTGCAAAGCAGCGCGGCGCGCATTCTAAATCGTCCCGCCTACTCTGTGGCCTTTACTTCTTTTCCCGCAGCTGTTCCAGATAGCCATCGGCCTTGATGGCCTCCGGGGTAAAGGAGTTATTCTTCCACCAGTTCACAAGGGCGGCGGTCACGGTCAGGCCAGTGGTCACCAGCTGCTCCACGGTGGCACTCTCGATGGGCAGCATGGGCTTGCCGCAGGCGCTCAGCACCTGATTGGTCAGTGCCAGTGCCAGCGCAGCCGTACGCGCCAGCGTAGCGGCAGAAATTTTGCAATGGGTATCGTTCATAGGTTCAGTTCCTCTCTTTCTCTAAATCTGCGATGCGGTGGTTGGCCACCTTCATCTGTTCTTCTAAAATGGGTACGCGGCGGGCAAAGTTGTTATGCTCCCGCACCTCCCGGGTCAGTTCCTCCAGCTTTGTGTCGGTCACCGCTTGGCTTTTTCCGTTGGCGATCAGCACGCCGATCAGGGTCACCGCGCCTGCGATGATGGCCGAGATGATGCCTGTCATTGCGCTCACCCCCTCCACCGGGCTTTTTCTGCCCGGGTGTCCACGTGCACCCAGCCGGTAGCTCTGCCCGCCTTGACGGGGTAGCGTCCCACACCGCCCCAGTCCGGCATCAGGCTTTCGGCGTAGGCGGCCACGTCCTCCACGCTCACGCCCTGCACCCGGATGTCTGCCGCCCGGCCCAGCAGGTGCTGGCTGCTCTTGGCACCGCCCACGGCCGCGTTGTGCGCCGCCGTCCGGTAACCGCTGGTAATGGTCACCGGCTTGCCGAAGTGCTCCCGGATGCACTGGAGCACCACGGTCAGCGTCTCGTCCACCATAACGGTGTCGCTGCCATCCCGGCAGCGCAGCTCCCGCACCTTAAAGTCCGGTGCAAGGCGGCGGTCGCCATTCTTTGCAAAGCTATATTGTCGGATCATCTCTTCACTTTCTTTCTGCATCACAGTCCCCGCATCCAGTTCTCAATGATGGTACTGCGGTACTCGTGCCCCCGAAGACCCGGGTGGGGGTTCCTTGCGGTCAGTGTAAAAGCATCGTTGCGCAGCTGCTGCGCCTTGGCGCTCGTGTCCGCACGGCCTGCGCTGTGTGCGGTGATCAGCAGCGGGTGCTCTTCGTCGTTCAGATCCAGCACCGGCACGCCCCAGTAGGCACAAATTTCTTTGATTGCCGTCCGGTAGGCAGTGGTCATCCACGCGTCCGCAAGGATGACGCCCAACTTCGCGTAGGGGATGTTCTTCATAAAATATTCGAAAACGATATTATATGCGCCCCACACCGTTGCGTTGGTGGTGTCCGTCTTTGTGCCGATGATAGCAGCCGGGTCAAACCCCTGATTCGTGTCCGGCTCGCACTCGTTCAGGCCGAACATTAAGGTGATGTAGTCCGCATCCTTCGGTACGGCCTTGTACCGCTCCACCGAAAACGGCGAAAGCCGCCCGGTGATGTTGGTGAATACCGTGCCGCTGATGGCCTCGTTCACCAGCGTCATATCGTTGCGCTTTGCAATCCACCACGGGTATGTTTTCCATACCTTCAGTTTCTGGTCGTAAAAATCCGAGTTTTTGCCGACGTTACCGTTTGCATCTGTATAGCCATTCGCGTCTCCAGCGGTAAAGCTGTCTCCGCAGGCCACATACTTCTTCCCATACAGCACGTTGCCGCCCTCCGCGTTCAGGGGATTCCCCTGTAAATCGTAGATCATACCGTGCCCTCCTGAATGAATTTGTTCACCTTGGTATCGCTCAGCAGTCCCTTGTACACCTTGCACTGGTACAGCGTGCCCGTCCAGCAGCGTGTCAGTTCGCCACCGCTCGTACCCGGTGCGCCACCGATCAGCAGGCTCTCCGGCACGTCTGTAATGGTATGCCATGTTTCTTTCCAGTCGCTCAGGGTACAATATGTGCTTCCACCGCGATACTTCTTGCCGTCCAGCTGGATCACATACCGGGTGCGTGTTTTGAGGTGCGTAACGCTGTCAGATATGTTTACTTGGCTATTATTATAGTAAGCGATCGCGGTAGTGCCATAATTGGGGTTCAGGCTGACGTTGATGCCCGGCAGATTGGAGTTGTTTCCGGTCTCGGTCATGCAGTGCAGGAACACGATCCATCCCTTATCGTTAAAGCTGCTGCTTGCCTTTGCGTCCAGCAGAATGGTATACTGCGGGGTCTCGGTGCCCGCGTGCTCCAGCATCTTTACGCCGGTGTCAAGGCCCTTTGTCAGTTCCGTTTCACTGGGCAGGTCGTAGAGCAGCTGCGCCGTCTCCACCTCTGCCACCGTCACCGTACAGTTTGCGCTCTTGCCGCCTGCGGTGGCAGTCACAGTGCAGCTGCCCGCTTTGATGCCCGTCACCACACCGTTTGCCACCATAGCAAACCCGGCAGGTGCAACGTGCCACACCACTACACGGCTGGTGGCGTTTGCGGGCAGCACGGTAGCCGTCAGGGTCTTGTTCTCACCCTCGTTCAGGGTCAGGGTCGCGGCGCTCAGGCTCACGCTCTGCACCGGGATCTCCTGTGCACTTCTGCCCCACTCCACGCGCAAGGCGTTCAGGGTGTCCTGTGCATCGCTGGTTTTGTAGGCCGCGTTTTCAAACAGGCTCAATAGCAGCTCTTTTGCATTTTCGCTGATTCCATCGCCCGGGTCGCCCTTATCGCCTTTCGGACCCTGCGGGCCGGGGTCGCCCTTGTCTCCCTTGACGCCTGTGGCGGCGGCTGTAATGCCTGCTTCCATGTGGTTCAGCTGGGCAGCCGTCAGGGTCTGGCCGTCCACAAAATTCTGTTTTTCGTAGCTCATTTGTTCCTCCCTAAGATCATTTTTCCAAGGACTGCCTGCCCCAGCACGGCAAAAACGTTCTCCTTCGGCGGCTGCGGGGTGCCCCACAGCGCCGCCAAGCGATCGCAGGCCGCCATGGCTGCGTCATTGCCCGCCGCCAGAAGCCGCAGTACTTCCAGCAGCGCCTGTTTTTCCGCAGTGGTAATGCCGCCGCCTGTGCCCAGCAGCCCCACCAGCGCCTCCCACGCAGGGGTGGCCGGTGCAGGCATCGTGCCCTCTGCCGTGCCGCTGTTGGCGCATACTTTGCACCGCACATCGGCGCTGGTCACGGTGCGGCTGCCGTCCGTGCCCTCAAAGGTGATGCAGCCCACACCGGATACCGCCGTCACCGCCGCCGGTACGGTCAGACTTCCGTTTTCCACCAGTGTGGCTGCGCTTGCGCCGGGGGTGTGCCAGTGGGCGCACACGGTCAGCCCCTTCCACTCGCCCCGCTGCTCGATGCGCAGCCGGTAGTTGCCCCGGTTGCCTGCGTATCCCAACAGCAGCTGTCCGCCGGGCACCGCTGCCGCGCCGTTGCGCTCCAGCCGGATGGTCATCTCATTCATGCTGCACCATCCTTACACATACCGGTAGCCTTCCACATTGAAGGGGTAGCTGCTGTCCGTGGTCACCTCCTGGTTTGCCGCACTGATGCTTACCGTGCCGTTCGCAGCAAAACTCACCCTCACCAGTGCTTCGCCCTTGCAGTAAATGCCGCCCCGCAGATTGTAGGTTTTGCCGCCGCCCACCATGGCCACCGCCGTACCGCCCCGCGCGATGCGGGTGCTGCCATACTCCGCAGCTGCCGCAGCAGCCACAGCGCTGCCGGTGCTAGTGATCGTGGTACATTCCAGAGGGATCGCCATCCTTACCACAATGTAATCCACCTCGTCCGGCACAGTCAGCGTCTTGTCGCTTTTGCCCGCTGCACCGGCGCTTGTGTAGACAAGCTTTCCGTTCATGTCCGTCACTCCTCCCAATTGATTCAGTTTTTCTGCCAGGCTAAAGCCCAGCACCGTGTCAAGGTTTTCCGCCGTCATTTCCAGTGTGCCGTCCGCGCTCACGGTCAGGCCCCGCCCCACCTTCACGCCGCCCAGCACAGCTGCGGTGGCGGGCGGCAGGGTGTTGCCGAATTTCCGGTCTGCCTCGGCCTTGGAGTAGAACCGGTCGTCCGCGCCCAGCTGCAATAGTGCGGTGGCCTTTTCCTGCGCCGACCAGTTTGCTGCCCCGGCGGCACTGGTCAGTGCCTTTTTTACGCCGTAGGGCAGCAGCGCCGGGGTCAGGGGCGCATAGGCCTCGGTCATACGGTCCAGCTGCGCCGCCGTGGCGGGCACGGTGGTCAGGGTGGCATCTGCCCGCACCGCAACGCCGTACTGCCCGTCTGCCCGCACCGCGCCGGGCGTTGACGCCGTAGGCACGGTCTCGCTGCGTACATAGGGGCGCAGGTCCGGCAGCGGGGTGGTATCGGTCTGCACCGCGCCGGTGGCGGCATCCACGCTGAGGATGCGCACCATCTCGCCGGGCAAAGGCTGCGCCGGGCTTGGCACCGCCCCCACATCCTGTGCGTTCAGCTGCACCGCGCCGCCCTTGCTGTTCACGCTCAGCACGGTGCCGTCCTTGGGCGCGTAGCTCTCGGCACGCAGCGCGGCGGCCTCCGCCCGCTTTGCGCAGGCCTCGGCATCGGTACGGTCAGCCAGAATTTTGTCCGCAGTCTTTTGCGCCAGTGCCGCCTGCATGGCGGTATCTGCCGCACCGTTCTCGGCACGGCGGGCGCTTTCCGCTGCGGCGTGGGCGCTTTCCAGCACGCGCGCCACAAACTGCTCGTACACCGAGGGCGGCAGCTCCTCACTGCCGCCGTCCGTGGGCAGGGTGGCGTACACATCGTAGCTGCCGGGGCGGGTGTAGGCGGTGTAGCCGCCGCTGCCCATGGCGGCCAGCATCCACTGTCCCCGCACGCTGCCGGTCAGGCGGCGGTCCACCGTCACACTGTCGTTGGCGTCCAGCGGAATGGCGGCCAGCTGCACCCCGTCGCTGCGGCGCAGATACAGCGCCATGGTGCAGCCCGCCCACGCTGCAGGCAAGATAAACTGCAGCCGGTCCACCCCTTCGGCGTTCTGTGCGCCAAGGTGCAGCCGGTGCGGCCGGGACACAAATTCGGTGCCGCCGCACTGCTGCTTTAGGATCTCGATCTCCATGCAAAACCTCCTTTTCTGTTTGCTGTCCCGATTGTACCGCCGGGGGTGCAAAACTATCCAGTGTGTACAGAAAATGTGAAATTTTCTGTTCTTCGGCATTTTGCTAAACGGGGTTTTTGCACTGCAAATACAGGCCGTTCTCCCCTGCCGAAACCGGGTAATTCCCCTGTGGGTTTTCCATGCAAAACCCGCGATATGGGGCAGCTTGTTTTGGCCGCAGCGGCCGCTGCTGCGGCCTTATTCACAGAGAAAAAAGCCGGTACAAATGTTAAAAATTCATGAACAAATCGTCCCCAGAAAAAAGGAAAAAATCAGAAGGAAACCACCTAAAAACCAAAATATCAAAAGAAACACTGTGAAAATTGCACAAAAAACAACGTTATAAATCTATCAAAGTGTAAGGTGCAAATTTGACAGATGCTTTACGGTCTGGTAAAATAACGTTTGCGCAACGAACGTTGCAGCGTTTAAATTCTATCTGGATGAAGTAAAAAGCCGTCCTGCGTACGGCACGGCATGGGCAGATGCGGCCTGTGTCTGGGCAGTTTTGTGGTCTGCCCGAAACGGATTCCAACCTGTAATACGGTGCTCCGCTTTTTACCCAAAGAGAGCATCGTATTTGACTGTGCGGCACTTATATCCCCAGCCGCCGCAGTCCGGGCGGCCGGGGTGTTGATGCACTGCCCGCGGCCGCACCAAATACGACAAAGAGAGGAGTTGTCTCGTATCGCTTCCGTTAAATTGAAGAAAGCAGTTACTGCCGCAAAGCAGGCAGTATCTCCCCGTGTGCTGGCATTTTGTGTCATGGTTGTATGCCTTGTGGCTACCCTTGGCGTCACCGCTGCAAATCTGCGGCTGACCTACGTCACCGACTCCAATGGTGCACGGCAGGTCCTTCTGACCGATGCCGATGCTTCCCCCGCACAGGTCATGCACCTTTCCGGCATCCGCTCTGAAGAGGGCGATGAGGTCTATTACACCGCGTTCAGCGGCAATCTTGCCTCCCTGAACATCGAGCGCGCATTCTCCGTCAGCATCACTGCCGACGGGCAGGAGTACCCTGTAAAGCTGGTGTTCGGCACCGTAGCTGATGCACTGGAGCGCGCCGGTATCACCCTTGAAGGGGACGACTACACCGAGCCGGCGCTGGATCATGTTGTAACCGCCGGCAGCAAGATCGTGGTCCACCGCGTGGACTACGAAGAGCGTGTGGAGACACAGGCCATTCCCTACGACACCCAGTATGTCTACACCAGCCTGTACTTCCGCAACACCGGCCGCACCACCACCCTGCAGCACGGCGCAGCCGGTCAGCAGACCGTGACCACCCGTGACCGCTATGTGGACGGCGAGCTGGAGAACAGCACCGTTGTGGATACCACCACCACCGTGGAGCCCACCGACCACGTCATCAAGACCTACGGCGCAGGCGCGCCGGTGTCCCCCCTGACCGGCGCGGACGGCACCACCAACGCCCCCACCTCTTATAGCAAGGTGCTTACCGGCAAGGCCACCGGCTACTACTCCCGTACCGGCAAGGGCTCTTCCGGTCTGGGGCTGGGCTACGGCACCGTGGCTGTGGACCCGGACGTGATCCCCTACGGCACCAAGCTCTACATCACCTCCACCGACGGCAAGTTCGTCTACGGCTACGCCGTAGCCACCGACACCGGCATCGCCGTCCAGAAGGGGCAGATCCTTGTAGACCTGTTCTACGAGACCTACGCCGAAAGCGTTATCAACGGCGCTATTCAGGTCAACGTCTACGTTGTGGGCTGAGCTGTAAACAAAACACAATAACCACGCAAAGAGACCGCTGTACAAACTGTGCAGCGGTCTCTTTTGATGTGAGTGGAAGAACTTTTTTATTTCGGAGCACCGGAACGTCTGCGGACGTTCCGGTGCTCCATTTTCACAGGAAGGGACCCTAGCCGAAACCCTTCCTTCTTTTTTCGCAACGCTTTCGCTGAAACCGTTTGTCAAATGAGCAGTTTACACGATGTTGAGCTGCAAATTTTGGACGATATGCCCACAACATACAGAGAATGCCAGAAAATTTGTGTTAATTGTATTTGTTTTTCGGACAAAAAGTCTTGCAAAACTGGTCAAAACATTTTAATATAAAAGAGTACAAAGCTGTGGAAGCCGCTTTCGGCTTCCACACGGGGAGGAGCAGTCTATGAAACCGACCGAAGAAAAGATTCAGAGCAATACATCGGATCTGCCGGTGTACCTGTTCAAGCAGGGCAATAACTGCGAGGCTTACCGCTACTTCGGCGCACATCTGGAAACACGGGTCGGGGAGTCCGGCGTCGTGTTCCGCGTATGGGCACCGCACGCCGCAGCCATCAGTGTGGTAGGCGACTTCAACAGCTGGAAGCCCGGCAGCCATCCCATGCGCAAGGTTGATGGCGATTCCGTGTGGGAATTGTTCATTCCCGGCATGAAGGAATACGATGTTTATAAATATTGCGTGACCACCCGCGCAGGCGACCTTGTCTACAAGGCCGACCCTTACGCCTTCCACGCCGAGACCCGGCCGTCCAACGGCAGCAAGGTCTATGATCTGTCCGGCTTTGCATGGCACGACGCCGCATGGCAGACCGCGCAGAAAAAGGCGGACGTGATCAACGGCCCGATGAATATCTACGAGATGCACGCCGGCAGCTGGAAGATGAAGGAGGGCGGCAAGCCCTACAACTACTCCGAGCTGGCGGACGAGCTGATCCCGTACATCAAGGATATGGGCTACACCCATGTAGAGCTGCTGCCGGTGATGGAATATCCGTTTGACGGCAGCTGGGGCTATCAGGTCACCGGCTATTTTGCACCCACCAGCCGCTACGGCACCCCCAAGGACTTTATGGCCTTCGTGGATAAGATGCACGCCGCAGGCATTGGCGTCATCATGGACTGGGTGCCCGCCCACTTCCCCAAAGACCAGTTCGGCCTGTACAATTTTGACGGCGAGGCCTGCTACGAGGACCCCAACCCCAAGCGCGGCGAGCACAAGGAGTGGGGCACCATGGTGTTCGATTTTGGCCGCACCGAGGTGCAGAGCTTCCTTATTTCCAGCGCACTGTACTGGCTGGAGCAGTACCACATCGACGGTCTGCGCGTGGACGCCGTGGCCTCCATGCTGTATCTGGACTACAACCGCAAGCAGGGCGAATGGGAGCCCAATAAGGACGGCGGCAAGGAAAACCTGGAAGCTATCGCCTTCCTGCGCAAGCTGAACAACACCGTGCTGGGCCGTCACCCCCACAAGTACATGATCGCCGAGGAGTCCACCGCGTGGCCCATGGTCACAAAGCCCGCTTCGGACGGCGGTTTAGGCTTCAACTTCAAGTGGAACATGGGCTGGATGAACGATATGCTCAGCTACATGAAGACCGACCCGCTATTCCGCTCCGGCAACCACAACAAGGTAACTTTCAGCTTCTTCTACGCTTTCAGTGAGAACTTTGTCCTGCCCATCAGCCACGATGAGGTCGTGCACGGCAAGGGCAGCCTGCTGAACAAGATGCCCGGCGAGTACGACGACAAGTTTGCCAATCTGCGCACCTTCTTCGGCTACATGATGGCACACCCCGGCAAGAAGCTGCTGTTCATGGGACAGGAGTTCGGTCAGTTTGCCGAGTGGAACGAGGCAAAGCAGCTGGACTGGATGCTGCTGGATTACGACAAGCACGCCGAGCTGCAGAACTACGTCCGCACCCTGAACGCCTTCTATAAAGAGCACCCGGCCCTCTGGCAGATCGATTACAGCTGGGAAGGCTTCCAGTGGATCGTACCGGACGACTCGCAGCAGAGCGTCATCGCTTTCCTGCGCAAGGATGCCGCCGGTAAGCAGATCCTTGTCATCTGCAACTTCAACCCCGTCCTGCGCGAGGGCTACACCCTCGGCGCACCGGTGTCCGGCACCTATAAAGAGATCCTGAACAGCGACGATGCCGCTTTCGGCGGCTCCGGCACCGTGCACAACAAGCCGGTGCGTACCCACAAAAAGCCGCAGCACGGCTTTGAGCAGAGCATTACCGTCACCCTGCCGCCCATGAGCACCCTGTACTTTGAGGTGCCCACAAAGCGCACCCGCAAGGCAGCAGAGGACAGCGCGGACAAGCCGGCAAAAAAGACCGCCAAAAAATCCACCGTCAAAGACACCGTGGAAAAGGCAGTAAAAAAGACGACCCGCAAGGCCAAAGCCGAGCCGGACGCCGACAAGCCGGTAAAAAAGACCCGCACCACCAAGGCCAAGGCCGCCGAAACGGCGGATGAAAAACCGGAAAAAGCCAAAAAGACCGCTGCCAAGCCCAAGGCCGCAGCGGACAAGCCGGTAAAAAAAACCGCCGCCAAGGCAAAGACCGCGGCAAAAGCAAAACCTGAGACCGAAGCAGAAACAAAACCTGCAAAGCGCACCCGCAAAGCAAAAGCACCCAAGGAATAAGGATGCCCACACGGATGCACACACGAACATTCTGAACTGTTGACTATCATTTCCAAAAAGGAAATGCTAAAGGGGAGAATAAAGCTATGGCAAAAGAAATCGTGGCAATGATCCTTGCCGGTGGACGTGGCTCGCGCTTATATGCGCTGACACAAAAGACGGCAAAACCTGCGGTGTCCTTCGGCGGCAAGTACCGCATTGTGGACTTCCCGCTGTCCAACTGCGTCAACTCCGATATCGACACCGTCGGCATCGCAACGCAGTACCAGCCCCAGAAGCTGAACGAGTACATCGGTAACGGCCAGCCTTGGGATCTGGACCGTCTGCACGGCGGTGTGCACACCCTGCCCCCTTACGAGCAGGCAAACGGCACCGACTGGTACAAGGGCACCGCAAACGCCATCTACCAGAACATCGGCTTCATCGACAGCTATAATCCCGAGTACGTCATCATCCTGTCCGGCGACCAGATCTGCAAGCAGGACTACGCCGACTTCCTGCGCTTCCACAAGGAAAAGGGCGCAGAGTTCTCTGTGGCCGTTATGGAAGTGGATTGGAAGGAAGCTTCCCGCTTCGGCCTGATGGTGGCAGACGAGACCGACCGCATCACCGAGTTCCAGGAGAAGCCCCCGGTGCCCAAGTCCAATCTGGCCTCCATGGGCATCTACATCTTCAACTGGGATGTGCTCAAGAAGTATCTGATCGAGGACGAGGCTGACCCCAACTCCAAGAACGACTTCGGCATGAACATCATCCCCGCCCTGCTGCGTGACGGCCGCAAGATGTACGCCTACCGCTTTGCCGGTTACTGGCGCGATGTGGGCACCATCGACAGCCTGTGGGAAGCCAACATGGAAGTGCTGGACCCCGAGAACTCCGGCATCGATATCTTTGATAAGACCTGGAAGATCTACAGCCGCAACCCCGTGCTGCCCGCCCAGAAGATCGGCGAGCGCGCCGTTGTGCAGGACTCCCTCATCACCGAGGGCTGCAAGATCTACGGCAACGTCAAGCACTCTGTGCTGAGCGCAGGCGTTGTTGTGGAAGAGGGCGCTACCGTTGAGGACGCCGTGCTGATGGACGGTGTCGTGGTCAAGGCAGGTGCCGTGGTCAAGCGCTGCATCCTTGCTGAGGACGTTGTTGTGGGCGCAGGTGCAAAGGTCGGCGGCGAGGGCGCAATTGCCCACGTTGGCACCGGTCTGACCATCGGCGCAGGCGCTACCGTCAAGGAGGGCGCAAAAGTGTTTGAATCCGTCAAGGAGGGTGTGGAAGTATGCTGAGACAGAACACCAATGCGTTGGGTATCATTTTCCCCAACAGCTATGACAATACCGTTCCCGAGCTGGTGACCGAGCGCGCAATGGCCTCGATCCCCTTTGCGGGCCGTTACCGCATGGTAGACTTTGTGCTGTCCAGCATGGCCAACTGCGGCATTTCCAACGTTTCCATCGTGGTGCGTAAGAACTACCACTCCCTGATGGATCATCTGGGCACCGGCCGCGAGTGGGATATGGCCCGCCGTCACGGCGGCCTGAACATCGTGCCTCCCTTTGCAGAAAAGGGCGTGCGCATCTATTCCGGCCGTGTGGAGGCTCTGGGCTCCATCCTGAGCTACCTGGAGAACCAGAAGGAGAAGTACGTTGTGATGAGCGATGCCAACATCGCCATCAACTACGATTTCAACGCCCTGCTGGCTGCCCATCAGGCCAGCGGCGCGGATGTGACCGTCGCCTACCAGAAGACCGAGATCCCCGAGGGTCGCAAGAACGACAACTACACCCTGACTGTGGATGCCGATGGCCGTGTGACCGAGCTGCTGTTCAACGATTACCGCTCCGGTGTCCAGAACCTGGACCTGAACATCTACGTTCTGGAGCGCGAGACCCTGATCAAGCTGGTCAAGGATGCGACCTCCCGCGGCCTGATCTACTTTGAGCGTGACATTCTGGCCCACAACGTCAACATCCTGAACATCCGTGCTCTGGAGTACACCGGCTATGTGGCCCATGTCTGCGACATGAAGAGCTACTTTGATGAGAACCTCAAGCTCATCGATGAGAAGAACCTGAACGCTCTGTTCCCCAAGGAGAGCCCTGTCTACACCAAGATCCGTGACGACAACCCCGTGCGCTACGTCAACGGTTCTTCCGTCAGCAATTCCCTGCTGGCCGATGGCTGTGTCATTGAGGGCACCGTGGAGAACTGCGTGCTGTTCCGCGGTGTTCGCGTCAAGAAGGGTGCTGTGGTCAGAAACTGTGTCCTGATGCAGGATACCGTTGTGGAACCAGGCGCTCAGCTGGACTGCGTTGTCACCGATAAGAACGTGCGTGTGACTGCCGAGAAGAAGCTCTCCGGTACCGAGAGCTTCCCGGTCTATGTTCAGAAGAACCACACTGTCTGAGCCTGACACATTGAAACTTTCACAGGGGCGGCTCCCCTCCCCGGTAGCCCCTCTCAAAGAGGGGCGGGGGCCTTTGCGCCCCCGCCCGCTCTTTGCGTATCCGCCCTTTTTTCTGGAAAGGAGAAATACTATGAAGATCCTGTATGCCGCTTCGGAAGCGACCCCCTTTGCCAAGTCCGGCGGTCTGGCCGATGTGGCAGGCTCCCTGCCCAAGGCTCTGGTCAAGGACGGCGTGGATGCCCGCGTCATCATGCCGCTGTACGGCGACCTGAAAATGCGCGACAAGCTGGAGTATGTCACCAACTACTCGGTGCCCGTGGGCTGGCGCAGCCAGTACTGCGGCCTGTTCAAGGCTGAGGTCAACGGCGTGACCTACTACTTCCTGGACAACGAGTATTACTTCAAGCGCCGCGGCCTGTACGGCTTCTACGATGACGGCGAGCGCTTCGCCTTCTTCTCCCGCGCTGTGCTGGAGACCCTGTTCTACATCGACTTCACCCCTGATATCATCAACTGCAACGACTGGCAGACAGCACTGGTTCCCGTTTACCTGAACCTGTACTACCGCCATCTGGATAAGTTCAACCGGATCAAGACCATCTTCACCATCCACAACATCGCATATCAGGGCAAGTACGGCACTGATATCCTGGAGGATACCTGCGGCATCGGCCGCCGTGACCAGCACATTGTGGAATACGATGGCTGCGCCAACTTTATGAAGGGTGCCTTTGAGACGGCGGATAAGATCACCACCGTCAGCCCCACCTACGCACAGGAGATCCTGGACCCCTGGTTCAGCTACGGTCTGGATGCCCTGCTGCGGGAAAAGCAGTATAAGCTCTGTGGTATTCTGAACGGCATTGATATGGAGGCCAACAACCCCGCCACCGACCCCAAGATCCCCTTCAACTACGATGTCACCAACTTTGAAGAGGGCAAGGCGAAGTGCAAGGAGGCCCTGCAGGACAAGTTTGGCCTGCACAAGGATGGCAGCCCCGTCTTTGCCATGGTCAGCCGCATGGTCGGCATGAAGGGCTTTGACCTGGTGCAGAGCGTTGCCGACGGTCTGGTGGACCGCGGCATCGAGCTGGTCATTCTGGGCAGCGGCGAGAACCAGTACGAGACCTTCTTCTCTGACCTGTGCGCCCGTCACCCGGGCCGCGTGGGCACCTACATCGGCTTTGAGCCCGCCCTGTCTCAGGAGATCTACGCCGGTGCAGACGTGTTCATCATGCCTTCCAAGAGTGAGCCCTGCGGTCTGGCACAGATGGTGGCCTGCCGCTACGGCACGCCTCCCATCGTCCGCGAGACCGGAGGCCTGCGGGATTCCATCCATGACTGCACGCTGGGCGAGGGCAATGGCTTTACCTTTGCCGGTTACAGCGCCCATGAGCTGTACGATGCCTGCTGCCGTGCACAGGACCGCTACTACAACAAAGAGGATTGGCACAACCTCGTCAAGCACGACATGGAATGCGATTTCAGCTGGGACCTCTCCGCCAAGAGCTACGAGGGCCTGTATAACGAGACCGCAAACCTCTGGTAAATCATTCTCAAAAGTCTGCCTTTTGCCGCCCGGTTCGCAGGAGCCGGGCGGCTTTTTTGCGGACTTCTACACAAATTTTACAAGGATCATCCACAAAAAGCAGCAAGGCACCTTTGCACTTCCGGCAGGACTGTGCTACAATGAAGAACATTAGCAGCTTTTTCCTGTTTTTGAAGAAATGGCAGAATGGATGAGGAGAACGATATGAACTGGAAACGTGTCATCAGCGGCGTGCTGGCAGCAGTGATGCTGTCCGCTCTGCCGGTGCAGCTTCTGGTGTCGGCAGAAGGCACGGAGGCGGTCGGGCAGGCCGATGGCTGGCAGGAACTGACCACTCTGGAATCTCTTGACGAAAGCAACACTTTCTTTTACAGCAAGGACGACCAGACGTTTGAGAAGATCACCCACCCGGAAAAGGATGTCAAAACCGCAGACGGCATCGTGGACTATCTGGGAGACAGCGCGGTGGCGGTGGTGACTGACCCGGAGGATGCCGCCTACAACGCCGGTGACCGGGGTCAGAACTACGCATGGTCGGCGGTCGGCTACGGGGACTGGCTGTATGTGGGCACCTGCTACGCCGCCATCGGCAACACCCTCTCCCTGATGAAAAGCAGTCTGGGCGACGAATACGACGACAAGGTGCTTGCCGCCACCTTCGATGCCCTTTACAACGGCACTTTCTTTCTGACCGAGGAGGATGGCGGCCGGCCCAAGGGCGTGCTGGTGAAGATCAACACCAGGACCGGCGAGACCAAGGTGTTGATGTCCGGTTCCTACAACGGTTACACACCCCTGTTCCGCAACGCAGTGGAGTATCACGGCAAGCTGTACTTCTGCGGCAGTGTGGGTGGCGGCGGCATCGGCTTTCTGCCCAGCATCTGGCAGGTAGACCCGGCCACCGACGAGTGCAAGCCGGTGTATATCGGCCTGAACAGTGTGCAGGATTATGCCACAGCCTACCAGCAGGGCATCTCCGTGGGCATCCGCGGGATGTGCGTCTACAAGGATCAGCTGGTCGTCAGCAACGTGACCATGGATGCCGCCACCGGCAAGAGCAGCGCAGCCCTGCTGATCTCCTCCGACCCGGAAAAGGGCTTTACCCAGATCGCGGATTCCGACAGCCTGTTCAACTACCCCGCCTATCACTACGCCGACAGCATCTACGGCGGCAGCATCTGGGATATGGCGGAGTACAACGGTCGGCTGTATGTGTCCATCTGCACCGGCAACGAGGACAATATGCCGGACGACAACACCATGCAGTCCTTTGCACTGGTGCGGGGCGACCAGAATGCGGACGGCACCTTCACATGGACACCCGTGGCGGGCGATCAGGAAAAGGACGGTGCCCGCTACACCTTCGGCATCGACCCGGAGCGCACCCGCTCCGGTGCGGCGAACCTGATCGTGTACAACGACCACCTCTATATTGGTGAGTACAACGATGAAGAGATCGCACTGGAGCGCATCCTTTTCGCCAAGACCGGCAAGAACGCCAACGGTCAGTTTGGCGGCGGACTGGACTGCCGGTTCATCAACGCCAATCTGGAGCAGTCGGTGAACCTGTACCGCATGGACAGGGACGAGAACATGGAGCTTGTGGTGGGCAATGCCACCAGGATGTTCCCCAACGGCAGCCTGTCCGGGCTGGGGTCCGGCTTTGGGCGCAGCGAGAACCAGTACATCTGGCGGATGCAGGTGTACGATGACAAGCTGTATGTGGGCACCTTTGACACCAGCAGCATGCTGGAGTGCGTTGGTCAGTTCGTCAACGGCAACCTGCTGACGCGCACCCCCGCGCAGTGGAAGACCCAGTGGGACTACCTCAAGGCCCTGATGAAGGCACTGCAGGAGACGGACCCCGACGGCAACGGGAATCCCGACACGCTGGCCCAGACCATCAAGTTTTCCTACAAATTCGTGTTCAAAAACATCACGGTCAGCAACATTGCCAGTGCCATCCGGCTGCTCAACTACATGCGCAAGGCAAAGCAGGGCTTTGACCTGTATGTTTCGGAGGACGGCGTGAACTTCCAGACCATCACCGTGGACGGTTTTGGAGACCCCTATAACCATGGTCTGCGGGTATTCGCCACCACCGACCAGGGCCTGTGCCTTGGCACTGCCAATCCCTTCTACGGCACGCAGGTGTGGATCAGGCGCAAGGACAGCTGACCCCCGCACTTCCAGGATAACCGCCGCCCGGCTCTCAAATGAGCCGGGCGTTTTTTGTGTTTTGCACAAGAAACCTATCATATTTTTGGTATTGATGCTGCCGGAGACGGACATACTCCACCGTGGACGTACAATTATGGCGTTAGTGTGAACGAACTATGAAGTTTTACCAAAAATCGGTGGAAAATTGATTGAAAAGTTCAGTGGATTGAATTATACTATCCATATGAGCTTCTTTACCGGAGCGAAACCATTGCGAAAGGGTGCGGCGGACTGCTGGTTCGGGTCTGCGCACAGAGGGAGGGCGACACCGCATGAAGGGCTGGTACAAGGCGCTGGAAGATCTTGTCTGGCTGACCCAGCTGGGCCTGAATATGCTGCTGCCGCTGGTCATGTGCCTGGGCGGTGCCTGGTGGGCGGTGAACAGCTGGAGCTGGCCGGAATGGGTGTTCCTGCCGGCCATCCTGCTGGGCCTTGCCTCCGGGGCGCAGAACTTCTGGTATTTTGCCAAGGAACACCTGGACCGCACCAAAAAGGAAAAACCGAAGCGGGTGGGGTTCAACTCACATCAGTAAACATCACAGGAGGTTCCCCTTTATGAAACTACAGCCGGAATCCAAAAAGGAGCTGACGCGCATCGCCTGCGGCACGGCCATCTGCACCGCTGCCCTGTGGGTGGCCTTTGCGGCGCTGCACCTGGTTGGCTGGGTGAAATTTGATTACACTGTCGTTCTGGGCAGTCTCATCGGCGCGGCCGTGGCCATCGGCAACTTTGCGGGCATCTGCATCGTGTGTCAGAAGGTCATCGACGAGCAGGATGAGAAGCGGCGCAAAGCCACATTACAAGCTTCCTACAATGTCAGAATGCTTTTGCAGGCGGTGTGGATCATCGTGTCCATCGGAGCACCCTGCTTCCAGCCCTTTGCCAGCGTTCTGCCCTTGCTGTTCCCCCGTGTTACGATCTACTACCTGCAAATAACCGGCAAGTACAAGCCCCTTGCACCGGCCGGGCCCTCGGTGGATGTCTCTGTGGAGGACGACCCCGAACCCGCCCCGAAGCCGGAGGCTGAGCCCCGTGACGAAGGGGGTGAAACGTAACAAATGGAACTGAACGGCGCAAAGATCCTGTATACCATCCATACCGATATCCCCCTGCTGGGCGATCTCAAGATCACCCAGACCCTAGTCACTACCTGGATCGTCATGGCGCTGCTTTCGGGCCTGGCCATCTGGCTGGGCAGCAACCTCAAGCTGGAAAATGTCTCAAAGCGGCAGGCCGCAGCCGAGTTCATCGTGGAGCGGCTGGATCAGTTCGTGCACGATAACATGGGGTATCACTTTGACAAGTATATCCCTCTGATCGGCTCGATCTTCGCTCTGAGCATCGGCTGCAACCTCATCAGTGTCATTGGCCTGTGGAGCCCCACGGCCGACCTGAACACCGAGGCCGCGTGGGCCATTGTGGTGTTTGTGCTGATCATGTACTACAAGATCAAGACCAACGGCATCCTTTCCTATCTGAAGGGCCTGCTGGACCCGATCTTCATCATGGCACCCATCAATGTGCTGTCGGAGATCTCGACCCCCGTCAGCATGGCGTTCCGTCACTTTGGCAACATCCTGTCCGGTACTGTCATTTCCACACTGCTGTACTGGGCGCTGGCAAGCCTGAGCCATGTCATCTTCGGCTGGCTGCCCGGCTTCCTGAGCCAGATCCAGCTGTTCCAGATCGGCATCCCGGCCTTTACGGGCCTGTATTTCGACTGGTTCGGCGGCTGCATTCAGGCGTTCATCTTCTGTACCCTGAC
>OKSC01001458.1_pt1 | contig 23086 bp, 13 predicted proteins | sample 1601161 | NCBI WGS metagenome assembly OKSC01 (sample SAMEA3541552, study PRJEB24748) | human gut metagenome | biome: human gut; feature: human-associated habitat; material: faeces | place: China | collected 2012
TCGCATACAACATAATTCCTTTGAAAATCGTAAACAGCGTTTCCGTAACTCTGCCTTTTTCGGCGTCGATGATTTCGGTGATATCGCTTGTACGAACGCGCGAAATTCTGAGATCGCCGATTTTCGGGAAAATACGCAGATTGCAATTCATCCGATAATCGCGAAGTGTGCGCGGATCGATATTTTTCTCTTTGGTTTTCAGCCATTCCGTAGCAACGGAACGCACGGTGTTATTCGGCGATTTGATATGTTTTTTCTTATAATTTTCGATATTTTCGGGGCGAGTGGCTTCTAAGAATTTTGCTTTGACTTTCTCGATGGTTGACGCGCTGACGCAGATGCTGTAACCGCATCTTCTGTATCGTATGCAGTATGATACGGTGGTTTTATAGCGTTTAATGCGCATTATGTGCGCGGCTAATCCGTTGGCGATAAAGACTTTTTTGAAGGTTTTGTCCATTTTCGCAATATCCTTGACGGTAAAATAATGTATGGTTGTAAGGTAAGCGGGTTCGGTGGAAGGCTTTGTATCATCTGATTGCGCGGAAAGAGAATCTTTTGCCGGGCGAAAGCTCGATAAAAGACTTTGTAAGTAGAGAGAAATGCGGTCGTCGGCATCCGAAAACGCCGTAAGACTTTTTATGTATCTGGCGGACATTTTTAAAGCGGGTTCTAAAAGTTGTTCATTCATTGATCTCCTTTTGAAAAATTTTGGTCAGTCGCCCCGTCGGGCGACATAAACGCGTTTATTTTCTTGCCGAATTTTTCGTATAAATTGCACGTAACTTTTGATTACGATAACAATATACCGTTTTTCGTTGAAAAATGTAATCAACCCGATCCCAAGAAAAACGAAGAAGAACCGAGCGGAATCCGCACGCAGGCAAAACGAAACAAAACTCAGCCGAACTACGGCTGAACTCTATAACCTACGCCAAAAACATCATCGGAAAAAGGCAAAGCAGTCAAGGGCGGCGTAAAAACGGAAAAATTTATAATAAAAAAGCCGCAACGAAAAAATTGCGTTGCGGGCGGTAAAAAGCCGCGCTTTTCAACGAAAAGCGCGGCGTAAATTTTTTAAGCAATATTTTCTTCCCTTGACGGCTGAGACTTTTTCTGATATAAAAAATTTTAACAACCAATATTCAACATATGGTAATAAGTCTACTGATTCTCTAAAAAAGCCGAATAAAATATTTTCTGCGTTTAAAGTGTTTTTTCTTTTCGACGAGGACGGAAATATTGAATGTTGTTTACCCCCGATAGTGTTCAACCTTTGTATTCGTTGGAGAACGTGGCTGGTTTCGTTTATTTGTCGTCTTTTTGATTCAGCCGATAATTTTCCGGAGAAAATAAGCGGTATTTTTTAAATATTTTGCTGAAATAGAGTTGATCTTTATAGCCCACGGCGGCAGCCACGGACTTTATAGACTGATCGGTTGTCGTCAGGAGAATCGTGGCTTTTTTGATCCTTTCGTAGTTGACGAAACTCGGAAACGACGTGTTCAAATTTTTCTTAAACAATTTTGAAAAATAACTTTCGGATATATAGAATGTTTTTGAAACTTTTCCTGCTGATAAGTCCGTATTGTAAATATGATTTTGAATATATTCGAATATCTCGTCGAAAGACGCGGCTTTCTTTTGCGACATATCGCTATAAGACATGGGGTGAAGTTCGGAAAAGACGCCGAACAAAGCAGACAGGGCGGAATAATATCTTTCGATATCCGATACGTGTTCGTTAAATAGGTTTTCAAAATATTTTTCTAAACCGACGAATTTATCCGAGAAAAAGAACTTTTCGTCCGTTATGCCGAGCGTTGAAAGTATTTTTTTTGCCTCGAGACCGTTAAAATTTATCCAATAGTAACTCCACTCCGTTGTTTTTTTCTCTCCGACGTTTTTATTGGGGCGGTAAACGATTTCCTTGTTCGGCGGGAGAATAAATACGGCATTTTTATCGAATGTATGCTGTTTACCGTCTATTTCGATAGAGCCTTCACCGTCGATTACATAGTGTAATAAATAATAAGGATACTTGTTTGTAAACGGCTTTTTGCGCAAAGAGTGTCTTTCATATCCAACATCTATGGGATAGAGAGCGTTTGATATAACGGCATTAATATGATAATAGTTTTTTTTGCGTTTCATAATGTAACCCGAAGGATAAAGTAGTAAAAAATGTGCTGTACGATAATAGTATCATAATTTAAAACTATTGTCAAGCAAAAAGAAAAGACGGCAAAATATTCCATATTATAATCAAAAAAAACCATTTACATTACGCATGAGAAGTTGTATACTATCACTGAAAAACAGGCGAATCCTGCATAAAACGAAATTGCATTATTAAAAAGAAAAAATAAGATCTTCTTCGTTTATTTGCGAAGCAACAAACGAACCGATAAAATCTTTTTTGCTTAAAAAACAGTAATGAGAGTTTTTTAGGGAAAATAGACCTTTGAATGGAAGTCTGCGAAAAGGCTCGATAAGACTTTTCGGTAAAACAAAATGTCGATAAGACAGGAGGAAAACAGAGATGAAAGTAAAAAGCACTTTAAAAACCAGAATTCTTTTAATTTTGGTTTGCGCAATGTGTATGGTGTTGGGGCTTGCAACGTTTTTTGCAGCCTCAGATCGTTACGCAAATGCAGCAGCCGCAGAAGCGGAAGATGCCGGTACCATATCGATCGGCGATATTCAGATGCGCGGCATTGCGGGTACAAACGATTGGTATTGTTACCTTGTTCTTGCGTCGGAGGGTTACGCAGGGCTTGACGACAAAGGCGAGAGTTACGGCGGAGAGACCTGGAAGAATGCGTTGAGTGCAGACAAGATCAAACTTTATACGAGCGAAACCGATTCCGGAAAGACTTTGCAGGAACTTGGGCTTTCCAATGCTACGCAGAATCGTTGGGACGTAAACGGCGTGTTTATCAGTTTTAACGGTTACAATGATGGCGGATACAGCGGTTATGAAGTTTATAAAGTCGAAATAAGCGCAGGTTGTAAAGTTCCCGTGTACAAAGATAATGCGATTTTATCTTATACCATAGATAAAGATTACACGTTTGTCAATTTGTGCTACGGGGATTCTTCCAAAAAATTCGGTGCGATGACGCCGCTTGCGGATGAAACGACGGGAAAACCGGAATACATATGCTGGCTTAATGCTGCAGATGCCGATGTTACAACCGTCAGCGGAGTGGAATATCACGAAGATGCAGACGGCAAATATTTGTTGCTGAAGAGCAGTATCCACACGACGAAAATCGACGGAGATATTAATGTTTCCAAATATAACACCGTTGCAAAAGTAAAAATCCGCATGTCTAAAGAAGACGAAGACGGTGTTTCTATCATCGGTTCGATGAAATATGACGATAACGGAGTTCGCCTTTATTTCGATAAAAATCATGCAGATTACAGCAATATAAATCTTGCTACGATTTACAGTGTGGTTATAGAAGGAAATTGTGAATTGCCTCACGGAGAGAAGAAATGCATCACCGGCGGTAAAATTCTTTACGGAAATGCGGATTTCGGCAAGGATGCTACGGCTACAGACGGAACGAATTTTGCTGTAATCACCGAGACGATTAAGACCAATGTTACCGGCATTCAGGTGCGCAGTACCGGCGGCAATGACGGCTATAACTTTCTTGTATTACAAAACTCCATATACGAAGCGATTCCCGCTGACACTACCGTACCAAATACGTCGGCTTACAACACGCTTGATAAGATAACGATTTATACGTCGGAAAATGATAAGACGGGCGTAAAGGCAAGTGAGATTTGCAATGCCGCTTGGTGGACACAGAATCTTTGGAGCAGCGGCGGCGTAATGTTTGAAATCAGCGACGCGAACTACGCCGCTTATAACGGTTCGTCGATTCACAGGATTACCATTGAAAAAGGTTGTGAACTTCCGTGCGGTTCGGGAAGTTATGTCATCGAAAAAACATATACCTGGCAAAACGACGGATACGGTGTTGCCGATAAGAAAAACGGTTCGTTTGACTGGACGAGGCTTAAAAACCGTGAAGTGGCAGATGTGGAAGGGGTAGAAGTTCGTATTTACAGATATCTTAATAACACGTACAGATTCATTACGCTTAAAAACGTTGATTATTCTGCGCTTACTAAGGATACTGCCGTTGATAATGCTGCAAATTACAATGCTTTAAGTAAAATCACCATTTATACTTCGCCTGACGATAAGACGGGCGTAAAGGCAAGCGATATCTGCACCGGTTGGTGGACGCAGAATCTCGAAGGTTCGGGCGGTATCAGTTTTCAGATCAAGGAAACGATCGGCGATGTCGACGGCTTCGATCTTTATAACGGAAAAACTATTTATGCCATAACGATAGAAGAAGACTGTGAACTTCCTTACGGCAACGATACTATATTCGTTACATCTGAAAGCGTTACGTATTCCAACGCCGATTACGGCAGAGATGTTGCCAAAGATTATGCATACAACTGGCTTGATGAAAGCATTGAGATTAAAGATTTCGGTGAGACGGAAGTTACCACTTTGCACAACCGTGCTTATCAGCAAGATATCGGAGCGGCTCGTTTCTTACTGTTCTTTCTTAAACAAGATTATGAAATGAACAAAGACAGTGCTTTCTATATGCATAAACTCAATATGCTCGATAAGATTAAGGTTTACACTTCCGAAACCGATACCGAGGGTATACTGCTCAGAGATATTTATCGCATGAGTGCAACTATGCAAGGGCTTGGAGAAACTAAAGCGCTTTGTATCTGCCTTGATCCGAGTGAAGCGGCAGATTCTACCAGGGACAACCCGAAATATAAATACGACGGACCGCATATGTACTGCGTGGAAATTATGGAAGGATGTCAGTTCCCGTTCACGCAAAACGGTGAATACGGCTATGTTACAACAACAAAAACGAAGAAAATTTACAATAAAGAATACGGTAAGTTCGGTGAAATTTTAGGTCAGGCGGATTACGACGGATCGAAGAGAACCTATGAGGCGTGGAGCATCGTCTGGGCGCAGAGGGTTACCGTATCGTTTAACGTTGTGGGGATAGACGATTTAACGATCGATTCTATCACGACGCTCGGCGGTTCTGAAATCAATCTTGCGGATTACGAAAGAGAAGGCTACACCCTTGTTGTAACCGATTCAAACGGCGAAGAAGCGTATGACGTATACACCATTCCCGATAGCGACGTAACCTTGACGCTTACCTACACCGCGAGGAGGACAAATACGGATTCTTCCGGATCCGATTCAGATAAAAAGAGCGGCTGCAAGAGCGGATGTTCGGGGACGATCGGCGCTGCCGCAGCTGGGTTGCTCGCATTGGTTGTTCTCCCTGCGTTCGGAATCGCGTTTAAACGCAAGAAAGACGATTAAGGTGATAAATTAAATGGTTAAGTTCAATAAGGCATTTACAGGAATACTTGCGGCGGCGATGTGTTTCACATTCGCCGCTTGCGGTGAATCTTCGGATAGCGGCAATGGTGGGAACGACGACAAAATCTCTGTGGATGCGGTGGTTTATGACGGACTCGAACTTCATTATCAGAGTTCGGATAGCGGACTTGCCGATTTCCTTAACGATTTTTCTCACAGAAATCTGAGGTACGACGATGATGCCGTCGGCACAACAACGGTCGGTGCCGGAACCGGTTATTTCAAAAATTGGGAAACAATGAGCCTTACCTGGCATAATTCGTCCGCTGCGGCGCTCGGAGAAGATAAGGTCGCCAGACTTTATAACGCTCTTACTTCGCAATCGAGCGGTAGCAATCAGGACGGACTCGGCATGATTTATAATACCGGAAACAACAGAGAAAGCGCCGATATAGAAGCGGGAGCCGCGGGGATTCCGCAGGGGTGGCCTTTCCCGTATTGGAAATATTCGGTAGATGATCCTATGACGGAATTTAACGATTTATCCGTTCACGGCTCGACGACGTTTGAGTTTAACGATACGACGAGCAAGCAAAATCAAGGTTGGACAGCGAAAAACGGTACATTTGTTATAAACGGATCGATGTATGTGGCGGATTTCAAGTCGAATTGCGAAGCGGGCGAGGACTTTGAATTCTATAAAGCGAATATGGGCGCTATGCTTGCTAAACACGGCGGAATAAATACGAAATATTCTCCGTTTTTGGAAATAGACATGAAACTTACCACCGCAACGAACGTTGGCGATTACTATATCATATGGCAGACACAAGCCGGCGGAGATACGTGGTATGAAGTTGCCCATAACGATCTTGTTACCACAAGAAAGAATATGTATTCCGGCTATACCGATCGTTGTTATATCGATATGGCTCAGAATGAAAACTGGGATAATCAGATCGTTACCGCGCTCGGCATAAAGTTTAAGCCTCAGAATACGGCGAAAAAAATGGTGGTAAACGGTAACGTAAATTATATCAGGTGCAGTTACGATACCCGTCAGTCGAATGCTACGTATCAGTGGATTCTTGCGCTTTATAACTGGGCGCAATATACCAATGATGTTGATAGCCTTGTGAAACTTATGCCTGCGGCGAGAAAAGCGACTTTGTTTCTAACGCATGCCTTGCAAGGAGAAAAAGGGTTACTCGATATATCGTATTTTTACGGTCATAACGGCGTAGGAATTTCTAAAAACGCCGACGGAAGTTATAACGTAGATTCGGCGAACGGAGTAGGCAACGGATATTGGGATATCGTGGCAAGTCCGGAGAAAAACCTTGAAGCGAACATTTATTTCTATCAGGCATTAACAGCAATGGCTGGTCTTGAAAAAATGGTTACGGACGCGGGCAAAACCGTCAGCGGTACAAGCACCGTTTATAACAGAGATCTGGCGAGTAAAGAGACCGTAACATATAATTATACGGCGGAAACGTTGCTGGAACTTGCGGAAAAAGTCAAAACAAATATCGAAAAACCCGTACAAGTTGAAGAAAGAACCGCAACAACCGCTTCCGGACTTAAATACGACAATGCAGGAGGTTTCTGGAATCCGACTACCGGGCGTTTCGTTTCCGGTATCAATGAAAGGACTGGCGAAATAGTCGATTATGGCTTTGTTTATTGGAACGAAGAAGCGATTTGCGCCGGACTCGGAACGGACGAGCAACAGAAACTTATTATGCAGTGGATTAACGGGGACCGAACGGTTGTCGGCGACGATTCCACGGGCAGCGATATTTATTTTTATGAGTTTGCGCCCCGTTTCAATACTACAGACTGCACGGCTCAGTTTTCTTTCTGCGGATATAAAATCGCCGAAAGCCTGATTAAGAAATACGACACGACGTGGCCGCGTCAGGTTCAGAACGGCGGTGCGGATATGTGTTGGGCTTATTACGATATCGTGGCTAGGGCAAAGGTTCTCGGCGCGGATAATGCGCTTGCGCGGCTTAGCGGGATGCAGAAATGGTATGAGAAGGTAGCAAAAGCCGCCGATGAGGCAGGCTATACCGGAACGCGTTTCTACGAAGCGTATTACGAAGCGATGGAAGGAGACTCTGAATTTAATGACGGCATCGAGGGACTTTACAAATTGCAACGAGCCGAAAGTAATGGTCCCGGAAGCGTAGGACTTGACGCAGAATTTATAGAAAGCGTTTTGCCGATTCGTTCTGTTCCCGATACGATATTCGGTATGCAATCTACCGATTACAACGGTATATCGTTCACGAATAATCTGCCCGAAGCGCTTGCTTGGTTCCAGATAGACAACATGAAGTTTGCAAACAGCGTATACTCTTTACGTGCGACGAAAAACGGATTGGAGATACTTAACCTGAAAGGTTCAAAGAACGCGAATAACTATATACTGCTTAATTTTAAAAAGCCGATGGGAAACTATTCGGTGTATGTCAATGGAGAAAAAACGAACGATTACACCGAAAAGGACGGGATTGTTACCGTTAAGGTGAAATTTGAAGCGGTTAAGGTTACCGTTGGATAAATCTAAAAAGTGAGGACTTACTATGAAAAAATTTAAAAAATTACTTAGTCTATCGCTCGGCGCGATAATGGCGTTTTCGCTTGCGGCTTGCAAATTGAAAAAAAACGACGGCGGCGAAGATTTCGGCAACGATTCGTCGGATTCGCCGAGAATCACTGTTGCCGCAAGTGCCGATCCGATAGAGCAGGAGATCGTTAAAACGTTTATCAGGGCATATCTTGCTCAACCGGGGAACGAAAATAAAAAATTTTCCGTTCAGCAGATAGGCGATCCGTACGACAGTTGGATGCAGAGACAAATGTATGCGGATAAACTTCCCGATATAGTGCAAATGTACGATTATAAAGCCGAATATTGGACTAATGAGAATTTGTTGGTCCCTATATCGGATTATATGAAGAGAGACGGCATTTCGGAAAATAATTATTTCTCCGCCGTTATAGAAATGGCAAAATCTAAATCGGGCAGCGATGACATGTATTGGGCGCCGAGAGACTATAACAAAGTCGTTTGCGTATACAATACGAAAATGTTCGAGATTGCGGGTGTTAAGGAACCGGAAGACGGCTGGACTTTTGAAGATTTTGAGAAAACCTGCGCCGCTTTGAAAGCAAAGGAAGAAGTGCTCAAGACTTATTCCGGCGGAAAATCCGTATGGGCGGCTAACATAAATATCGATTGGGCGGCGGTATATTATCCGATTATGAAGAGTTTCGGCGGCGAACTTATCGACACCGAAAATGCTACCGCGTTCAAAAATGAGACCGCCGTGAAAAAAGCGATTGACTTTTTGTGCGATTATGTGGATAAAGGTTATGCGGTGTCCACCATCGATACAATGGATACGGGATCTGTATTCGGCAATAAGCAGTGCGCCATGTGGTTTACCGTGCGTCCTAACGTTCCCGATGTATACGACAATGTGGACGGCAATCTTAACTTTGTATCTTTTCCGACGCTTACGGGAGTTGAAACGTCTTATGTAGGGATGGGCTGCTCCGGCTACGGCATGACTACGGCTTGCTCGGATGAAAAACGCGAACTTGCATGGGATTTTCTTAAATTCGTTATGTCTGAAGAGGGGCAGGAGACATTCTGCGCGGCAGGCGGAGGAATACCGATGATAAAGAGCCTCGCCGAAAAGAGCGATGCTGCTTTCAGAACGGTGTATCCGAATCTTAATAACGACGTATTCGTGGAAAATGCGGAAAGAGATTTGCCCATGACTTATATGAAAGGCTTTTTACCGGAAAAACAACTCGGCATCTATAATACTATTCTTAACAATATGTGTTCGTCTTTCTATAAGTTTACTCCCGCGGAAAGATCGGAAAGACTCATGTTGGTTAAAGGTTACATTGAAAAGACTTTTAACTGATAATCGGAAATGCGGAAGGGCTGCCTAAGAATTAAAGCAGGTAGCCCGTTGCATTTCAATTCGCCGAAAAGGCGTTTTTGTGAAAATTATGCGAGAAGGATCATAAAATGACCAGAAAACAAAAAATAAAGATAGGCTACAACGTTGCCGGCTATCTTTTGGTATTACCGTTTTTGATAAGCCTTACGATTTTTACCATATATCCTTTGCTTATGGCGCTTTTGGATAGTTTTTTTCTTGATTACAACCCGATTAAACCGCTCGAATGGTCGAAGTTCGGGTTCGGTAACTACGTAAAGGCATTTACCGATGCAACGTTCTGGAATTCCATAAAAGTAACTTTGATTTATGCCGTTGTGATTATTCCGTCTACGTTGATAATTTCGTTTTTTATGTCGTATGCGCTGAGCAAAAACCATAAAGGCATAAAAGTTTATCGTGCTTTATACTATTTGCCGTGCGTTATTCCGGGAATAGTCAGCGCAATCGTATATAAATACCTTTATTCTTATACCGATTACGGCTTTTTCAATCTTGTGCGTGCGAGGATCGGCTTGCCGAAGAGCGACTTCTTTGAATCGCGAAGTCAGGCGGTTGCTCTTATATCGTATATGAGTTTATCGATATTTACGCTCGGCGGTTCTATGCCGTTCTGGATCGCGGGGTTTAAGTCTGTTCCGCAGGATTGTGTAGAAGCGGCAACGATAGACGGATGTAAAGGGTTCAGAATGATCTGGTCGATTATCATACCGATGATGGGCGGATATATATTCTTTCAGGTGCTGAACACCGTTATCGGTGTTTTGCAAACCGGACAAGGAGTTCTTACCATTTCTCCTCAGGGTGGTTTTGACGGGCAAAATCTTAATTTTTACGGATTATATATCTATAATCAGACGCAGGGCATATACGGATTTAATCTCGGTTACGCATCGGCGCTTTCGTATCTTTTATTTATTGTTATAGCGCTTTTATCTGTAGCGATGTTCAAAAAGAACAAGAGTATTTACTACGAAGAGGACGGAGGAATATAATATGGAATACGTTCAGGTTCTGCATTATAAAAAACCCATAAACAAGAAAATAAAGACGGTTTTAATTCATCTTGCTTATATTCTTCCCACTTTGATATTTATCTTTCCGGTATTTATCTTATTCACAAGAAGTCTCTTTACTACGTCTGAAATCACTTCGACCGATGTGGGATTGTTTCCGAAAGAATTCAATTTTATCGGCACTTACAAAGACGTGTTTTCAAATACGGGATTTTTAAGCGGGTTAAAAAATACGTTGATTATTGTTTTATGTAACATAATCGGCGTGCCTTTAACGGCGTTTATGGCGGCGTATGCGTTCGTTAAAATTCCGTTCGTCGGCAAAAAACTTATTTTCACCGTAGGCTTAGGCACGATTATGATTCCGGGAATTCTTTTGCTTTTGCCCGTGTATAAAATATTTGTGGATATCGGGTGGTATGATACGCTTCTGCCTTTGACGATACCGGCGTTTTTTGGCGGAGGAATCATGAACATATTTATGATTATGCAGTTTATTCGCGGCATACCTAAGGCTTTGGACGAAGCGGCGAAGATGGACGGTGCCAATTTGCCCATGCGTATGTTTCTGGTAACATTTCCTCTTGTCATGCCGATAGTTTTGTATATTGCAGTGTCTGCGTTTTTTATGGCGTGGAATGATTTGATGGGACCGCTGTTATATATTCAGAGCGAGGAATACTGGACTGTTAATATGTTTATATACAGGCGGTATCTTTCTACCACGAATATCTCCAGGTCGCAGCCAAACGTTCAGATGGGAATCGGCGTAATTTTAATGATCCCTATGCTCGTTGTGTTCATGTTTTATCAGAACGCGCTGATCGAGGGATTGACTTTGGGCGGTGTTAAAGGATAAAGATCGGTGAGTTATAGTATGAAAATAATAGTTGTCGGTTGCGGAGACAGGGCAACCGTGTATTGCCATGAAGGATATGACAATTTAAAGAGAATAGAAGTGGTTGCATGCGTCGATCCCGATCCGGAAAGATTGAGTTATATGCGCGAACATTTCGGAGTTCCCGAAAATATGTGCTTTGACAATATAGACGAAGTACTTAAAATGGGAAAAATCGCAGACGCGGTGATTAACGGCACTATGGATAAATTGCACTTAAAAACCGCGTTGCCGTTTTTAAAACAAGGTTATCATATGCTTCTCGAAAAGCCGCTTGTAAACAATAAAGAGGATTTATTGCTTCTTAAAAAGACGGCTAACGAAAATCATGTTAAACTTATGACATGTCATGTTTTAAGATACGCGCCGTTTTATAAGGCGATTAAAAGGATGATTTCCGAAGGTAAAATCGGAAAAATTCAAAGTATCGAAACATCCGAAAGAGTAGGCGCATACCATTCGTCCGTAAGTTATTTAAGAGGCAAGTGGAATTCCGAAAAAGAATGCGGTTCGTCGCTTCTGCTTGCGAAATGTTGCCACGATATAGACCTGATTTGTTGGCTGAATAATTCCACTCAGCCGCAAGAAGTGTACAGCAACGGAGCGAGAACTTATTTTAATGCCGAAAACGCGCCAAAAGGAAGCGGTGAGAGATGTCTTGTAGATTGTCCACGGGAAATCAGAGAGAAATGTATTTACGATGCCGAAGCGATGTATATAAAAAATACCGTTCTGCCTTGGTATCCGTGGCAATGTACGGGGAAGAATTATGAAGATGTTACCGAAGAGGAAAAATATGAATCGTTAAAAACGAATAATCCGCACGGCAGATGCGTGTTTAAGTGCGGGGGCGACCTTCTCGATCATCAGAACGTTATAATTAGGTTCGCAAACGGCAGTACGGCGAATCACCTGCTTGTTCTCGGAGCGATGAAGCCGACTCGTACGATTTACATTACGGGAACCGAAGGCGAAATCGAAGGCGATCCGAGCGGTGAACTGATTTTAAGAAAGTTCGATAAAAATACCGATTTCTTTACCGAAGAAAAGGTATCGTTTAACGATAAAATGGGAGAAACCGGCGGTCATTACGGCGGCGATCGCGGGTTGGTTGCGGACTTTTTAGATTATATCGAAGGCAAACAACCGTCGATTTCATGTACGGATATAGCAGACAGTATAAACGGGCATCTGACGGTATTTTCCGCCGACGAATCGGTAAAAATAGATAACCCCGTAAAGATAGAAAGGTAAAGGTTATCGAATTCTGCTTCATAAAGCAGAAACTTATAAAAAATAAAACAAGCGAAAGATTTTATTACGATACGCTTGTTTGGGAGGATAAGATGAGAACAAAATTGCTTAACAAAAAAGGGCTTATATTGACGATTTTGTCAATAATATGCGCGGTATTCATTGCGTTTGCGACTGCTGCAACGGGTGTTTTCCGCGTTGACGCGGCAACGGAAACGATAACGATTACCAGTATACAAGTGAGAAGCGCTGGGAGCGGTAACGGGTACGATTTTATCGTACTGCAAGCCTCAGAATATTCGTCGGTTGTGGCAGATACGTCAGTTTCTGATGCAGCAAACTACAACACCAGGTCCAAAGTTAAGATTTATACTTCCGCAACCGATTCGGAGGGAAAATATTTAACTGAGATTTGCGGCACTTGGTGGACTCAGAATTTGTGGGGAAGCGGTGGGCTTATGCTTGCCGTGAACGATTATTCCACCTATAACGGCGCTACGGTTTATAAAATAACAATAGAATCGGGTTGTCAAATCCCTTGCGGAGACAAGGTATATGAAACGGCTGAAACCTTTTCGTTTACCAACGATAATTTTGGCGAATCGGCTAACGTAAACGGGGCGTTTAATTGGACGAGAGTTACGAGCGACCTGGGTACTGCGACGCTCAGCGGCGTACAGGTGAGAAGCGCGGGTGGCACGGAAAACTTTATCGTTTTGCTGAGCGACGTATATGACGCTACACCGTCGGGCAAACCCGCCATATCGAGTTTTAACACACGTGATAAAATTAAGGTTTACACTTCCGCAACCGATAGTACAGAAAAATCTCTTTCCGCGTTTATAGGCGGTTGGTATGAGTATGCATATTGGGGACAGCATGGACTTTTCATGGCATACAATACGCCGAGCGATTATGATACTTATAACGGAAAGACGATATATAAAATTGTAATCGAGGCGGGGTGCCAACTTCCGTACGGGGCTTACGGATATTACACCACTTCCGAGACGTATACATTCTATAATACAGAATTCGGTAATAGCAACGTTAAAAACGGCGCGTATAAATGGAGTACCGATTCTGCGGAGACAGAAATATCTCTCACGGGCGTGCAAATGCGAGGAGCGATTAACGGTTGGTACTACTATCTCGTGTTGCGGTCGGATTCGTACAGCGGAAGAACAAGTACCGAGGGAATAGACGGAGCAACTGATAAAACGGCTTACAACTACGATAAGATAAAACTTTATACGAGCGCGGACGATACCGTTGGCAAACGGCTTTCCGAACTTACGCTTCAACATATCGGATGCAATCAGTGGAGCGAAAACGGTTTGTTTATTAACTTTGCCGAGTATGATAGTACATACGGAGGTCATCAGGTATACAAGATAACTGTAGAAAAAGGATGTATACTTCCTTCGGGAGACGGAAAGTTCTTTGTTGTGGATAATGATTATTCTTATACAAACGATGACTTTGAAAATGAAGATAAGAAACTCAGTGCGTACAGGTGGGTAGGCTCTCGCGGTACGGCAGAATTTATAGCCGACGGAAAAGCGGTTGCTACGAGATACTTTATCTACGGCGAGGATACAGTTATCTCTGATTTGCCCGCAGTACCGGCAAAAGACGGCTATACTGCGGTGAAATGGCAAGATTATTCTCTGGACGATATTCATAAAACGATATATGCGGAATACCTTATGGGGTACGCATACGGCAGAAGTATTTCTCTCGATGGCGAAATTTCGATAAATTTCTATATTCGCTTGTTTGACGACAATGCTACCGTAACGCTTACTCCTGCCGAAGGAGAGGCTTTAACCGTTAAATGTTCGGATAGCGATGTAAAGACGATAGAGGGCATTGAGTACAGAGTATTCTCGTATAGCCTTGCCGCAAAAGAGTATGATGCGGTAGTTACTTTAGCGATAATTCCTTCAAATACGGAGCAAAAAGGTATAGTCGTTTCTTCGAGCATTAAGGAATACGCGGAGCAAACGATTGCCGACGATACGGCAGACGAAAAACTTAAGAATCTTGCGCAAAGCCTGATTAACTATTGTTCGGCGGCAAAATCTTATTTTGGCGGCGATATGGTAACCGCTTATACGGGGAGTACGGTTGCGCTCGAAAACTATAAACCGACAGCCGAAGGAACCGTGCCGGACGGAGTAACGCTGAACGGCGCATCCCTTGTCCTTGAATCTATGACCGAGATAAAGGTGTATTTCAGCGGAGATAGCGCTTCGGGCGTGGCGTGTACGGTAAACGGCAAAACAGTTACGCAGAAACAAGAGGGCGATTACTTTATTATCACGATAAATAACATAGCAGCCCAGAATCTTTCCGATTTTTACGAGATTGCGATAGGCGGTATGACGATACGTTACAGCGCGCTTTCTTACGCCTACGCGGTAACGTCAAACACGAGCGAAACGGATACGAACCTCGTAAACTTAGTAAAATACCTGTACGACTACAATGTAAAGGCGAAACTTTTTTTCTAAATGACTACGTCGGAAACGAATACCATATAACGACAAGCGCAAACGTTGCGAGCGCTGTCAATGAATTAAATCATAGGTTGCTTTGCTACGATGAATATGCTATCGGCAGTTCGACTATCCCCGAAAGTACTTTTAACTCTTTCAATATGGGGTGGCAGTCGAGTGCGTTGATGTGGCAAAACGTAGCGGCATACGGCGTAGACGCATATAGCAACGACAAAAAAGAACAAATTTATTTAAACTTCCTTAATTCGAGGGGACAAGACGCTTACGGTTATATCTATAATCAAGGTTCTTTCAGAGAGGGAAAATATGATGAAGGACTTTCGGGCGGCGCTTCGATTGCCGGAGGCCCGCAGGGCTGGACTTTTCCGACCTTTGCTCAGGCGGTCGGTAACCCGCTTGGCACCGACGGTTCGGTAAATCAGAGATACTTTACCTCGTTTGACTTTAATTATAGAAGAGATTCGGCGAGTGCCGACTGGGCTGCCTACAACGGAAGCATAGATACCGGATATACGAGTTCGTGGCTTGTCGGCGAGTCAAAAAAAACAGATAACGGCTACGCGACGTTTTCTTCAAACGCCGTAGCGGATATCTTCACTGTATACAGAACGGGTTTAAGCAGTTTGCTCTCGAAGAACGGTTACGGCGGAATATCGGGTAAACATGCGGCTTTTATCGAGATAGATATGGATTTTACTTCCGTTAATCTCGACGATATAGTGTTCATGTGGCAGACAACGGAGGGCGGCGACACCTGGTATCTCGCTTCCGCAAAAGACTACGTGATCGGTACGGATATGGCGGACGGGTATCACCCGGATTCGCGCAGTGACGTTTATGCCGGTACGGTAAGCGATTATTCTTCTTACGGCGCGCGCAGTTATTGGGCTATGTACCTGAATCCGAACTGGTATAATAAGACCATAACCTCAATCGGAATCCGATTCGAGCCGAAGAGCGGAACGACGATGAAGATATCGGACGGAAAACTCAATTATATCCGATGTTCTTATGATACGCGTCAACCGCAATTCGCATTTCAATGGATTCAGGTGTTTTACGATTATTTCTGTTATACGCAGAATGCGGCAAGGCTTGAAGAACTCATGCCGAAAGCAAGAAAGGCGATGCTTTTTATGCTTCATTGCATGCAAGGTGAAAACGGGCTTGTAAATCTCGATTTCTTCTGCGGACATAACGGTATAGGAACGGAAATAAACGGTTCAAGCGTTACTTTCAACGTCGGCGAAGGCTTGGCGAGCGGATATTGGGATACCTTGGCTCTTTCCGAAATCAATATCGAAACGAATACCTATTTCTACACTTGTTTAAAACAAATGGCGGAAATCGAGGCTTATTGCGAGAAAAAAGGTATCGCTAACGATAGAAGCGGCGCTACGATAAAGAACAGAGCGATAGGCGGCGCGCGCGTGCAGTATAATTACACTTCCGGTAGTTTATTGTCTCTTGCCGCTACCGTTAAGGGGAATATTTCCAAGGAGATAAACCCCGTTAAACAATCGGACGGCACATATCAGAATAAGGGCGGGCTCTGGAATCCGACTACGGGAAGATTTGCGCTCGGCATCAACGAAAAGACAGGAGAAATCATCGATCACGGATACGTGTTGTTTAACGAACAGGCTATCGTCGCGGGGCTCGGAACGAATAGTCAACGTTTGTCGATAATGCAGTGGATAAACGGAGACAGAATTGTTTCGGGCGACAATTCCACGGGCGGCGACATTTATTTCTACGAATTTGCGCCGAGGTTTAACACAAAAGACAATATAACGCAGTTCAATTTCGCGCTTGCAGTCTTGCATTTCGGTTCCGACAGCGTTTGGGCGAAGAACGGATACGGAAGCGGGCAGTTCTCTCGTCAGGTACAGAACGGAGGCGCGGTACTTTGGGCAAGTTACTATGATTTACGTGCAAGAGCGCAGGTTTTAGGCGTGGATAACGCTTATGCAAGGCTTGAAGAAATATCCGCGTGGTACGCGAAAGTCAAATCGGCTACGACGGGTACGGGAACGGAATTCCTGAAAAATTATTACGACGCTTTGGAAAACGAAAGCGAACAAGGATATTACAAGCGTCAGGCTGCTAACTCGGACGGCGCGGGCGCGATAGGCATTGACAGCGAGTTTTTAGAAAACGTAATTCTCGTAAGGGCGCTCCCCGATGCGTTTTTTGGTATGGAAACGCAAGGGTTAGACAAAATTTCGTTTACAAACGGTTTACCGTCCTCTGTAGAATATATGAGGCTTGACAATCTCTCGCTCGGCGATGCGGTCTATTCCGTATGCTTGTCGAAAAACGAGACGACGTTGAGCGTTAAATCGGGCGAGACGATTCAGGAGACCACGGTTACTTTGAAATTTGCGGTTCCGACGGGAAGTTACGGAGTGTATATAAACGGTCGAAAAACAACCGATTATAAGGTTGCAGACGGTTATGTTTGCGTCAGTGTAGCGTTTGGAGACGTTACCGTATCAATAAAATAAAAAAGAGGTTTTAAAAATGAAAATTAAGTATGAAAGTCCGGAAGTTATTATTACAGATCTGACGAAAAATGACGTTTTAACTACGAGCAAAAATGAATTGCCCGTCCAACCGTTCGGGTTTGATTCATTAAATGACTTTTAAAACGGCGTAATAACTAAGATTGCGATTGGCGGTTTGCAACGTCGAATAAAGTTTTTTCAGAATTAAAATTTATCGGAGCAATTATGCAGAAAGGAAGACTTACTATCCCTACGGACGAAACTTACGTAGAGGGAACTAAAAAATTTATACAACTTTGGAATGCCGACGCCGTCAGAGACTGCGACGGCGTTTCGCTGCCCGAAGATGTGAAACAATTCGGCACAGACGTTTATAAAGCGTATTTTATCGTGCGTGAAGACCACGAATATGCCAGGGAACACCCAGAATTCTGGCAGAATACCGCCCTTATGTCCGACCGATATACGGCAAAATCGGATTCTTTGGATATAGACCTTTTGAAAGACACTTTTAAAGAGGCTCTTTCGGTAAATACCGAGAGGTATAAAGAATTCTGGCAGGTTATTGACAGAACAACGGGGCTAATTCATAGCGACTGGGAGTATCTCGGTAATAATATCGTCCGTATCACGGGCGTAAAAAAGTATCACGAGTATACAGTAAATTTCTTTGCAAAAAACACTTGGGATCCCGTACAGATATATAACTATCACGTTAATAACTGGACTTGCGACAAGGATATAGACATAGATCCCGTTTATCCGGAGGCTCTTTCGCATATGCTTTTCCGCATGGAAAAGTGGCTGAAAGAGAACCCCGACGTGACGGTGGTAAGATTTACCACATTTTTCTATAATTTCTTTATAGTCAACGTTACGGGCTTAAAGCAGAGAATATGGGATTGGCATAATTACGCCATGACGGCTTCGCCGGCGATGTTCGATTTGTTCAAAAAAGAAACAGGCGAAAATATGACGCTCGAAAACCTTATCGGCGGGGGATATTATTCAAACAGATTTACTATTCCCGACGAAGCGATGAGAAAATATGTTGATTTCGTGCAGAAAAAGTGCGCCGGGTGGGCAAGGCAATTTGTCGATTTATGCCACAAATACGGTAAAAAGGCGTTGATGTTCGACGGCGATCACCGTATCGGCGTAGAGCCGTATTCGCCGTATTTTCCGTCTATAGGGCTTGACGGAGTAGTCGGGGCGCCGTCGAGCGCGATTTACGCTCAACAAGTCGCGAATATCGATGGCATAAAATTTACCGAAGGCAGGCTTAATCCTTACTTTTTTCCGAACGAATGCCCCGGCGATGAACGAGGTACTCAGATACTTTATATGTGTTGGGACGGAATCCGTCGCGGACTTATGAAAAAACCGATAGACCGTATAGGCTTCGGCGGGTACTTAAAACAGATAGAAAATTACGAAAAGTTAAAGGCAGCCATTAAAAACGTATGCGACGAATTCAGAACTATTCGCGAAAATATCGGCGAAGATAAATGCTATACAAAGGCAAAGGTTGCCGTCATTTCGTATTGGGGAAGAATGGATACTTTCATGATGAACGGCATTTTCGTGGATGATATACGGCAAGACGGGTATTATTATACCGCGATGTTTACGGCTCTTTCGATTTTGCCCGTAGACGTGGATTTTATTTCGTTTGATGATGTGATAAGTAACGATTTGAATACTTACGACGTAATTATTTCGTGCGGAATTCCCGGTACGTCTTTTCATGGTGATAAGTGTTGGAAAAATCCCGGACTTGTCGGCAAAATTCGCGAATTTGTAGATAATGGCGGCGGCTTTATAGGAGTCGGCAAACCGAGCGGGTATCAGTATCAAGGCAGATATATTCAACTTTCCGACGTTTTAGGAGTGGAAAAGGAATGTAATTTTAACCACTTTGAAAAACGGGACGAAATGAAATCGATTGAAAAGCACTATATAACGGACGGAATAGATATGTCAAAAATCGCCTTTAATTCTGATGTGAGAGGCGTATATCCGCTTACGGCAGAAATTATAAAGACGCATTACGACGAAACCTATCCGTACGGCTGGCAAAACGCGGGACACGTCGATTTAGCCGTGAATGAATACGGCAAAGGCAGAAGCGTATACGTTTCGGGGTTGTCGCCTTGTAATGAAAGCTACAGGCTTATTTACAACGCCATTTTATGGTCGTGTGGCAAAGAGAAGATAAAAAATATCGTCTATTCGTCGAATCCGAACATCGACGCGTATTATTACGAAAACAGTAAAAAATATGCGCTTATAAATTCGACAAACGAATCTCAACGCACGGAGTTTTACGATAAATCGGGAAATAAGTCTGTTATCGGATTACAAGCGAAAGAAATAAGATGGAATGAAAGTAAATGAAGCGGACAGACATTGTAAAAATCATAGCGGCGGATGGTATAACGCACGCAGATATTTTAATAAAAAACGCAGAGAATGAAACTCATCCTTTTTTATATCCTGTTTGCGGGATGAAAAAAGGAGCGTTCATCATAGTCGATTTCGGAAAAGAAATTTGCGGAAGGCTGCATGTGGGGTTCGGGTGGCACGATACGCGGGCAAGCGTTCGTATAAGACTCGGCGAGTCTGTTGCGGAGGCTTGTGCCGAAATAGGGGAAAACAATGCCGATAATCACCATTCGCTGAGAGATAATTGTTATGCTGTTGTTTCGTGGGGTGACGTTTCCACAAGCGAAAGCGGTTTCAGGTTTGCTCGTATAGATAACGTAAGCGACGAATCCGTACGGCTCGCCTTGGTTTATGCCGAGGAAAGCGATAACGGCCTGACGATTCGGGGAAACTTTGTATGTTCGGACGACAGGTTAAACGAAATATATAAAACGGCGGAAAGAACGGTTTCTCTTTGTGTGCGTGATAACGATATATGGGACGGCGTAAAGCGCGACAGAGTATTTTGGATGGGAGATTTTTATCCCGAACTTCTTGCGGCTGATTTTATTTACGGAAATATCCCTCAGTTTGAAAAGGTTTTAAATAAGGTAAAATATTTCGACGGACATTGGGTAAACGATATGCCCTCTTATTCCGCATGGTGGATAATTTGTCTTGAAAAATACCTGCGTTTATCCAATAACGAATGGTTTGTAAAAAACATGATGCCTTATGTAGATAAGATCGTAAACGATTTTTCTGTTATAATAGGTAAAAACGGCGAAGTTTCCTATAAAGACAGTCGACTGTCATATTTTGCCGGAAATGAATTTTTCTTTGACTGGCCGACAAACGGGTTTCCGGACAGAGAAACCGGTTGGAGATATTTGATTTTATACGCTATGAAATGCGCCGAAAATCTGTATTTGAAGTTTGGCGGCGATATCCAAAAGGCGGATGATATCATAGAAAGTTTAGACGGATACGATTACAAACAATCGAAATTCAAGCAGGTTACGGCATTAGGCGTTCTTGCCGGTAAAATTCCGCCGAAAGAAGCAGCACCCCTTTTAAAATGCGACGAAGCGGACGGGATGACGACTTTTATGAGTTTTGCGATCATAGAAGCGCTGCGTATGGCTGACGAGGGAGAGTTTGCGCTATCTGTTATCAAGAAGTATTTCGGTGCGATGCTTGACTTCGGCGCGACTACTTTCTGGGAAGATTTCGATATGAAATGGCTGGACGATCATCCTTTGCCGATAGATGCGTTACCCGAAAAAGGAAGAAAAAATATTCACGCCGATTACGGCAAGTTTTGCTATCTCGGTTTAAGACACAGTCTTTGCCACGGTTGGTCGAGCGGATTTATAGATTTCTTTTATAGTTACATTTTAGGCGTCATACCTATCGAAAACGGTTATAAAACGATCAAAATCGAACCGCACCTTTGCGGATTAACTCGCGCCGAGGGAAAGATTCCTGTTAAAAATGGAGTTATAGAGGTGAAACACGAGATAAAAAACGGAGAGATAGTTTCGACGGTTAGTCTGCCGGATAGGGTTAAACGGATATGAAAAAATATATTTTTGATACGGATATAGGCGCGGATTGCGACGATGTCGTCGCGCTTTTATATCTTCTCGGCAAAATGCGTGAAGGCGAATGCGAGGTTAAGGCGATTACCCTTTGCACGGCAAGAAAATACGCTTCCGGAGCAACGCGTGTTTTAATCAAAGACTTCGGGTACGGAGATATTCCCATAGGCGAATATAAAGGTGAGCCGTTGCCCTGCGATTCGATAGATAATTATGCCGAAATCTTGGCGGACGGCAAAAATTATCGTGCCGAAAATGCCGTAAAACTTATGCGGAAAACACTTTCCGAAAACGATAAGATCGATATTATCTGCGTAGGTCCGTCGTGTAATATCGCGGGGCTGATGGATAGTTTGGCCGACGAGTATTCGGATAAGAACGGCATGGAACTCATCAAAGAAAAAGTCGGCAGATTGTATATAATGGGCGGTGCGTTCGTGTTTAACGAAGGCGAAAAGCCGTTTGCCGAATGGAACGTGGAGCAGGATATACCGTCTGCAAAGAAAACGTTTGATAAATTTCCGTGCGAAACAGTGGTTGTTCCGTTCGAAGCCGGCGCGAGAGTAGCGACGGTTGCGGGCACTACGAAAGGGCTTACGAGAAAGGCGATGGAAGTCTTTTTTAAGACCGGGGACGGACGAAACGGAATAAAATACGAGGAAAACCCCGAAAGAACCCGACCGAGTTGGGATCCGCTCACTTGCATGGCGGCGATTGGTGCAGACGAATACACTTATTCAGGATACGGAAAAGTCGATGTTTCCGGAAACGGAATTACAAAGTTTAAAAAAGAAAAAACGGAGAAATGCCGTTATATGACCATGCACAACGATTTTAAGAAAGCGGAAAAGAAGCTCAACGAGTATTTAAAATCTTTAACGCGGAGCGGTGAAAAAGCATAACAAAGATATTTAAGTCGAAAGTCTTAATATCATTTCAAACCGATTCCGGAGCATGTGGGAGGAAGTCCGTATCATTTCGAATTTCGCGGCGAGTGGGCGGAAGAAAAAACACCCGAAAATTATACGGACGCATACAATTTCGTGCCGTTCGGCGCAAATGCGATTTGTTTGATTACAAATAAAAATTAAGATGGAAATAGATAACAATCAGATAAAGTTGCTTGTATTATGGGATATATTGTACAATCAAACGGATGAAAATCACGCATTAAACGCCGATGAATTGCAAGAGGAATTGCAAAAACGGGGTATCAGCGTGATACCGCGGGTAATAGCAAGCAATATAAGAACGCTGAATAAAGCAGGGTACGAGGTGGCGCAAGTCCGTAAAAAACATATTTATTATTATGTTGATAATCGCCCCGTGGATACGGCGGAAGTAGTAATGCTTACGGATGTAATTAAGGCGTCGAAACTATCGGCGGCACAAAAAAATAATTTGATTGCAAAATTATCAAAGACATTGTTGGGCGCGCCTTTGGCGAAGTCGATTTCGGATAAAGTTATTTTTC